>Ga0082212_10001436_pt1 | contig 35123 bp, 29 predicted proteins | sample TergutNt197P3_FD_71548 | JGI IMG/M metagenome (GOLD analysis project Ga0082212, IMG submission 71548) | Neocapritermes taracua P3 segment gut microbial communities from Petit-Saut dam, French Guiana - Nt197 P3 | ecosystem: Host-associated > Arthropoda: Insects > Digestive system > Gut ... | reverse complement strand
GCGGCGCGCCTTGTTATCGCTATGCACTGGTAAGTGTCCGTGCCCAGCGGCAGGTGCCTGCCGTGCATCTCACAGCTCCCGAAAGGGATCATTATCAAATCCGACTCCTCAAGGAATTCGAGTATGTCCGGATACGCCATCTCCGAAATATTGTAGAATTTTTTGCTCATTTTCACCTCCTGCCGCCAAGTACATATGCCTGGCTTACAACTCTGCCTATTATCAAACCAGCAGCTCCGCTATATGCAAGACCGCAAGCCCGCCGCCCGCCGCGGAGAGCCGCGCTTTCGCCTCCGGGCTGTCGGTCGCCAAAATATCGATGCCCCTTCCTTCTACCTGCTCCAGGCGCTTGGCCGCGATCTCACAGGCAAGCCCTTCGTCCAGCATATGGACGGCGCCGCTTTCGCCCGCGCTCGCGGCCTCGCCTTTGGACCAAAACAGCTCACTGTACCCTATGCCCGGAATTGATTTTACCACCTCGCGCGGCGCTTCGAAATCATTTAAAAACCGCCCGCCCTGGTCGCCGTCATGCCAGGCAACGACCGGCTTGCCGCCATGTCCCGGTTTCGGCGACAGCTTCCCGCCGCGAATAAGTTCAAGCGCAAACGCGGCAAAGCCAACGACGGGCGCCTTGAGCGCGGACGCGTCAAGGCCTGGCACACCGCCCGAAAGCACCCTCTGATCCTCAGGCGAAAGGCAGACCACCCTTCCAGGGGAAAGCTCGCCGATCCTGCCGATCTCCCGGTCCAGCGCCCGCTGCGCCTCGTCCGGCATGCCCAAAAGATACGCCGCCATCCCGGTTCCGCCCTCGCAGGGCAAAACGGCAAAGCCCACGCCGGCATTGTAAAGCGCCTTTGCCGCCGCCTCCGCGACAGCCTGCGACCCGGCCGCTTCACCCCCGTCATTGCGAGGCGACCCGGCAGCTTCACCCCCGTCATTGCGAGGCGCCCCGGCAGCCATAGCCTTGCCCTCATTACGCGCGAACGAGCCGATATAGAGCAGCACATCATTTCCCGCGGCATCCGCCTCACCGCCGGCCAGCGCCATTACCGGCTCGCCTACCTGTGCAGGCGCCTCGTAGAATTCGCCCGTTTTGGAAACGATGCCGCGCAAGGCCCTTACGCGCGCGGGCAAGTCCTCTTCACGCACCATGGCGCGCGCGGCCATTATGGCGTCCGGGTGCCTGTATGAGGAAACGCAGTTGCTTTCGCAGTGCCCGCAGTAGCAGCACGAGAACAAGACCTCTGCCAGGCGCTTCCTTGTCCCCGGCGTGTCTTCCAGCGCCTCGCTGCCCAGACAGTCGAGCGCAAGCGCCTGCCCCCGCGGCGTGTTCGTCTCCGCGTAGGTGATGTTGCCGACAGTGCACAGGTGCCTGCACATCAGGCAAAACCTGCACGCTTTTATTATTTTTTCATATTCCGCACTATCCATTACCGTCCTCCTGGGCCAAACCCCATCTTGCCTGGGTTCAGTATGCCGTTGGGGTCAACCACGTCCTTGATCTGCTTCAGCAGCCCAAAGCCGTCCTCCCCGTACTCCTCCTCCACAAACCGCCCGAGCTTGAGCCCGACGCCGTGGTGCTCATTGATAACGCCACCGTTGGCCAACGAAATACGCACGCTCATATTCCATATCTCATTGTGCAGCCGTATAGCCTCATGCGGATCCTGCGGCGGCGATTCGATGATGAAGCGGTCGTAAACCATCGCGCCCCATTTGTACCAATGTGAGAAGTGAGCGATATAGCGGATGCCATACTCCTTGAAGCCCCCTTCAAGCGCCTCCTTCTTCGCCCTGTACAAGGCGGCGATGTCCTTGAATTTGCATACCGTATCCATGGTGCCGTACATCCACGGCAGCCGGAACTCATAGGGTGGGTAATAGAAATGGTACCGCGACTCCCACCAGCGCTCGCCGCCTTCCCGGCCGAGGTGTTTTCCCGAAAGCCCGTCCACAACCGCGTTTGCCATTTTCTCCTGGACGTCTATCATCTCCGTGTTCCCGTCGTAGCCCACTATCATATAGGCCGCGCCCGTGTCTTCAAGCTTGACGCCGAGCACTTCGCCCACCTTCGTCTTGGTCGACTCCGGGTCGTACAGCCTCAGCGTGCTCATGCCAATCCCCTGCGCCATCATGAGCCGCCCGGCTTCCAGCCCGTCCTCGAGCGAATCAAACAGATAGGCCGCAAACCTGCGCTCCTGGGGCAGATCATAAATCTGCAGCGTCGCCTTCGTCACTATCGCGAAAGTCCCCTCGCACCCGATGAACAACTCATGCAGGCCCGGGCCGCTGGCGTGCTTGGGGACCGGCAGCGTCTTTATGATCTTCCCGGACGGGAGCACGGCCTCAAGCGACAGCACCAGGTCCTCGATCTTGCCATACTTCGTTGAAAGCGTGCCGCTCCCCCTGTGCGCGATGAACCCGCCGATCGACGCGCAATTGGAACTCGCGGCGTAATGAGGGAATGTGAAGCCCCTTTCGTTGAGCGCCAACTCAAGCAGCGTGGAATTGATCCCGGTCTCAACCGTCACGGTATGCGATATCCCGTCGATCTCAAGGATCCTGTTCAGCCGCTTAAGATCCAGTGTGATCCCGCCGCGTACAGGGATTATCCCGCCCTGGGATCCGCTCCCGCCGCCCCACGGGGTCACGGCCATCCCCTCTCTGTTTGCCAGCTTAAGGACGCGCCGTATCTCCTCTACGCTGCCTGGCTGGACTATATAGTCGGGCTTAAGCGGGTTTTTCTTTCTGTCGATCCACAGGTTTGGTATCCAGAACACGTCGCTGGAATACGCAAGCTTGTCAGCATCGCCTGTCAGGACATGGCCGCAGCCGACGATGTCCGCCAGCTCGGTATAAAACATATCCCATAAATAACTATCATTCCTCAATACAACACCTCCTTACAACTTTTCCGGGATTCAGTATTCCCTTCGGGTCAAGCGCCCGCTTGATGCTCTCCATTATTCCGGCCTCCTCTTTTGAAAGCGACGCGGCCAGGTAGTCAAGCTTTGCGTGCCCGACGCCGTGCTCGCCTGACACCTCCCCGCCCAGTTCATCCGCCTTTTTGTAAAGCGCATCCATACAATACTTGAGCTTTTGCCTGTAAGGGGCTTCCTCCATGCCGTCCCTGCATATATATACATGCAGGTTCCCGTCCCCCGCGTGGCCGAAGCTCACGATACGGATATCCTGCCTGCCCCTTAGATCTTCCAGGAAATATATGAAGTCCGCCAAGCGGCTGCGAGGCACTACGACGTCGCACTCATCCATCTCGTCCGTCGACGCCTTGATAGCCTCCATGAACTCGCCGCGGGGGGCCCATAAGCTTTCAAGCCGCTCCTCCGTATCAGCTACAAAGACGTCGAGGGCGCCGTTTTCCAGGCAAATATCAGCCACGAGCCCGTAGATGCTTTCAAGTTCGCTCTGTGTATTGCCGTCAAACAAAAACACAAGGTAGGCGGGCGCGCTCTTGTGCGGGAAGGTCCTGCCCAGGTACTCCTCCGCCAAAAGGACCACTTCCCGCTGTGCGAACTCGATCGCCGTCGGGATGATTTTCGCCCGGATGATCTTTGGCGCCGTGGCTATGCACGACTCCACGTCGGGAAACGGCGCCAGGAGCGATAATTTCTCCGCAGGCAAGGGCATGAGCCGCAAAAGCGCCTCGGTGATCACGCACAGCGTCCCTTCGCTCCCGGTAAAAAGCCCCTGAAGATTGTAGCCTGAGCAGTTTTTCACAACCTTTCCGCCCGTTTCTATTATGCTTCCATCCGCAAGCACGCACGTCATGCCGAGCACGTAGTCCTTCGTCACGCCGTATTTCACAGCGCGCATCCCCCCCGCGTTTGTCATGATATTGCCGCCGATCGTCGCGCTTTTCTCGCCCGGGTCAGGACAGTATAGAAGCCCGCGCTTCTGTGTTTCTTCAATAATGTCGAGCAATACGGCGCCCGCCTGCACACGCATGCAAAGGTTTTCCTCGTCTATTTCAAGGATCCTGTCCATCCTCACTGTCGATACCATGATGCCGCCGCAAATGGCTACGCAGCCGCCGCACAGCCCGGTCCCGGTCCCGCGCGGGACCACCGGGATATTCCGCCCGTTTGCGTATTTCAAAATATCGGAGACTTCTTCCGTGCTGAGTACCTCAACGACGGCGCCGGGCATATAGGCGCCGTACTCGGGCATCTCATCATGCGTATAGTCCTCATGGATCGCCTCCCCGCTGTAGACACGGCCCGGGGACAGGCTTTCCAGATACGCAATATCGTCATTGCTTACCTTTGAAAACGCCATTCTTTCCGTCATCGCCATCCCTCTACGCCTCCAAAAGCCCCGGCAGGATCTCATACAGATCCCCCACGACGCTGTAGTGGGCTATATCCATTATCGGCGCGCCGGCGTCGCTGTTCACGGCAAAAATGCACTCGCTGTCCCGCATTGCCGCCGTGAACTGCACCGCCCCGGAAACCCCGAACGCCATCAGCAGCTTCGGCTTCACCGTGCGCCCGCTCAGGCCGATCTGCCGGGACTGCGGCGCCCAGCCCGCTTCGACCAGGGGGCGTGTGACCGCGTACCCGCCGTTCAGCTTCTCCGCGAGCGCCTTCACCATTTCAAGATCCTCTTTTGATTTCAGGCCCTTCCCCCCTACCACGAGCACCTCCGCCTCAGAAATGTTTTCAGACGGCGGCCTTTTTTCCGCCGAGACTATCTCAATGCCGCTTTTCGTCATGGCAGCAGTCACGGCCATCTTTATGATTTCCCCGCGCGGCGCAGCTTCTGGCGCGGCATCCATTACCCTGTACCTGACAGTTGCAAACTGCGGCCTCGATCCCGGCGTAATGATCCTGGCCATTATATTGCCGCCGAACGCAGGCCGGATCTGCACAAGATCCCCTTCCTCCGTAAGCTCAAGCCCGGTGCAGTCCGCCGTCAGTCCCGTCCGCAGCCGCGTCGATACGCGCGGCGCAAGTGAGCGGCCAATGGAAGTTGCGCCCACAAGCACGGCTCCGGGGCGGGCATGGCCTATCACATCGGAAAACGCCGCGGCAAACGCGTCCGCTTTGAACCAGCGGAACGCCTCGTGCTCATAGGTATACACTCTGCTGACGCCATAGCCCAAAAGCTCACGCGCCGCCGTACCTGTGTCATCACCTATGAGCACCACGCCCACATCGCTACCCGCATACTGCCGCGCACCGCCCCCTGCTTCGATCCATTCTCCCCCTCGGCTATCAATACCGCTACCCGCATCCTGCCGCGCACCGCCGGCAAGCTCTAAAGCTTTTCCAATTAATTCCCTCACTACGGGGTGAAGCCTGCCCTCTGACATCTCGCCAAAGACAAGGATCCCGCCCCACGCGCCCCTGTCCGCGGCTTCCCGCACATCGTCTATCAGCACCAGTGCGCCCTGCCCGCACGCGCCCAAACAGGCGCCGCATATCCGGCAGGCCCCGTCCACCAGAGCACAGCCGTCCTTTATCTCTATGGCGCCAAAGGGGCAGAAGCCTACACACTCCCCGCACGCGTCGCATTTTTTCCGGTTTACCACTATCGCCATAATTACATATACTTCATCTCTTTCAGCTTGTCGCTTATACGCGCCGCGAGCACCAGCCCACCGCCGGTCCACACCTCATGACCCTCATTGACCTGCGGGGGGAACATCTCCACGACACGCGTCGGCGACCCTGCCAGCCCGTATTTCCCCTCGTCCCTGTCAAGGAAATCATCTATCGACAAAATCACTACAGGCTTGCCCCGCATCTCTTTCATCCTCCGATGCGACGGCAGCCTGGGGACAAGCGCCCCGCGCTCCACCGTTACCAGGCACGGGTATTTCATGAACGCGGTCTCACAGGAGTCGGGCAGGTCCTGCTGCACGAGTATCCCGTCTTCCCTTCCCTCAAAGCCCAGTACCCACGCCACATGCGGTATCCCCAGATACTCGGCCAGCGCAGGCCCCACCTGGGCCGTGTCCCCGTCCGTCGTCTGCTTGCCGCAGATAATAAGGTCAAACCGCCCGAGCAGCCTTATGCCTTGGGAAATCGTATAGGATGTGGCCAGCACATCGGCGCCGGCAAATTTCGCGTCGGAGAACACATAGCCGTCGTCCGCGCCCATATAGTAAGCCTCTCTCACCGCCTGCACAGCCTGCGGCGGCCCCATAGTCACAGCCGTGACCGTGCCGCCGTGCCGCTCACGCAGCAGGAACGCCGCCTCAAGCGCATAAAGATCATAAGGGTTCAGCTTCGTCCTGGCCCCTTCGCGCAGCAAAACCCCGGTTTCCTCATCAATGCCGACTACCGAAACCGCGGGCACTTGCTTGATGCACACGATGATATTCATGGTCTGTACATGGCTTTTAAGCTTCTTCCGATCCTGTCCTTTTTCCGATGCTGTCCCTACATCCAGTGCTGTTCCCCCAAAATCATCACAAGCGTTCGAACACTTTTGAACACTTATGATATTCTTGCTTACATCTTTATTATGAATAATTGACTCGTAATGTCAAGTCCCCGGACAAAAAAACCGGCTGTTTTCAGACAATTTCGATGCCGGAGCCTGTTTTCAGACAATTTCGATGCCGGAGCGTGAAAGCAGATTCTTTTGCACTTCCGTGGCGCCACTGTCGATGATGATCCTGGTACAATCACTCAGGCCCGCCACAGAAATCATCCCCTGCCGGAAAAGCTTTGTCGAATCCATCAAAAGGTTCACTTCGGCGCTTTTCTGAATGACCTTTAAAAGTATGCTTGAAAGCTCGCGGTGCCCGGTCGTGATTTTCAGTTCCTCGCTGACCCCCGCGGCGGATATGAACGCGCAGTCGATATTGATGCTGTCCAGGAATTCCATTACCCACTCGCCCGCGTACATCGAAAAAGAGCGCAAGAGTTCCCCGCCGGTCGAGATGATTTTGAAATCGGGGTAGGCCGTCGCCTCGCTGAGCAGCGAAGGCGCGTTTGTAACAATCACAATGTCATGGATATTCTGCCGGAACACTTCAATGCCGAACACGTGCGCCGTCGTTGAGCTGTCAATGAAGATACACCCCTGCGGCCTTGCGTAAACCAGCGCCTTCTTTGCTATCTCAAGCTTTTTCCGATAGTTTTGCTTATACCTTATATTGAAGCGCGTCTCAAAAACGCCGCTCTCCTGCCGTAAGACCCTGGCGCCGCCATGCACCTTTGTCAGAAGCCCGTTCTCTTCCAGCATGGTCAGGTCCCGCTGGATGGTAATGCGCGACACGCCAAACTCCGAGACCAGGCTCTTAATAGAGCAGACCTCCTCCTCCCTAAGCAGGCTCAGTATCCTGTCCCTGCGCTCTTCCGGTATCATATCCCGCTGCACCCTTCCGACATCATGGCCCGCTGCGCCCTTCCGGCATTATGGCCCTGCGCTCTTCCGGCATCCTGTCCCTGCGCTCTTCCAGCATCATGGCCCTGCGCTCTTCCAGCATCATGTCCCGCTGCGCCCGCTGCTGACAAGCGCATGCCTTGTTCCGTGCACATTTAGCCCTCCTCTATCGGCCCGTCCCCTCTGCGCTGCCGATAAGAAGATTCTGCCACAGTCCCCGCCGGCAAGTCAAATAACGTTTTGCTGAAGATTTTGAAATCCAATACGGACATTATAAAATTTCAAATTTCAAATTCGGGGCTACAGTTCACTCCGTTCACGCCGTTCACGCCCGACTTCGCAGTGACCCTGCACGTTGCGTGCAGTAGCGAGCCCAGGGTTGTGGCAATCGAAGGTTTCATTCCGGTTTCAGTTTTCGCTCGAAACTGCAATCCTGACAAAATAGCGGGATACTGCCCCCGGGTGGCACATTTAAGGCCGCCCGCGTGGGTGTGAACGGAAATAGGCGGGCGCCAGGGCCTCACCTGCCGATAGCTGCAAGGAATCGGGACAACGTTTCAGCTTCCGCTGCGGAGATCCGAACGTATTCGTGATCCTCCCCCGAATACAGGCGCCTGTCCACGGCTGCCGAAACACTGTCAAGCAAAACTGCAATGCGGCCTGCGAAACCCTCTCCTGACACAACTTGCGGCGCCTCTTCGGGCATGATCGCCGCGACCCTGTAAAGGAAAGCCCTTGGGGTTTCGGACGCGGCGCGGCGAAAACCCTTGCGTCCCGCGCACCGCGAAATCCGAATATACGCCTCTTCATAGGCGCCGCGCCGCAGTATCAGGCACCTACGGAAGTGGAGCCAGGCCTTGAGCCGCGCAGGCAATGCGGACAAAGCGCGCAGAAGCAGCCACCCCTCGCCGGCTTCCTCCTCATAGACCAGGCCCGTCATTTTCCGCCCGTGCAGCCTGTGCCGCCGGAAGCGGATAATAAGTATGACGATGACGGCAAGCACGATGGCGGCGCAAATGATGAAGATTTGGATGCCGACGGCCTGACCCATCCCCGCCAGGGCCTCCCCCTCAAGCTGTATGCCATCATCCATTGCCGCTTCCACCACGCCGGGTCCAGGCCGCGTGGGTGCAGGCATCAGGGAAACCAGGAACGTAAAGAAGCGCCCGATCCCCTTGCCGATGAAAACAAAGAAGTCGCGCGTAGCGTATACTGCGGCAAAGACAGCGTTCCGGCTTGCCGGAAGCAGAAAAACGGATAATGCCGATGCGGCAAAAACGATTCCGGCAAGGACGGCTATGAGCAGCGTCCCCCGCTCCGCGCCCTTGCGTCCGGCGCCCGGCCTTTTTACAGGCCCGGATATCCGAAGGTATGACAGCATGAAGAGGTTCAATATCAGAGCGGTAACGCTGAGTCCGACTGCAAGCGGCGTGACTTCCATCTCCCCTATTTGCAGCACCAACAACATGACCGTACCTGATATTGAAAATTCGCAATAAAGAAGCATAGTGCTTGCTTTTACAGGTTCGCGGCTCAGCAGCAGGCCGTGGATCACCGGCGCGGCAAAACAGGCGGCGGCGATGACATGCATCCAAAACCCCTGAATATCGTTGGGCGCGGAAAATACGAAGAACTCCGTAAGCGCGATCATGGCCCCGTTCAATATGGCGACCGAGGCGACAGAGCGGCTGCGCAAGGCAAACCCGCAATTGACGATGGCGCAGACAAAAGCGCAGGCAAACGCGACGAAGAAATTGTATGACTCTGTGGCGTCCTGCCCCATAAAGCTGATGATCGCAAATAGGCAATAGCTGAAAACAGCCGTCGCAAATACCGGTATTACCATATAGCGGAACGCACGCATAGTCATACCGCCGTTTCCAAACCTGGCGGGCGCCCTGCCGTTTCATGGTCAAGCTGGCGCCCTGCCGTTTCATGGTCAAACTGGCGCCCTGCCGTTTCATGGTCAAGCTGGCGCCCTGCCGTTTCACAGCCTGGCGGACTGTCCGTCTCGAAGCCAAACAGGCTGCGTGCAGGCCTGGCGCAGCTGCCCGCCCCGCCCCTCTCGGCCTCAAGGCATACCGTTTTATGTTCCGGGAAAAACGGGGAAGCAAACGGAATCGTAAGCCTGCCCGCTTCCGCGCATACTATATAGATCCTGCCCGGTTCGACAGCCGGAAGCGGCCCCTCCAAAGAAAAATCCGGATCACCTTGTGAGGCGGCGGCAAGCAGCTCAAACATCCGGTATCTGTCGCGCTCAAGCGACGAGGGGCCCGTGCATGTCCCGGGGAACCATTTTGACTCCGGCGTCATCAAAGCGGTTTGGACCCCGCGCCTGGTCAGCCCGTCAATCAAGGCCGCCAGGACAGACAAGGTGCGCTCAAAAACGTCCGGACTGCTCTTCCGGAACGAGCCTGCGTCCAGGACAAACAGCACCGAATCCGGCGTGACAGTTTCAAAAACATTAGTCTTCAGCGCCTGGCCGCGCGCAAGAAGGCGCATGTTAACGTCGCGCGCGGCGTCGCCCGGCAGGTAATCCCTGACAGATTTGATAACGGTCCTGTCCTTAAGGTAGCCGTCCACCTCAGATCGCGTGTCCCACATGTCGTTAATTATCCCGGAGACCGACACGCGCGCAAGCTTTGGGTATACGACGATTCGCCCGGGGTCAGTAAAAACGAAGCGCTTGCTCTCGACGCCCAGGCCAAAGCCGTCTCCAGAGCGCAGAAGCGAAGCGCCTATTTCAAGTATTCCGCGGCGTTTTGCCGACCACTCGTCCTTGAAGTATACGGACTGGCGCCATTTGATAAGCGAAATGGAATACAGCCGCTCATAAACGGTTTCATGCCCCTTGTCCGCGTCGATATAAACCTCCTCTTCCACGATCACATCAGAAGCAGGCGCAGCGCAGTCATCCGGCATGCATGGTTCCCTGATCTCCGCCCAAAGCATCGGCAGCGATTTGCGGTTGCGGACAGTCCGCGTCACGGTGAAAGACTGGCCCGGGAACATGCCGATCCGGTCTATTGCCAGTTCAAAACCAACGGCTTTCAGCGACGCCTTCGACCACAGCCAGGACGACAGGGCAAGAAGAAAAACGAACCCCGCGAAAAACCCGAGCGTTGTCCTTTCATACAGGACCGCAAGCAAACAAATCGACAGCCAGACCAGAAGAGCGGGCGGCTTGACAAGAAGGCTGGAGTCTACCCTTTTACCCGTCTGCACCTATGACCGCCCGGTCGCTTGCGGGCACAGGCGCCTCCGCCAGGATCCCGTCTATTATCGAGGACGCGGTCCTGTTTTCCAGCCTGGCCTGCCCGGACAACGCTACCCTGTGCGGGAGCACGTATGGGGCAAGCGCCTTTATGTCATCGGGGGTCACGAAACCCCGCCCGTTAACGGCAGCCAGCGCCTTGCCCGCGCGATAGAGTGCGCGCGAGCCCCTCGGGCTTGCGGGCAGCGCCAGCATGGCGCTTCCGCGCGTCGCTTCAATAATTGATACGATATAGTCAAGCACCTTGTCATCGATCGTGACCGAAGAAACCTTCTTTTGCATCTTAAGTATTTCCGCATCACAAAGGACCTGCGACAGCGCATCGTACGGAATCCCGTCGCCGACTGTTTTGAGCATTTCGATCTCGCCTTCCTTTGGCAGGTAGCCCAGCGACAGCCGGAAGAGGAACCGGTCAAGCTGCGCCGCAGGCAGCCGGAATGTGCTCTCCTGCTCAACAGGGTTTTGTGTGGCCATAAGTATAAAGGGCTGCGGAAGCTGCCGGGTCTCACCGTCGACAGTCACCTGGAGTTCTTCCATCGCCTCAAGCAGTGCGGATTGCGTACGCGGGATCGCGCGGTTGATCTCGTCAGCAAGAAAGATATTTGTCATGATCGGCCCCATGCGCAAACGGAAATCCCCTGTCTTCTGGTCAAAGACGCTGACCCCCACGACATCTGACGGCAAAAGATCCGGCGTGAACTGCACACGCGCAAATCCGCAGCCAAGTATCCTTGACATCACTTTCACAAGCGTCGTCTTCCCCGAACCCGGCAGATCGTCGAGCAGCACATGCCCGCCGCATAGCACCGCCACAAGGATGAGCCGGATCCGCTCGTCCTTGCCCACGATCACTTTTGACGCTTCCCGCACCGCGGCCTCTATCTTTTCCTGTATCTCTTTCATTTGACTACCCTTGTTTCCCGGCTTCCCTGGCTCACCTGGCCCTTTTTGCCCCCTGGCCGCCTACGGTTTCCCTTCCCCCAGCGCTTCATTCATGCTGCCCATCCGGTAGCCCGCAAGGTCAAGCGATACCCAGGTGAAGCCTAGTCCCTTGAAATACGCTGCCGCCTCACTGCGAAGCGGCTCCGCGGCAAGCCTTTCGATCCCCCCGGGCGACGCTTCGATCCTCGCCGCAAAATGGCTTTGGCCATGGATGCGTACGCGGACGGATCCAAAGCCCCTTTCGAGCAAAAACCGCTCTGCCTTATCCACCATCTCAAGCTTCTCTTCTGTGATTTCCTCGCCATAGGCAAAGCGGCTGGCAAGGCAGGCAAACGGCTGCCTGTCCCAGGTATTAAGGCCTAGCCATCTTGACACCTCGCGTATATCCTTTTTTGTAAGCCCGGCTTCGCGCAGCGGGCTCTTCACGCCAAGCTCAATGACAGCCTGCATGCCGGGACGGTAATCGCCCTCATCATCCGCGTTTGACCCTTCAAAAACCGCCTCAAGCCCCGCCTCTTTCGAAATCCTTACAAGCATCGACAGCAAACCCGACTTGCACAAATAACACCTGTTCGGCGGGTTTTCGGAAAAGCCTTCTATGCCGAGCTCATCAAACTCCGCCGCCCTGTGCCTTATCCCATACTCTTCGCAAAACCCGGCCGCCCCCAGAAATTCCCGCGCGGGGAAGGACGCAAAGCACGCCGTAACACAGAGCACGTTATCGTATCCGAGCGCTTCTTTTGCCGCATACGCAAGGAGTGCTGAATCAGCGCCGCCCGAAAACGCAACCAGTGCGCTTTTGTCCGCCCGGATCACCTCCCGCAGGTCAAGATATTTTTCTTCCAGGTTTTTTTCCAATCGCTCCACACTATACGATCAAGCCGCCGCCGACCACAATATCCCCGTCATACATCACGGCTGCCTGCCCTCTTGCCGGTGCGCGGACAGGCTCATCAAACTCCGCGGTGAGCAAGCCGTCAACGCCTGGCCTCACCGTCGCCCAGGCTGGTTTTGCGTTATATCTTACCATGATTTGCGCACGTAAAGCCCCGAAAACCCCCGGAGGCAGGTTTGCGTCAGCGATCCTGATCACCTTCGAAAAGAGCTCTTCCTCAGCCGCGAGCACGACCTCGCCCGTCTCCGGCCGTATCTCTTTCACAAAGACAGGATGCCCAAGCGCCAGGCCGAGCCCCTTGCGCTGACCGATAGTGTAACGTACAATGCCGCCGTGCCGTCCAAGTACACGGCCATTTGTGTCCACGAAATCCCCTTGCGCGGAAGCACTGCCGCGATAGGCCTCGATGAAACCCGCATAGCCGCCCTCCGCCACGAAGCAGATATCCTGGCTCTCACGCTTCCCGGCATTGACAAAACCCGCTTCCCCGGCGGCGGCGCGCGTCTCGTCCTTAGTCAGCCCCCCAAGCGGAAAGAGCGTACACGCAAGCTGCCTCTGCGTGAGCCCGTACAAAAAATATGACTGGTCCTTGTCAGCATCCCTTGCGCGCGCAAGCCTGTACGAACCATCAGGCATGGTAACGATCCTCGCGTAATGCCCCGTAACGAGTTTGTCAAAGCCCATCTTTTCCGCCTGCTCAAGCAAAAGCCCGAATTTGATATGCATATTGCAGAATATACACGGGTTTGGGGTTGCTCCGCTTTCATAGGCGGAGACAAAGGGTTCAATAACACGCTCGCGGAATTCAGCGGTAAAATCAAAAACATGATGCGGCATACCAAGTGACTTGGCCACACGCGCCGCTTCCCTGACGTCGGTATAAAAACAGCTGGCTTCACCCGCCATGGCAAGCCCGTCGGCATCCACAGACCCGTCCCTTGTGCAGACCAGCTTCATCGTGGCCCCCGCGCATTCATAGCCATCGCGCCCGGCAAGGAGAGCGGCGACCGAACTGTCGACGCCCCCGCTCATCGCAACCAGGGCCCTTTTCCCCTCGCTCCCGCTCACAGTTCCCTCAGGATCGCAAAAGACCCTTTTTTGAAATCGATCAACCCGTCTTCCCGCATACGCGCAAGCTCATGAGACAGAGCGCTGCGGTTCACGCCCAGATACTGCGCAAACTGTTCGCGGTCCATATTTGTCTCAACACATTTTGACCCTGAAAGGATGCTGAGATTCCGCAGGTACACGCTGACGCGGTCGCGCAGCGCGCGCCTGTACAGGACGTCTATCTTGTGCAGCCGGCGCAGGCTCTCGGTCGCCAATGTCTGCGTCACGCCCTCGCGAAGTTTTTGTTCCCCGGCATTTGGAGTCCTGCTCGAGAACATCCCGTCATAATCGATATGCACGATGTCTGTTTCGTCGAGCGCCTGCAGGCGGAACGGGCACTTCCTGGAAGAGGAGCAGACGATATCAAGGCCGCAGACCTCGCCGGGCACAAAGAGCTGCACGAAATCCTGGCTGCCGTCTTCATGCTCCCGCACCCCCTGAAGGCGGCCCGAGACCAATACCAGAAAATCGCTGCGCCTGCTCTCGGCTTCCGCGACAGTCTCCCCCTTTTCATACCTTACTCCGCAGGCGCGCCCGCGCACGAGCACCGCTTCAAACTCCGCATCCGTCAGACTGCGGAACAGGCGTGTCGCATGCAGCGCCGCCATCTCGCGTTCCCCCGGTGTATAGCTTTTCCCTCCGCTCATCCCGGCTTTCCTTCGCCTTCCTCACAGCCCCCTGCCAAAATTCTCATCCCGGCTTTCCTTCGCCTTCCTCACAGCCCCCTCGCGTCTCCGCGCCGACCGGGACGGTAACGATCCTGATCCGCTCGGAAACAATGCGCGCTGACGGAGCCGCCGCATGCAGCTGCTCGACCGCCGCGTCACGAAGAGCCGGCAGGACAGAAAGCAAGGCCGTCACATTTCCTGCAAACTCCGTATCCTCAATTACAAAAGCGCCGCCTGCCGCAGCCTCGATTCGGTGATACCCCGCGTAGTCTGTTTCGACAGCGATCACAAGCCTTTCCGAGACCTGTCCCAGGCCCGCAGCCTCAAGCGCAAGCTTTGCCGTGCCGGTATACGCGCGCACGAGCCCGCCCGTCCCCAGCTTGACACCCCCGAAATACCTTGTGACCATTACCGCAACATCGCTTATCCCTTCGCCGACAAGCATATGGACGATGGGCGCGCCTGACGTCCCCCTAGGCTCACCGTCGTCCCCGGCCCACTGCAGCCTGGATCCTTCGCCGAGCACATAGGCCGGCACATTGTGCGTCGCCTGCCGGTGCTCCTTCCGTATACGCTCAAAAAAAGTCTCGCACTCGGTGACGGTCTTTGCCGGGAACGCATGGCCGATGAACCGCGAGCGTTCTATAGTCTGCTCGGCCTGACCGGCTTTCAGTACTGTAAGGTAGGGCTTCATAATATTTTGCCCTCCGCCCCGGCCCGCTTACAGGATATACCTGTCGATGTCGTCGGCCTTTATCACGTCAATAAATTTTTCTTCGACAAAACCATGGTCGATCATGATTTCTTTTTCGCCGCTGTCAGGGATATTGAAAGCGATGTCTTCCAGCAGCTTTTCCATCACCGTGTGAAGGCGGCGCGCGCCGATATTCTCTGTCTGCTCGTTTGCCAGGAATGAAATACGCGCGATCTCCTTCACGGCGTCATCGGTAAAGATCACTTCCACCCCTTCTGTTTCAAGCAGCGCCTTGTGCTGCTTGATCAACGCGTTTTCGGGTATCGTAAGGATGCTTACGAAGGCTTCCTCTGTAAGGTTTTCGAGCTCGACGCGGATCGGGAATCGTCCTTGCAGCTCCGGGATCAGATCCGTCGGCTTGGTTGTATGGAATGCGCCCGCCCCGATAAACAGCACATGATCCGTCTTGACCGGGCCGTACTTTGTATTGACTACGCTTCCTTCCACGATAGGCAGTATATCCCTCTGCACACCCTCGCGCGACACATCCGCGCCCGAGCGATACGAGTTTCCCGATGCTATCTTGTCTATTTCATCAATGAATATGATCCCGTTTTGCTCAGCGTTTTCAAGCGCCTCGCTTGTCACCTGGTCCATGTCGACAAGGTTGGTCGCCTCTTCCTCGCGCAGAATACGCCGGGCGTCCTTGACCTTGAGTTTTTTCCGCTTTTTCCGCCCGCCGGGGTTTATCGCGTCAAAGATATTCCCGATGGCGATACCCATGCCGCCCTCGCCGACATCGAGCTGGTTTTGCTTCGGCGCGTCGTTGACTTCGATCTCGATATACTGTTCGTCGAGCAACCCCTCCCGCAGCTGCTGACGGACCTGCTCCCTGGTAAGCTCTACCTCGCTGTCCGTCCTCGTATCGGGCTCCTCCGGCTGCTGTGGCGCCTGTTCACGCGCGCCCCCCATAATAAAATCGAAAGGCCCTTTGAGCGTCTGTGAGCCGGCCCCCTGCTTCTTTCGCCCCGGGGCAATGGCCTCAATGATTTTCTCTTCGGCTATACCCTCGGCGATATTGTATTTTTCATCGAGCCTTTTTTGTTTCGTTATCCTGATCGAAGCCTCGACGAGATCGCGCACCATGCTGTCGACATCGCGGCCGACATAGCCGACTTCTGTGAATTTCGTTGCTTCGACCTTCACAAAAGGCGCGTCCATAAGCTTGGCAAGGCGCCTTGCGATCTCGGTCTTCCCGACGCCCGTCGGCCCCATCATCAGAATGTTTTTCGGTGTAATCTCCTCGCGCATCCCCTCTTCCACAAGCCCGCGCCGGTAACGGTTCCTGAGCGCCACAGCCACGCTCCTTTTGGCGCTGTCCTGGCCGATGATATATTTGTCGAGCGCCGCCACTATCTCCTTCGGGGTCATATTGTGAAACCTGTTCTCTGAGGTGTTCAAGGCAATACTGTTGTCTGTCATGTCGCCGCCTCCTTCCTACAGCTTTTCAACCGAGATGTTTTCGTTCGTGAACACGCAGATCGTCGAGGCGATTTTCAAAGACTCCCGCACGATGGCCTCCGCGTCCATATCCGTATGGTTGAAAAGCGCATTCGCCGCAGCATACGCGAAATTGCCGCCGCTGCCGATAGCCACAAAGTCCTGATCCGGCTCGATGACCTCCCCGTTCCCCGAGATCACAAGCAGGCACTCATGGTCAGCCGCGACAAGCAGCGCTTCCAGGTTGCGCATAATGCGATCCGAACGCCAGCTTTGCGCCAATGCCACCGCCGCCCTTTTCAGGTTGCCGCCATGTTCCTCAAGCTTCTTTTCAAATTTTTCCGTCAAAGTGAACGCGTCGGATACAGAGCCGGCAAAACCGGAAAGCACCGTCTCTTTATATATCTTGCGAACCTTCTTCGCCTTGTGCTTCATGACGGAATTCTGGCCCATGGTCACCTGCCCGTCCCCGCCGATGCAGACATCGTCCGGCCCTCTTCTTACCGCCACTATCGTCGTCGCATGAAACTGTTCCATATGCGGCCTCCTCTCTTACGGGTGATCGGTTTTGTTAGCACTCTTGTTGCGTGAGTGCTAATTTCATTGTACGGGATATTTTTTCAAAGTCAAGTGAATATGTGGAGCGCAATAGAACCGCCCCACTTGCCGGTAAGACGCAGGAACCGCCCCACTTGCCGGTAAGACGCAGGAACCGCCCCCTTCCCTCGTCAGTCTCTGTACCGGCACTCGGGGTTTGAGCAGGCGTATTGTGTGTTTTTTGTCTTTCTCTCAAGCAGCAGGGCGCCGCACTCCGGGCATTTTTTGTCCACCGGCTTGTACCAGAAAACCTGGTTGCAGTCGGGATAGCCTGAGCAGCCGAAGAATGTCTTACCTTTCTTGCTCCTGCGTACGAGTATGTCCCTGCCGCAAAGCGGACAGGCAACGCCCTCTACCTTCACGACGATCGGCTTCGTATTCTTGCATTCCGGGTAGCCTGAGCACGCGATGAAACGCCCGAACCGCCCCTGTTTGATGACCATCGGGAGCCCGCAAAGCTCGCACACCTCATCCGTTGGCTCGTCTTCAAGCTTGATCTTCTCGATTTCCGCGTCGGCCGTCTCCAGCTCGCCTTTAAGCACATCGTAGAAATCCGCGACAACGCCCTGCCAGTCACGGCCGTCGGCCTCGATATTGTCGAGCTTGTCCTCCATGCCCGCGGTGAACCCCGCGTCTACGATCTCCGTAAAGTATTTCTCCATAAGCTCCGTCACGACGAAACCGAGTTCCGTCGGGATAAGTGTCTTCTTCTCCCGCTCAACGTACCCGCGCCTTTCCGTGAGCGTGGCTATGATCGGCACAAAGGTCGACGGCCGGCCGATGTTCTTCTCCTCAAGCTCCTTGACCAGCGAAGCCTCGGTAAAACGCGCGGGCGGTTGGGTGAACCCCTGCTCCGCGTTCAGGCCTTTTTCATCCAGGGCCTCCCCGGCCGTCAGCCCGGGAAGCATATTCCCTTCGTCCTCTTCAAGTTTCGTCTGGTACACTTTCAGAAAACCGTCAAACTTGAGCTTGCTCCCGGTCGCACGGAATGTGTAACGCCCGTTTTTGATATCAGCCGCCACGCTGTCAAAGACCGCCTCGCTCATGCGGCTGGCCACGAAACGTGACCATATTAGCCGGTATAGTTTGAACTGGTCAGACGTCAGCGAATCCTTGATATCTTCGGGGCGCAGGTTTACATAGGACGGGCGGATCGCCTCATGCGCGTCCTGGATATCCTTTTTCTTGTTCTGGAAGAAATTGTTGCCTATATAATTATCGCCGAACTCTTCCTTTATATATGCCTTGGCCGCCAGATCCGCTTCTGCCGAGATCCTTACCGAATCGGTCCTTATATACGTCACAAGACCGATCGTCCCGTGGCCTTTTACGGACACGCCTTCGTAGAGCTGCTGGGCGACGCTCATGACGCGGCGCGTCTGGAAGCCAAGCTTGATCGACGCGTCCTGCTGCAGCGTGCTCGTCGTATAAGGCGCGTACGGCTTGCGCCTCCGCTCCTTCTCCTCTACAGAGCTTACAGAATACGTCCCGGCCTTCAGCGCGGCGAGCGTCTCGTCGGCCTCGGCCTTGTTCCCGGGGATATACTTCCCGCCGTCCTTTTCCGACAGCCTTGCCGTGAATTCCCTGGTGTCCCCTGACTGCTTGGCAAGCTGCACAGTGACCTTCCAGAATTCCTCCGGCACAAACGCGCGTATTTCGCGCTCACGGTCAACGATGAGTTTGAGCGCCGCCGACTGCACGCGCCCGGCTGAAAGGCCCATGCGTATCTTGCTCCAGAGCAGCGGGCTGATCTTGTAGCCCACTATCCTGTCGAGCACACGGCGCGCCTGCTGAGCGTCAACAAGCTTCATGTCTATCCTGCGCGGCGCCTTTACAGCATTTTTGATAGCTTCCTTCGTTATCTCGTTAAAGATGATCCGGTCCGCCGAGTCGTCCGAAAGTCCGAGCAGGTAAGCAATATGCCACGAGATCGCTTCCCCCTCCCGGTCCGGGTCGGTTGCCAGCAGGACGTTTTTCGCCCCTTTAGCTTCTTTTTTAAGTTCACGTATGACATCGCCCTTGCCCCTGATATTGATATAATCAGGCTTGAAATTATTGTCAATGTCGATCCCCAGCTTGCTTTTTGGAAGATCCCTTATGTGGCCGACAGACGCAACTACCTTGTAATTCGACCCAAGAAACTTCCCGATAGTCTTCGCTTTTGACGGCGATTCCACTATTACCAGCGTCTTATTATCCTTCTTTGCTTTTGCCGAAGCGCTTTTCCCAGCTGCAGCCATTTCCCCTCCAATAACCTTTTTTTATACTTTGTGAATGCCCACAAGGTGTTATTCAAGCACTTTTTTTCTGCCGTGTCAAGTTAAATCCTCCTTCTTCCCGTCGCCTTGGTCCTTCTTCCCGTCGCCCTGGTCCTTCTTCCCGTCGCCCTGGGAAATCCTTCCCGTCGTCCCGGGGATGAAGACCTTGCCGGCGCTCGTCGTCAAGGCCCCCTTGATTTCAAGCATCGTCACAACTGACGTGAGCTCGCCTATCAGCAGGCCGGTTTCATAAGAAAGCCGCTCGTGCGACATCTCCCCGTTCAGCTTCAGCGCAGACACTACGCGCTCTTCTTTCGCCGTCAGGGACTTGCCGGGCGAATCTGTGGCATCCGGCTCGATCCCGAAGTCGAAAAGGATATCGTCGATAAAGACAAGCGGCCTGGCGCCGTCGCTGATCAGCTTGTTGCACCCGATGCTGCCCTTCCTGTTGATATTCCCCGGCACGGCATAGACTTCGCGCCCCTGTTCCACGGCGCGCTCGGCCGTGATCAAAGAGCCGCTTGTGAACCCGGCTTCGGCTACGACTGTCGCGCATGAAAGCCCGCTGATGATACGGTTGCGCGCGGGAAACGTGGCCTTTGACGGGTGTATCCCGTCCTCGTATTCGGACAGGATCAGGCCGGTTCTTTCTATTTCACGCATCAGCCCCCGGTTTGATGACGGAAAGCAGATATCGATCCCCGACCCGAGAACGGCAACCGTCGGCGTCCCGCCGGCAAGCGCCCCCTTGTGGGCCCATGTGTCTATACCTTCCGCCATACCCGAGACGACGCATACCCCGTGCGCGGAAAGCCTCCTGGCTATCGTGAACGCGGCCCAGCGCCCGTAGTCCGTTGAAGAGCGCGAGCCGACGATCGCGATCATCGGGTACCTCAGGGCATCGGGATTGCCTGAATAATACAGGCGCACAGGCGGGCGGTGTATAAGCGAAAGCAGGCTGGGGTAGCGGGGATCGCCAAGGCCGATATATGGCCTCGTATTTTCATAAGTCTCCATATCAGAAATCTCCATATCATCCATATCAGACGACCACCCTGTAAGCTACAGCCTCGGCGATATGAGCCGCACTGATCCCTTCTTCCCCCGCGACGTCTGCTATCGTGCGGGCGACCTTTATGATTTTCGACCGCGCCCGCACGCTGAACCCATAGTGCTCATAGGCCCGTTTTAGTATTTCCTCCGCCCCCTTGTCCATGCTGCATACCCGCTTTATGCCGTCCGCCGACAAACGCGCATTCAGCGTCCGCGCCGGGTTCCTGCTGTGCTGCACCTCCCGCGCCGCGTGTACCATCTCCCGCATCCGGTCTGTGCCCATACAGGGGCGGCCTTCCGTCTCCGCCGTCTCCGCCGCGAATTCAGCCTCCTCGACACCGCCCATCCTGATATGGATATCGATCCGGTCGAGCAGCGGACCGGAAAGCTTCGAAAGGTATCTTTGAATCTGTGTCTGGCTGCAGCGGCATTCATGCGCAGGGTCGCCCAGGTACCCGCACGGGCACGGGTTCATAGCCGCAACAAGCAAAAAATCGCATGGATAGCGCCCCTTGAAACCGACGCGGGACAGATCGATATACCTGTCCTCAAGCGGCTGCCTGAGCATATCCAGAGTGCGCCGGTCAAATTCAGTCAGTTCATCAAGGAAAAGAACGCCCCTGTGCGCAAGCGACAGCTCGCCCGGCCTTGGCATGCGCCCGCCGCCTGTGATCGACGCCTGGGTAGCCGAATGGTGCGGCGTCCGAAACGGGCGCCTGCTCATAAGGCCGCGCCCCTCTATCCGCTCGCCGGCGATACTGTGGATCCGCGTCACCTCACGGCTCTCGCTGTCAGTCAGAAGCGGCAGTATGCCGGGCAGGCGTTTGGCAAGCATGGATTTGCCGACTCCGGGCGGCCCGGTGAGACATATGTCGTGAGCGCCCGCCGCCGATACCACGAGTGCACGCTTGACGGCTTCCTGCCCCTTCACATCGATGAAGTCGTCTTCCCCGGCCTCCTGCGCCGGTCTCCTGCCTCCGTAAATGCCGCCGCGTACAGGAGGGATCTCCCCGCCCCCAAGCAGGTGGTTTACGATCTCCGTCAATGCCCCGGCCGGATAAAAGAACAGGCCCGGCAATTCCTCAACGTCCCGAAGGTTCCCGTCGGGGAGAAAGATATTTGTGACGCCGCTTTCCTGAAGCCCAAGCACCATAGCGACCGCAAAATCAGTCCGATTTATCTCCCCGTCCAGCGACAGCTCGCCGATAAATGCCGAGCGGCCGTTTTCCGGCAATAAGATTTTGCCTTTCACCATGCCGGCCAGTATCCCGACCGCGATCGGCAGGTCAAAGTGGCTGCCTTCCTTGCGCGTGTCAGCCGGCGAGAGGTTGACCGTGATGCGCCTGAGCGGAAACTCATACCCGCTGTTTATAATGGCTGCCCTGACCCGTTCCTTTGATTCCCTTACGGCGCTGCCTGGCAGCCCCACAAGACTGAATGCCGGCAGCCCTGAGGTCAGATCCGTCTCGACCGTTACAAGGTCTGTGTCGAGCCCGTGCACGGAAGCCGTGATGATTTTTGAAAACCGGTTGTTGCCCATATCCCGCCACCTGGCTAAAACGCGTTTTCTATGTGGTTGAGTTCATGCTCACCGCCCACAAAGACGGCCTCAACTATGTCAAAACGCATATCAAAATCGCTGTACAGCCTGTTGATGCACATCTTCTGCGACAGATACCACGACGCGACAAGGCGGATATGCCGTATCTTCTTCGCGTCAACGGCTTCGGCCGGTATCCCAAACACCAGGCTCCTGCGGCTCTTCACCTCACAGAACACCAAAAGCTTTTCTCTCACGCAGATAAGGTCGATCTCTCCGATCCTGCACCTGTAGTTTTGCGCTACAATACTGAAACCCATATCCTCATACATCTTGCGAGCGAGCGCTTCGCCTTCCGCGCCGAGCTCCTGCCTGTAATGATCCACATGGCCATTCCCATCAAAAAATTTTTCGTCCATAATATTTTGCTTCATTACATTTTTTTCCTTATTGACATCAACGAACGCTATGCTACAATCTATCTAAGAGGGCCGCCCAGCGGTCGCTCACAATTGGTTGGAAACTACCGCTTCTTACGAGGCGGTTTTTCCGTTCCACCCTGAAAACCGCCGGGACTTATGCCCTAATATGTATAATAATGGAAATCTATACCGTTGTCAAGCAATATTTGGAAATAATGTATAATATTAGCGGTATGGCCTCCAGAATGCCGGTGAGAAAAGCAGCACGATAGTTAAAAGCTCAAGCCGCCCGGCAATCATGAGGATAGAGATATAGAGGCGCGAAAACTGCGAGAAGACTACAAACGAGTCGCCGAAGCCAAGCCCCGGCCCTATTACAAGGCCGGTGTTTGAGAGCATCGCTATGACTGTGCCCAGCGTGGTCTCCGCGTCCAGGTTGTCAAACGACAGGACAAAACACGACAGGAGCGCTATCAAAACGTAGAGTATGAGAAAGGTCGCTATACTCGAAACCCGGTCGGCCGGCACAGCCTTGTCCCCTATCCTGACCGCAACGACCGCGTTGGGGTGCAGCCGCATGTAAATGTTGCGGCGGATAAGCGACAAAGCTACGGCAGCGCGCCCTATCTTGATACCGCCGCTCGTCGACCCCGAACAGCCGCCGACTATCATCACAGCGAAAAGCAGCCAATGTGTTGCCATAGGCCATGCGTCGAAATCCGCGCCTGAATAGCCCGCCGTCGTAGCAAACGCGATCGCCTGGAAAACCCCGTTACGCGCCGTCTCCCCGGCGCCGCTGTAAGTGCCCGACGCTAAAAGTATGATGAACACAAGCGCGCAGGCAGCCGCCAGCATGATGAAAAACAGCCGGATCTCGACCTCCCTGAAGAAGTCGCGGATGCGGCCGCGCAAAAGTATCCGGTAGCTCACAAAACTCAGCACGCCTATGATGCAGAACACGGATATGATGGCTTCCACATAGAGGTTGCCTTCAAGCAGCGCCCCCGCGTGGTAGTTCGCAAAACCCCCGGTCCCCATACAGGCAAACGAGAGGACAAAGGCGTCATATGCCCCCGCCCCGCCTATGGCCAGGAGCACGACCTCAAGCCCCGTAAGCGCAAGGAAGAACAGGAAGATATACCTGGCGTTGTCCGACATGCGCGCCTGTATCTTTTCGACCGACAACGGCTTTGTTTCCGCGCTCAAAAGGTTGGCCGAGCCGAAGCCCAGCATCGGGATGATCGTTATCGCAAATATGATGATGCCCAGGCCGCCGAGCCAGTTCGTAAGCTGCCGCCAGAAGAGCAGGCTTTTCGGGAGCGCTGAAAGGTCTTCTATAAGTGTTGAGCCCGTCGTTGTGATGCACGCGGTGGACTCAAAAAACGCGTCGATGAACGAATGGTGCGATCCCGCAAGCAGGTACGGCAGCGCGCAAAGCGCCGCGGCAAAGACCCAGCAAAGCGTGACGGACAGTATCCCCTCCCTGATCCTTACATTCTGCGCCTTTTGCCTCCGGCGCGAAAACCGCAGTACCAGATAGCCCGCCCCGGCGAAAATAACAGCCAGCGCCAGGAATATGCGCCCCATGCCCTGCTCTCCATAGACGAGGGAGCAAATAAGGCCGACCAGCATCGTGCCCCCCAGGATGATGCTGATATAGCTCATTATGCCAAGTATCAGGCGGATATTAAGGCTTATCCTCATGGCGCCTTCGCCTCACCCAAAGAAACCGTGTTTCACCTTGATCAGCTTTTCGATGTCGAACGACTCCGATAAAAGCCCAAGGATGACAACACGGTCGCCTTCCATTATTTTTGTTTCGGGTCCCGGGAGTATCACGTCCGTGCCCCGCTGCAGCGCTATTATTGAGATTCCGGGCGGCAGTTTCAGGCTCTTCACCGACTTGCCGTGCACGCTCATGCCGTGATCGACCGCTATGTGCACGAGCTCAGCCTGCCCCTGGATAATATGCGACGAAAGGATTGTGGCGCCCTTGATCGCCCGCGCAATATGGGTTGCTGAGATATCGATGGGGTTGAGCACCATATCGACCCCCATGTTCTTGACAAGCGCGCCAAAGCTCTCCCTGCTGACCTTCGCGATAACGTCCTCTATCCCCACCTGTTTCGCCATAAGGGCAAGCAGTAGATTTTCCTCGTCAAAGCCCGTCGCGCTGACGAAAGCATCCATTTCGGAGAAATTCTCCTCGTTTAAAAGCTCGGTGTCAGTAGCGTCCCCATTGAGGATCAGCACGTTGTGGAGGTGGGTCGACAGGTACTGACAGCGCTGTTTGTCGATTTCGATGATCTTGACGGAAGCGCCGAATTCCTCAAGCATCCGTGCGAGGTAGAAACCCGCCTTGCCTCCGCCGGCTATCATGACGCGCTGCAGATCCGTATACCGCCCTTTGTCAACGAGCTTCGCCGCGGCGCTGTCGACCAGGTCCCTGTCCCCTACGACATAGAGCTCGTCATATTCATCTATGACAAAATCATCTTCTTCCTTGAGTATGATAAGTTTGCCGTTTTTGCTGAAAGCGGCCAGCGACATATCCGCTTTGCTCAGCCTTTCGCGCGCCTGCGGAACCGAAAGCCCTTTGAGCTCGGGTTTTTTGTCTGCCGTTATCTCGAGCATCGAGACCTTGCCCGCATGCAGTATACCGCCGCGGAACGAGTATTTTTCCACCAGGTATTTGTTTATCTCCTCCGCGATCGAGCGCTCGGGGTTGACGATATAATCGATGCCAAATGTCTTTTTCAGGAAAATATACTGGTTGTCGTGCTCCGGGTCGCGTATGCGTACAATGACACGGGGGACCCCCAGGCTCTTTGCTGTCGCGCCTATCACGAGGTTTTTTTCGTCGCGGTCGGTCGTCGCGATAAAATAGTCAAACTCCTGTATCCCTATGTCATTTAGCAGCGAGACCTCCTTGGCGTTGCCCGTGACGGTTGCGACGTCAAGCGTGGCCGACAGCCGCCTTATGAGCCCCTCGTCCTTGTCGATCAAAGTGATCGCGTGGCCGCCGCCTTTAAGGACTTCTATGATGCGCAGGCCGAGCTTGCCGGCCCCTGCTATTGCGATCTTCATGTTGTTGTTGCTACCCCCAACGCACGTGGGGGCGCGGCCGAAGCCGCGCCCGCCACTATTTTCATTTGATGCAAACGCCTTGCGTCTACGCTTTTTCGCGTCTACGCAGTAGCGTCTTCCGTTATCGCAGACTCTTCATCGTCTGAAAGGATCATGATGCCCTTGCGCGGCGCAAGTATCGCATATACGATAAGCGCCACAAAGAACGAGAAGAGGTAGGAATTGGCGTTGATCCACGCAAGCGGGCCCTGATCCATCTGGGTGAACCCGGTCAAGCCTGTGATCGTCGGCAGGATCGCGCCCGCGACCCATGCGACGATGGCCGGGACGTTGAATCCGCTCTTGTACCAATAACGGCTATTCTCCTGGAACAGCGCCATGACATCCAGGTTCTTCTTCTTGATGAAGTAGTAGTCAAGGATGAAGATCGCCGCCAGCGGTGCAAGGAACGCCCCGTAATAGTTGAGGAAATCGAACATGAAGCCGATGAAGCCGCCGCCCTGTGAGATTGCGACATAATAGGGAATGCCGTACACAAGACCGGCAATGATACAGGCTATGATAACCCCAAACCTGTAGCCGACCTTCCTTGGCGCCAGGTTCGAAAACGCATTTGCCGGCGCCACGATGTTGGCCGCTATATTTGTCGTCATCGTCGCGAAGATGACGCCGATGCCGACGATCACGATCAGCAGGCGCTCAAGGCCGCTGCCGCCCAGATACCCAAGCACGCCTATCGGGTTGTCAGAAGCCGCACCATACACAAGGAACGTGGCCTGCGCATAGAAAGCGCCAACGATTGCGCAAAACGCCATAGCTGGAAGCATCCCATACATCTGCCCGCGGAACTGCACCTTCTGGCTCTTCGCATAGCGCGAGAAGTCCGGGATATTAAGGGCCATCGTCGCCCAGAACCCGATGTTCCCTGTCAATGTGAGCAGGAAGAAAAATACGTACTGGGACGTCTGCGTCAGGCCGCCGGCGCTGAGCTCGGAGCCAAACACATCGCCGAAGCTGTAGCCGCTGCCGGCTGCGAGGACGACCGCCCAGACCAAAAGCAGGGCGATCAGCACGATCAGCAATGGGGAGCTGAACGATTCAAAGACCCGGATCGCGCGTGAGCCCGCCGCCGTGACCACGCCGCAGGCAATCATGAAGATAACGAAAAAGATGACCTGGACGGAGATCGCCTGGTCATTAAAAGCCGGGACCAGCGCCTTGACGATGAACCCGATCGCGGCGCCGCCAAGAGTACACTGGACCATATTCCAGCCGCAGGCTACAACCGCCCTGGATATTGCCGGTATCTGGGCCCCGCGCATGCCAAACGTCATACGCGCAAAGATTGGGAACGGGATGCCGTACTTCGTCCCCGCGTGTGAATTGAGCTGGATAGGAACCAAAATAATTGCATTGCCGAGAATGACGTTGAGTACCGACGCCCATACCGGAAGCCCAAATGCAACACCGCCCATCGCCATCCCAAGCGATGGTATACAGATTGCCATCCCGACCCAGAGCATGGAAATGTGATAGGTATTCCATGTCCTGTCTGCGAGCGTTGTGGGCGCGAGATCCTCATTGTAGTACTTCGAGTCCGCAAGCTCAGCCCTTGCAGAGTCTGTGAGCTCATATAGCCCATTCCTCTGCAGTTGTGTGATTTCTGCCATAATAACCCTCCTAAATCCAAAAAAACCTAAAACTCCTGGACGATAACAAATATTTCCTGCAATTTAAAATAGCGCGAAGGCGCGCTATTCCAAAGCCACAAGTACTAGTGAGACCGCAATGAAAACGATTGCCCCTACGATTGTGATCCTCGTGAAAAACCGTTCCCACCCACGGCTCTTTTTCTTGCCGAAAAGCTGTTCAGCGCCGCCCCCGATCGACCCCGAAAGGCCTGCGCTGTTGCCCTGCTGCAGCAATACGAACGCGATTAATACAATGCTGGCAGCCAGCAAGAGAATCTTTAATATTAATTCCAAAAAATATCACCTCCAGTACCGAAAGTTCACACAAACGCATTCTATCACGCACATTAGCAAATATGCAAGAAAAATCTGCGTTTTCTATACTTTTAAAAAAACCTGCAAAAACCCGCCAAAAACCGCCGTCTCTACTTGTATATGCATCAAACCAAGCCAGCGCCTGTATCAGATCAGCCCGGTCCCGAAAATCGGCGCGAACACTACCGCCACTATCGTCATCAGCTTGATCAGTATGTTCATGGACGGACCCGACGTATCCTTGAACGGGTCGCCGACCGTGTCGCCCACTACGCCGGCTTTGTGCGCCGGGCTCCCTTTGCCGCCGTGGTGGCCTTCCTCGATATACTTCTTCGCATTGTCCCAGGCGCCGCCCGCGTTTGCCATCATGATGGCCAGGAGCACGCCCGTCACAAGCGCGCCGGCCAAAAGCCCGCCGAGCGCCGATGCGCCGAGCACGACGCCGACAACCAGGGGTGCGGCAATGGCCAGGAGGCCGGGGGCGATCATCTCCTTGAGCGCCGCCTTTGTGGAAATATCGACGCACTTTGCATAGTCCGGGTTCGACGTCCCCTCCATGATGCCCTTGTCGCCCTTAAACTGTCTGCGGACCTCTTCGATCATCTTGTAAGCCGCCCTGCCGACGCTGTTCATCGTGAGCGCGCCGAAGAGGAACGGCAGCATCGCCCCGAGGAAGAGGCCTATGACGACCATCGGGTTCAAAAGGTTTATCACAGGACTTTCCGCGTCGCCAAGGATGCCCGGGTTTATCTTGTTGATGACCTGCGAGTAGGACGCGAACAGCGCCAGCGCCGTCAGCGCGGCGGAGCCGATCGCGAAACCCTTGCCGATCGCCGCTGTCGTATTGCCGACGGAGTCCAGCTTGTCGGTGATCTTGCGCACGTCCGGCGGGAGCTCCGTCATCTGGGCTATGCCGCCCGCGTTGTCCGAAACCGGTCCGTAGGCGTCTACAGCCACGACCATGCCTGTTGTCGACAGCATGCCGACCGCGGCAAGCGCGATGCCGTACATCCCCGCGCACGCATAGGCAAAGAAGATGCCGGCCGCGATGCAGATGATCGGCCAGACCGTCGAAAGCATACCGACTCCGACGCCGCTTATGATTGTCGTCGCCTCGCCGGTGAGCGACTGCTCCGCAATGTGCTTTACGTGCTTATAGTCCGAGGATGTGTATATTTCCGTGATCTTGCCGATGGCGACGCCGACGACAAGGCCGGCAATAATGGCTACGGCGCAGTTGAAATTGCCAAAGAACACCTTGCTCAAAATGAGCGCGATCACCACGACGACAGCCGAGCTTGCATAAGTGCCCATATTGAGCGCCAGCGCCGGGTTGCCGCCTTCCTTGCCGCGCACAAAAAAGATGCCGGCGATGGAAGCCAGTATCCCGAGCGCTGCGAGCAGGAGCGGGAACACGCTGCCTTCAAACGGCGGCAGGTCAAAGCTTGCCCCGAACCACGGCTCGATGTGCGGGATTATTACCGCAAGCGTGACTGCCGAAATGACGGAGCCTACATAGGATTCGAACAGGTCTGAGCCCATGCCTGCGACGTCGCCGACATTGTCGCCCACATTGTCCGCAATAACGGCGGGGTTGCGCGGGTCGTCCTCCGGGATGCCCGCCTCGACCTTGCCGACCAGGTCGGCCCCTACGTCCGCGGCCTTCGTGTAGATGCCGCCGCCGACGCGCCCGAAGAGCGCCATCGAGGACGCCCCCAGGCCGAAGCCTGTGATGATATTGCTCTGCTCGATGCCCAGCCCCGTATAAATATATATGAACAGGTACCCGAGCCCGAGCAGCCCAAGTCCTACAACACAAAGGCCCATGACCGCGCCGCTGCGGAAAGCCACCTGCAGCGCAGCCGGCATCCCCTTGTCATTTGCGGCGTTCGCGGTGCGGACATTGCCCCAGGTGGCGACCTTCATGCCGCAGAAGCCCGCCAATACTGAAAATACAGCCCCGTTCAGGTAGAAAAACGCCGTCGTCCAACCAATCGCAAAACCCAGCGCCAGAACCAGCACCGCAATGAAAACTGCCATGAACTGGTACTCGCGCTTAAGGAAAGCCATTGCCCCCTGGCTTATAAACCCGGAAATCTCCTTCATCCTGTCCGTGCCTTCCGGCTGCGATTTGACCCACCTTGCCAACGCGAACGCCACAACAAGGGCGACGGCCGCGATGACAGGCACCAAAACAATCAATGACTCATACATTCCCATATGTTTCCAAACCTCTCCTTCTTCTTTTCCTTCTTCTTTTCCCTATCCCTCTATTCAATACAATATAACGCCGAAGCGTTTATTATCGCACCTAAACAATTATCGCACAAAACCGCAGGTTGCGCCTACCCCTCACAGATCGCAAGGAATTTGTCCGGCAAAAGGCTTGCGCCGCCGACAAGCGCCCCGTCTATATTTGGCATGCCAAGGATCTCCGCTGCGTTGTCCGGCTTGACGCTGCCGCCGTACTGGATGCGGATAAGGTCCGCCGCAGCGCTGCCATACAGTTTTCCGGCTGCTTCCCTTATATAGGCGCACATCTCCTCCGCCTGAAGAGCTGTAGCTGTCCGCCCCGTGCCGATGGCCCAGACGGGCTCGTAGGCTATGACGAGCTTCCCCGCGTCCTCCGCCGCCAGCCCGGCAAGTCCTTGCTCAAGCTGCCTGCCGACCACCTCAAATTCCTCCCCCGCGTCGCGCTGCTCCAGCACCTCGCCGATGCAGAAGATCGGCACTATGCCGTGTTCCAGCGCCGCATGCAGCTTTTTGTTTACTGTCCCGTCTGTCTCAGCGAAATACTGGCGCCGCTCCGAATGCCCGATGATGCAGTAGTCCACGCCGATCTCACAAAGCATCGCCGCCGAAACCTCGCCCGTGAAGGCGCCCTCCTCCTCAAAATGCATATTCTGGGCGCCGAGCCGTATGCCGCTGTCTTTTAGCACGCCTTTAAGCGCCTCAAGCTGTGTGAAAGGCGCGCAGAGCGCTATCTCGTTTTCGATCCCCCGCGCAGCCGCCAAAGCTTTGAAATCTTTGGCAAAGGCCACGGCCTCAGCCGTGGTCTTGTACATCTTCCAGTTCCCCGCGATTAATTTTTTCCTCATCATTTCTCGTTTAAAACCTCTACGCCCGGCAGCGTTTTCCCTTCAATGAATTCAAGCGAAGCGCCGCCGCCGGTACTGACGTGGCTCATCCTTTCCGCAAACCCGAACTGCGTCACCGCCGCGGCGCTGTCGCCGCCTCCGATAATCGTTACCGCGCCGCCGTCAGTCGCTTCCGCCATCGCCTCCGCGACCGCGCGCGTCCCTTCGGCAAAATTCGGCATCTCAAAAACGCCCATTGGGCCGTTCCACAGGACCGTGCCCGCGCCTGCGATCTCACGCGTGAATAATTCTATCGTCCCGGGCCCGATATCCAGCCCCATGCGGTCATCCGGTATGCCTTCTTGCGCTATGACGCTGCATATGGATGCGGGCGCGTCGTTGTCAAAAGCTGTCGCCGCCACGACGTCCACCGGAAGGAGCAGGCGCACGCCGGCCTCTTTTGCCTTCGCCGTCAGCGATGCCGCAAGGGCAAGGCCTTCTTCGTCCAAAAGCGATTTGCCGATCTGTATGCCGCCCGCTTTCAGGAAGGTGAACGCCATGCCGCCGCCTATAAGCAGCGTATCCACTTTTTCGATAAGGCTTTCGATTACAAGGATCTTGTCTGAGACCTTCGCGCCGCCCAGGATAGCCAGGAGCGGACGCTTCGGGTTTTCAAGCGCTTCGCCCAGGTATTTCAGCTCTTTCTCCATCAGGAATCCCATCACGGCCGGTATATAGTCCGCGACCCCCGCAGTCGAGGCGTGGTGGCGGTGCGCAGTGCCGAAGGCGTCGTTCACAAAGACGTCCGCCAGCGAAGCGAGCTCGCCGGCAAACGGCGCCTGCACTGCCTTGTCCTTGTCATCCTCCTCGCTGCGGAACCGCGTGTTTTCAAGGAGCATGACATCCCCGGGCTTTAGCGATGCGGCTTGCTCCCGGACCTTGTCGTCCACGACCGTATCCACGCTCTCAAACCATATGGTGCAACCGAGCTTTTCGGCAAGGTCCGCCGCGACCGGCGCCAGCGAGAATTCGCTGCACGCCCCGCCCTTCGGCCTGCCCAGATGGCTCATAAGGATGACCTTCGCCCCCTGGCCCAACAAATACCTTATCGTAGGCAGGGCGCCTGCAATCCTTGTGTCATCGGTGATATTCCTCTCCGCGTCGAGAGGCACATTGAAATCGCAGCGGACGATAGCCGTCCTGCCGGCGAAATCAAAATCCCTGATCGTCTTTTTCACTTTATAGCACCACCTGCTCAGCCGTTTTTGATAACGTATTCGATAAGGTCAACAGCCCTGTTGGAGTAGCCCCACTCGTTGTCATACCACGATACGATCTTCACGAGGTTGTCGCCGATGACCATCGTTGAGAGCCCGTCGACGATCGAGCTGCGCGCATCACCCTTGTAGTCGATGCTCACAAGCGGTTCCTCGCTGAAGCCCAGGATGTCAGGCATCTCCGTCTCCGAAGCCTTCTTAAGCGCCGCGTTCACCGCGTCCTTATCGGCCTCTTTCCCGAGTTCAAAGACGACGTCCACGACCGATACCGCCGGCGTCGGCACACGCATCGCCATGCCGTTGAGCTTGCCGGCCAGCTGCGGCAGCACGAGCGCAACAGCCTTTGCGGCGCCCGTTGTGGTCGGGATGATCGACAGCGAAGCCGCGCGGGCCCTGCGCAGGTCCTTGTGCGGCAGGTCGAGTATCTTCTGGTCGTTTGTATATGAATGCACTGTAGTCATCAGTCCGCGCACGATGCCAAACTCGCGGTCGACGACCTTCGCCACAGGCGCAAGGCAGTTGGTTGTGCACGACGCGTTTGAGATCACATGGTGCGACGCGGGGTCGTACTGCTCTTCGTTGACGCCCATTACGATCGTGATGTCCTCATCCGTCGCGGGCGCCGAGATGATGACCTTCTTCGCGCCGGCCTCTATGTGCTTGGCCGCGTCCGCCTTCTTTGTGAAAAGCCCTGTGGATTCGAGGACGACCTCTACGCCCAGCTCGGCCCACGGCAGTTCCGCGGGGTTGCGCACAGCCACGATCTTGATCTCTTTCCCGTTCACGATGATCGCGTCTTCGCGCGCCTCGACCTCGCCGTCAAACCCGCCGAAGCAACTGTCATACTTCAAAAGGTGCGCGAGCGTCATGGAATCCGTGACGTCGTTTATCGCAACGATATCAAAATCCGAATCCTTTTCGATCGCCGCCTTGAACGCATTGCGCCCTATCCTGCCAAAACCGTTAATACCTACTTTTGTACCCATTACCATATACTCCTTTCGGAAGCGTTTACTAATACTTCAAAATTGCAACCAGACTATTGTATATCGTTTGCCCCCGCTGTTCAAGACATTTCGCCGCAATCATTTTTGCGTGGCCGGGAAACAAACATGGTAAAATAGTCCCCGGGACAGTTAACGCGACACGGAGGTATCATATGAAACGCATAAACATCGGCCTTCTGGGGCTCGGCAATATCGGCGGGGGCACATACCAGGTGCTTGAGCTCAACCACGGCCATATCGAAAACGTTACAGGGCTCGACCTTAGGATAAAAAAGATCCTGGAAATAGATACGGAGCGCGACCGCGGGTTCACTGTAGCCCCCGGCGTCTTCACCCAGGACCCGGAAGACATCTTCGGCGACCCGGAAATAGATATCGTAATAGAGCTTTTGGGCGGCATCGAGCCCGCGACCGCTTTCATGGCAGGAGCGATGAAGGCCGGCAAGAGCGTCGTCACAGCCAACAAGGCAGCCGTTGCGGCAAATTATGAGCTGCTTACGGACACAGCGGAGGAAAACGGCGTCCTGTTCCGTTTCGAAGCGAGCGTCGGCGGCGGCATCCCGCTTATCGGCGCCATTACAGAGCACCTCTGCGCAAATGAATTCACAGAGCTTTTGGGCATCATGAACGGCACTACGAACTATATACTTACGAAGATGGGCGAGGAGGGGCGCGATTACGAAGACGTCCTTAAAGAGGCGCAGGCGCTCGGATTTGCCGAGGCCGACCCGACGGCCGACGTCGAGGGCCATGACGTAGCCAACAAGCTCTCGATCCTTATGTCCCTGGTCTTCGGCATACGCGTCCGCCCCGAAGAGATCCCGACAACAGGTATCTCAAGGGTCACAAAGCAGGAGATAGACGAGGCCGCTTCAGAGGGTTGTGTAATAAAGCTGCTCGCAAGCGCTTACCGCACAAAAGACGGCGTCGATTGCTTCGTGCAGCCGACACGGCTGAACAAAGGGCACCCGCTCGCGGACGTCCGCAATGAATTCAATGCGCTGTTTTTGAAAGGCAACGCCGTTGACGACCTTATGCTCTACGGCAAAGGCGCAGGGCCCTTCCCTACAGCCAGCGCCGTGCTCGGCGACGTCATAGCCATCGCCAGAAAACTGTAAAGCGCCTCTGCCTGGGCAAAGCGCCTCTGCCTGGGCAAAGCGCCTCTGCCTGGGCAAAGCGCCCCTGCCCGGGCCGCCCCTACTTGGGGCCGGAGATGATCTCCACTTCCTGGCCGCTTGAAAGCCCGCCGGCGTTCGCCTCGTCCGTATCGACGTGGAACTCGCACAGATGCGCGTCGCCGGATCTTATCAGCACATCCTGGAAGATGAGCGGCCGCGTGCCAAAGGTCTGGACGTCGACAAGATCCTTGTCATTAAGACCCGCGTCCAGGGCTTCGGACGGCGAGAGGTGTATATGCCTGAGCGCGACGATGACGCCTTCTTCAAGATCTACTTCCCCGGCGGGGCCTGTGAGCTTCACGCCCGGCGTTCCGTCCAGTTTGCCGGACTCCCGGACCGGGGCGTCTATCCCCAGCACCCGCGCATCCGTCATGGAAAACTCCACCTGCGTCCGCGGGCGCGTCGGCCCGATGATCCTGATACCCTTAAAGACGCCTTTGGGCCCGGTAATATCGACCTTTTCCTCGCAGGCGAACTGGCCCGGCTGGACAAGCCCCTTGTACGGCGTCAGCTCCGCGCCCGGCCCGAACAGCGCCTCAAGGTCGGACTCCGTCAGGTGCACATGCTTGTTTGAAGTGCCTACCTTAACCCTGTAACCCATTTTTTACCTCCATTCCATTTGGCATGAACCTTTATCTATCCCCGGCATGAACCATTATCCATCCCGAAAACTACGAAAACTACGAATCCTCATCCTGCTCGATTTCGGCGATATACGGCAGATTGCGGTATTTGTGGTCCGCGTCAAGCCCGTAGCCGATCAGATACGCGTCCGGCGCCGTGAACCCCACATAGTCAGCCTCTATATCCCTGCGGCGGCCCGACGGCTTGTCGAGCATGGCGCAGATTTTCAGGCTGGCGGGCCTATGGCCTTGAAGATAGGCGTACAGGTAGTCAAGCGTCACGCCGCTGTCGACGATGTCCTCGACGATAAGCACATGCCGTCCTTCGATGTCCGCGTTGAGATCCTTGATGATCTTCACCACGCCGGACGACCGCGTTGCTGACCCGTAACTCGATACGGACATGAAATCAACTGACATGTCCAGTTCTATCGATTTCATCACCTCAGCCATCCACATCACGCAGCCCGTCAGGATGCCTATCAGGAAGACCTCCTTCCCGGCATAGTCCTCCGTGATCTGCCTGCCGATCTCGGCAGCCCTTCCCTCTATCTGCCCG
>Ga0082212_10001435_pt1 | contig 35164 bp, 26 predicted proteins | sample TergutNt197P3_FD_71548 | JGI IMG/M metagenome (GOLD analysis project Ga0082212, IMG submission 71548) | Neocapritermes taracua P3 segment gut microbial communities from Petit-Saut dam, French Guiana - Nt197 P3 | ecosystem: Host-associated > Arthropoda: Insects > Digestive system > Gut ... | reverse complement strand
TCTACGAGACGATGAGCTGCATGCTCGTCGGCGGCTACACGGACGCGGTGGAGACCGGCACCCAGGCGCTAATGATCGCCGGCTGCATCGCCGGCGCCCTCGCCTTCATCGCCACGTTCGCCCGGCTCACCCTCGTGGTCATCAGCCGGATTGAACGCTTCGCCAAGCGGCGGTAAGACCGCGGCAAGGACAACCCATAGGGGACGCCGCCCTCGGCGTCCCGCCGCCCTCGACGACGTGGATCCGCCGCACACGCCCCTCCCGTAGGGGACGCCGCCCTCGGCATCCCGCCGCCCTCGACGACGTGGATCCGCCGCACACGCCCCTCCCGTAGGGGACGCCGCCCTCGGCGTCCCGCCGCCCTCGACAACGTGGATCCGCCGCACGCGCCCCTCCCGTAGGGGACGCCGCCCTCGGCGTCCCGCCGCCTTTTAACACAACGGGGACGGTTCGAAACCACTAAAAAAGCCATGCCCCGCATTAAAGCGTTTCGTGCGCAGCGAGACTTCCTAGCGGCTTGCTGCGGTCGCAGCGTCATGCAGTTGATTGCGTCTTCAGATTTTGACCTTGCATTTTGCATCGATTTTACGGTTGTGTACGATTTTTTTGTTCATTTATACCAAGACCCCAACATATTTCCAGCATATTTTCCAGGTTATGGGAAAAACGGCCTGTTTCAAGGCAAAACCACGCTGAAAAGCAAACACAAGTGGAAATTTGATGCAAAACATGAACCCTAAATCTATTATTCCGCTTGCCGAATGTTGCCGAAGGCCAAAAGAGATGCGATTCGGAGAAAAAATCGTCGGTTTTTGCACGAATCGTACTTTTTCAGTGGTTTCGGACGGTTCCTGCGTCTTGTAAGACATAAGGGGACGGTTCCTGCGTCTTGAAGACAAAAGGGGACGGTTCCTGCGTCTTGTAAGACATAAGGGGACGGTTCATTTGGCGTGCGAAGGAAGGGGGGCAATATGATACAATGGGTCTGAAGAATATCAACCTCATTTTGAATACACGAGAAGGAGAGCAGGCCATAGATGGTGCGAAGGATTTATGTTGAAAAAAAGGATGGATTTGATGTTGGCGCGCGCGAACTGAAGCGGGAACTGGAGACAAGGCTCGGCATAAAGGGCATCCGGCGATTGCGCATACTGGATAGATATGATGTCGACGGGATTGCGGAAGAGCTGTTCGAACGGGCAAAGTGGCTCGTATTCGCGAACAAGGGCGCGGATACGCTCTACGAAGACAGCGCGGATACGTTCCTGGAAAAGCCGGAGGCGGCGGAAGGCGCTTTTTTCTTTGGCATAGAGCCTATGCCGGGGCAGTTCGACCAGCCCGCAAAGGAGGCTGTGACATGCATCCGCCTGCTCGACCCCTCTGCGAAGCCTGTCGTGCAATGCGCGAAGTTCATCATTATAGAGGGATCCGGGGAGGAAGGCTCGGCATCGCAAGGGATCCGGCCACTGGACGACGTGGCATCGCAAGGGATCCGGCCACTGGACGACGTGGCATCGCAAGCCACCCGGCCTTTGGACGACGCGGCTATCCGGAAAATCAAGTCCTATTGCATAAACCCTGTCGCCTACAGGGAGGCTTCACTGGATTTGCCGGAAACGCTTGCGCCCGTGATCCCGCCGGCGCCTCCGGTCGCTACAATCGAGGGGTTTTGCGGTCTGGGTAAGGACGCGCTGACCGCGAAGGGCGAAGAGCTGGGGTTTGCGATGAGCGAAGCCGACCTCGCGTTCGTGCAGAAGTATTTCAAGGAAGACGAACGCCGCGACCCGACCATTACTGAACTCAAGGCCATCGATACCTATTGGTCGGACCATTGCCGGCATTCGACCTTTCTCACTCGGCTCACGGATGTCGCTTTCGAGGAAGGCCCGCGCGCAGGCCTCGTCAAAGAGGCTTATGAAGATTACTTGCGGCTGCGCGGCGAAGTCTACGGCGAGGAAGGGGCGAAGGGCCGACCGGTCACGCTCATGGACATGGCGACAATCGGGGCAAAATATATAAAGAAGAATGGGCTGCTCGACGACCTGGAGGAAAGCGAGGAGGTCAACGCGTGCTGCGTCAGGACGAAGGCGGAGGTGATGCCCTGCCCCGGCGCGCGGCCCGTCACGGAAGACTGGCTCTTCATGTTCAAGAACGAGACGCACAACCACCCGACCGAGATCGAGCCGTTCGGGGGGGCGGCGACCTGCCTCGGCGGCGGCATCCGCGACCCGCTTTCCGGCCGCGCCTATGTCCACCAGGCAATGCGAATCACGGGATGCGGCAATCCTTACACATCCATAGAAAACACCCTGCCCGGCAAGCTTACGCAATATAAGATAACGCGCGACGCGGCGGCCGGGTACAGCTCTTACGGCAACCAGGTCGGAATCTGCTCCGGCTACCTCGACGAAATCTACGACGACTCCTATGTCGCGAAGAGGATGGAGCTTGGCGCGCTCGTCGGGGCGGCCCCGGCGGCGAATGTCGTGAGGGAGGCGCCGGTTCCCGGCGACCACATCCTCATAGTCGGCGGGCCTACGGGGCGCGACGGCATCGGCGGGGCGACGAGCAGCTCGAAGCAGCAGACGGAGAAGTCGGTCAACACTGCGAGCGCCGAGGTGCAGAAGGGCGACGCGGCGCTCGAACGCGAATTCATACGCCTGTTCCGGCGCGGCGAAGCCTCCCGGCTCATTAAAAGGTGTAATGATTTCGGCGCCGGCGGCGTGTCGGTCGCGATTGGCGAGCTTGCGGAGGGCATTGACGTCGACCTGGACAAGGTTACCGTGAAATATGACGGGCTCGACGGGACTGAGCTTGCCATCTCCGAAAGCCAGGAGCGCATGGCCGTCGTCATCGCAGAGCGGGACCTGGAGGAATTCCGCGCCTATGCCGCGGAGGAAAACGTCGAAGTGACGAGCGTCGCGAGGGTAACGGATACGGGGCGGTTCCGCATGTACTGGCGCGGCGATGTCATCTTCGACCTGTCAAGGGAGTTCCTCGATACGGGCGGAGTGCTGCCGGAACAGGCGGTCCTGGTGAAGAGCGACGCCTTGTCGCTGCCGGGAGGCCGATGTACGGACGACGCGGGCATGGAGGCCGTGAATGGCGCCCAGGGCGCCGCGGCAGGCTACAAAGAGGTCGACGGCATTTCGTCGCTTCCGGGAGATCGATGCTTGGCTGGCGCGGGCATGGAGGCCGTGAATGGCGCCCAGGGCGCCGCGGCAGGCTACAAAGAGGTTGACGGCACTTCGTCGCTTCCGGGAGGCCGATGCTTGGTCGGCGCGGGCATGGAGGCCGTGAATGGCGCCCAGGGCGACGCGGCAATCCGCAAAGACGCCCTGCTTGCGCTTCTCTCGGACCTCAAGGTCGCGAGCAAGCGAAGCCTGGCCGAGCGCTTTGACAGCACCATCGACTCCGGTACATTGCTCGCGCCGTTCGGCGGCGAACGCGGGCTGACGCCAGCCCTCGGCATGGCGGCAAAATTCCCCGTTCTGTCCGGGGACACGAATACCGCGAGCCTTATGGCCTATGGCTTCGACCCTGCAGTCAGCAGGGAGAGCGTCTTCCACAGCGCAATGTACGCGGTGCTCGACAGCTATACGAAGATTTGCGCGATGGGCGGCGACCCGTCAGGAATACGGCTGTCGTTCCAGGAATACTTCCCGAAGCTTGAAAAGGACGAGGCGCGGTGGGCTTGGCCCTTCATGGCGCTGCTCGGCGCCCTAAGGGCGCAGGTCGAACTCGACGCGCCGTCCATTGGCGGCAAGGACAGCATGTCCGGCTCCTACGGCGACCTCGATGTAGTGCCGATGCTCGCGTCGTTCGCGGTCTGCGTCTGTGACGCGCGGCATGTACTGTCACCCGAGTTCAAGAAGCCCGGCAGCCAGCTGTGCTTCATCGAATGCCCGAAAGACCAAAACGGCGTCCCGGATTTTGTGGCTTTCAAAGCCAATATGCGGCGCGTGCACGAATTGGCGCGGGAAGGGAAGATCCTCGCGGCGAATACGGTTTCGCACGGCGGCCTTTTTGCCTCTGTGGCGAAGATGGCTATGGGGAACGGTATCGGCGCTGTTATCGCCGCGGCGGACGAGGCAATGGCCACGGGCAGCAAGGGGGAAGGATTCAGCGAAACCGGCGCCGAGGAACAAAAGCGCCGAAGCTGTGCCTTAGATTGTATTTACAGCAGCAATTACGGCTCATTGCTGCTTGAGATTGATGGCAAGAATGACCCCGCTGCGCTGCTGGACGGGCTGTTATATGAGATTGTTGGCGAGACTGTTTCGGCAAGCAGCGTCGAGGTCAAGGCGGCGGGTCAGTCCGTGGCCCTTTCGATCGACGAGATCATAGGCGCCTGGGAGGCCCCGCTGGCGGGGGTGTTCCCGGCGGTGGAAGAGGGCCGGGCCGGCGAATTTGTGGAATGTTATACTGCGGACAGCGTTTCGGGTGGCGACACATTACTCCGGGGAGCGAACAAAACGGGTGGCGACACATTACCCCAGGGAGCGAACAAAACGGTTGGCGACACATTACCCCGGGGAGCGAACAAAACGGATGGCGACACATTACCCCGGGGAGCGAACAAAACGGATGGCGAAGCAATCCACCCGGCCGCCGAAAATACAGCGGCTGCACATATGCAAACTCTGAGCGGCGGGGAAACTACAGCCCCGCGCGTCCTCATCCCCATCTTCCCCGGAACGACCGGCGAGGACGACGGGCGGCGAGCGTTTGAGCGGGCTGGCGCCGAGGTGCGGATCGCAGGCCTTATCACGCTGACACCCGAAGGCCTCGAAGCCTCGATTCGTCGCCTGGCCGATGAAATAAAGGCCGCCCAGATTCTGATGTTGACGAACGCTCCGGCAATGTATATCGAAGCGGTTTTTCGCAATCCGTATGTGGCGGAAGCTGTGGAGGGTCTGCTCGAAAAAAGGGACGGCCTCATCCTCGGAGTTGGCGGCGGCTTCAGCGCGCTCCTGCGGCTGGGGCTCCTGCCTGGCGGAAGGATCATAGTGCCGGATGTGCCGGATGTGCCGAATGCGCCGGGCGCGCCGGATGCGTCGGGCGCGCCGGCGGAAGCCTTGCTCACAACAGCGGAAATCGGGCGCCATGTATCGCGCCTCGTGCGCGTAAGCGTCCGCTCAAAGCTTTCCCCGTGGCTTGCGGGCGCGGAAACCGGCCGTGTCTACACCCTGCCGGTGTCGCATACGGAGGGGCGGCTTGCTGCAAGCGAAGAGGCTGTGGCCGGGCTCGCCGCGAACGGGCAGATAGCCACGCAATACGCAGGGACAGACCCCTTCGGCTCCGTGCGGGCCATCGAAGGGCTCACCTCGCCGGACGGGCGCATACTGGGACGCATGGGGCATTCGGAGCGCTGCGCGCCGGGGCTGTATGTCAACGTCCCTGGAAACTATGACGACAGGCTGTTCGTGTCCGGGGTCGGATATTTCAGATAGTTGGGCAGTTATAAGACACAGGGTACGTCCCCTGTCTTGTTTGGAACACAAAAAGAACCGTCCGAAACCACTGAAAAAGTGTTTGCTCACGTGCAAGTATATCGGTGAAAGGGTATATGAACTGCTACATTCATTGCCATACAATTGGGGGGGATTGGTTGTTTCCCGCTAGCCTGCAAGCCAGATGCCAAGAAATCTCATTGTGTTGCTACTTTTTTGCGATAGACGGCAGATTTCCTGCCGATATAGGCTGATTTTCCTCTTTTTTTGGCCATTTTAACGAAAAAACTGCCGTCTACCGCAAAAAAGTAGCACGCTGTCGGGCATTCAGCCCGAAATTCCGAAGTTATTCCATAATTGCCACAATTAACTCCCTTCGTGGTTGATTGTCATTTCAAAAGTAAAAAAGTGTGCAATAAGTCTGTCAGTGCGTAAAATAGTTGCAAATCGGATGGCGCAACTTTGTAGGGTTTCTGCCCGCACTTTTGACTTGATTTCGAATATCGACAGAGCGTTTGTATCTCGAAGTTTCCGGCAATGCCGAGTCCCTTCCGGGGCTGGCCGTTGCGGCGCGCTGCGCGATGTCCCGTCACGCTGGCCGTTGCCGACCCGGGATCCGTAACCAGCATCGCGATATCGCCGGGCATAGCGAAAGCGGAAATGGCAGCGACAACAGCCTATCACCTTTTTGGAAATTCCGATGACGGGCTATCGTGCAACGCTCACAGGAACAAATCAGGCACGAGCGCCAGCGAGTGGCATCCTTAAAAATCAGCGGCTGCGTCCTGCCGCCGCAGGCGGCATTCAAATGTTTCGAGCGAAAGCGAGAAACTACCTTTAGTAGAATGCGTTCCAATCCTTAACAGCAACGGCAGCATTGGCACCGACAATACACATATCCCTCGTGCTTTTTCAGCGGTTTCGAACCGTCCCCGTTGTGTTCCCTCGAACACAAAAAGAACCGTCCGAAACCATTGATAAAGTGGGTACAGGGCCGCGGTATCAAGCATGGAAATAATTGGATACCAGCAAAGTCTCGGATTTAAGCAAAAAATTGCGGTTGAGGGGTATGTGGTATGGGTATTTATTGCAAATATCGTCGAAAACGCAGCACAATTGCCATTATAAAGCAATAATCGGGCAAAATAGACGTTAAAAAACGGCAGCGATACCCCTCAACCGCAAATTTTTACTAAAACTCCTTTAGGTTTGTGGCAAGCCGGTTCTATATAGCTTGGTTTGTGTAAAACTTGTACTGTAGAAAACTGGATGCCACGATATCTCTGTTTTTGCTAAATTGCGGGTTGTCGGTGCGTGTGTAGGCAAAATCCAAATCGTTCTCAACCGTAAAAAACTGCTAAAATATCTGGATTTGCGTGTCAGATGGTCAACCCCCACTGTGTTCCGGAACACAAAAAGAACCGTCCCCGCTGTGTTTTACACTGAACTATGCTAAACTTTCAGGTGGCACAAAAACCGGATCCGGGGAGGAAGAAAGGGGTATTCACATGAAGGTAGGCATCGTAATGGGGAGCAAGAGCGACTACGCGGTCGTAAGCCGCGCGGAGGGCGTGCTCGACGCGTTCGGGGTCGGGTATAAGACGCGGATCGTTTCGGCGCACCGCACGCCGTCGGCCGCCGAGGCGTTTTCGAAGGGCGCGGAAGGCGAAGGGCTCGAGGTCATCATCGCGGCGGCGGGCAAGGCCGCGCACCTGGCCGGCGTAATGGCGGCAAACACGCCGCTGCCCGTCATCGGGCTGCCGGTAAAGTCGTCGACGCTCGACGGGCTGGATTCGCTGCTCTCGACCGTGCAGATGCCGAAGGGCGTGCCGGTCGCGACGGTCGCGATAGACGGCGCGGAAAACGCGGCGCTGCTCGCGGTGCAGATCCTGGCCGTGAAGGATCCGGGGCTGCGCGAGGCCGTGCGGGAATACAAGGCGACGATGGAGCGCGAGATCATGCAGGCGGACCGGGAGTTCCAGGACGGGAAGCAAGGGCCGCATTAATAGCAGGACGGGAAGCAAGGGCCGCATTAATAGCAGGACGGGAAGCAAGGGCCGCGTTAATAAAAGAAAGAAAAAGCTTATATTGGCGCCTGCTGACAGACAGCAGACAATTGAAAAGCAGGAGCAACGGCGCCTGAAAAAATTATTAAAAATGTAAAGAAAAGATACAATGCTAAGATGACCGGAAAAATTACAAAAAAATCCGGCAAGAAAAACTGCAAAAAAATTGACAAAACGTTTGCCAGGTAATATGGTTGGCAAACGGGATGATAACTGTGCGGTTGGAGAGGTACAACGAGGTTTCATTATGGAAGGGAAGCTGACTTACAAGGACGCGGGCGTCGACACCAAGGAGGGCGAGCACGCCGTGAAGCTCATGAAGGAGCACGCGAAGAGGACGTTCAACAAGAACGTGCTTTCGGGGCTCGGCGGGTTCGGGAGCCTGTACATGCCGGATCTTTCGGGCATAAGCGCGCCGGTGCTCGTGGCCGGGACCGACGGCGTCGGCACGAAGCTGATGATAGCGTTCATGATGGACAAGCATGATACGATAGGCCAGGACTGCGTGGCGATGTGCGTCAATGACGTGCTCTGCCAGGGCGCCAAGCCTCTTTTCTTCCTCGACTATATCGCGACGGGCAAGGTCAAGGCGGAAAAGGCCGCCGAGATCGTGCGCGGCGTCGCGGACGGCTGCGTGCTCGCGGAGTGCGCCCTTGTCGGCGGCGAGACGGCCGAGATGCCCGGCCTTTACGGGCCCGACGAGTACGACCTGGCGGGCTTTTGCGTCGGGCTTGTCGATCGCGACCGCATTATAGACGGAAGGGATATCAAGGAAGGCGACATTCTGGTCGGGATAAAGAGCAGCGGGCTTCACAGCAACGGGTTTTCGCTTGCGCGCAAGGTGCTGTTTGACATGGCCGGCATGAAGACCGGCGACAAGCCCGAAGAGCTCGAAGGCCTGACGCTTGGGGAAGCGTTACTGAAGCCGACGCGCATCTATACGAAACAGGTGCGCACGATACTCGGCCGGGTGCGGCCAAAGGCGCTCGTCCATGTTACGGGCGGCGGGTTCTACGAAAACATCCCGCGCGTCATGCCGTCGGGTCTCGGCGCCCGAATCCGCAAAGAGGCCTGGGCGCGCCCGAAGATATTCTCGCTGATACAGGGGCTTGGCGGGCTCGACGAGAAAGAGATGTTTTCTACATTCAATATGGGCATAGGGCTTATAGCGGTAGTGGGCAGGGAATCGGCGACGCCCGTCATCGAGCTGCTCGCGGCGGAAGGCGAAGCGGCCGTTGTTATCGGAGAGGTTGCCCTTGGCGCGGGCGTGACGGCATGGTAATGCGGGCGGCGCGGGCGTGACGGCATGGTAATGCGGGCGGCGCGGGCGTGATGGCGTGGTAGCCCTGGCGGCGCGGGCGAGACGGCGCAGAAATGGCAGTGAAGGTGAAAAAGGCATAGCAAAATGATCAATATTTCGGTAATGGTATCGGGCGGGGGGACAAACCTCCAGGCGCTGATCGACGGCGCAGAGGACGGGCGCATCGCGGGCGCGCGCATCGGGCTTGTGCTTTCGAGCCGGGGCGGCGTCTATGCTCTTGAGCGCGCGGAAAGAGCCGGGATAAAGACCGTCGTCATCAGCAAAGAGGGCTACCCGGACGAGGATGAAAAGGCGGACGCGATACTTGCCGCGCTTGCGGAGGCAGGCACAGATCTCGTAGTGACGGCCGGCTATATGAGCATTATTGACAAACGCGTATGCACGGCTTACAAAGGCCGCATGATAAATATCCACCCCTCGCTGCTGCCGAGGCACGGGGGCGTCGGCTATTACGGGCTTCGCGTCCATCAGGCCGTGCTCGCGGCAGGCGACAGGGAGACAGGCGCTACCGTGCACTATGTCGATGACGAGGGTGTGGATTCGGGTGAGATAATTTTGCAGGAGCGCGTACCTGTGATGGAAGGCGACACGGCGGAAACGCTGCAGAAGCGCGTCCTTGAAGAGGTCGAGCACCGCATAATAGTAGAGGGGGCGAACATGGTCGTGCAAAGGCTTGCCGCAGAGGCAGATTTGGCTGGGCAAAGGCCTGTCGCGGAGGTGGATATAGCCGGGCAGAGGCCTGCCGCGGAGGCAGAGCCCCTGCCAGCGGGATCCGTCCCGGAGGCCCCGAAGTGAAGACGATCGTCTGCTATGGCGACTCAAATACATGGGGCTTCATACCGGCCACGGAGGAAGAGCCGCTTTCGGATGGGCTTGTCCCGGAAGAGTCAGCACGTTTCCCTTACGGCGTGCGCTGGCCCGGCGCCCTTTCGCGGCTGCTGGAAAACGGCCCGGGGGGCGGTTCGAAGAGCGGCCTGGAAAACGGCCCGGGGGGCAATCCTAATAGTGGCCCAGGCAACGCCCCGGGGGGCGGCTACCTTGTAGTCGAAGAGGGGCTCAACGGCCGCACAACGGCTTTCAATGACATGCTTGGCAAATACCGCAACGGCGCGAAGTATATCGGTGTCTGCCTTGCGACCAACAAACCGATCGACCTTCTCATCATCATGCTCGGTTCAAACGATACAAAAAACTACCTGCGCCAAACCGCTGCGGGCATCACGCGCGGCGTCGAAAGGCTTGTCACAATTGCGTTTGCAAGCGGTTGCGGCCCGGGGGGCGGCCCGCCGGAAATCCTGATCATTTCCCCTGCCCGCCTGCAGGATGCGATAATGTCTTCCCGGATGCGCCTGGAGTTCGACCAGGCCTCCATCCAAAAATCGCAGGAGCTTGCCGGCCTGTATTTCAATCTGGCGCGGCGTTACGGCTGTTATTACATGAACGCGTCCGTCTACGCGGATGCCAGCCAAACCGACGGGCTGCACCTCGACAAAAAGAACCATAAAAAACTCGCGAAAGCTGTCTGCACGAAGGTTCTGGAAATCTTCGGGCAGCCGTAAAATTACACATTGTATGCGAAAACGGAGGGGCCATAAGTGTATGACTACAAACTCGATGTATTTGTAACGGTTTCGCAGTACCTGAATTTTTCTGAGGCGGCAAACCACCTGCACATCGCGCAGTCGGCTGTAAGCCGCAATATCGCCGAACTCGAAAAGGAATTGGGCATCAAGCTCTTTGACAGGACGCGGCGCGGCTGCGTTTTGACGCCGGCCGGCGAGGTCTTCCTCGAAGAAGCGTTCAAATTCATTACGCTCTCAGACAGCGTGAAATGCAAGCTGGTCAAGTTTTCTGCGGGCGAAAGCGGGGAGCTCATGGCGGGGTATCCGTCCGAGCTGATGATAGACCCTCTTGTCCCGTGCCTGAAGGAATTTACGAAGAAATACCCGAATGTGAATTTGCACTTTATAAATTTTAACTCCCTGTCCGTCGCCAGGATGCTGCGAAAAGGGGAGCTGGAAGTCGCTTTCGGACGCGAAGAATCGTTTTACAAGCGGGAAGACATAGAGTGGCGGTTGATTTTTGTAAGCCCGCTCCACGTAGTGCTGCCCGAGGACCATCCACTTGCAAAAAAGAAGAAGGTCACGCTTGACATGCTGGAAAACGAGACAATCATACTGTTGTCGCGCGCGTCAAACCCGGGATTTTTCGATGTTGTGCAAAAAATGTTTCTTGCAAAGCGTATAACGCCGCTGCTCGATACGTCGGTGAATGACAGGCATTCCTCGATTCTGCTCGTGCGCCTCGGGAAGGGGGTCACAATACTGTCCAAGCAGTATATGACCCTTCACAGGGTGCCGGGGATTGTCACCGTCCCCATTGACGACGAATACGCGCACATGGATCTGGGCATGGCCTGGAAAAAAGAAATAGCAAATCCCGTCATGCGCCTGCTGCTGGAAGAAATCGACGTTTTCCTTGAAAAACAGCCGAATCGTATTATCCCGATATAGGATAGTTTAATCTGTTTTTTCTATTTTACAGCATAGCTGTTTCGGAATATTTTGAACTTGTAAAATATACCGCAGCTGGAGGAGTGAAATGGGAAAAGGAAATATTTTTCGAAAAATCCTGTCAGAAAACGACTACCTTGTATTGCCAGGCGCCTATGACTGCCTGTCTGCACAGATTATTGAATCCCTCGGGTTCAAGGGGATGGATATCACGGGGCTCGGCATAGAGTATTCGCGGCTTGGCCAGCCGGATCTCGGGCTTTCGACGCTGACGGAAGTCGCCGATCAGTGCGGCAATATCGCGGGCAGCGTTGATATTCCCGTGATTGCCGACGCGGACACGGGGTACGGGGGCATCCTCAATGTTGCGCGCACGGCGCACGTCCTCGAAAAAGCAGGGCTTGCCGGCATGCATATGGAAGATCAGACCATGCCAAAAAAGTGCGGCAATCTTGCGGGAAAGGAACTGATTACCAAAGAGGAGATGTGCGCCAAGATCCGCGCGGCGAAGGACGCGGTCGAGGACTTTTTCATTATTGCCAGATGTGACGGCCGAAGGTTTGGCCGGGATGAAGTGAAGCGCAGGCTCCACGCCTACCTGGATGCGGGCGCTGACATGGCGATGCTCGGGGACGACTACCCTGTTGAGGAGTTGCGTGAAATGGCAGGCGAATTCAGCGGTAATCTTTATCTGGTCGTTGCGGTCTACCCGGGCGAGGAGATGTGCCTGCCTGCCGCCGAATATGCTTCGATGGGAGTGAAGTGCATTTCGTACCCGATCGTCGGCCTTAACGCCGCAGCGCTTGCAATAAAATCCGCATATGAGCACCTCCGCGAAAAAGGAGGGATTTCCGAGGACGAGCTTGCCTCAAGGACGCTGCATATAAGGGATATGGAAGAGCTTGTCCATATGGGGCGCTGGCAGGCCATCGAAGAAAAATTCGGCAGGTTTTAGGCGTGTGAAAGACAGGTAGTGAGGATAGATAGAGGATGGATAGAGGATAGATAGAGGATAGATAGAGGATGGATAGAGGATAGATAATGGACATAATTCTCCAGGGATTTTCCATGATTGCGACGCCGATGGGTATCGGCGCCATCATGATAGGCGTCGTTATCGGCATCATTGTCGGCGCGTTGCCCGGGCTCGGGCAGGGGACGGCGCTGCTCCTGACCCTGCCGATCGCGATATCGTACCCGATGGAGTTTTCACTTATCATCTATTCCGCGCTGCTCGGCGCGACGACGTTCGGCGGCAGCATCACATCCATCGTGCTTGGGATCCCCGGCAGCGCGCAAAACCTGGTGACCATTCTTGACGGCTACCCGATGGCCAGGCGGGGCGAGGCAAGCCGCGCAATAGGGCTTGCCGCCTTTTCATCGCTTTTTGGCGCGTTGATGGGCATGGTGGTAGTTATCCTGCTTCTGCCGTTTGTCCGTATCCTTATGTATGTATACGGGGCGAGGGAGTATTTCATGACGATTGTACTCGCGGCCGTCATTGTCGCTTTTGTATCGTCGGATTTCTGGAAAGGGCTTGCGTCCTTTGGCATCGGCGCGATGGTTTCGCTTGTGGGCGTAGACATGACTTTCGGCGTCACCCGGTATACGGGCGGCCTGTTCTATTTTTGGGGGAAGATCCCGATAGCTGTCTTTATCATAGGCCTGTTTGCCCTTAACGGCCTCGTTATGCTGCAGGCAAAGGGCAGCACGATTGTTTCCGACACGTCCCTTTTTAAGGCCCGGCCGCTCGACGCCCTCCGGGCTTTTCCTGAAATCATACGCAATTTCCCGGTCGTGGCCAGGTCTTCCGTTATCGGCGTTATCGTTGGCATATTGCCGGGGATCGGCGGGGAAGTCGCGCAGTTCGTCTCGTACGGCGCGCAAAAAGGGCTATCGAAAAACAAGGAAGACTACGGCAAAGGGGAGCCAAAAGGCGTTATTGCCTCGGAATCATCCAACAACGCGAAGGACAGCGGGGCCCTGCTCCCTACCCTTTGCCTGGGCATTCCCGGATCCCCGGAGATGAGCATTATGCTCGGTATCCTGCTTGTGCTCGGCATCACGACAGGGCCGAGCATCCTCGCCACGCAGGGGAATATCCTCGGGATGATCCTTATTGCCGCAGTCATAGGCAATGTCATTGCCGGCATTATCTGCGTGTTTGGCAGCACGATTATTACCCGGATCACGATCGTCCCGATCAACTTCGTTTTCGCCGTCACGGTAATGCTTGCGAGCGCTGCGACATACGCATGGGCGACCAATATGTGGGACGTACTCATGCTCATCCCGTTCTGCCTGCTCGGCATGCTGCTGACAAGGGCTGCCTACCCGATCACAAACCTGATCCTCGGCTATGTGCTCGGGCCGCTTGCGGAAAGGTCATTTCACACGACACTGCAGAGCGGGCTTTACGATCCGATAGTTTTTCTCAACAGCATGACCGCGATGGTGCTGTTCATCGCGGTTGTGGCGCTTTTGGCCTGGAGCGGCATAAACAAGATCCGCAAATCCAAAAAACGCGCTCTCGCAGCCGATGGCGAAGCAGGGCCGGTCAATGAGCACGGCGACCCGGGGAAGCTCAACGACATAGCCGGGCAGAAAGAACGGTTTTTCCTTGCTGTCGGCCTTGCCGTAGTATCGGTTCTTTTCATAGTGATCGCCCCGTCCTACGGCGCCATGAAATCGGGCCTGTTCCCGCTTGTGATGTCGGCCCTCATGCTGTTCTCGCTGGTATTCATCCTGATCGGGGAAGGGCGAAACCTTGTGAGGCTGAAGAGGCTCGGGGATGCTGTCCGCGTCCGCGGCAACAACTGGTCGCAATATCTGAAACCGCTTGTGTTTCTTGCCTGCTATGCGGTCGCGCTCATCCTGTTTGGTTTCTATGCCGGGAATTTCATCATGTTCACCATATTTTTCAGATGGTTCCAAAAATCGAGCTGGCCCAAAGCCGCGCTATTCGGCGTTATTTTTGTTGCGGTAGTCTATGTGATTTTCGCAATTGCGTTCAAGGCGATCCTATGGCCGGGATCGATACCCATGATCATTCCCAACTTTTTCGGCGGCGGCCACCTAAGGCCCTTTGTCTGATAAAGCTGTGAATAGATAGTTCCAAAGTACGTTCAACAGTGTAGAAAGGAGAAGGAGGAAATGAAAAAAGGGATCAGAAAAAAAGCATTGATTGTTTTAGTAGTTTTGCTGGCGCTGGGCATGGTTACCATGACTGCATGCGGCGGCAATGAAGCGACGCCTGAGCCGGATCCGGCGCCTGTGGCCGAACCGGAGCCGGCGCCGGAACCGGAGGCCGCACCCGCCGAAGAACCCGAGCCGGCTGGCTGGGCGCCGGTAAAGGCAATCACGATGGTGGTGCCGACATCGCCCGGGGACTATTATGACACCCAGGCGCGCTGTATCGCGGATTACATAGAAGCGGCGCTCGGGCAGCCTGTGACAATCGAGTATATGCCGGGCGCAGGTCAGGCGATTGCCGCGAAATACGTTTACGACTCTGAGCCGGACGGGTACACGATCGGATACGCGTCCTCGCTTCCGCTCGTAGTCAACCAGCTGTTCTACGATGGCGAGTGGGACTATGCTTCAATGAACTACTTCGGGACCTGTATGGACCAATGCAATGACCCGGCGTTTCTGGAGCTCCCTGTCTCAACGCTGCCGGGCACGAAGTTCGAGTCGTGGGATGATGTCCTGAACTCGACGACGCCGGTCCGCTGGGCCTCGGTCGGGCAGGGTTCGGCCATGCATGTCGTAGGCGTCATCCTTGCCGCCAAATACGGTTTCCCGATCGAGCACATGCTCGGCTATCAAGGGGGCAATGAGGTCGCCGCGGCTATTGCCAGGAACGAAGCCGATACCGGCGCGCTGCCGTGGAGCGTCCTGGAAGGCCTGGTCGCCGAAGATGACGTAAAAGGAATCTTCAATATCGGCGCAGGCCACAGCGATAATTTCCCGGATTCCCCTTCGTTTGGGGATGACTACCCGGAAATCGCCCAGGTGCTTGCCACACGCCATTTCGTCTATGGGCCTCCGGGCATGGACCAGGAGATAGTCGATACGCTTGGCAAAATCATCTTTGAGGCTGTTAACACCGACGCCATGAAACAGATCCATGTTGACGGGATTTCCAGCGGCATCCACTATGTCACTGACGACGGGCCGGGTACGAAGGATTTCATGTTGAAGCTTGGCGAGATATTCAAAGGGTTTGAAGCAGAGTTTTCCGAATAAAGAACGGCGGTAAAAAGTAATGAAGGCTATGACTTTATGCGAAAAGATCCTGGCCAGAACCTCCGGGAGGGACCATGTCTTTCCCGGAGAGTTCATTTGGGCAGAACCGGATGTAATTATCCATTATGACTGGCCCGGGCTGTCCGATGAGATGGCGGATCTGCTCGGCAAAGAACTGGGCGTCAAGGTTAAAAACCCGGAAAAATGTTATTTCTTTATCGACCATCTGCTGCCCCCAAACCAGGCCGAAGCGCTTTTCCACCAGGCAACAAGGGATTGGGTAGCTGAACAGGGGATACCCCTTTCCGAAGGCCAGGGCATCGGCCACCAGGTGAGCGCGGAACTGGGCCTGGCGCGCCCCGGCGGACTGATTGTCCATGGCGATTCCCATGTACAGGTGCTCGGCGCTTACGGGGCTTTGACGTTCTCGCTTTTGACGGATGTGGTGACGCCGCTTGCGCTCGGCAGGTTCTGGCTTGAGGTCCCTGCTACCATCAAGGTCGTTCTTAAAGGGCGCTTCCCGGCTGGCGTGCAGGGCCGCGACCTTATCAACCGCATCCTTGGTGAAATCGGGCCGGACGGGGCGATTGGCACGGTCATGGAATTTGTCGGGGACGGGGCGGAAAACATGTCTATTGACGACCGTATGGGCCTGCTTTCAGAAATCGTTTTTTGCGGCGCCTACTGCGGTGTTTTCCCGGGGGACAGCCTTTCGGCCGCAGACCTGAAAGCGCGGACAGGCAAGGACTTCGCTGCACTCAGATCTGATCCGGACGCCGTGTTTGTAAAAGAACTGATTTATGATTTATCTGAAATGACGCCATATATAGTGGCGCCGGAGAGCCTCTATGCCGGCAGGCCTGTCAAAGACGCTTCAGGGCTTCCGCTGAACCAGGGGTATATAGGGAGCTGTGCCTGCGGGCGCAAGGCGGATCTGGACATCGCGGCGAAGTTACTTAAAGGGCGGAAGATCAAAGACGGGTTTCGGCTTTACGTTGTCCCGAGCTCACGGGAAGCCATGGTACACGCGGCAAAAAACGGATCCCTGGCGGCACTGCTTGAGGCAGGCGCGTATGTAAGTTCACCGACGTGCGACTACTGCTATGGCAAGCTGGGATGCATGGTCAAGGGGGAAAGAGCTATCTCGACAGGGACGCTCAATGTACCGGGACGAATGGGGAGCATGGAGGCCGAGATTTACCTCGGCAGCGCCGCGACGGTTGCCGCAAGCGCTGTCACAGGCACAATAACAGACCCGACAACGCTTATCGGGGCAGGAGGTGCATAGCCATGGATATGGTATACGAGGGCAGGGTCGCATGGGTTTTCCCGGACCATTTTGATGTGGATTTGATAATAGGGATGGAAAACACGCGAGAAAGCGATATCTCAAAGCTGATACCAAAAGCGATGGGCATGTATGAAGAAGGCTTTGCGGAAAAGACAGCAAAGGGCGATATCCTGGTCGCGGGGCGAAACTTCGGGTATGGCCACGCGCATCGGCAGTGTATGGAAACTATCAGGCAGATCGGGATCAACACGATTGTAGCAGAGTCTTTCGCACCCGGGTTTTTCCGGGCCGAGGCCGGCAACGGAATGGCTCTGCTGACGGCGCAGGACATCTCACGGAAGGTCTCCCGGGGGGACAGCCTGCGTGTCGAATTTGAAGCAGGTATAGTGCAAAACCTGAGTACGGGTGAAATAATAAAGGGGGACCGCCCCGGTGAGGTAATCCTTGAGCTCGTGCGTGCAGGCGGCAACAGTGGGTTTTTAAAAGAGAAGCTGGCTGATCCTGCATTTGCGTAGCGGACAGGTTTTCTGAGTCGGCGTTTGCTTGATGGATACTGTGGATGGGCAGGATGGGCAGGAGAGGCAGGAGCCAAAACTCTGGAATTCAAGCTTTATTCTTTTTTTGACTGTCAATACGGTAGCGTTCCTGAGTTTTCAGATTCTGATGCCGATGCTGCCCGTATACGGCCTGGGTTTTTCCGCGACCGAGAGTCAGATCGGATTCCTGGCCGCGTCCATCTCCATTGCGGCGGTTATCATCCGGCCTTTTTCCGGAGCGCTGGCAGACAGGAATAATAGCAAACGGATCATCCTGCTCACACAGCTCGGCACGGCGGCAGTAATAGTATTGTTCATGGCGGCGCCAAATATCGTAGTACTCATCGCCGCGCGCTTTGTGCATGGGCTCCTTTTCGGGCTTGGTTCAACCGCTGTCACGGTCTGCGCAATAAGGACGATGCCGGAATCACGTATGGGCGAGGGCATAGGTATCCTTAGCGTTACGGGCCTTGGCAGCCTGGCCGTCGCGCCGGCAATCGGCATCTGGGTTTCGGAAAGGTGGGGCTATCCTGCCCTGTTCGTCTTCACATGTCTTATTGCAGCGGCGGCGGCGTTCATAGTCCTGGCAGCAAAGCCAGAATTCGTTTTGCCGCGCGAAGCGGAGGAAAACTCCTTCAGGTTTTCATTCAGGGGTCTGTTTGCAGTAGAAGCGCTCGGGCTTACGGGTCTCCAGTTCATCTTTACGGCGACGACCGCGACTATCACAAATTTCCTTGTGATTTTCGCGGGCACGCGCTCGATACAGAATATTGGCCTGTACTTCCTTATATACGCTGTCATGACTATCATAGTGCGGCTGCTCGGGGCAGGCTTGAGCGACCGATACCCCTTTACGCGGCTTGTTCCGGTTTGCGCCGTTTTGTGCGTTTGCGGTCTTGCAGTCATAGGGTTTTCATCCTCAATACTTCCGCTTTGCGTCGCCGCTGTGCTGATCGGGACCGGATACGGGATAGTCGTCCCCGTGATACAGACAAACGCGGTCCGTGCCGTTTCGCCTGACCGCCGGGGTATAGCGAGCGCCACATTCTATTTCGGAATGGATTTTGGTTTTGTGGCGGGCCCGCTATCGATGGGGTTTATCGCCGAGGCGGCGGGTTACGGCGCCGGGTTTTTGTGCTTCATCGCGCCAGTGGCAGCCTCGATACCACTGACATTCCTGCTTGGGCGCAGGCGCGTTATGAAATAGTTTTTGCCGTAATCCTTGAACAGCTCAAATATACGCGGCGCCGTATGGTTTGCCGGGCACGAATACGCCGCTTGTCCCGTTGCCGATGAAGGCGCCGTTTTTCACGACCGGCTCGCCCCGGAGAAACACCGTGTCGACGCGGCCTTTTTGCACAAAGCCTTCGTAGGGGTCGAAGTCCACACTGTGCAGGCGTGTATTGTTTATTATGACGTGCTCGCCCCTCGGGTCGTAGATCACGATGTCCGCGTCGCAGCCGATGTCGAGCCTTCCTTTGACATGGCCGATGCCGCAGACGTCGGCCGGGGTCGTCGCAAAGAGGTCAACGAGCTTGCTGCGCGAGATGCGCCCGGTGCATACGCCTTCCGTCCAAAGGACGCCGAGCCGGTCCTGCAGGCCGGGGCAGCCGTTCGGGATATTCGTGAAGTCGCCCTCCCCCATATGTTTTTGGAACGCCCAATCGAAGCCGCAGTGGTCGGAACTGACCGCGCCGAGCCAGCCCATCTTGACGGCCTGCCAGAGGGCTTCGCGGTGTTCCGCGGTACGCAGCGCCGGCGAGCAGACGTACTTAGCGCCTTCGAAGCCGGGCTTCGCGAGGTTTTCCGTATCGAGTGTAAGGTAGTGCGTGCATGTCTCGCCGCTGACGCGTACGCCGCGCGCAGCCGCGTCGCGGATCGTTTCCATAGCGCCCTTCGCTGATACGTGCACGACGTACAGCGGGGCCTCCGCCAGGATCGCGAGGGCTATGGCTCTTTGCGTGGCCTCGACCTCGACCCATGGCGGGCGCGAAAGCGCGTGCCCGTAAGGGCTGGTCTCACCCGCCGCGAGCAATTGCTTCTGGAGCACGTCGATGACGTCGGCGTTTTCAGCATGTACCATAATGGTAACGCCGGCCTCGCGGGATTCCTGAAGCGAGCGGAAGACCGCGGCGTCGTCTGCGTGATAGAAAGCGCCTTTGTACGCCATGAACAATTTGATGGTCGGGATGCCTGCGTCCGGAAGGCTCGGGATCTCGCGAAAGGTCTCCTCGCTTGCGTCGGTAAGCACGCCGTGGAACGAGTAGTCTATGGCGGCTTTGCCGGCGACGCGATCCCTTTCATAGTCTTTGATCGAAGCGGTGATAGACTTGCCCTGTTCCTGGTTCACGAATTCGACGACCGTCGTCGTCCCGCCCGCTGCCGCCGCCGAAGAGGTCTCAAAACCGCGGACCGGCGAGCCATTATACACAAACGAAAAATGCACATGCTGATCGACGCCCCCCGGCATTATATATTTGCCGGAGGCATCGATGATTTCCGCATCGCCGTTGCCTAGCGACGCGCTGCACGCCGCAATCTTGCCGTCGCTGATGCCCAGGTCTGCCTTGTATTCGCCCGATGCCGTAACAATAGTCCCGCCCTTGATGATCTTTTTCATAGCCTGCCCCTTTCCAGTATCCTGTTGTGTAGTCATTTTGTGGCCCTGCGCCTTTTCGACTCTGCGCCTTTTCGACTCTGCGCTCCTGCCCCTAAGCACTTGAGCGCCCTATCGACTCTGCGCTCCTGCCCCTAAGCACTTGAGCGCCCTATCGATTCTGCGCTCCTGCGTTTCAGTGAACCTGCGCCTCTTCGACTCTGCGCTCCTGCGCTTCAGTGAACCTGCGCCCCTGCGTCCGGCGCCCTTTCAATGCCGGCGTCATAGGCCCCCACCCGGCCGGCATTACCCAACTGTGCTGACAGGCAATAGTTTACCATCCGGCCCCGCACAGTGGCAACGAAATCTGCGAAAAAGGTTGGGAAATGAAGGTTTTTTGGTTCGCTTGGTTGCCTGGCGCCTATTCAGGATGTTCAGGATGTTTCCGCACAGGCTGCCGCCCCTTGCTGTTTGCTGCGGGCCGTCCCCTTGACTTACGGGTTCACGACATTTACGGGTTTGCCGGAAAGGAAAGAGGAGAGGTTTTCCACGGCGATGTCCATGAGCCGCTGGCGGCTTTCCTTCGGCGCCCATGAGATGTGCGGCGTAATGAAACAGTTCTTTGCCGTCAGGAGCGGATTGTCCGGGCGGATCGGCTCCACGGAAACTACGTCGACGCCTGCCGCGTAGACTTTCCCGGCATTCAGGGCATCAGCCAGATCCTGCTCCACAATAAGAGGACCCCTTGCGTTGTTGATGATTATTACGCCATCCTTCATCTTCGCTATCGCGTCTTTGCCTATCATGCCTTCCGTCCCGGGCGTGAGCGGGCAGTGCAGGACTATGACGTCTGAGCGGGAGTACAGGTCGTCCAGGCTGGCATATTCCGCCAGAGCGTCGTCAGCGTCGCCCGGCAGCGGGTCGTTGACGACAACATGCATGCCGAACGCTTTTGCTATCCGGCATGTCGCCCGGCCTATGCGGCCGAAGCCGACGATGCCCATCGTCTTGCCGGACAGCTCGATCAGCGGGAAATCCCAAAAACAAAAATCCGGGCAAGCTGCCCACGCCCCGTCCTTGACTGCTTTGTCATGGTGTGCTACATGATGGCAGATCTCAAGCAGGAGCGCGAATACGAACTGGCTGACGGCGTCCGTCCCGTAGGCCGGGATATTTGTGACCGGTATCCCCCTCGCCCTCGCGGCGTCAAGGTCCACCACATTGTACCCCGTAGACAGCAGGCCGATATATTTGATGCCGGGGCAGGCTTTGATGGTTTCCGCGGTGATGGGGGTCTTGTTCGTGATTACGATCTCCGCGTCCGCAATCGCGCCTGCGACCGACACCGTACCGTTGCCCGGTATCCTCGGGTATACAGCAAGGCTGCCGAGCCGCTCAAACCCGTCCCAGCTAAGATCGCCGGGGTTTTCCGTGTAGCCGTCCAGTATCACAATATTCATATATCCCTCCGTTCGGCCGCCAAGGGGCCGCATAGTTGCTGCGGAAAATCTTCTTACGATACCATTTTTCACACTTATAACCTTCCTGTCAATGCTTTGCCCGGAACAAGTGGCAATATTTGCCCGGAACCCGGAACAAGTGGCAATATTCGTAAAAAGGTTTGTGGGCAAACTACGTGTGTCGGCTGCTCACGTTTTTGTTTTAAGTGATCTGACCGCTGAAATGGTATACTTGCGTTGAAAACGTGGGATTTACGGAGGGCAGGTATGGCTGGTTTGCATAAAAGGGAGTTCAACGTGACAGGGCCTAGCATCCCAGGCAAAAGGGGACGGTTCATGCGCCCGGCAAACCAGGGCATGGATGAGATTCTTGTCACGTCGGCGCAGATGAAGGAGCTTGACAGGCGGGCGATTGAGGAGCACGGCATGCCATCGCTCGTCCTTATGGAGCGCGCGGCGCTTGCCGCGGTGGAAGTGCTTCGCGATGAAGGGTTTGACCTTTCCCGCACTGTCTGCTTTTGTGGGCCCGGGAATAACGGCGGCGACGGGATCGCTGTCGCGCGGCTCCTGCACCTTGCCGGGCATGACGCGGTTGTATGCTTTGTGGGCGATCCTGGGAAGCGTAGCGTGGAAACACGCCGACAACAGGAGATAGCTGAGAGCTACGGGGTGCGGTTCATCATATTTGGTGAGGCAAGCTCAACCCCAACCATGGCCACAACCCCAACCATGGCCACAACCGCAACTCCAACCATGGCCGCAACCCCAACCATGGCCGCAACCGAACCCCCAACAACGGTCGTCGACGCGGTGTTCGGCATAGGCGGCGGGCGCGCCCCGGCGGGCGGTTACCTTGAGGCCATACGGATAATCAACGCGGCGCGGGGCGCAGGCGCACGGGTGCTTGCGCTCGACATCCCAAGCGGCGTGTCCGCGGATACAGGGGAAGCTGCCGGCGAGGCCGTGCAAGCCGATGTGACAGTAACATTTGCCTATATGAAAACCGGGCTGACGCGCCCGCCCGGCAGCGCGCTGTCCGGGATGGTCATTGTGAAGGGCATAGGGATATATGAGGATTGATTTTACCTGCTTCCGCTGAAAATTGGCGGGAGACTGCGAAAAATGTCAGCTTGTACAAGACAAACAGAAAATGATATAAGGGAAAGAAAGGAAAGGGATATACGGAAAATGAAATACTATATTGTCGACGCGTTCGCGGATCAGCTGTTCAAAGGCAACCAGGCGGGTGTGTGCCTGCTGGAAGAATGGCTGGACGATGGCATAATGCAGAAAATAGCCAAGGAGAACAACCTTGCGGAAACCGCTTTTTTGGTCAAGCGCGATACCAGCCATGATCAAAGCGGCGCCCTTAATGACCAAAGCGGCGCACATAATGACCAACGCGGCGCCCACTATGACCTAAGGTGGTTTTCGCCGGAGGTGGAAATCGATCTGTGCGGCCACGCGACACTGGCCAGCGCGTTCGTGGTTTCCAGTTTCGTTGACAAAGACGCCGAAGTGATGCGGTTTGAAACTATGAGCGGCACGTTGACCGTACAAAAAACAGGTGACCTTTTCGAGATGGATTTCCCCGCGAGGAAGCCGCAGAGGATAGAAAAGACGAACCCGATGGAGGAAGCGGTCGGCCAGCCGGTTCTGGAGGCCCATCTTTCCAGGGATTTGATCCTGATCGTGGATAGCGAGGAGCAAGTCAAAAACCTGTCGCCGGATTTGGGGCTTATTAAAAACATGCAGGATTACTTTGCGGTGGTAGTAACGGCCAGGGGCGATGAGGTTGATTTTGTCTCGAGGTTTTTCGCCCCGGGAATCGGTGTGCCCGAAGATCCGGTGACAGGGTCAGCGCATTCGTCGCTTATACCGCTTTGGGCCGGCAGGCTCGGCAAGGAAAAAATGGTTGCGAAGCAGCTCTCCGAACGGGGCGGGACGCTTTTTTGCGAAGACTGCGATGACCGTGTCAAGATTGCGGGCCGCGCGGTTTTGTACCTGCAGGGCGAGATAATTATTTAAATGGAAATGATTCTTTTTGGCGGCTTTCTGGGTTCCGGCAAGACTACCATTATCAGCAAGCTTCTGCACGGGATCGTGGGCTCCGGCGACACTGCCGCAGTGATCGAGAACGAGATAGGCGAAGTCGGCATTGATGACAAGCTATTAGGGGAAACGGGGATAAGCGTTACGCCGCTGTTTGGTGGCTGCGTGTGCTGCCAGATCACGGGGAGCCTGATAGAGGCGGTCCATCAGATAAAAAAAGAAGTAGATCCAAGCTGGCTCATCGTTGAGATGACAGGGCTCGCGTTGATGGACAAAATACGGGCTGACCTGGAAAAGTACGGTGTCAAGGGCATCCCGACCCATACAGTCTCTGTCGCTGACATGTCCCGCTGGGACAAGATGCTGGCCGTGGCGCGGCCGTTGGCCGAAAGGCAGCTTGGAGGTGTGGATGTCGTGTTTCTCAACAAGACCGATCTTGTACAGCCAGGCAGCGAAACACTGGAGCAGATCGGGCAGCTTTCTGACGCTCTTGTGGTCCCGATCAGTGCACACAGCTCAAGCAGCCTGGAGCTTTGGGAAACGCTCAGGGAGGGGCTAGGCCTCAAGGAGGGGAGCCAATGAGCGGGCATGAGCACGAGCAAGGATGCGGGCATGAGCAGGGGCAGGGGCACGGCCACGAATGCGGGCATGGGCATGAGCACGAGCAAGGATGCGGGCACGAGCATGGGCAGGGGCACGGCCACGAATGCGGGCATGAACACGACCACGGCCATGAACATGACCACGACCATGACCACGTCCACGACCATGACCATGTCCACGATCATGACCAGGCACAAGAGATTGTAGAAAACGCGTTGGTCATCAGCCGTTCATGGGCGCGCGAAAGCGATACGCCGGTCACTGCGGAAGAACTGGAAAAACTCACGGCGGACGGCCTGGAAAGAATCGCGGCCCTTTTGAGTACGGACGGCCTGATACTCGGGCATATAAAGGCTCTGCTCGAATGCGGATCCGGGAGGTCTGCGCTCTCGGTGACAAGGCCCGGCACTGTTGACATTACGCACGATGGGCGGTGGGAACCCGCCGCACAGGTTTCGGTTTGGTCCCTTAGCGTAAATATCATCTCGATAGGGAATATGGGGCTGGATGTGGATTTCCGGCTTGTATTCCCACATATGTTCAATGTTCAATGAGGGGCCCGGCACATAGAGGAGGGGCCTGTAGTTGCAAAGTGAGGGGTAGGCTGCTATTGTCAGGTGAGGAAGGGCCTGCTCTTGCAAAAAAGAATGATATGTTTTCGAAACGAGGAAGGGCCAGCCAATGCGAAGTGAGGAAGGGCCTGCTCTTGCAAAAAAGAATGATATGTTTTCGAAACGAGGAAGGGCCAGCCAATGCGAAGTGAGGAAGGGCCTGCTCTTGCAAAAAAAGAAAGATGAATAGAATGATGAAGAATGTGATGGCAAAAATGCTTGCTTTTATACTGGTGCTTATGCTGGCAGCCGTGTTGCTGGCCGGTTGCGGCGGTGCTGGCTCGAGCGGCAGTGGTGGTGCGGCCCAGGACGGCGGCGCGGCCCCAGGCGATAGCGGCGACTCAGGTGCGGCCACGGGCGGCGGAGCAGGCACTGGTGATGGCGGCGGCTCAGGCGCAGGCTCGGGCAATGGCGCGGGCGGCAACGCGGCGGCGGACACATCAGGCTTTGCCGGGCCGCGCGCAAATGTCTATGACGACCCGGAGGGCGGCGTCTATGTTTCCCCGGACGGAAACGACGCGTCGGCGACAGGCTCGATAGACGCGCCTTACAAAAGCATCAACGCCGCGCTGGCGGATGCGCAGCCAGGCGACACCATTATTCTGCGCAGCGGCGTCTACCGCGAAGGGATAAATGTCCGCGTAAGGATCCCAAATATTACGATAAAATCCGCTAAAGGCGAATGGGCTGTTATCGACCTGACCTCCCCGGGCCCCGGCGCCGATGAGGACTCGGGGGTCTACTTCGACGTGGACAGCTCAGGCGGCCGGCTGCAATGCGTCGAGGTGATGGGCGGGTTCTACGCCGTATGCATGGAAACCAAGTGGGACTGGGGCGACCCTGCCGACCGGGCCGGGGCGTCGGGCATCATCATCGAGGACTGCGTCCTGCATGATTCCAGGTATGATACCGTCAAGGTCAAGCCGAAGTGCAACGATGTCACCATCCGCCACAACGAGATATACAACTCGGGGACCGCGTTTGCGGGCGGACCGAAAAACGGGGAGGACAACGCCGAGGGCATCGACAACGTATGCGGCGACGGCATGGTGGTGCAGAACAATTACATACACGACATCTGCTCAAACGCGGTCTACGCAAAGGGCGGCGCGACCGATGTGCTTATCGAAAACAACTGGATCGAGGACGCGTACGGCGCCGGGATCATGGTCGGATTCGATACCAGCCCGGAGTATTTCGACCTTGCCGCGAACCCCCAGTACTACGAAAACATCCGGGGTGTCGTTCGCAACAACCTCATTGTCAACACGGGCTGGGAAGGCATTGGCCTTTACGGCTCCAGGGACGCGCAGGTCTATAACAACACATTGGTCAACGTGGTTAATGGCGGGCAGTACCACAGCGCGGTCTATTTCGGTCTCACGTACCAGGATTGGGAAAGCTATGCCGGCCGGCCCGCCAACGCCAATCCGGCGATCCAAAACAACATCGTGTGCCAGCCAAACGGCATCGTCCGCCCGATGGTTGAGATCCGTTATTCAGATGAGCTGGGGGGCATGTCCGCCCTAGACGGCAAACCTGTGATGGACGGCAACTGCTACTTCATCGCCGGGAAGAGCGCCCTCTTTTCAGACAGGCGGCCGGGCAGCGTGCTGGAAGACGCGGGGTTCTCCGCGTGGCAGTCCCATATCGGTGGGGAAGGCGGCTCGCTTGAAGCCGACCCGGCCCTGGACGGGGGCTACATGCCAACAAACCCGCAGTGCGCCGGGATGGGGCTGGCTCATGCCCTGAGCCGCGCGGCGGGCCAGGCAGGATAGGCGGCGCCATGGACTTCGGCGGGGTGACGGTAAAAGGCGCCTCCATACTTTGGATGTTCATCTTCGGGAATGCAATAGTAACTTCGCTCTATAAGAAGCCGCAAGGCCCGGCAAAGAAGCCGTAAGGCCCGGGCGCTTGAGGTTTTGCTGTATGCGCGAGCCAACTGAACCGTCCTGTGCCAAGACAAAAATAACCGTGCACCGTCCCCATTGTCATATAGCAATCTTCATGAATCCCAAAGCAGCTGTCTTTGCAACTCATTATGCATCGCGTCGAAATTACTCTTTGTGGAAAACAGCCTCCTGCCCATGTAATCCGCAATCGTCCGGGCAACCCCTTCCAGCCCCGCACGGTTACGCAGCTGCAGTTTTGTGACTGATACGACCCTGATGTCTGACTTGCCCAGCGCATTTCTCTTTATAGAATCGTTTGTGATATGAGTGGATCCAGTGTGTTGCTGGTCGCTGTCATATTCAACAGCAATCCCTTCATCCGGCCAAAACAGGTCGCATACATAATAACTCTTGCCGAAAAGCTCCCTTGAGGCCTTCGGGATATCTATACGTTCGTTCATTTCCGGCAAGCAAAACCCGTAACCACCCAGCATATAGGGCAGGGTCAAAAACATAGCGAGCTTTGTCTCCATGGGTGACGCCGAGCCGTTAATCACGAAACGCAATGCCCGCACGGCTTTTTTATGCCCTTTTACACCCGGCATGCTTTCAAGAAACGCCTTCAGCTTTTTGATGTTTGTGAGCGGCTGGCGATTGTGAAACCCTCTTATCGGCACATTCTTGTCAGATGCGTTTGGCATTGAGTACACTCCACACAGTTCGTAGCCCAACTCAATGAGCTTGACTACCGTAAGCTGGCTTGCCATCTGAAGAAAGCAGAACTCCGGTGAGCTCACCATCAGCCCGCTTCCTGTATTTATGAAACACCCAGCAGGCGTTTCCCCACTGAATACATGCGGGGTGACCGTATCGGAAGCTCGTTGGGCGCCTTGTTTCCTAGCCATTATATGGAGTGGCAGAATAAACCCCGGGAGCGTTGACAGCTCGATTTTTGATGGTTTGTCTGGAAGCGTGCTCTTGCGCCGCCGGTTATCACTGCTTTCGGGCAGTTCCCGGTGTCTGCGCCAATATTCCAAGGACGATTGATGGCTGATAAACAGTTTCATCCGACAATTGTAGCAGTTTTTGCGGCGAATTTCCACTTGTAGCGATAAAAAATTTGTAATTATTAGTAATATAGTCATATAGTGACTTATTAAGGAATATTTTAGGCATTAATTTTGCCTTGATTTCCCATATTTCGCCGAAACTTCACCTATTATAGCCCATTATCAACTACAAGTGTAATTTCGCCGCAAAAAACCAGCAAAAACCCGTAGCTCCTCCCTCCCCTCCCTTCCTCCCTTCCTTCCTTCCTCCTTCCTCCTTCCTCCTTCCTCCCCCCCTCGTCCGTCTTCCTTATTATCTTCTTAGTGGGCCAATTTTGAACCGATGCAGTGGGCCAATTCTGAACCGATGCAGTGGGCCAATTTTGAACCGATGCAGTGGGCCAATTTTGAACCGATGCAGTGGGCCAATTTTGAACCGATGCGGTGGGCCATTTTTCAGTTGGCAAAACCACCCTTTTGCTCCAAATCCCCGGGGATCTGTATTATGATGTGGTAATGGATATGGCGCCCAAGTATTATGAAAGGCTGGCCGCAGCCTATGTACGCGGCGTGGCGGCGGGGCACGGCGGGATAGAACTGCCGCGGCGCCTTGCGGATAAGGGCCTTGATGAGCTTGCCGGGCATGAGATGCGGGAGATCCTGGCGGCGGGGGAGGCGGCCGGGCTGAAGCTCTATTATTTCAAGAAAACGCATGAGGGCCTGCCCCGGGTCAGGCGCGTTCTGGGGTTTTTGAAATCGATTGGGATGGGAAACCTGCTTGACGTCGGCAGCGGGCGCGGGGTGTTTTTGTGGCCGTGCCTGGATGCGTTCCCGCAGCTTGAAGTGCTGGGCGTGGACCTTCTCCCGCACAGGGTGGAGTTGCTCGAAACGGTGAGGCGGGGCGGCGTCAATAACCTCCGCGCCATGGAAGCGGATATATGCGGGCTTGGCCTGCCGGACAATTCATATGATGTCGTTACGCTGCTTGAGGTACTGGAGCATGTCCCGGATGTAGGCGCGGCTGTCCGGGCGGCTGTGCGGATCGGCCGAAAGTATGTCGTCGTCACGGCGCCTTCAAAACCGGATGAGAACCCGGGGCATATACACTTTTTGACGAAGGGGGCCTTGACGGGGTATTTTGAGGAGGCTGGCTGCACACGCCTGCACTTCGCCGGCGTACCAGGCCATTTGATAATGGTCGCGGCTTTGGAGGAAGAGAGGAAGAGTTAGAGATAAGAGGAAAAGCAAGAGGAGAGGAAGAGATAGAGGAAAAGGAAGATGGAGAGGAAGAAATAGAGGAAGAGGAAAAGGAAGGGATAGAGGAAGAGGAAGAGAAATAGATAGAGGAAGAGGAGAGGAAGAGATAAGGGAAGAGGAGAGGAAGAGGTAGAGATAGAGGAAGAGGAGAGGAAGAGGAAGAGATAGAGGAAGAGGAGAGGAAGAGGTAGAGATAGAGGAAGAGGAAGGGATAGAGGAAGAGGAAGAGATAGAGGAAGAGGAAGAGATAGAGGAAGAGGAAGAGATTGGCTGAGCTTATAAAATACCCACGGACCTGGCATATTGAGGGGTCGCGCCTGCAGCCGGGCGACGAGGATCTGTCGCAGATTCCCTTCGCCTCTATCGCCGGCGAAAAAATCGTGGTCGAGGAAAAATGCGACGGCGCAAACTCCGCCGTATCCTTCGGCGAGGACGGCGGGCTGCTGCTTCAAAGCAGGGGGCATTTCTTGACGGGGGGCTACCGGGAGAAGCATTTCAACCTGCTGAAGCAATGGGCAATTATTCACCAAAAAGCCTTCTTCGATGCCTTGGGGAAGCGGTACATCATGTACGGCGAGTGGATGTACGCGAAGCACACTGTGTTTTACGACAGCCTGCCGCACTATTTTTTGGAGTTCGATATCTATGACAGGGAGGCGCGGAGGTTCCTTGATACCCCCACCAGGCATGCGATGCTAGCAGGGTTGCCGGTAGTATCGGTCCCGGTGCTGAGGGATTCAGTTTTCACGAAGCTGGGCGATCTGACGGATCTGATCGGGCAGTCAAACTATATCAGGGAGGGGCATATGGAAAGGCTGGGTGCATACTGTGTCAAAATGGGCGAGGACGCGGACAGGCGCTGCGCCGAGACGGATCCTTCCACTTTGATGGAGGGGCTTTATATCAAGGTAGAACGGGGCGGCGAGGTCGCCGAGAGGATGAAGTATATCCGCGCGTCTTTCCTGCAATGTGTTATCCGGTCGGAATCTCATTGGTTGTCGAGGCCGATCGTGCCGAACCAGCTGGCCTTTCCGCTAGAAAGCATCTTCATGAACGAACTGTCGGGGCAGATAGGGGCTGGCGGTTCAGATGAGGGCAGGCTGTGATGAGTGAAAAGGGCAAACCTGCAACAGGTCACAATCAGGATGGCTTCAAGGCACAAGGGCCGACTGTGCTGAGTGATGGTTTCCGCGAGTTGCTGAAGCTGGTTCCGGCCGCTGCGGCTGCTTCCGGCAATCTCTCCGCCGCTGATGTGCCCGCTGCAGCTGCGCCCGCTATCGACTGGGACGCGATCCTGCACAGCGGCCTTGCCCCGTGCCTGCGCCGGATGGAAGGGACGCGGCAGGATCCCAAATGGCATGGCGAAGGCGATGTCCTTACGCACACAAAGATGGTCTGCGAAACACTTATTGAAAGCCCGGCGTGGCAGGCCCTGGAAAGGCGCCGCCAGGAAGAACTCTTCATCGCCGCGCTCCTGCACGATATCGGGAAGCCCTCCTGCACGCGTGAAGAGGGCGGCAGGATAGTCTCCCCCAACCACACATCCGTCGGCGCCAGGCTGGCAAGAACGGTTCTATGGCGGGACCTTGGCATAAGCGGGACGCAGGAGGCGCAGCGGTTCAGGGAGACGGTCTGCTCCCTGGTCAGGTACCACGTCAAGCCCCTCTACCTCATCGAGGATGCGTCGCCGGAGCGCACCGCGATCACGCTTGCGGCGCTCGGGGGGCTCGTCCCGCACTTCACGAACGATCTTTTGTCCATACTGGCGGAGGCGGATATAAGGGGGCGGGTGTCCGCGGATACCGCCGGGGGCCTGGAGCGCCTGGGCTTTTTCAGGGAGGTATCGGAAGAGGCCGACTGCCTGCACAAGCCGAAGGCCTTCCCCTCGGCGTTCAGCCGTTACGCTTATTTGTCGGGCCGGGACATCTATCCGGGCCGGGGCGGCCAACCGGGCCAGGACCTGTATGACGACACCTGGGGGACGGTGGTAATGCTGGCTGGGCTGCCGGGGACAGGCAAGGACACCTGGATCAAAGCGGCCTGCCCGGGCATGCCTGTGGTGTCGCTTGACGCGCTCCGGGATGAGATGGGCGTCTCGCCTACGGATCCCCAGGGGCAGGTCGTCAACGCCGCTATGGAGCAGGCGAAGGTTTATCTCAGGAGCAGGCAGGAATTTGTCTGGAACGCGACGAATGTCGCCATTGGGCGCCGGGAAAAGCTGGTTCGGCTTTTCATGAATTACAAGGCAAAGGTCAGGATCGTCTTCCTGGAGACATCATGGGACGAGCTGCTCCGGCGGAACAAGTCCAGGGAGAAGGCGGTGCCGGAGCCGGTCATCGAGAGGATGCTGGCAAACCTGGCCCCGCCGGGCCCAAGCGAAGCGCACGAGGTCGAGTGGCTTATAGTGTGACAAGAGGTTCGCTCGGCTTATAGTGTGACAAGAGGTTCGCTCGGCTTATAGTGTGACAAGAGGTTCGCTCGGCTTATAGTGTGACAAGAGGTTCGCTCGGGCTGTTGTCTTCCGTAGCGTATGTAACGAACCTGGGCCCGGTGGTGAGGGCGGAATACAGGTTGCCAAGGACGTCGGCGTTTTTGTCCAGGCCCAGTTGTTCGGCGATGAAGCCCTGCATTTCGTCATAGTCCTCATCATCCTGCCGGGCCTCCTCTTCCATTATGGCAAAAGCCTCTTTGCTTATGCCCCTTAACCGGCACAGGTCGTACCAAAAAGGGCAGAAAGTTATCAAGTGAAAAAAATCATCGATATTTGCCGCGATTTTCCCGGACGGGCCTTCCGAACTTACATACCCGACCGGCAGGCGCGCGAAATCCCCCTTGCCGATGAAGCCGTAAACGCCCCCGCCGGCGTCCCTGCCGAAAACCCGGAACTTTTCCAGGGAGTATCCGAGCGTGCCATCCATGCCGGTGAGGCTGCCCTCTATTAAGACATCACAAAATATGTCGATAGTATCCCTAAGGATTTCGTTATCCCTGATAATTTTCAAGTATTCCATTATTACCTCCAGATTACCACCAAAAACCAGCCCGCCCGCTATCCCGAAAAACAATGCCGGCCAAAAGATGATTACACAATATCCTTCAATAATTTGTATCTTACCATATTGCGCAGATTTGCCAGGCTGCGCCGACGGCGCGGGCGCCAGTTGGAAAAGCAAAGGGGCAGGATGGACCGTACACTGCGCCGGCGGCACCGGTATATGCGGGCGTCAGTTGGAAAAGCAAAGGGGCAGGATGGACCGCACACTGCGCCGACGGCTCCGGTGTATGCGGGAAAAGCAAACGGGCAGGAGTCCGTACACCGCCCCGGCGGATTTGTGTTAGTATAGGGGAAAGCTTTTTCCGGTCAGAATTGAAAGAGAGGTGGTTTAAATGGAAGAAAAAGCAGGCGGCATTGTGGGCCGCGAAACACTCGGGACCCGGCTCGGCTTCATCATGCTTGCGGCAGGATGCGCCATCGGGCTCGGCAACGTCTGGCGCTTCCCGTTCATAACAGGGTTGTACGGGGGCGCGACATTCGTAATCGTCTATATCATTTTTCTTGTTATCCTCGGGGTCCCTGTAATGACGATGGAGTTCGGCATTGGGCGCGGGAGCCAGCAGAGCGTCATCCGCGCCTTGAATGTGCTCCAGCCGGAGGGGACGAAGTGGCATATCTACGGGAATTTTGCCGTAATAGGTAATTACCTGCTGATGATGTTCTACACGTCGATAAGCGGCTGGCTGCTCTGCTACCTGTTCAAGATGGCAAGGGGCGACTTCGTCGGCGCGAACGCGGACAGTGTGGGCGCCCAGTTCGGAGCGCTGGTTTCAAGCCCCGGCGCGTGTGTCCTGTGGATGATTGCCATATGCGTGATCGGGTTTGCCATCTGCCTCGGCGGCGTGCGCAAGAGCGTTGAGCGCATCACCAAGGTGATGATGGTGCTTCTCCTCATCATCATGATCGTGCTCGCGGTCCGCGCCATCACCCTGCCCGGGGCGGGGGCGGGCCTTTCGTTCTACCTGAAGCCGAGCCTTGCGCCCTTCCAGGAGCACGGCGTCTTCACGATCCTGTTCGCGGCAATGGGCCAGGCGTTCTTCACGCTCAGCCTGGGCATCGGCTCCATGCTCATCTTCGGGTCTTATTTGAAGAAGGAGAGGAGCCTGTTCGGCGAGGCAGTGAACGTAACGGTCCTTGACACCTTCGTCGCGATCATCGCCGGCCTCATCATTTTCCCGGCCTGCTTCGCGTTCGGCGTGGAGCCGGGCGCAGGCCCCGGGCTCATCTTCGTTACCCTCCCCAACATCTTTGCGGGAATGGCAGGCGGGCAGCTCTGGGGAACGCTGTTCTTCCTCTTCATGGTCTTCGCGGCGATCTCCACCGTGGTTGCGGTCTTCGAGAATATCGTCGCCTCCGGCATGGACAGGAACGGGTGGAGCCGCAAGAAATCAGTCGGCATCAACATCATACTGCTGCCCCTGCTGTCGATTCCGGCGGCGCTCGGGTTCAATGCCTGGAGCGGGTTCCAGCCGCTGGGCGAGGGCTCTGCCGTCATCGACCTTGAGGACTTCATCGTCTCGCAGAACCTGCTGCCGCTGGGCTCGTTGATCTTCGTGCTGTTCTGTATGTCCAAAAAGGGCTGGGGCTGGAAGAACTTCCTCGAGGAAGTCAACGCCGGTAAGGGCCTGAGGTTCCCCTCGCAGCTCAAGATCTACTTCAAGTATGTGCTGCCCGTTATCATTATCCTGCTCTTCATCTTCGGGTACATCGAAAAGTTCGCCCCGCAGGTGTTCGGCGGGTAGTTTGATGAAAGTGTTCGGCAGCTTGGATGAAAGTGTTCGGCAGCTAGTTTGATGAAAGAGTTCGATAGTTAGTTGGTTTGACAGCAAAGGCGCCCCCTGCTGCCCGGATAGCGGCGGGGGGCTTTTGTAATAATGCGGCAAGACTCAGGAACCGTCCTTGATTGTGTTTTTGCTGCGAAGAAAGCAGGAATTTTTCCATATCGGGATTGCCGCCCCAAAGCGCCTGTGATACCATCCCACCTGCGAGGGGCCTTGGAAAAACACTTACCGATCCCAAGCCCTGCGCCAGCGCCCGGCAGGCAGCTTTTGGCGGCTCCGGGGACAAGGGCGCCGGCTATAAGGTGTAGGACGCAAATGATACTATACGGCAAGGAGGATAAGGCAATGAAACCAGAGGACAAGGGAATGAAACCAGATAAGGCAATGAAGTCAGAGGATAAGGCAATGAAGCAATACTTTGGAAAAAACGCGGCGGCGCGCGTCAGGCTGCTGGTATTTGCGCTTGTGGCTGTGGTGATTATGGCGGGGGGGTGCACTCTCTTCAACAAGGGGGACGACTTGCCAACGGATCCTATGGTCATTGAAATCACAGCCGGAGGTTCGGACGGAGATGATTCGTCAAACAAAGCTGATGCCGCGACCATACCTGATGAAGATGACGCTGATGCCGCCGACGCCTATGTAAATGATCCGATAGGCATATCGATAATGGTTCAGGAGGACTGGAGTACTTCCGAGAGCGAGACGTTTCCCGATGAATTGCTGGGCCTTTACTACAGGGATGATGAAATCTGTGTCTGGATCGACCGCTATCCAAAGATAAAGGTTGAGCAATACAAGAGCGGCAAGTACGATATGTTCACGACATATAAGGCCGGCCTTGACGGGGAGGTAACAGAGATAACGCTTGAAGAGGCAGTGGTGAAGGAGAGCGGGACCTGGGACCGGACTGTATTCATCCTGAAGACTGGCCAAGGCGACCAGTACATCGATCTTTATATGATCGATATGCCAAACGGGCGCGGAGCGCTCCTTTACGCGGTGATCACGTCTGTGGCCGGGGGGCACCCTGCTTATAAGGAGGCCATTGAAATGCTGGATTCGCTGAGGTTCACGCGCTGAGTTTTCTGCGCGCGCATTGTCTATAAGACGCCCTTGAAATGCTGGACTCGCTGAGGTTCACGCGCTGAGCACTTTCCAGGCTGCGGGCCGGGCACGGGCCGGAGACGTGCCAAATGAACCGTCTGAAACCACTGAAAAAGCCCTTCCATGCATCCAATGTTTCGAGCGAAGCGAGAAACCACCTCTAACACAACGGGGACGGTGAACCGTCCCTGTTGCCTTACTTCCCCTTCCTTTCCTTTCCTTCCTCCCCTTCCTCCCTTTCCATCCATCCATCCTTCCTTCCCTTCTTCCCCT
>Ga0082212_10001434_pt1 | contig 35169 bp, 26 predicted proteins | sample TergutNt197P3_FD_71548 | JGI IMG/M metagenome (GOLD analysis project Ga0082212, IMG submission 71548) | Neocapritermes taracua P3 segment gut microbial communities from Petit-Saut dam, French Guiana - Nt197 P3 | ecosystem: Host-associated > Arthropoda: Insects > Digestive system > Gut ... | reverse complement strand
TGGTTTGCTGGCGTGGGCGTTGACAGATTCAAGGTAAGAAGCGAGGTAAAATACACCCTAAATTTAACCCCCACAACCCCAAATCCACCTTCTGGCCAGTATGACGGTGGCACTCATGTTGAAGAAAGCTCGCAGCTGGTGCCAGGCTTTTTTGCGGGTCTAAAGTACCGCCTCAGCAATGACATAGGCTTTGAGCTATCAGTCCGCAATTTCGGCATGTGGCACTACGATTTCACTCCTGCCGCTTACTATACGAGCGACCCTACCCAGTACGGCACAGGGAGGTCGTCGACCGGCACTAGCAGAGGCTGGGCTTTAGAACTTGCCATTACGGCCAAACTATAACTGGAAATCAGGAGATTTATTATTATGCGTAGAAATCTTGTATTTACTCCATTAATGGTGATGTTGGCAGCCGGCGGCACAATCTATTCTCAGGACACGACCTCTGCAGTATTGGCAGGCAGGGTAACAAATCAGGACGGCCAGCCCCTGCAAGGCGTGAGGGTACTGCTCGAATCACCATCTCTCCTCAACGTGCGACAGGCACCTACAGATGCCAATGGCAATTTTCGTGTGCCGTTGTTGCCCAATGGCGAATACACTGTCACCTATGTACTAAGCGGCTACATCACCCGCAAGCTGACTATGCGTCTTATAGCCGGCCAGACTGCCAACGGCAGTACCAGGTTGAGCAGTATTGACGTTCAGGTAGCGTTTGTCGACATCATAGGCACAACCGCCCAGGTGGATAAAACCGATACCGTTATCCAGACTAGCTATAATTCGGATTTTTTGGAAAAAGTTGTGGGCAGAAATTTTCAGGCAATCGGCCAACTGGCACCTGGACTTAACACTGCCTCTTTGGACACACAGGGCGATTTGAGCATCCGAGGTGGCACGGGCCATGGCACTAAAACTCTCGTGAACGGAACAAGCGTGACAGAAATGTGGGGGGGCCATATTCATGCTAACCTTGTCAGCCTGCCCGACATGATCGAATCAATTGCCATCATTCACTCTCCAATAAATTCTCGCTATGGCAATACTGACGGTGGCATCGTGTCTGTCGTCACCTCAAAGGGTAGCAACACACTCAGCGGTTCGATAAGGCTATATACCAGTCGGGAGGGTGGATGGCAAACGGTTGACCACGGCTACCCGAGGCGGGATGGCACTCTGGGTACACAGACTGCCACTGGAGCCGACTTGCTGACCAAACGGTACGAGGTCACAATTAAGGGCCCTCTCTGGAAAGACCATATTACTTTTGCATACGGGGCAAATCTGTACCCTACTGCCATTACAATGCCTTCCTCCGGCAGCCTGTTTACCAATCTGGGCGGTGGACAGTATGGCGCACCTCAGGACAGAGTAGGCACATACTATATGGACCAGACGAACGGCTTTGTAATAAGAAAACCAGAACTATACAGGCGCAATGGTTACGTAAACCAGCATCGTCAAACCGCTGCACAGGACATGAACCAGTTTGTTCTATATGGACAAATCAATCCACAGCACCATCTGGAATGGGGCTACACCCAAGCGACCGATACCAAGAACGGAGTCTATGGCAACGCTGATGGCCCCTGGAACAGAGGGGAGGACACATTCCGGAGCGAATGGAATGTGAACTACAAAGGCATCATCGGGTCTTCGGGGGTTCTGGATTTCCGTATGAGCAGGACTACTTTTGAATGGACGTTTGGCGATGGGACAAACAACACCCCCATCTATACAAACTCAATGGCTTCCCGCATCCCGATTAACGCAAACGGGGATCTTGGCGATCCCAACAATTATTACGCATCGGGCCTGATCGGGGGCATCGCAGCAGCCTCTATAGCTACCAATCCCAACCCATATTCGGGAACTACGCAGACCCTTTTTAACGGTGTGCCGAATGACATGGGCGATGCTGGCGGCACTACTACAATACAAGCCAATTACCAGCACCTTTTGAATACCAGGATTGGCACCCATTTATTTGACTTTGGCCTAAACAGCGAAATATTCAGGTGGCAGGTCAGGGCCTGGACAGCTCCCCTAACCTATTATGGCCCTGGCCAGATTGCCTGGGACTTGAATTATGGGGATATTTTGGACAGCGGGGGCACCGGCACGTTGCCCAACCTTAATGACTATAGAGGCAAATTTATCGTCTTCAACGTCCCCGCCGCCCGCTACAGCGACGTTGATCCTCTGGCAATTTCCAGGTACGGCATTACCGATGGGTATTTTATTGACCCTGTCAGTGGCATGGTCAGCAACAGCAGTTATAGCAGCATAATGCCACGTGTTGTGGAACTTCAGGGCCATGAGAGTGCCCTCATCAACACTAACATGATGTCATACTATATCAATGATCTGTGGTCAATTAATGACCATCATAGCCTCATGATGGGTGCTCGCCTAGACAACTTTAAAGTCTATGATTCTGTGCGTCCTATACATAGCTATTCCCAGCCTACCTTTAGGTTTGAGTACAAGTGGGACATTCTAGGCGACCAGAGTCGTTTGTTGAATTTGTCTTGGGCGCAGTTCCACAACAACCCGGGCGCAGGTATTTTCTTCCCCCCAATGAGTGCGCGTCTGGCAAATTCGAGGACTAGATACTGGACTGGGAAGCCAGGTGCTTCTCCCCAACCATATCTGGTTGATCTCGAGGATTTTTTGGACCTCGACAACTATGGCAAAATCATGCCTACAACAATCAATGGGGGCCTAAACGCTTATGTTGACAATAATTTCAAGTCGCCAATCTCAACCGAAGTGACGGTAGGACTGCGCAGAAATTTGAGCAACGGCGGATCCTACAAAATCACCTTCGTCAATCGCACATGGACAAATGACTACGACTATTATCCCGATGGTGTGTTTACCCGCGATGATGGAGTGGTTGACATTATGCGCGTACTGAGGAATTCAGAAGGTAACGAGAGGTCATACAAGAGCCTCGAAGCTGAATGGGACATGCCCATCACCCAAGGCATAGTCTTCGGCGGTAGCTACACCTACGCACGGTTTATGGATAATACATCAAGCTGGACTGATGAAACCAGGTGGTGGGTGGTCAGAGACAGCTTCCGACTAAATATAGATTGGTGGTGGGATGAAAAGACAGGGGGCCGCAATGCATGGAAACCGCCTCGACTGACATCTCCCGAGCACAACTTCAAGTTTTATCTGATGTTTGATTTGTCCTCCAAAAAACTGGTCTCCAGCCTGACCTTCATGGGGAACTATACTAGCGGCGGGGTTGACAGCTATGCTAGTAACGGATACACCATGAGGTATGGCCTCCCTCATGCCGCTTATCCAGAACTCATCGCCGCCCCTGGCGGCGGTAGCGTGGCCGGTTCCTCTGGTGCCGGCGTGTTTGGCGGTGGCACGGTTACGTTGCCAACACACACACAGGGGACGGGCAATGATAGCTGGAACCTTACTGCACGTTATTTAGTCACTGTTCCATTGGTCAATAAATTTGCATGGCATGCAAGAATAACTATTACAAACCCCTTCAACCATCGTGGGAAGGGATCTTGGTTCTCTCCCAGCAACGCCACCGATGCTGCCATCGTGCCATCGGATCTACTTGGGGCCAATGGGTCGATACAGTACCCCCAGGACAACCGTTACAACGGTGTCTGGAGAAGCTCGGGCGGGCCCTGGGATAGTCTGTACCAATCGCGCATGGGTGGCCGTACTTTCACATTGGAAACCGGATTAAGGTTCTAGGATTGGAGCAAAATTATGAAAATTACGCGATTTCTGACTGCTATCCTATTTGCCTCGTCGGCAACAATGTCGGCGCAGGATGACAAACCTCTCAAACCCTACGTTGCTTTAGGCTTTGCCCTTGCCCAGGGGCATGCCCATGACATGACCCAAAAGACCTGGGGAGGCTTTGGGGCTTATGCAGCCGAAGTTGGCATACAATTCGACTTGCCTCAGACTGATGTGCAGTTGAGGCCAAATCTTGGTATGACTAGGATCCTGGGAGACAAGCCCAATGAAACGCACCCAAAGATTTATGACCTAGTGGGCATTTATTTGGGTGTTGACATCGTCTATTCGCCATTTGAAAGCCTGCCCCTCACCATTACAACAGGCCCTTCATTTCATACCTGGAATGTGGACGAAGTCGATTCTTCAGGAATACCCAATCAGGGCGATAAGGGCATGAAGCTGGGCTGGAGGGTTGGTACTACCTATGTAATCAACAAAAAGTTTAGTGTGACGATGGACTTTACCTTGACGGAATGGCGCAAAGACAAGAGCAGTACAGTATTCGTTCCTGGTTTTAACCCCAGTCGGCCTGCTTATTTTACATTGAAGGGTGCCTATCGTTTTTAGCCAGCGATGGAGTCTTGCAAAAAGGGGCCCTAGGTCCCTTTTTGTAAGCCGAATTCACTTAATTCCAAAATTGCATTCAATTTAGCTAGAATTTACAGCAAGGGTGTTATATGGGATTGAGAATATTGCCATTTGTCTTCGCGGTGACCGCTACTGTTGGCCTATTTGCCCAAAAATTGCCATTGCGGCAAATTCAACTGGATCAAGGTTGGATGTTTAGCTCCACTGACGACCCTTCATTCGCAGGCACCAGAATTGACGATAAGGCATGGAAGCCCATCAACGTTGTGCAGAGCTGGGGCGACCAGGGGTACAAAGAATTAGCTGGTTTTGCATGGTACAGGTTGAAATTTACTCTTCCGAGAGGAATGCGTGATGAGGACACGGTAAAGGAAGGACTATTTTTAGCCCTCGGAAGAGTTGGTGATGCAGATCAGATTTTTCTGAATGGTGAATTTTTGGGACAAAATGGCCGGACATTTGCCCCTGGAACAAAGCCCCTAGAGGATTTAAGCACTGGCAGAAGAGCTACAGAAAGAACCTATCGGCTAGCTATGGACGATCCAAGGCTGAAGTGGGGCGAAGAGAACGTTATTGCGGTAAGAGTCAACAGCCCAAGTGGGCCAGGGGGAATCCAGGGCGGAGGTCAGCACATTCGCTTGGTCGGTATCAAAAATTTTCTTGATTTTCAGGCGCAATCAAAAACCTTCTCGTTTTATGGGCGGGAATTAGTAAGGAATTTTGACATTGCAAATAATTCTACGAAGGGCGCCATGCAAGGCGCCCTTGAAATAGACGCCGTGGGCCTCATGTCAGGTCAAAAAATTGTGGAAGACAGAAAGGCTATTGATCTTGCACCAGGAGAAAAAATGTCCGTCAACGTGCAGTTGGGACAGAGGGATGAAGCCTGTGCAATCACTTACCGCATTGCCTTCACGGACGGCGATGCTTACGAGTACAAAGAAGAAAGTCCCTACATTCTGACACCTACGGCTTCAACTTCTCCCAAAATTAACGGGGCTACGGTGTTTGGGGCACAACCCGGCAAACCATTTATGTTTACCGTCGCTGCATCCGGCAACCGGCCCATGACTTTTAGCGCATCGGGACTACCAGATGGTTTAAGAATTGATGCGCGGACTGGTATTATTACCGGTACTACTCCTGTGTCAGGAACCTACAAGGTTGCAATAAGTGCAAGAAATGCCATGGGGACTGCTACCCGCGATTTGGAAATCGTTTCGGGGGACCGACTGGCACTCACTCCGCCGATGGGCTGGAATAGCTGGAATTGCTGGGGGCTTTCCGTTGATGAAGAAAAAGTGGTCGCCAGTGCGAGAACTTTTATAGACAAAGGCTTGCGAGACCACGGCTGGACGTATATCAACATTGACGATGGCTGGGAAATAGATGGGCGATCACCTGACCCGAAGCGTGATGCTGAGGGCAATATTTTAGTAAACGACAAATTCCCTGACATGGCCCGCCTTGGCCGCCGCATACATGACCTTGGGCTAAAGTTCGGCATCTATTCCAGCCCTGGGCCCCTTACCTGCGGAGGATATACTGGTAGCTATCAGTATGAGCAAAATGATGCCTACTCGTATGCCGCATGGGGCGTTGATTATCTTAAATATGATTGGTGCTCTTATGGCAGGATTGCAAAAGACACATCGCTGACTGAGCTGAAAAAGCCATTTGAAGTAATGCGAGACGCACTTGGCAAGGTGAATAGGGACATTGTTTTGAGTCTTTGCCAGTATGGAATGGGCAATGTGTGGGAATGGGGAGACAGCGTGGGTGGCCAACTTTGGCGAACTACCAACGACATCACCGATACTTGGCGTAGCATGTCAACCATTGGTTTTTCACAGGTTGAAAACGCGCCTTTTACCAAGCCTGGCTCATGGAATGACCCAGACATGCTAGTCCTCGGCTGGGTGGGTTGGGGGCCTAACTTGCACCCAACACGCCTAACGCCCGACGAGCAGTACACTCACATGAGTTTGTGGTGCTTGCTGTCGGCTCCCCTACTGCTTGGATGCGATTTGACCCGACTGGACTCTTTTACACTGAATTTATTGACCAATGATGAGGTATTGGCTATCAACCAAGATCCACTTGGAAAACAAGCGACCCCAAAAATCAAGGAAGGTCAAATCCAGGTTTGGGTCAAGGAACTCCATGATGGCGGAAGTGCTGTTGGAATTTTTAACCTCAATGATGCCGTTACCGATTTTGAAGTAAATTTCGAGTCTCTTGGCATTACGGGGCAAAAGAGAATGCGCGACCTATGGCGACAAGTAGACATCGGACCTCTCCAGAGGACGCATAGTGTCCGTATAGCCCCACATGGAGTAACATTGCTTAAAATGTATTGAGGGCGGCCAGTCTTCATACCAATGCGCAATCAGAGGAGCTTCTTGCAAAACCCCGACGTTGTATAGTTGCCTGCATGTATTGCAGAGATCTTTTTTCCTGCTCTCACTCAAAAAAGCGGGACAACAGGCAGGCAATCTCTTCCAGATACTTGGCGTCTGTATCATCGAAGCAATCGATGTATTCTGAATCGACATCCAGCACTCCCGCAACTAAGCCCTCGCCATTGCGGATTGGCACGGCGATTTCAGACCTGGATAGAGTAGAACAGGCTATGTGGCCTGGAAATTCCTCAACATTGGGAACAATGAGGGTCTTGTTCTCCTTCCACGCTGTGCCGCACACGCCCTTGCCCCATGCAATTCTTGCGCAGGCGATCGGCCCCTGAAAAGGGCCCAAAACCAGCTGATGTTCTTTGACTATATAAAAACCTGCCCACCACCACTTGAAGGCCATGGCCAGCGCCGAGCTGATGATCGCCGATGCCGCCACAAGGTCGGTTTCATCTTCGATTAGCACCCTAATCTGCGGCAACAGGGACTGGTAGCGCTCTCCCTTAGTTTTGCCGGTCAGTACCAATCCTACAGACATTTCGCCCCTCACTCGCCAATATAGCATTTTTGCCAGCGACAATCCAAGCTACCCCAAATGTAGCATTCCAACTTATACCATTTCCAGTTTCTAATGCAATGAACACAATACGCTGATCCTCATGGTACAACGGTCTTCTTCTTCTTGTACCTCGTAACCAGAAACTGGCATTATGTGCGCTACTGCCCAATCATCATGCCCAAGCGCATCAGCTCGCTGTCATTTGGAAAGGCCTGTAGCCCCAGCTCGAGCATCGACCTTGCCTGGCTGGCTTCTCCGGATTGAATCAGGTGGAGGGCCACTAGCCTGTGCCACATTCCCGCACCCCCGCCCGGACATTGCCGCATCCCCTGAGTCGCGTCGGCGGCGGCCTGCCGGTGGTTGTTTCTTGAAAGCTCAATTTTTATCAAGAGGTCATACATTGCTGATTCGCCGGGGGCCAACTCAATTGCTCTCAGAGCTACTTTACGCGCCTGGTCTGGGTTGCCAGCTCGAAGTTCTAATTCCGCTAAATATCCGTACCCAAGGATGCTTGAGGGCGATGCCCCGATTGCCCTGGTCATTAGCTGACGGCCCAGGTCTACATTGCCAAGAGCTTCTAGGGAGAAGCCTTTACGAAGCAAGGTCATGGCGTGGTCTGGGGCGTGTCTCAGCAACATATCGAAATATTTTATTGCTTCTTTATGTTTCCCGAGCTCCTGTAGCGCAAGCCCTGCCCCATAAAAAATGAGCGGTTGCACTTCAGCTTGCGTCCCCAAGCTAGCCTGTGCCGCGCCCAGAGCTATTTCCCATTTCCCGGCGATAAGAGCCTGTTGCAACAAATTGAACTGCGCCCAAGTGTCAGTTGGCCTTTTTTCGGCATCTTGCTTGGCAAGCAGAAAATAATATTGGGCCTTGTGTTCTTCTCTGTCGCTAAATAACTTGCCGTAGTGGTGTAGCACAATGCTATGTTCTGCCGTCGTCTTGCCATGGGACAGTAGCCAATGGCCGAGGGATTCATGGATTTTTCCGAAAAAGGACAGGCCTTCAAAATTTTTTGCCAGTCTGAGGCAAGGGTTATCCGCGTAAAACATAAAGTTTTTCCCCTCGCTGTAGTCGGTCTCATTTAACAGGACTGCAGAATCCAAGGAGGTAGAATTGGCGGTGTGCAAATAATTTCGCACCCTGAGGTCATAGGCATCGGCAAAAGGGTTTAGGCATGCATTTCTGACTTTTTCATAGTCCAACGGGTCAATTGCCTCGTCTGCATCCAGGATCAGCACCCAGTCCCCTGTGCAGTGCCTCAGGCTCTCATTGCGGGCCGCAGAAAAGTCATCGCACCAGTCAAAGTGATAAATTCTGGCTCCAAAATCTTGGGCAATCTCGACAGTCCTGTCTGTAGAGCCGGTGTCTAGCACAATCATTTCATCAACCACAGGCCGAACAGACTCCAGGCAGTGGGCCAGGGTGGCCTCCTCGTTTTTTACTATCATTGCTAGGGATATTAATGGCATGGCTACCTCAGCGTCAATGTGGCAGAACTTTGAACGTATAGCTTATACCAAGTTGCACCCAGTCGAGGGCAAGTTGATACAAAGGCGGCGAGAATCGCCACCCGCTACTGCGAGCGGCTAAACTTGTTGCAGGCTACTCGCATAAGGTTTTGAATAACAAATTGAATGATTGTATAATATTGCCAGGAGTTGGTATGGAAACGCCTAAAGAAGTTCGTAGCTTAATCGATCAACTCGGCCAGGCAATGGTGCAGGCCGTCATGGCAGACAAAGAGGGCCAGCGAATAATTATGCAGATCCAGGAAACTGGCTTTGACGTCGGGGTGATGCTGGAAGCAACCGTGGCTCTCCATCCCAAGCAGTCGGATGGCGAAGATGAGTCCTCTGAAATCGGCGCAATTGATGAGGGTATCCTTTCCAATTTATTGCCAGACTCGCCTGAAATTGATAAGTTTGAATGGTCGGAAGAAGACAGGGCGCTGATGTGCAATTTCCGCATATCCCTTGATTAATGACTTCTTGGGACAGAGAAGCCCCCGAAATTGGCGCAAGTTTTTTGAATTTATTAAATAGCAATGCCGCTGGCATGGGTCTGGAGGGATTCCAGTCGTTATTTCATGGCTTAGGAGAGCCCTCCTACCGAGCGCTACAGGCTTTTGAAGGAATATATAAGAACCGGTGGCACTCTTGGGACCAATTCAGCAACCTGCCAAAGGGCCTGAGGGAAAAACTAACTTCTGCATTGCTCATAAAATGGCCTGAATTGGAGCAGTCGAAAGTTTCCACGGACGGATCGACAAAGCATGCCGCAAAGCTAGCAGATGGAAAATATGTCGAGTGTGTTTATATACCCTACGAAAATCGGGCCACGATGTGTATTTCGAGCCAGGTTGGCTGTGCGATGGGATGTACTTTTTGTGCAACTGGGCGCATGGGCCTAATAAGAAACCTCACCGTAGCAGAGATAGTTGGGCAAGTCATGGCTATGGCTACGCGCCACAGACACCCAAAGGAATTGCCGCTCAATATCGTGATGATGGGCATGGGCGAACCGCTACACAATCTGGGACATGTTTTGGGCGCGTTTGCCATACTGATCCATCCAAGGGGACTGTCCGTTCCGCCCTGGCGCATTACAATTTCGACATCAGGGCTTGTCCCAGGAATCCTCACCCTTGGTGAGCGCAGTCCCCGCCCCCGCCTGGCTTTGAGTCTAAATGCAACCACCGACGAATCAAGGTCGAGAATAATGCCAGTCAATTCTGTATGGGGCCTGGCAGAGCTGGCAAATGCCCTTCGCTCTTTTCCATTGGGGACTGGAGAGCGCGTGACCTTGGAATATGTCGTCATCAAAGGATTCTCAGACGGCATGGATGACTCTGAGCGCCTATCTGTTTTTGCCAGTCAATTTTCGAGCAAGATTAACCTAATACCCTACAATCCCTGTGCAGGGCCTGAATTTGAGCCGCCTGAGGAAAAAATGCTGAACGAGATGGGCAGATGTTTGGCCGAAAGGGGGCATATCGTCAGCATCCGCAGGAGTCGAGGCCAAGACGTCGGTGGGGCTTGTGGGCAATTAACCATGGCAAATTATTGCCACCTATCATAGACTGGACGATTGGAAGGAGTTTTTTTGATGACCACTCAGACCCTTGCTTCATACGATCAAGTGCCATACCTGGCGAAGCCTTTGCCACAGACGCATCCGTCCCGCCTTGCTGCCGTTGCCAGCATGTTCGGGCTGTCCTATGTACCGCCAAAAGCTGCGAAGGTTTTGGAACTGGGATGCGCCTCAGGGGTTAATTTACTCGGCATGGCCCATTTTATGCCGGAGGCCCAATTTGTGGGAGTTGACCTGTCGGTAGTCCAGATAAACGAAGCCCAAAGGCGGGCAAAATCCATCAATGCTGACAACGTAACTTACCACCACATGAGCATTGAGGACATTGGCCCGGACTTTGGAAAGTTTGATTACATCATTGTCCATGGCATATTTAGTTGGGTTCCTGAAAGCGTGCAAAAGGCAATTCTGAGGATTTGCAACGAAAATCTGAGCCAGGACGGGATTGCCTTCGTGAGCTATAACGTCCAGCCTGGCTGGCGCATGAAGCAGGCATCAAGGGACGTATTTATGGCCCTGACTCCTCCAAATATGCCCCCCATCCAGCGACACGAATACGGCATCAAATGGATCAAGGATGCTATGGAATTAACCGCAAATGACGAAAAACGGCCACTCCTGCACCAAATACTAGCCAATGAGCTAAATGACATTCTCACAAAAAGGGACGTCCGCTACTTGGTGCATGAATATCTTGAGACACATAACGACCCAATTTTGTTCAGGGAATTCTTAAACCACTCTTTTGAGGCTGGGCTAGCATATCTTGGCGATGCCGAGCCAGCTTCTATGGTGCGCCATATTGTAGACCCAAGGCTGAGGAAGTTTTTCCAGGATCATCCCGCCGCCAGCATGGCAGAGGCAGAACAATCTGTAGATATCATTTCGGGCCGCACTTTCCGACAGTCTCTACTCGTCAAGGGCTTCCGCCAGGCACAGATAAACAGGGCCCTAAATTCAAACTCTTTCAAGAATCTATACGTACAGACCCGCATCTCCAAGTCCACGGGTGACAAAGGCGAAATCACTTATTCCCACGCAAAACTGGGCAAGCTAAACGCCAACCCGCCCCATGGGACTGCCATATTAGAACTATTGGCAACAGAGGCCCACACGCCAATATCATTCAAAGCCTTGGCTGAAAAGATTTTTGAATCTTCCCAGTTGCAAGAGGATGCCTTAGGCGACGTATTATTTTCGTTGCTTGGCATTGGGGCGATTGAGCTGTTTGCTGACCCAAATATCCCCACCCTCTCGAAAGGCGCCACTCCCCTAGCATTGATCGACATGGAAACCGGCCATAATACAACCACTAACTCCTTTGGCGAAATAATTGCACTTGATCCCTTTTATGCCCTGATGCTTCCCCTGTTGAAAGGAGACTGGGATCGGGATGCGGTGATTGGCCAAATGCAGTCGATGCACCTTAAAGGCACGTTCAATATTGACCCTCCACCTGCAGACGAAGAGCAATTCAAGACTGTGCTCGGGAGCATCGTGGATAAAGCTGCCGCTACCTTGAAGCATCTGGGCGTGGTTGGATAAATGATCCGATTCCCAATCCCCAGTTTTGACGGACACCAGAGGCCATTACAAGGCATTCCGCCCAGGCAGTTGCCTAAGCTCAGAATTAATTTGGCCCTTGTGGCCCGAAAAGGGACTGGCTAAAAAATGCTAAAAAAAATAAGAATAGTTGTTGCTTCCGTTGTGTTTGCATTGGCAACCTTGCTGTTTATTGATTTTTCTGGAACTATGCATCCGCGGTTCGTCTGGCTGGTAAAGGTTCAGCTCGTCCCAGCCATATTGGCCATGAACCTCGTCGCTCTGGTTTTTTTGGCGTTGCTCACGTTTCTGCATGGCCGTATATACTGCTCGGCTATTTGTCCCCTGGGCATCATGCAGGACGTTATTTCTTGGATTTCAGGCAAGCGCAAGGGGCAAAATAATCGCTTCAGCTTTTCAAAGGCCAAGCCCTGGCTTCGCCACTCTGTGATTGGCTTGTTTATTGTCGCTATGCTGTCTGGTATCAGTTTTGTCGTTTCGCTCCTGGACCCGTATTCTGGTTTCGGGCGCATCGCATCTGATTTGTTCTCACCACTCTATCGTAGCGGTAACAATCTGCTGGCGCTGATTGCCGAATCAATTGATAGCTATACATTTTTTTCAACAGATGTATGGATAAAGAGCTGGGTTACACTCAGCGTAGCGCTTGCTACCCTCGCTACGGTAGGGTTGCTTGCATGGTTCCATGGTCGCACATATTGCAACACCATCTGCCCCGTCGGAACACTCCTCGGCTTTGTTTCAAAATTTTCTGTTTTTAGGCCAATTGTTAGCACGGACAAATGCACTAATTGTGGTATTTGCGAAAAAGGGTGCAAGGCATCCTGCATAGACTCTGCAAATAAGGCCATTGATCTTAGCCGTTGCGTGACCTGCTTTAACTGCATTGATAATTGCAAGTTTGGGGCAATTGACTACGTACCCGCCCCGCCTGGCGGACAAAGAGACGCTCAGCCAGCAACTATAGAGCACGGCAACAGCATGACCCGCCGTAGCGCCATGACTATTGCCTGGGGCGTTGCCATGGCCAGGGCCATGAAGGCCCAGCAAATTAGCTTGGTCAACTTGGACGGCGGATTGGCAGACATTCAGGACAAGAAGGTGCCAGACAGAAAGACACAAATTGTTCCCCCGGGAGCGCAGAGCCTCGATAATATGAGAAGGTATTGCACTGCCTGTCAGTTGTGCGTTTCAAGCTGTCCCAACGGCGTTTTGCGCCCTTCTAGTCTGCTAGCCACGCTAATGCAGCCTGAAATGTCTTTTGAGCGCGGATATTGCCGTCCAGAGTGTGTCGAGTGTTCGATGGTATGCCCCTCGGGCGCGATTCAAAAGATAACCATGGCGGAAAAGACTGCCGTATCAATAGGAAGCGTTGTTTGGATTAAAGATAATTGCGTAGTAAAACGCGATAATGTCCAATGCAATAGTTGCGAGCGCCGTTGTCCAACTGAAGCGATCACTCTCGTGACTGACCCCGAAGCTGACCCCGAATCCCGCGCTCCGCTAAAAATACCCTCCATCGACAACGAAAAATGCACAGGTTGCGGCGCGTGCGAACATTACTGCCCCGCACGGCCCTTTAGCGCGATATTTGTAGAAGGCCATCACAGACATCACTCGATATAAGGACTTTGTAGCAATGGTAAAAGAAAAAGATCTGAGCCGCAGGGATTTTTTAAAAATGGCTGGAACCGGCGCTATCGTTACTGGCGCCTCAATGGCAGGATGCAGACGGAACAGGGTATCCGCCGAAGGCGGAGCCTTGGGCGACGTACCCACCGATAAGATGACCTATCGCACAAATCGACACACTGGCGACTCGGTTTCGTTGTTGGGCTACGGGTGCATGCGCTGGCCCCTGCGTAAAAAACCGGACGGCACGGACGAGATCGACCAGGACGCTGTAAACCAACTGATTGACTATGCCATCGCACATGGAGTCAACTATTTTGATACGGCACCCGGTTATGTGCGAGCCCTTTCAGAAACTGCAACCGGCATCGCCCTAAAACGCCACCCAAGGGACAAATTTTATATAGCTACAAAGCTTTCCACCCAAGGCAATGCGCCAGGACTAAGGACCTTCCAAGGTTCAAAAGCGATGTATGACAAATCCTTTAGAGACTTGCAGGTCGATTATATCGATTATTATCTGCTTCACTTTATTGGCGCGGGAGGAGTTCAGACTGTTAAGGAGAGGTTCTACGACAACGGAATGCTGGACTTCCTTATCAGGGAGCGCCAGGTCGGCCGCATACGCAATCTTGGATGGTCATTTCATGGGGACGTAGCAGCATTTGACTTTCTACTGGATCAGCAGGACAAAGGCAAGGTCAAGTGGGATTTTGCCATGATCCAAATGAATTATATTGACTGGAAATATGCCACAGGAATGAACACTCCGGCAGAGTACCTGATGGGGGAGCTGGAAAAGCGCAATATTCAGGCAGTAGTCATGGAACCGTTGCTTGGAGGGCGCTTGGCGAGGGTTAACGCCCAGGGGCTGGAGCTAATGAAGGAATTGCATCCACATGACACAGCCGCAAAATGGGCATTCAGGTATGCTGGAGACCATCCCAATGTTTTAACTGTGCTGAGCGGAATGACCTATATGGAGCACTTGCAGGATAACCTCCGCTCCTATTCGCCCATGGAACCCCTAACAGAAAAAGAAAAAGAAATTCTGTTGGAAGTGACGGATATAATGAGGAATCCTGACTTTATCCAATGCACCAACTGCCATTATTGCATGCCCTGTCCCTATGGACTGGACATACCTGGGACATTTGATCTTTATAACCGCATTGTAAGCGACGACAAACTGTTAAAGAGTTCCAGCGACGATAATTACCGCAAGCTGAGGCGAGAGTTCCTAATAAGATATGACCGCGCCGTACCAAAGCCGAGGCAGGCAGATTTTTGCAATGGGTGCGACAAGTGCAAGCCGCCCTGCCCCCAAAGGCTGGACATTCCTAAAGAATTGAGGCGTGTAGAGACTTATGTGGAACATCTGAAGCAGAATCTTGAGTTTTAGCCGATACCAATTTGCGTTCAACAAGCCCTGCTTCAACGCCTTTCAGCCAAGTTTCATCGTGAACCGGAATTCCTAATTCATTCGCTTTAATCAATTTGTTGCCCGCTTTTTCTCCTGCAAGCAATACAGTGGTATTGCGAGACACTGAACCAGTTACTGTTGCCCCCAGTTTTTTCAACAAACTATGGGCTTCCTCCCGTGAAAGATTAGGAAGTGTGCCAGTTACAACAACCACTTGCCCTGAAAGAGGCAAGCTGGATTGAACCAAATTGTCATCTTGGCGTGATGTTTTTACAAATCTAATTAATTTTAAATACTCTGGCAATTTTGGATTATTATTGCAAAAATCCGTCAATATTTCAATACTAGGACTATCAATTTTTAATTCCTGACACCGAATTTCAAAATCATTACTATTTGATACCACCGTCCATAAATTTTCAGGACTTGGGAATGCTTGTATTATTCTTTCCAATGTGGTTTCTACAAGACCAGCATTGTCGAATTTTTTCATCCATTTAAAAAAATCAAATCCATAAGATAGCGAAACATATTCATTAATAGGTTTAATATTCCAATATTCTAATTGCTCTGGCAGGTCAATATTTTCATTGATGAATTTCTTTGTCGATTTTTCTTTTGTTTCGCCAATATCTGCTATAGAGCGTAATGCGTACTCGCATTGACCAACATTCCACAAATCTTGTAATCCACTGAAGGCTTTTGCCAGGGATTGACTTTCTACTATTCCGATATTTGGAATGCCAAGTGCATGTATCCATTGCCATAACGATTTTGTTTTACTGTCAACAATTGCATCCATCAAATTTTTTGCAGAAAGAGATGCTAACCCCTCAAGGCTAATAATTGATTTTAAACCATTTGCCATGTTTTCTGTAAGTTTATAAATGTCCCAAGGATTAATAAACTGTTTGGTCTCAACAAATTGATTAACGATAGCTTCTCCAAATCCACTTATATCTAACGCGCTTTTTGAAACAAAATGATTTAGGCGAGCACGCAATATGCCTGGACAACTAGAGTTAGTACATTGCAAATTGAAAATAACTGTGGATACTTCCTCGCGTGTCTGTAGCGAGGATTCACATATTGGGCACTTTGTTCTTCTGTTTATGTTTGCAATTTTGCATTGTTTCTCAACAGATTTTTCAGATTTTTTAGAATCAGAACATAAAAACCTACGCATTCCATCAATAAAAATGCTTTTAATTTCGTGATTGCAGAGAGGGCAAATCGTTAATTCAGATATATTACGCAATTTGCACGAATGATTTGAACATCTTACAATTAAATTTCTTTCAATTTCTTCGTTCAGGGCTTCTCCACATTCTGGGCAGAGCAAAGGGAAATCAATATTCTTACTGCTTTCGTCGGTGCTACCCGGAACAACAGACACGACTTTTGGTATTACATCTCCGCCTTTTTCAAGGAACACTCTGCATCCTGATTTTAGATCTTGCTTCTTGAACTTATTGAATTCTCTGACATTGTGCAACGATGCCCGCCTCACTGTCGATCCGGCGATTTCGACAGGCTCAAGCTCGGCGACGGGAGTAAGCTTGCCAGAACGACCTACCTGCCAAGTTACGTCCAACAGAGTTGAGGCGGCCTGGGTCGCAGGGTACTTGAAGGCTATCGCCCATCTTGGGGCGCGGTCTGTGGCACCAAGTATCTCCTGGTAATTCCCCTGACGGATCCTTATTACTATTCCGTCCGTGTCAAAGGGCAACTTCAACCTTGCTTCCCTCTCGTCTTCGATAAAAGCGAGCATTTTTTCCATGCTACCGACAGCTCTGGCGGGCATTGTAGCAAATCCCCAAGTTGATAATTTCGCCATAGCCTCAATATGGTCATCTGCGCCCATGGTTTGCCAGGGTATGAACTGGAGCCTGCGCTTTTCAACCTCGCGGCTGTCCAATAATTTCATGGTGCCGCTGGCGGCGTTCCTTGGGTTGGCAAACCTCTGCTCGCCCCTTGCATCTCGCTGGGCGTTCAACTCGCCCCATCGTTTGCGCGATAAAAACACCTCTCCGCGCACTTCCAGCCTCTCCGGTGCATCAAGTGGAAGTTCCAGAGGGATGTCTGCAATGGTTCTGGCATTTTCTGTGACATCTTCCCCCATCTCTCCATCGCCCCTGGTTATTGCCTTTACCAAAGCTCTGTACTCATATCGCAGAGCCAGGCTCAGGCCATCAACCTTGAGATCAGCGCTGTAATCTGGCGTAGCATCCATTGGGAGATTGCGCTTGATTCGTCTCTCCCAGCTCTGTATTTCTTCAACGGAATAGGTATTATCTAGGCTGAGCAATGGTATGTCGTGCACGACCTTGCTAAAGCCATCCTGGGAGGATACACCAACCCTATTAGTTGGGCTGTTGGGGTCTGCCAGAAGGGGATAATCAGCCTCCAGTTGTCGTAGCTCCCGCTCCAGCGCATCGTAATCGACATCAGAAATGGTGGGCTGATCAAGAATGTAATATCGCCGCCTGTGCTCCAGCACCTGCATGGCAAGGTGTTTTATTCGTGCAGAAATGTCCATATGTTGCAATTCTACTTTGCATTGCCTGTCGCTGTCATTTGCAACCGCACCTTTTTTGTAGTTCCTTTTGTCACAAGTGGAAATAATATCAGCCACAAGTTACGAGACAAAGACCATTGTACCATGCGGATCAGCGTTTACTGCGTTAGAAACTGGAAATGGTATAATATATCGTTGAGAGGTAAGAGCGCCGATGAGGAATGCAGGCCGTTTGTTAGTCCTTGATGTTGATGGGGTAATGATCGACCCATGCGGTAGCTTCGAACACTGCGTTGCTATGGGACTTAAAGAAATGGCACCAGGCTTGGACTGGTCGTCAGATATGTTTTGGAAATTTAAGCGTATGCCTGGGTTCAACAACGATTTTCGTCTCACAGCCGCAGCCATTGCGCTATTTGAGGCGGGTAATATGAGCCTGCTGTCTGAGCCTGATACTACAGGCCTCCCCAGCATGGAAAAACGTATTAATGAACTAGAGCCCCTCTGCGCCGAACGGCTTCAGGCAATCTATCATAATGTTAAGCACTTGGAGCGCCCGTTAATAACTAAGCCAGAGTTAGAGGCCATATTGGACTGGGATTTGGCTATATTAACCGGCAGGCTACCAGAGGAAGTGGCGATGGCATTTGAGGTGCTGGGGTTTGAATTGCCTTTTGTCTGCGATTCCTGTACCGAATTCCGCAAACCTAAGCCAGGGGGGTTGATACATCTGGCAGATACCTTTAAGGCAACCAGGATATTTTTTGTCGGCGATACGAGAGATGATGCCACTTGCCTTCGTGACGCACGAAAGCTTAGACCAGATTTAGATCTAACCTTTGTCGCTGTCAATAGATTGAGAAATGAAATAATCCAGCCAGGAGATTTGTCTTTTGCGACCCTTCGGGCGTTCCTTGCCAGCGGGAAACTGGGTTGTACGAATTCATAGTTCAAAAAAGGTTCCTTGCCAACAACTATACATGCAATTTTTTGTTGGAAAAACTAGACAAAGTTGCTATGCTCTTTCGTTGTTCTCATCAGTTGGGAATCGGAAGGAGTAGACAAACCATATGAGCGGCAAAGGCTTTGGCACCCTGGCGAATTTGGCCAAAATCATGGAAGAGGCGTCGACAGACCCTGAATCGGATGTGCGTGAGGATAAAAGGGACACAAAACCCAAAACAATTCAAAAAATTCCTCCAGGCCCGCATAAAAAGAAAGCCATGGATCCAAAGCGAAAGGCTTGGTACGAGAGGCGCCTGCGGGAGCAGATGGAGGCCCCACAAACCGCAGTTCCGCTTGCGGTAGCCACTCCGGTGCCAAACTATGCAGTCACTCGCAAAACAGCGGCTAATGCAGGCAATGGCCTGCTGTCTGTGCTGGCTACAGCGATAGAGACCAAGCCAAAAGAAGGGACTAAAAGACCCGAAGCCTGGAAACGCAAGCCCGGCGATCCGATTTTTTAGTCCCCATATGAGCCCAACCGGAGACGCAACGCTATCATTGGGGCAACGTAATTGGCGCTGTATCAAATTGTTCTTGACTCAATTTGTTTTCACTGAGAGAATGAAAACCCTGCGATGCGGGCGATTAGCTCAGCCGGTAGAGCGGTTGCTTTACACGCAACATGTCGGCGGTTCGAGTCCGTCATCGCCCACCACTTATTGATTTTTGAAATGCCCAAAAAAGGGGTTGTAGCTCAGTTGGTTAGAGTGACGGCCTGTCACGCCGTAGGTCGCGGGTTCGAGCCCCGTCAGCCCCGCCATAACAATTAAGCAAATTTTCTGGGATTGCTTTTCAGCATTTTTGTAGCTTCACCTCCGTTTTGCGGGCGCCGCTTTCGCGCCGCCAAATACCGAGTTACAATCTTTTGATCGCAACTCGGTATCAATCTCCCCTAAGATGATTTTACTTTGAGAAGCAATATGCAAAACTTTGAGGTGCACCTGCACCGTCCATTCTGTTCCAAGCCGTAGCACCTCAATTCATTCCCGGCGCAGACTATGCGCATCGTGCCAATTTTACTTATTCAAAGTTGAATTGCTTCAGTATTAATGCCTCTTTACCGCGGCCTGCGACGAACAGTCGCAAAATGCGAAAGTTATACGAATGAAATTTATAGTAACAAATTTTTTACTAAATTTGCAAAGTGTGATTAAATAGCTTTACCAATCAGAACCCGAAGCGTTGCTTTGCTCTCTGGTTGTTAAGTCTCCTGGTCTTGAGTTGCGGGGGAAGTGCGATGGTCAGCCCTATTACGATGGCTTTGCTTGCAGGCGGCAACATTCTTGATTCGTTGCCAGACCCAATGACGCCGACTCTATTTGAGGTCGGCTTTGTCATGACTTTACTAGTGCTTTTGCATTTTTTCTTAAAGGCTACTTTTTTCAGGCCTCTCGGCGAGTTGATGGACGATCGCGAGGCAGAAATACAAGCCGGGGCTTCCACAAAGCTGGAAGCATCAAAGACAATCCAGAGCCGTCAAGAGGACTACGCCGAAAAGTTGAAAGACATTCGAGCAAAGGCTTTTGAGTACCGCAAGTCTCTTGCTCAGGTTGCCACCGACGAGAAATCAAAGCTTATTGAAAAAGCCCGTCAAGAAGCTGTATTTGTGCGAAAAGAAGCGGCAGAAAAACTTGCGGCCCAGCGCGAAGCCGCCAAGTCAGAATTGATTGCCCAGGTAGACGCTCTGGCTGACAGCATGGTGCAACATTTACTGAAACAGGCATGACAAATGAAAAATAAATTCAGACACTTTTTGTTTGTTGCCCTCACGATCATGTGCGTGTGCCGGTTCTCCCCTTACGCGATTGGACATGAACAAAGCCGAATCGAAAACATCGGCCAACACGCGACTGTTGCCGATAGCAGCGACGCAAACCAATCTGGAGATGGCCACGACCACGGAGGCCATCATGGGCCAGATGTAGAGCTGTTCGGTATGCACATTGGCCCTGCAGGACAGTTCTTTTTGAAGCTGATAAATTTCCTGATCTTCGGCGGCCTACTCTTTTGGGCATTAAAGGGCGTGTTGGGTACTGCCTTCAGAGCCAGAACTGCTGAAATTGAGACAAAACTAGCCCAAAGCGAAAAAGACAGGGCCGAAGGACAAGCACAGCTCCTGGAATTAGAAGCTAAGATGGCCGGGCTTCAGAAAGAGCTGGATAGCATTATGGCAAAGGCTGAAGTAGATGCAGAGGCTGAAAAACAGAGAATCTTGGATGTTGCGCGAAATGAGTCCGAACAAATCATTGCTCAGGTGCAGTCTGAAATTGACTACCAAAAAAGGCTGGCAGAGGCCGAACTGCGCGAACTGGTAGCCAAATTGGCTGTGGAAGGCGCAGAATCCAAAGTGCGTCTGCAAGTCCATGGCGATTCTGCATCAGGTGTCATGGATCGTGCAATCCAGCAAATTGGGGGTGCCAAGTGAGCATGTTGCTCGTAGCACAGCGCTACGCCAAAGCGCTATTGCAGATTGGACAACAGCGAAACAGTGTGGGCGCCTTGCAGCAGGAGCTTAATTCCATTGTCGACTTAGTCAAAGCCCAGCCAGACCTGGAAAGACTCTGCATGCACCCCTTGATTGCCCCGGGCAAGAAATCGGTAGCCTTTGATGAAATACTCGCCATTGCAGGCGGAAGCGAAACAATTAGGCGATTTTTCATGGTAGTAACCAAAGCTGCCAGGTTGAATTTGGTATATGAGTTGGCCATAGCCTTTAATGATCTGGTAGACCAACACATGGGCATACTTTCAGCAGATGTCACGTCTGCTCAGCCACTGAACGAATCCCAGGCACGTGCCCTCTCCGAGTCTTTTTCCATGCGCACTGGCAAAAAAATGCGGTTTGCCCTGCGGCAGGATCCAAATCTGTTGGGCGGCCTGAAAATTCAGGTAGGCTCCATTATTTATGACGCTTCACTCCAGGGTCGGCTCCGAATGCTAAGGGCGCGGCTCCTTTCAGCTTGATGATGTTTTTGGAGGTTTGAATGGACATTCGTGCGGAAGAAATATCCCGCATCATTCGCAGCCAGATAGAAAGCTTTGATGCCCAGGTCGATGTCAGCGAGATTGGTACCATCATTAGCGTTGGCGACGGCATTGCCCGGGCCCATGGCCTTGAAAAGGCCATGGCTGGAGAACTGCTGGAGTTGCCCCACCACGTAATGGGCTTGGCTTTTAACCTTGAAGAAGACAATGTTGGCATCATTCTACTCGGCGAGGCCCACCTCATAAAAGAAGGTGACACTGTTAAGCGCACCGGACGTATCATGAGCATTCCAGTTGGGCCAAATTTTGTAGGCAGGGTCATCAATCCGCTCGGCCAGCCCTTGGATGGCAAGGGGCCCATCGAGGCGGCTACCTACTACCCTATTGAGCGCATTGCTCCCACTATCGTTGAGCGTAAAAGCGTCAACCAGCCCGTACAGACCGGGCTTAAGGCCATCGACTCTCTCATTCCAATCGGACGCGGACAACGCGAATTGATAATTGGCGACAGACAGACAGGCAAGACTGCGGTTGCCCTCGACGCCATCATCAATCAAAAGGACTCGGGTATCATCTGTATCTATGTTGCCATCGGCCAAAAGAGGTCGACTGTGATGCAAGTCGTCAAAGCCCTGGAAGAAAACGGAGCAATAAACCATACCATCATCGTCAGCGCAACAGCTTCCGAGGCGGCCCCTATGCTCTATTTGGCCCCCTTTGCCGGCGCGGCCATGGGCGAATACTTTATGTGGCATGGCACCAATGGCCAACCTGCAGGGAAAGGAAATCCAGGGCAACATGCGCTGTGTATTTATGACGATCTTTCTAAGCAGGCAGCCGCCTACCGCGAAATTTCCCTGCTAATGCGTCGTCCGCCAGGACGCGAGGCATATCCTGGGGACGTTTTTTACCTCCATAGTCGCTTGCTCGAACGTGCCGCAAAACTTAGCGATGAGAGGGGCGGCGGGTCGCTCACTGCCTTGCCGGTCATCGAAACCCAAGCCGGAGACATTTCTGCCTATATTCCAACAAACGTTATCTCCATCACCGATGGGCAACTGTTTTTGGAAGCCGACCTGTTCAACTCGAACGTCCGCCCTGCCATCAATGTGGGCATATCCGTCAGCCGCGTAGGGGGGGCTGCTCAGTTGAAGGCCATGAAACAGGTGTCGGGGTCGCTCAAACTAGATTTAGCTCAGTACCGCGAGTTGGCGGCCTTTACCCAATTTGGTTCCGATCTGGACAAGACTACGCTTGCTCAGCTCAATCGAGGACAGAGGATGGTCGAAATTCTCAAGCAACCTCAGTACCAGCCGATGCCTGTAGAAAAGCAGGTGGCAATTATTTGGACTGCGTCGCATGGATACTTAGACGACATTCCGGTTACAGAGTTGCACCGCTTTGAACGCGAGGTTTTTGCTTATTTGGATATCAATGCTCCAGAACTGCTTAGAAATATTAAGAATTCTGGCCAGTTGCCCAAAGATGCAGAAGAAGCCCTCAAGACTAATGTATTGGGATTTAAGGAACAATTCAAGACAACCCTGCCACGGGTAGCTGGAGCCTAACATATGGCCTCCCTACAGGACATTCGCCGCCGCATTCGCTCGGTGAGAAACACTCAACAGGTCACCAAGGCCATGAAGATGATTTCGGCAGTCAAGCTTCGGAAATCACAGGAGCGCCTGCTGGCCATGCGGCCTTTTTCTGCGATGTTACACAACATTATTGGGCAGGTTGTCGCCCGTTTTGAGTCGGATACAGTATTTGCTGAGAACTCCCTCTCTGAGGCATTTTTCTCCCCAAGAGAAGAAAAAAATATCCATTTGGTTATCATTGCTAGCGACAAAGGGCTGTGCGGGGGATTCAATGCTAACTTGATAAAGGCCGTAGAGGCGTTTTTTCAGGAACACTCTGACCAGATCGCCAGATACTATTTGAGCCATACGCATGGTTCAGACCTCTCAGATACGGGCCTTTCTGGCAACAAACTCGACTTTTTGACTGGGCTGAAGGCCGCCAGATTGTCCAACAGCACTACCGGCTCCGCTTCTTCCGTTGCGGGCACACGGCCTTCGTCATTTGACAGCGCATCCCTGGAAAAATTAGGTGAGGGAGACATCGACGTCATCGGTCGACGCGCCGCTGAATGGACAAAAAAAGTTGGCATAGAACCCACCTTTGAAGTTGCGTCCCTCAACCCCAGCGAGTACATGGACACGGCTCGCAAAATCGCGCAAAAGGCTGCGCAGGGCTACGCAAGCGGCGAGATTGACGCACTTTATGCTATTTATAACTATTTTAGCTCAGCGGTTTCTCAGAGCCCTAGGGTTGTCCGCATCTTCCCGCTACAGGAAATACCTCAGCCCACTTCCGTCCAGTACCTTTTGGAACCGAATATGGAAACGGTTTTGAATGAGTTGTTGCCGCACTATATTGAAACTGAGATTTATCGAGCATTGCTCGAAAGTTCCACTAGTGAACATGCCGCCCGCATGGCCGCCATGGACAAGGCTACAAACAACGCCGGAGAAATGATCGACAGCTTGACGCTACACATGAACAAAGTTCGACAGGCCGCCATCACAAACCAGATTATTGAAGTTGTATCTGGAGCAGCCGCTTCCTAAGCCAATTTGAAACTAAAGAGGTCACAAATGTCTGAAGAAAAATATAAAGGCCGCGTCATTGCAATCGTAGGTCCGGCAGTCGATGTGGAATTTGAAGGCAATTATTTGCCGGATATTTACAACGCTCTATTGACCGATATTGTTGATGCCTCTGGCAACACAATCAACGTCACTTTGGAAGTCCAGCAACACCTTGGCGAGGGGCGTGTGCGCTGTGTCTCCATGCAACCAACTGATGGCATGATTCGAGGCCAGGTGGTCACAGATTCAAGCGGCCCAATCAAAGTGCCAGTCGGACCGGCCACTTTGGGCCGAATTATGAACGTAGTTGGCCATCCCGTCGATGAGCGTGGCCCAATCGAGACCGATAAGTACTTGCCCATCCATCGTGAAGCCCCTTCTTATGAAGAACTTTCGACTGGCAAAGAGATTTTGGAAACTGGTATCAAGGTGATTGACCTCTTGCAACCATTCATGAAAGGCGGAAAGGTTGGATTGTTTGGAGGAGCTGGCGTCGGAAAAACAGTGCTTATCATGGAGCTCATCAACAATATTGCCAAGGCAAGAGGCGGATTCTCTGTTTTTGCTGGGGTGGGCGAACGCACCCGTGAAGGCAATGACCTATGGTACGAAATGATGGATTCGGGGGTTATCAACCAGGAAAATCTGGCAGAATCAAAAGTTGCCCTCATATATGGCCAAATGACTGAGCCTCCCGGGGCTCGAGCGCGAGTCGGCCTTACGGGGCTGACTGTCTCTGAGTACTTCCGCGACGAAGAAGGCAGAGACGTGTTGCTTTTTATTGACAACATTTTTCGCTTCACCCAGGCTGGTTCGGAAGTTTCGGCTCTTCTCGGCCGCATGCCGTCAGCCGTCGGTTACCAACCGACCCTCGCCACGGAAATGGGCGAGCTTCAGGAGCGAATTACATCCACCAAGAAGGGCTCGATTACTTCCATACAGGCAGTCTACGTCCCTGCAGACGATTATACCGACCCTGCGCCTGCAACTACTTTTGCCCACCTTGACGCCACCACCAATCTAAGCCGAGACTTGACGGCCCTTGGGATTTATCCTGCTGTCGACCCGCTAACTTCGACCAGCCGCCTCATGGATCCTCGGGTTTTGGGGGAAAACCACTACAATACGGCTCTCCGCGTCAAGGCAATATTGCAAAAATATAAAGAGCTTCAGGACATCATCGCCATCCTTGGCATGGAAGAGCTTTCTGACGACGACAAGTTGATCGTCCTGCGCGCCAGAAAACTTCAGCGCTTCTTGTCACAGCCATTTAATGTGGCGGAGAGTTTCTCAGGCATGCCCGGCGTCTACGTTAGCCTGGAGGACACTGTGCGAGGCTTCGGCGAAATTTGCGACGGCAAATGGGATCATCTGCCGGAGCAGGCTTTTTACATGGTCGGCACTATCGAGGCTGCCGTAGAAAAGGCCAAGACGCTGGCCACGTCAGCCTAGGGAGTCAGCATGGTCGGCCACCTTAAACTGGAAATAGTCACACCTGGCGGAAAGATATTTTCATCAGACGTATCAGAGTTGCAATTTCCAACAGCATACAGGGGATACTACGGCATCTTGCCAGATCATACGCCGGTATTAACTCCCTTGGGGGACGGCCTGATAAGTTGCCTAATAGATGGAAAGAGGACTGTTCTGACTGTCTTTGGCGGTTTTGCCGAAGTCGGCCCCACCTACGTAAAAATTCTCGCCCGGGAAAGTGAAACCGCCGAAACATTAAACCTTGGTGCAATATCAGAAAGATTGAATGATGCTGAAAATCAACTCAGGGATGCAAAGACTCCTGAAAAGCAACATGAAATCCAAGCTACCATCGCCGCATGCAAAATAAAGCTGTCGGCACTTGAGTAAAAAGTCCATACAAAATAGCACCATGGACTATCGCATCGACTTTGCGCGGGCCTGTTGGAGGTGACCAGTGAATGCACGATTCCTTGAACGCCTCGCAAAAGAGACGCAGTCCCTCAAAGAACTGGGCCTCTACAAGCTAGAACGAACCATCTCCACCCCTCAGCAACCCAAAATGACCGCCAACGGAAAGAGGGTTGTATGCCTCTGCTCCAACAACTATTTAGGGCTTGCCAATCATCCTGAGCTCATAAACGCCGCCAAATGCGCTATGGACACACATGGCTATGGCATGGCGAGCGTGAGGTTTATTTGCGGCAAGCAGGACATTCATGAGGATTTGGAAAGCAAATTGGCAACCTTTTTGGGCATGGAGGATGCACAGTTATATTCCAGTTGCTTTGATGCCAATGGGGCTATCTTCGAGCCTTTGATGGGAGAAGAAGATGCCATTATTTCAGACGAGCTCAACCATGCCTCCATCATCGACGGAGTGCGCCTCTGCAAAGCCAAACGTTTCCGCTATAAAAATAGCGACATGGCAGACCTGGAATCCAAACTCAAGGAAGCCACAGCCGGTTCGCGATTTGTGCTTATAGTGACAGACGGTGTATTCAGCATGGACGGCTATATTGCCAAATTGCCTAAAATATGTGGACTCGCTGAAAAATACAATGCCATTGTAATGGTGGACGACAGCCACGCCGTTGGCTTCATGGGCAAGCAAGGACGAGGTACCCATGAGCATTGCGGCGTCATGGATCGCATAGACATTTTGACAGGCACATTTGGCAAAGCCCTGGGAGGCGCAAGCGGGGGATACATTGCTGGAAAAAAGGTTGTTTTAGACTGGTTACGCCAGAAAGCTAGGCCGTATCTTTTTAGCAATTCCGTCGCCCCTCCCATTGTTGCTGCGACTGCCAAGGCCCTCGAATTGCTGGAAAATAGCGGCAACCTTATAGCAAAAGTGCATGAAAACGGCCGTTACTTCCGATCCAAGATGGAGGCCTTAGGGTTCCAGCTCCAGCCAGGTGAACATCCTATCGTTCCAGTGATGCTATATGACGCACCTCTGGCTCAACAATTCGCCGCCAAGCTCCTAGACGAGGGCGTTTATGTAATTGGCTTTTTCTTCCCTGTCGTTCCGGAAGGCCAGGCCAGGATACGCACCCAGATGTCCGCCGCCCACACAACGGAAGACCTGAATACAGCCATCGATGCCTTTGCCAAGATTGGGAAAGAATTGAGGGTTATTTAACGGTTTTCGTGGCAAGTCATCACATTTGTCAACTTTGCCTGCAAATTCATGGCCGCTGTTGCTTGTCAGGGGCGGGCTTTGCTCACCGCTAAGCAAGCGACAAAAGCGAGCATTGCTAATTTATTTATTCATCAACGCTTTAACTTCCGCTGGGGGTTCAAAGGTCGACTTGGGGAGGTCTGCATTGGTTTTGATGTCAGTAATCGCTATTGTCATAGCCTGCCCGGCCCCCTTTTGATCCATCTTGAAAGGCATCAGCATTTCGCCGACTTTTCTGTAATCTTTAAACAGTATTTCTATAGTAATCTTCCCCATTTCGGTGTCCGAGCTAGTTTCTGATTTGATTAACAGGCCCGAGCTTTTTGAGTAGTGATTGATGAGCGGCTCCCCCGCTTTGGGCGTGAGTAAGACTTTGTAACACTCCTCGCCTTCAACTGTTTCAAGGGCGACCGTTTCCACTTTGACATATTTTGACTTCCAGTCCTCAGCCCTGAATTGGGCCTCATTCAACGCCGCTTCGGCAATCTTACCAGTCTTAATGGTAGGGCCAGTCATTGAGCTGAAGCCCCATGCGACCTTGCCATCGACGCCCTCAAGCATTTTTCCGAGGCCAGGTATTTCCATTTCCTGTAGGGTCAAATTTGGTTCGGAGGCGTAAATGGTGAGGTTGGCTTTGATTCCCATTGCTGGTACGTCCATGGCTCCTTTGATAACGGTATTTTTCAGGGCCTTATATGCGGCCATGCCGCCCGTAGCCCCAATGTACTTGTCCATGATGGATTCGCCCAACGGGAGTGCCGAACTGAGGGTCTGGGGAGCACCCTGGGCACAAAGGGCGGTTGCCCACAGAGCTATGAGGCAAGTGAAGGATACTTGTTTAAACATTTTTTCTCCAAGTGAATAGACCATTGTACCGCGATGTAACACGATCTCTAATTAAATGATGGCAATCATACCACTTTCCCACAATTAAAAATGTTGCATGGGTCTAATGCCTTCTTGATTGCGCGTATTGCCTGAATCTGCCATGGGTCTGTGAGGGCTAGAAAAGCGTCCCGCTTGGCTAGGCCAATCCCATGCTCGCCTGTAAGGGTACCGCCAAGTTCCAGTACGAGTCGGAAGAGGCCGTAAATATCTCGCTCTGATTGGTCAGAGCCTGGGACTAATATATTTACATGTAGGTTGCCGTCCCCCAAATGGCCATAAGTGGCCAGGGGCAATTGGCTTTTTTTGGCCCCCTCAAAAAATGCCCTTACCTTTGACCTTGGGACGGCTATGTCTTCACTGATTTTGTGAGGGTACTGCTCTTTTAGTACAACACTAGTCAGGCGACGGACGTTCCAAATAGCCTCTCTCTGTCTTGAGTCGGTTGCGATCCTAAGGTATTCAGATAACGAGCCAAGTGTTTCTATCACATTCCCTGTAAACTCATGCTCCTCACAGTCGGGGTTATCGAATTCAAGTATGGCCAGGGCTTCCCCAGGAAGGCGCCTAGCCTCCTCAGGCCCAAACTGCCGTAAATGTTGCAACACAACAGGATCCCAAAATTCAAAAGCACATGGAAGCAGACAGTTTGAAACAAGCCGTTCCGGCAATCCAAGTAGTGCATTCCAATCGGGCACTGGCAAGAGCATCGTAAGTCGCCGGTCGGGGGCGGAAATCAGGCGCACCGATGCCGCCGTTATTATTCCAAAAATCCCTTCGCTACCAACCATCAATTGCGCTATGTTTGGCCCGGCATTGTTCTTAGCGGTATCAACTCCAATTCGGTGAATTTCACCGTCATCCATGAGTGCATCGATGGACAGTACCCAATGGCGCGTCATGCCGTATTTGCAGGCAGCAAGTCCACCGGCGTTTGTGGCCATTGTGCCACCAAAAGAACACTGATCCCAGGAGTTAGGGTCGGGCGGGTAATAGAGCCTGTGATTGACAGCTACGGCTTTTACGTCCCTCAGTAACGCGCTGGAAGGGGCTCTAAGGGCCATGTCGGCCTGTGAAAGGCGTATTTCGCCTGGATATTCGGATAGGTCGACTATAATTGATTTATCAACAGGAATAGCTCCGCCTGCCTTTCCTGTGCCAGTTCCACGTGGAACCAAATTGAGCCCATCCCCCTTTGCAAGCCGTACTAGCTCCTTCAATGCATTTGGCCCATGGGGTTTTACTACTGCTAGGGGCAATTTGCCAACAATATGTGATTCATCCCTGCGATATCCCTCCAGGGCTTCAGGAAGCTCGATAACAGATGCGTTTGGGATGTGCGAAAGGCGATAGCTCATTTTTGATATGACAAGTTACGATTGACTTTCAAAAACCATGAATCAATTGATATGAGCTGGATTTATCTGAAATAACTTAGATTAGCGTTAATATAATGCTGACCAAGACCTATAACATACAGTTTAGGTACCACCGTCAATTTAGGCTGGTGGCTACGACTTTTTCTTTGGTAAAAAATTCTAAGGTGTCGCCTTCCTGTAGGGCATCAAAACCATCGACCTGGAGACCACACTCAAAGCCAGACCTGACCTCTGACACGTCATCTTTGAACCGCCTCAAAGTCTTTATGGAACCTTCGAACAATACTTCATCGTTTCTCTTGACTCTCACAAGGAAAGAGCGTTTTACCAGTCCATCCTGAATGTAGCTTCCGGCAACAGCAGACTTCTGCACCTTGAATATTTGCCTGACTTCGGCGTGCCCTTGGATTACTTCCTTTTCAGTGGCATCGAGTAACCCCACCATGGCATTCGTAATTTCTTCAGTAACTTTATAAATGATAGTATGGTTGCGGATATCGGTACCGCCCTCCCTCGCAAGATCATCGGCCTCCCGCTCGGCACTTACATTAAAGGCGATAATGGTCGCATCCGAGGCATCTGCCAGCAATACGTCATTTTTGTTGACGGTGCCAACGGCGGCATGAATTATCCTGACGCGGACTTTATCGGTGCTGAGCCGTTCCAGACTACCCAGAAGGGACTCTACTGAGCCATGGTTATCTGCTTTGACGATGAGGGGCAGTTCCTTGATTTGACCCTCCTTAAGGGTGCTGAACAGATTTTCAAGCGTCACTCTCTGTTTGGCCTGAGCGGCCGCCTTAGCCTTTTCCTGCCGGAAAGTAACGATTGACCGACCCCTGGACTCATCTTCGACGACCTGAAAGTTGTCGCCTGAAACAGGGACGGTCTCAAAGCCAAGAATTTGCACAGCCATGGAGGGTGTCGCTTCGGCAATGCGGTTGCCCATGTCGTCAAACATTGCGCGCACGCGCCCCATAGTGGCTCCGGCAACAAAAATGTCACCAGCCTTCAGAGTCCCTTGTTGGACTAAAACGGTGGCCACTGCCCCACGCCCCCTATCTAGCTTGGCTTCCAATATACTGCCTGCGGCAGGACAACTATAGACAGCTCGCAGATCCTTTAGGTCGGCGACAAGAAGCAGGGTTTCCAACAGTTCGTCCAGCCCTGTTTTAGCCTTGGCAGAGACGTTGACGCTGGGCACGTTGCCTCCGTATGTCTCAACCTGTACCCCGTGGGACATAAGCATTTGCATAACTTTGTCTGGATCCGCACCTGACTTGTCTATTTTGTTAATGGCAACTACCAATGGAACGTCTGCGGCCCTAGTATGGTTAATGGCTTCAATGGTCTGCGGCATCACACCATCATCTGCAGCAACTACAAGAATCACGATATCGGTCACTTTTGCGCCCCTGGCCCTCATCTTGGTAAAGGCTTCGTGCCCCGGAGTGTCAATAAAGGCCACATATCTGTTGTTGCCCTCAGGATCATTGACGTCCACTCGATAAGCTCCAATGGCTTGCGTAATTCCACCGGCTTCCCCTTCAGCAACACGAGATTTTCGGATGGAGTCCAAAAGCGAAGTCTTGCCATGATCAACATGGCCCATGATAGTGACAACTGGAGGACGAGGGAGTTTTTCACCCATGGTAGCGCCTATATTTTCCTCCTGGGCAATCTGCAGGTCTTCCTCGAAGGACACAATGTCGGCCATATAGCCAAACTCTCTTGCAAGCTCTTTGGCAAGCTCGGTGTCCAAGGGTTGATTAATAGTGGCAAAAATTCCTCGGTGCAACAGCTTGGCTACTACGTCTTTTGCAGGACGGTTGCATTTTTCGGCTAATTCTTTAACAGAAACACCCTCAGAGAGCATCACTATACCGATTTCTTCTTCAATAAATTCTGCGGCTACCTGCTGGGCGCGAGATCTGGGTTGCCTGAGCTTCATTTCCAGTGCGTCGTTGTCCTGATCATGCCGACTGCGTTTGTCGCCTCTTTTTTTGCCGGTAAAATGTCCGCCTCGGCCCGGGCCCTTGGTTGAATTGGGGTCAGGAATTGGAATTGCGCCCAGATTAGGCGGACGGCCAGCGGGACCGCTGGATCTCCCCTGCCTTGGCCCAGCGCCGCCGGGACGTATTCCACCGGTAGCTGGGCGACCGCCTCTTTCGCCAGGGCGCCTTTGTTGGCTGGGTCGCCCACCAGATTGATGCCGTCCGTCACCGGACGTCCTGGACTGGGACTGTGGCAATTGGATGTAGCGCGCGGGTTCCTGGGTTTTGGCCTGGGATAAAGGTTCATCCGCCATCTTTATCCTAGTAAATCCTTGCTCAGGCTGGAGCTGCGAAATACTCGGGGGAATGTAGGGCCTGCGGGAAGGAGCGGCTATCTCGTGTCTAACCTCTCCCTTGCCCGTGTTTGTGGCCATGGGCAGGACAGTTTTTTCTTGTTGGGGCATTCCTGAGCGTTGTACCTTATGGGGCCTTTGCCCATGCGGCTGTGGGGCTCCGTGCCCTTGTCTTTGGATCATTGGCTTACCTTGTTCCTGTTTTTCTTGCTTTGGAGTCCCTTCCGGCTTGGATTTTTGGAGTGGCTGAGGGAGCTGAATGTACCTTGCAGGTTCCTGTGGCTTTTGAGGCGCGGCTGGCGCGGCAGAGACTCTCAATTTGGAAAAGCCACCGTCTGTCGAAGTGGAAGAAATGGGCGGCAAAATGGCCTTTATTGGCGCAGGGCCAGAAGACTGGGCAACTATAGGCGGCTCGATCGCATCTAGAGAGTCAGTCTCTATTGCGCTTTCAGGTGATGCGGCCAGAACAATTGCATGCTCAGTCTTTTTGACCAGCACCGTTGGCGAAGCCGGAGACACCGAAGCGCCTGAAGTGCCTGGCGCCCCTTTTACTACCCGAACTGCTGCGGTCGCTGGCCGGACGCCAAGGGGCGCAGGTTCGTCCACTCCCTTAGCTTTAGCCTCAAAATGCTGTCGGACAAGCGCGATTTGATCTTCATTCAGGTTGGAGCTGTGGCTTTTCCCGGTGATGCCCAAGCGTTTTTCCAGGACTTCCAGAATGTCAACATTCTGGACGCCGATTTCTCTGGATAGCTGATTTATTCGCAACATGTATCGGAAACCCTCAAATTGGGTAAGTGGAAAACCGTGAAAAAACCTGGCGTTTGTATCGTCAGGTGTCAAACCTCTCTTGAACAATATCAATCAACCGAAAAGCCAGCTCTTGGCCACAGCCCTCCACACTGAGCAATTGCTCTACAGTAACAGTGTACAGAGATTTGGCACTGTGGAACCCTGCATCGGCAAGATTCATTGCAATTTCTTCAGTGAGGCCCTCTACTTCCCCAAGATCTTCAACCAATGTGGAAACCGGACTGACTTGCTCTGCATCAAGATCGATTGGCTCTGGCAAGGCGGTTCCAAGAGCCTCCACTGCCTCCTGGCGCTTTTCCATATCGCTACGCACGTCAATGTTCCATCCAGTCAACTTGGCGGCGAGGCGAACATTTTGTCCCCGCTTGCCAATGGCAACCGAAAGCTGGTCATCCTCTACAATTACTTCAACCCTTCGCTTTTCAGGATCCGTAACCGTAACTCTTACAGTCCTAGCTGGGTTGAGCGCATTTGAAATATATTTAGCGGGGTCATCGTCATATCTGACGATGTCAATTTTTTCATTTTTAAGTTCTCGGATGATTGCCTGGACACGGCTTCCCTTCAGTCCGACGCATGCCCCGACGGGGTCAACGTCTGGGTCAAGGCTGTGCACCGATACTTTCGCCCGGTCGCCCGCCTCCCGAACGCAACTTTTTATGACTACTGTGCCGTCATGGATTTCAGGCACTTCGCTGTCGAACAGGTTGATCAAGAGTCTTGGGTCTGTCCTGCTGACCTGTATTTGAGGTTCTTTGGCGCTCTTGTCGACTTGCGAAATGACAACCTTTAGTCTTTGGCCCTTATCGAATCTATCGCCCCTCAGAGTTTCGGAACGCCTTAGCATGGCCTCCACTCGGTCAATCTCCAGCACGATAGCGTTATTTTCAAAACGCTTAACTTCCGCGACCACAATTTCGCCCAGACGGTTGACAAAATCGGTGTAGATGCGTTCCCTTTCTGCCTCTCGCACCTTTTGCACTAGAACTTGCTTGGCCGCTTGAGCAGCAATGCGGCCCAGTTGCGTTGTATCTTGCGGAAGCCAAAGAGTGTCGCCCTCCGCAGCGTCGGGATTTAGGGCCTGGGCATCCTCTAGGCTTATCTCCAGATCCTCTTCTTCGACTTCTTGGACAACATTTTTTAGGGCATACACATGAAACTCCCCTGTATCCCTATCCATCTGTGCCTGAAAGTTGCCAAAGAAATCCTGGGCCTGGAAATATTTTTCAGCGGCTTTGACAAGTGATTCTTCTACAGCGTTGTAGACTTCCTCTTCGGGTATGCCCTTCTCAGCGGAAATCATCTTGACACTATCAAAAAAAGTGTTGCTTACGAGGGCCATCTATGCCTCCCTGGAGGCGCTTTTCTCTGCGCCCGCCGTCTCGTTTGCGGCATGTGCCGCATGTTTGGGTTTTGGGGTACCATCCTCATCGAAAGGAGCCAGCCTGGCCTTCTGAATCAGATCGAATGGAATCTGCTTGAGGTAACCATTCTCTTCCAGAGTGACAGAAGTATCTTTTACAGCCACAATCCAGCCCTTAAATCGCTTCTGGCCATCTATTGGCAGGCGTGTCTGCACTTTGCACAAGCGCGCAATGAAGCGTTGAAAATGCTCTTGGGTTGCCAGCGGGCGCTCTAGCCCTGGGCTACTGATTTCTATTCCGCAAGTTTCTCGCAAGTCGGGAAATTCTACGTCCATCCATGCGGTCAAGTCGCCATTCAATGCGGCACAGTCATCCAAAGTCACAGGCTCTGCATGGTCTGAATGGTCAACGTACAACCTCAGCAGATCGTCCCTGCCGTCCCGGGCGGACTCAAGCAAAACCAGTTCAAAGCCCAGCCTCGAAAGCTGGCCCTCGATTGGCGGTTGCAGTTTTTTTAGATCCATGAAAATCCGTCAATAAACACAAAAAAAACGGGCGAACCCGTTTGTTCGACTTTTGAGGCACGATACAAACTGATCGATTCGGTGTTCCCCCCTTGATCCAATCGATCTAGAATGAACTATGCCGAATGTAAATAAAAATCATACCATCTATAGGTGAATTTTGATAACACAATCAACATAATTTCCGTCTATTACCTAGTAACGCTATTAGATGTTTGCTTAACGGCGGAGCAAGTTTGACAAATCTAAGTTCTGTGGTGCCATTCAAGGTTGCCCCGCAACCTTGAATGGCGCAGAACTAAGATTTGTCCCTTGCAAGCATCTAGCGGTCGTGATCTCTCGGAATCCTTCGCTATGCTCAGGATGTCCGAGGCACCCACGCCAACCGCTCTTATACCAAGTTGCGTTCAAAATACTTTGAACGCGAAACGCCAAAGTTTTTTCAAACACGAGCAAAGCCCGTATTTTCAAAAACTTGCG
>Ga0082212_10001433_pt1 | contig 35171 bp, 34 predicted proteins | sample TergutNt197P3_FD_71548 | JGI IMG/M metagenome (GOLD analysis project Ga0082212, IMG submission 71548) | Neocapritermes taracua P3 segment gut microbial communities from Petit-Saut dam, French Guiana - Nt197 P3 | ecosystem: Host-associated > Arthropoda: Insects > Digestive system > Gut ... | reverse complement strand
TTTTCCTCAGCCGCGGCAAGCCTGAGGGAAGGCATGGAGGAGGCCTTGGCAGTGGCGCGCCTTGAAATCCCTGGGCTGCTGGGGGCGGCTGCAAGCCCGGCAAACCCGATCGAGCCGGCAAACTCGGCTTGCGCTGGAGTTATACGGAGGGTATCCAATTACAATAGCGGCGAGACAAGCCCTTAGGCAGGCGGCCGCAGGGTTCATGGAGGCAGAGAGGGGATTCAGGCGCATTTAAGGTTGCAAGCAAATCCCTTCCCTTATTATAGCACTTGAATGTGAAACCGATAAAAAGATAAAGTCTATAAGTATAGCTTAAAATATAATTTGCCATTAAAGTGGATGGATGTTAAATTCCACGGAGAATGGGACACCATCGTTATTAGATAGCTGATTGGATAGGAAAGATAAGGGGGACTTTTTTTATAATCAAAAAAGAATCCAGTCTCGCGATGGCTTGGAAAAGAAATACAAGACTATGATGGCATCAAGATACGCCTCCTGCATCAAAAATGCAGGAGGCGGTTTAAGCGATTAGGCATGTTAGGCGCAAGCAGAGGTTGCAGGCTTGTATCGCTGTTTGTAGAATTTGGTAGCCTTCAGGCTAAATGCTTGTTTATGCCGGCCCATCAAAAGAATTCATATGTGCTATGGCTGATACATTCCTTTCTCAAGTATGCAATTCGAATGTTATAATAAGAATACAAGTATTGGTTTTATATATGATATGGTTGGATGATCATAATGGGCCACTATCTAAATTCTGGCAGCCAAAGGTTTAAGTATCGTTTTAATGGATTGATTTATGTCGATATAAGCAACTTGATCGCAGTTGCGAACTCATTAATAAATATTCAGCAGCGATTCGTTTGCCTTAGCCGCCCTTGAAGATTTGGCAAAACAATGGCAATTGAAATGCACAACGCATATTACGGATCTGGTGAAGAAACCAGAGCATTGTTTAATGATTTGAAAATCCAAAGCGATGATAACTTCCTGGAGCATTTGAATAAATACAATTGCCTGATGCTGAATATGCTTGAGTTTTTGAGCAGCACAAGAACTCTTGAAGAAATGTTTTCTAGAATAACGAGGCTAGCCGTAAAAGATGTCAAAGAAGAATTTCCAAATGTCATCCTTTCTGATGAAAAAGACATTGTCCAAATTATCAGAGAGACATATCAACAAACATGGTGTTAATTGACGAGTGGGACTGTATATTCAGGGAGCGTAAAGAAGACCACTTATCCCAGAAAGCTTACCTCGATTTTTTACAGATGTGGCTCAAAGACCAAGAATATGTAGCTTTGGCGTACATGACTGGAATTCTGACAATAAAACAATAAAAAATACGGGACTCGCAACATGTTAAATATGTTTTCTTGTAGGAGCCCTAGTGCCAGTTCAAACCAGGACATATTCAAATGACATGATGAGTTTTGAGAGCAAAGATGATGTCTTGACGCTTTTGTTCCACTTGGGCTATTTGTCATGTGACGCTGCCAATAGCGCAGTTTCAATTCCAAACATGGAAGTTAAGGGGAGAGTTTGTCCAGATCGTTGAGATCCTCCAATAGGGCAAGTCTGTGGATGCAATCAAGCGCTCTGCCAATTGATAGAGTCTATTTTGAAACTCGATACCCAGCAGTTACAATAGGGATAGAGAAAACCCGCCAGGCGCTGGTGTCGATTTTGCATACAACGATGAGGATGCCTTATTCTGTGCAACGGGCCTCGCTTGGGATACTACCACATCCACCGCGAGCTTGCATCAGGAAAAGGATTTGCAGACATTGTCATGGTGCCCCGCAAGCGGGATATCAACAAGCCTGCGCTTGTGGTTGAGCTAAAGTGGGACAAGAGAGCTTATGGGGCTATTGCACAAAAAAAAGACCGCAAATACATTGATGTGTTAAGCGGTTTTGATGAGACGCTCCTTGTTTGGTTCAATTACAACAAGGCTTCAAAAATCCATGGATGTGAAATTGAAAAATGGTTGATGGTTTGATAATGCCACTAAAGGATTGTGCAGAACAATAGTTTTTGTGTCCTAAAATAGCAGCGCCGGCAACAATGCAACAATGGCTTAGTTGGCAATGCATATTCAAAATGATATGGATTATAATGTGTTTTAGTCAAATAGAGGTATAGGCATGGTTTCTGTCAGAAAAATGAAAAAAGAAGAAAGCGATATATTGTACAGTATTGCCATGAGGGCATTTAAGCCGGATTATGAAAGGTATGGCATGTACCCGCCTTTGCTAAACACCAAGAAAGGCAAGTTTATGCCTCCGTTGATTTTCGGTAAAACCATTTTGAAAGATGGATCAATTATTGGAGGGGCATTTGTTCTTGGATTTGGCAAAAAGGGGGAAGTCGGCTCAATATTCCTGGATCCTGATTTCCAAGGCAATGGGTATGGAAAAGAAGCTATGCTGATCTTTGAGCAGATCTATCCGGGCGTAAAGGAATGGAAGCTTGAGACGCCTGCTTTAAGTTATGGCTTGCATAAGTTTTATGGCTCATTAGGTTATGTGAAAACTGGCGAGATTGAAGACAAAAAAAGTGGATTTCGTGGTTTTGTTATGAAAAAGACGATAGTGTAGCAGCGCAACTGGAACAGATGGTTTTATATAGCTATCATTTGTCTCAAGTCTCCAGCTGCCATGCAAGTATGAATACTGGTAACTGTGCAGCTCCAATGAGGCAAGTTATTGATTTTGATTGGATTATTGAAGATGTCCAATTTTTTTTAGATTGTGTATATGCAAGCAAAAAAAACAAAGCTGTAGATGTTAAAAGCCCGATAGCAGCAATGGCTGCTATCGGGCTTTTTTGTTGCTCTATTAGTTAATACTTGATACTTGAACAAATTAGTTGTAGTATAAGTTTCTCTAGTTGACTTTTTTTGCTTTCCTTGATATGAACACAAATCCGGCTGCGCATACTGGAGCTAAAGTTCCCCAAAGAGCTATGTTTGTCAAGTCAGCAGTTTTTGGATTGTCTGTTACTTTCTTTACTACTTTTTCACCATCTTTGACATATGTGAAATCTGCGCGTTGGGCGTTAGTGTTGAAGCGTACCTTGCCATTGTCAAGTATAGTGAACCTGATTGTGATTGAAGCTGGGTTGATAGTATAGCCTTTGATAACTACTCTTGATACTGTCAGTACATAGTTGCCTGGCTCTGCTACTATCTCAATGTATCCTGAAGCGACACCATTGAAGCAATCATAACCGTGGTCAAAATATGAGCCTGGAGCCCTGCGGCCGCCGCCTCTATTTCCACCGCCGAAGCCGCCGCCACCGTATCCGCCGCCGCCGAAGCCGCCGCCACCATAGCCGCCGCCTGTGATGTAGCTAGTGCTGGCAAAGTTGCTGTCTTTTCCTAAAGTGTAGTCAAATTTGAATTTTGTATTGTTTGGAGCTTTTGCGCTGTCTTTTTCTGGTTTGAAGGTGACTGGTATTCTAATCTTGAAAGTAGTCACTACATCAAGGCAACCTTTGTCGCAAGCCACAGCAGCCTTATAATTGCAAATCTGGCCAGTATGTGTCCCGCCAGTTGTGTGGCCTTCACCAGCTGGAGCCCAAACTGTACAGGCAACTGCTGCCTCGAAAGTGCAAGTCACACCATCAGTGTGTGTCCCGCCAAGTGTATGCCCTTCAACTGAATTAGTAGCACAGGGAACTTCAGCCTTGAAATTGCAAATCTGGCCAGTATGTGTCCCGCCAGTAAAGCACCCTTCGCCAGCTGGCTTCCAAACTGTGCAGGCAACTTCTTTTGCAAAAGCGCAAGCCGCTGTATGCCCAGGTTCTGTTGATGCAAATACCGGTGACAAGAATGACAGTACTAGTGATAATACTATCAAAGTTGCAAAGATCTTCTTGTTTAGTTTCAAAATACATTCTCCCTTATATTATGTTTTAGTTTTTAGTGTTTGCTCTATTAAGCAATTTCTAATCACATTGTAATAATTGAAGAGCGATAAGTCAAGCGAAAAAAGCAAGAAATAGCGTACTGAAGCCATTTCACAACATCATAATAGATACTAAATAACATCATACACAAAATGAAAACGCTTAACATTCGCAATTAGTTCCAATTTGATCTCAAATATCTAGTTTTAATCGATGATTAATTTATAACTAAATTGTCTTCGTAAACGATATCATGTGCGCATGTTTCTATCAATCGCCAATATTAAGTGGAGTAATAGATGGAGTAATAGACAAGCTTGGAAAGCAGTGGAATGCTGGAAAAAGTGTTTAGCCTCTTTTTTATATGGCTGGATGCTGGAGGCAATTATCTCAAATGTGAATGCGTTGCTCTTAAGCATACACGCTTGATGTGCCATGTTTTTAGGAGGCTGTGGAATTTATTCAATTGTTTATGATACGGATTATCCCTGTTCTCGTTTGAAAGCAAAGTGGCGTCTGCGGCATCGTCAACGCCCCCCATTTTTTGAAGTATTGGCTGTCTGACAAAAAACACATACTTAAGTGAGAACTTGTCGATAAAACCCCTTATAGCGGTATCTTTGGCTATCAGTGTTCAACAAGCAAGTGATTGCCCGCTGCAACCGCTAACACTGTTTTTGATTCCAAAAGAAATCGCATAGCTGATGGATTGGCTATATTTCTGAGCATTTGCAGAAATACCAGCAGAAATGCAGACGCATATGGAACAACAGGAAGATGCCTAAATCTGCTTTGACATTTAGAAGATCCAAGCTTTTAGAACAATTCTGCTTTAATAAATCAGCTTGTAGCCCGCATTGGAATAGGCGAGTTTTGATGATTAACTGTTGAGATTCTAAAGCTCTGCAAATTCAAAAGTTTTCTGGTAAAAAAATCCGCTTTTCGCGCCTCTACGCAAACACGGGCCTAAACTTTGAAAATGATAAAAAACAGCTTTAAACTCTTGCGAAAAGCCAGCAGGATAAATATAGTAAAGGTTGGCGAGCGCCGCCTGGAAGCAAGCCATTGCTTGCCTAGGCGCAAAAATGCTAGTAAAGGCCAACAAAACATATCCTAAAATGCCGCTAGGCAACTAAAAAAGGACTGCCATCCTTATGGCCAAACAAAACCAAATCGCATATACGCTAATCAGGACAAAAAGGAAAAGCATTGCAATTTATGTAAAGGATGCGCAAGTGCTAGTTCGCGCCCCGCTTGCAGCTTCGAAGAAATACATAGACACCTTCGTGGAGTCAAACGGGGAGTGGATAAACTCTCGTCTGGCGGAAGCCAAAGAAAAACTAGTAGAGCGCCAACAGTTCTCTTTAACCTACGGGGATTCCGTCCCGTATTGGGGAAGGGAAATACAGATAGTGGCAGGGGAAGGTGATAGCTATGGCTACGATAGGGAAACCGACTCTTTTTACATGCCTCCCAACATGGATGATGGTGAAATCAAGTCTGTATGCATACAAATATACAGGATGATCGGCAAGGCTGACTTAATACAGCAAACTGTCTGGTATGCGAACAAAATGGGTGTCAAGCCGAAAGACATCAAGGTTTCCTCAGCTAAAACCCGGTGGGGAAGCTGCTCGGCAAAACAGAATTTGAATTTTTCTTGGAGGCTTCTTGCTGGGGACAGCTATGTCATTGACTACGTGATAGTCCATGAGCTTGCCCATCTCAAAGAGATGAACCACTCGCCAAACTTCTGGAGAATAGTTGGCAGGATCCTCCCGGATTATAAAAAACGCATGGATGCCTTAAATACGCTGCATGACAAGCTATCACGCCAAAACTGGGACTGAATTTATAAAAAGATTAAATAGCAAATACCAGTTTAAACCGCTTGCTAGCGCCTCTATCCGACAACAAGCAAAAAAGCGATTATATTCCTTGTCAAAAAACAAATGACAACACATTTTGTGTGCAACAGCTATTGGCATCCGTTATAGCCCTTCCTTAAGAATCTTCAACTTGAAGCGGTTTTATCCGCCCCATTTCTCTTTATTTACTGGTGCCCCAATTGCTGGGGACCAAAGCATAAAATGTAGAAATATCGTGCAAACACTCATATTTTATAAAAGTTACTCGAATTATTACTATTGTTTTGAGTGCCAAATTGTTATATCATCTTAAATGGAGTCCTTTGCGCGCTATCTAACAAAAGAGGTGATTTCCTAGTGATGAGCTTGTCAACAGCACTATCAAAGATGGAAATGGACGGCTATTTCAAATACGAGAACTTGAGCCTCCTATGCCAAGCTGCAGGAGTGGAGGAGCCTTCTACAAAGGAGGAAGCTATATCCTCTATGAAAGCCTTCTACAAGGATGCTTCGAATATCAAGTCCGCCTACCTTTCACTGCCTCCCTTCGAGTCAGACATCATAAACGCCCATGTGCAGTCTGGATGCTGTATAGACGCCAAGGCTGTAAATGCCCTTGCTGAGAAGCACGGGGTTAAAAATGTGAGCAAAATGTACTTTGTAACACCAATAGAGCTGTTTTTCAACCATCTCCAAGGCTCTGCGCTGTCTTTGGTCTTCTTTCCATACGGCGCAATGCCCAAAGAGATCTTTGATGTGATGAAGAAAATAACACCGCCCTTAAAAGCAGTGTTTTCTGAATATGAGCCCACAAGCGACTGTGTAACCATTGAGAGGGAGGGGCGGGTATCCGACATTGCTTTCCTTGCCCGTTATATAAACAAGACAAGCCCGCCAGTGACAGCCAACGGCATGGTCACAAAGCAGCATGCTTTAAAATTCGCAGCAGCCTGTGGATACAAAGACCTCTGCCAGTCAGGGGCGACATCAATTGCCTCTGCGCGCAGCACATCCCAGATGATTATCACTTCCTCGATGCTGATATTGGCTTTGGCGTCCAAGCTTATTGCTGCTGACTCCGGGAGCGCCTATATCGGCCCGGGGGCTTCAAAGGTGTTGTCCTTGCCAAACGCGGAAATGGCCAAGCACATATTCGAAGCTTATGAGGACGCTGCCTCGTTTTCAGAGCTCTCGTGCATAAAAGGGCTCAAAGCAAAATCAAAACGGGCCAAATTTCCAGAAGCCCGGAAAGAGGCGCGCCTAATTCTTTCAAATTGCCCGTCAGGCAGATATATCAAGTTCAAAGAGTTTGAAGAGTACGCCTACAAAGCCAACCGGATGTTTGCCCGCCGGCATATCGGGGCTGTTGTTAAAAACTACGGATACGAAGTGGGGTGGGAAGCATTCGAGTCCAAATACTTGACTGTATACCTGTCTTTGCTATGCGCCTTGGGCATGGCAGACACCATATGGTGCACCAGGGCCAGCGACTACAGCGGAGAGAGCGAAGCGTACATTGAAGCCTTCCGCCTCACCAGCTCAGGCGCTTTTGTCCTAGGCATTGCCGGAGGCTCCCCCATGTCCGCCAACGAGGATTATGAGCCAAAGAACGGGTTTGTAGTCCAGCCTAATTTTGAAATACTGGTTGAGGAGTCAGAGTCAAGGGCTGCCCATGACCTGTACTTCTCCCGTTTCCTTGACAAAATTGTCGAGGACGACGCAATATCCGCTTATACGCTCTCATTCGAGGGCATGGCGAGAGGGCTGGACTCAGGCATCTCGATCGAGGAAGTAGCCACTTACCTGGCCAAATACTCCTCAAAACCGCTGCCCTCAAATGTGTCCCGCCAGCTCCAAGACTGGTCAAGGCTGTCAGGCCGCATAGCGGTCAGGAAGGTTTTGGTGATAGAGGCGGACGACGAGTACTTGCTCGAAGAGATCAAAACCATGAAAGGCGTTTCCGACCTGCTTGGAAAACAGCTGGGCCCCTCATGTGTCATTGCTCCCTCCGATGTGGGGAAACTGAAGAAAGCAATAGAGAAAAACGGAAAATTTTGCATGGAGGAACTATGAGCGGACCGCTGATTGTGCAAGGGGACATGACACTGCTGCTGGAAGTCGGGCATCCCGATTTTGAAACAGCTCGTGATGAGATAAACGCCTTTAGCGAGATCGTCAAAAGCCCTGAGTATATGCATACCTACAGGATGACGCCACTGTCTCTTTGGAACGCCGCAAGCGCAGGCATCAGCGCAGATGGCGCCCTCGGGGCGCTGGAAGCGCATGCAAAGCATGCGGTGCCCGAGAATGTCAAAACCCGGGTGCGCCAGATTATCGAGCGCTACGGGTCTGTGGAGATCGACAAAGATGATGAGGGTTTGTTCCTCACTGCGAAAGACGAATTTACAATGGCGTTGATAAATGCCGACGAAAAGGCGTCCAGCTATTTCCTCTCCCCCCCAGAAGGCTTGAAGGTGAGGATCGACGGCCATTACCGGGGGCATTTAAAGCAAGCGTTGATGGATTTGCAGCTCCCCGCACAAGACCATGCCGGTTTTGGGGAAGCTGCCCCGCTGACTATTGGGCTGCGGGAAAGCTGCGCCTCATCAGGCAGCCCGTTTAGCTTGCGTGGATACCAGCAGGAAGCAGTGGATTTGTTCTACGCTTCCGGCAAAGCCCATGGTGGCCATGGGGTAATCGTTTTGCCATGTGGAGCAGGCAAAACGATAGTGGGCATGGGGGCTATGGAAAAGGTGTCAGCCGAGACACTGGTGCTTACAACTTCCATCACTGCTGTCAGGCAATGGATTGCGGAGCTCTTGGACAAGACAAGCTTGACTGAGGATTTGATAGGGGAGTACTCAGGGGAAATAAAACAGATACGCCCTGTCACTATCTCCACATACCAGATTTTAAGCCATAGGAACGCCCAAGGGGACAACGCCCATTTCTCCTTGTTTGACGAAAGGAACTGGGGCTTGATAATTTACGATGAAGTCCATATGCTTCCTGCGCCAGTCTTCCGCATGACAGCAGAGTTGCAGTCAAAACGGCGGCTGGGATTGACTGCGACCCTTGTCAGGGAAGACGACCGCCAATCTGATGTCTTTGCCTTGATCGGCCCCAAACGCTGCGAGGTGCCGTGGAAATCCTTGGAAGAGAAAGGGTTCATAGCAAAAGCCAAATGCTCAGAGATCCGCATCCCATTGCCTGTGGATATGAAAATGGCGTATGCCACATCAGATAAAAAAGACAAATTCAGGATTGCCTCTGAAAACCCCGACAAGATGCATGTCATCAAACTCCTGTTGGAAAAGCACAAAGATGGCAATATCCTGATAATCGGGCAATATATTTCACAACTAAAAGCGATCGCGGCAGAGCTGGAAGCCCCGATAATAACTGGGTCCTTGGCAAACAAGAAGAGGGAGCTGCTATACTCAAGTTTCAAGCGGGGTGACACCCCTGTGCTGGTTGTGTCCAAAGTGGCAAACTTCGCTATTGACCTTCCCGACGCAAATGTCGCAATTGAAGTATCCGGCACTTTCGGCTCCCGCCAAGAAGAAGCCCAAAGGCTCGGGCGGATTCTTAGGCCAAAAGAAGGGGACAATGAAGCGCACTTTTATGCCCTTGTGACCAAAGATTCCCGCGAAGAGGATTTTGCGGGCAATAGGCAGCTGTTTTTAATTGAGCAGGGATATCCCTACGAGATTCTGGAAGTGGCAGACATATCAGTTTAAGGCGAAAATAAAATAAAGCGGGCGATTATCCCCTACAGATGGGCCTCGCCCGCTTTTTTGATGAAAACAATTGTCACATTATGCCGCTTCGCCTCTCTAAAAGGCATATATCACGCCATTTCCCGTCTTTGTCCTGCCCCAGCTTCTCCCTGGTTCCCACAAGCCTGAACCCGCATTTCTCATGTATGCGCAAACTTGCAATATTTCCTGGGAAAATATGCGATTGCAACGTCCAGTACCCTGATTCCTGCGAGCGCTGGGCCAAGTGCATAAGCAAGTCGAAGCCTAATCCTTGCCCTTTATAGTCTTGGTCGATATAAATGCTGACCTCTGCAACACCCTGGAAAACAGCCCTTGGCGATATAGGCTTGATTGTTGCCCAGCCGATAGCCCCCTCGCTTTCATCTTTTACAACCACAAACCTGCAATCTGTATGGTGGGCAGCGTCAAACTGTTCCCAAGAAGGGCATGTAGGCTCGTAGGTCGCATTCCCTGATTCTATGCCCTGGGTGTATATCCTCGCGACATTCTCCCAGTCAGATTCCCTCATGTCTCTAATCATGTAATCCATATCGCGTCAATATCTCCTGTAAGCATTTTTTAGGCCCTAGTCTCCATTTGCCGAAAAACTCCTCACCAGCCATTGCCCATTTTCGTCGGCGATTCCACTGTAGCTGCCCCGCTTCAGATGGAAGAGCCCATTTCCAAGATATCCGATGGATCCCGGGCCAGACGAAATTGGCTCCCCAAACCGGTTGTAGATGCTGTATGAATAATTGGTGTAGCTTTCATCTGCGAAGACCACGATTAAATAATCGCGCAGCAAGTCAATATACAGGTGCCCTTCAAGCAAACTGGATAAGTCTTCCCCGGTTTTGTAGTTGAGCAGCAACGTTTTGGAGTCAGCCCCATAAGTATAAATAGTGGCAAGCTGGTGGTTTGCGCTCCCGGCGTAAATGTACTCTGCTTCCAGCGGCTCGTCCAGTTCAAGTGTATAAATAGCCCCATGGTCATTGGCAGTGAGCGAGGCTCTGTCGCATGATATATTAATATCGCAATACTCATAGTCATAGGGCAATGCCACAGACGCTTCCTGTTTCCAAAGCACGCTCCCGTCCAAGCCTATGACGCTGTATGTGCTCGCCCCTATCTTGTTGTTTTCTTCGATGATCACAAACTCATCGCGCACATTCGCATACGAGTTGTAGGCATGCCCAAGCAAGTGTGAGATGTCAATGCCGCTTTTGTATAAAAACAGTTTTTCGTTGCTGATGGACACGATTTCGCTGTTGATTCCACTCACATAATCATAGTCTCCCGGCTCAAACGGCAATGTGTAGCTTGCTTGGCTGCCATCTTGGATGGCTGTGAGCCTGTTGCCCGCCAAGGAGTATTCAATAGCCGACTCGGCCCATGGCATCCTCGGCTGGCTGTTTACAGGGAAAGACTCGTCGATCACATAGGACATGCCCTCAAAAGAGAACAGGTTGTATGCCCCGTAATAATCCATGCACAAAAACAAGCTGTCTTGCCTTGCAAGGAGCACACTTGTGGAGTCTAAATGGTAGAAATGCGCCAAAGGCTTGCCTTCATTTCCGTAGACCACATATCGCGATTCCCCTTTGGGGATAAGCGCATAGATCCCGTCATCCCATAATTTGCCGTCTCTAGGGGCGCTTTTGGGCGAGTAGTTGATATATGGCTGGATCTCTGATATGCAGGTGTCGTTATATACCTCTCCTGGATAAACGCTTTCAATTTTGATATCCACATAACTTGTAAAAACCGGCTCGGGAAACTTGATTTCCTGGTATCGGCCATAAATTTGGGAAAACACATCATCTAGTGTCCTCTCAATTGATGTCCCGTCTGAAAATGAGATTGTTATCTGCTCAGGACGGTTGTTGGCTTCATACAGCCATATGCCCAAGCTGTCATTGAATTTTGTATAGCCGTTAAGAAACCTCAGGCCTTCGATTAGCTGCGGCTCTTCCATTGCCAGCATTATTGACTCGCCGACACCGCCCCTGACTGCCCATGCGCTGGAAGGGTCGCCATCAATAGCGTTGCCAGGCTCATATCCAGCCCCCAAGGAATTTGCTGTAGCCGAAGCAAACTTTGGCTCTGTTATTGCAGCAGCGCTATCTGGCATGGCATTCCTCTGCATTGGGGCCGCTGAGCCGGAACAAGAAGCAAGGACAACCGCCAATGCCAATGCTGGCAACCTCTTGGTTTTATCTGATAGGCACATATCCACACTCCATGATAAAACGCTGCCCATCACCGCTTAGCAGCCACTCGGCAACCAGCTGCGCCTCTTCAGATGGGGACGGCCCCAAGACACAAAAGAAGTCGTTCACATGGGGATAGGCGCCAGACTGGATTGTCTCATTCGATGGTTCGATGCCGTCTACTGCCAACAGCTTGACATCAGGCAGCTCGTACATGTTTTTGGCATAGTAGTAAACGGAATAGCCTAGCGAGCTGCCTTGGGTGTCAAATATCCCGATAGCGTCAACCATCCCGCCCATTTCATAATGGACTAGCGGGTCAGGCGCTTCAAACATTTCCTTGCCATCCATTACCAGTTTTTTCATCATAGTTTGGCTGCCTGACTGCTCTTGGCGCTGGAAAGCAGTGATAGGCATGTCAAGCCCGCCGACTTCGTTCCAGTTGATGATTCCACCTGTGTAAATGCCGCAAATTTGCTCTGTTGAAAGGTCGTCCACAGGATTTTTTACGTTTGCCAAGAATACAAGGGCATCCCTGCCGACGGGCTCGATATCAAGGCTTGAAAACCCGGAAAGGGACGATTTCGTAGAATCAGACGCCTCATATACCAATAATATGTCTGCGTCACCATTCAGCAGCGCCTCGTAACTTGGGTCGGTAGTTGTGAAGATGATTGCTCCTTCCGCCTCTGCATCAGAGCAGCCGGTGACCGCCTTTACAAGTTCAATTGCCAATGGTATGGTGGCTGTCGACCCGTCGATTTTTGGAAAAGACCCGTAACTGATTTGGGGCATGCCTCCCGCTGTTTTTTGGCCAGTTGTAGTTTTGTCGCTAGAGCACGCTGCAAAGATAAAAATTGAAGCGCTAAGTAGCAGGAAAAAAAACAACATCCGCCGCAAAGCCTTCTTATTAAGGATTGCCATGCATTAACTGCCTCCTTGCTTGGATTGTGTTTCGAACATATAGTTTTTTAGCCGGCAAAAGGGATTTGCTCTCACCACAATCATACCACTAGTGAACTTTTCTGTATATACAGCTAGAGCAATTCATGCTTGATGCAATTGCCAACACCTAAAACATTAAGCATGAAAAAGAAGCTGGAAAGGGCGTGTTTTCCCGTTTGGGCGCATTTTTGGCTATAAATGCGCTCTTTGGACAGTCGCTAAGGCTGTGCAAGCCAGTTTCCAACTCCTAGCTCGTGGGAAAATTGGGAAATGGTATGATGGGGAGAAAGGTGGAACACCTGCAAGCGCGGCACTAGCTTGCTATAGAAACGCATGCTCTGTGTGTAAAAAAACACAACTGGGGCATGATTCATGGTAGAATGAGTAAAATTGGAGGAAGATATGTTTGAAAAGGAAATAAAAGAGAGTTTAGAAAAGTTTGAAAAACTGATTGCCAGCCAGCTTGAGCGCATAGAGCGCATGAAAAAAGAAGACGAGAAGAAAGCAGCTGGCGAGGCGATTGTTATCGGCATTTGCGGCGGCGACGGCATTGGCCCGATCATCACAAAAGCTACTTCCAATGTCCTTGCAAGCCTGCTGGCAAGCGAGATAGAGCAAGGAAAAGTAGTGTTGCGGGAAATAGAAGGATTGACCATAGAAAACAGGATTGAAAAGATGCAAGCGATTCCGGATGATGTCTTGGCAGAGCTGAAAGAGTGCGACACAATCCTAAAAGGGCCCACAACCACGCCTCAGGCAGGGGACGGCATGCCCAACATCGAGAGCGCCAATGTCAAAATGCGCAAAGAGCTTGACTTGTATGCCAACGTAAGGCCTGTAAGGATCCCCGAGCAGGGCATTGATTGGACATTTTTCAGGGAAAACACAGAAGGCGCATACGCGCTCGGCTCTGAAGGCATGAATATAACAGAGGACCTGGCATTTGATTTTACTGTAACCACCACCCAAGGCACTGACAGGATTGCCAGGGCAGCGTACGAGTTTGCCCACAACAACAAAAAAGACCGTGTATCCATTATCACAAAAGCCAATGTCGTAAAGACTACAGACGGGAAGTTCCTTGAGTTGTCAAAACAAATTGCCAAAGAATATCCCGATATCATAACAGACGAGTGGTATGTAGACATCCTCTCGGCAAAACTCATTGACGAGAAGCGAAGAAGGGATTTCAAAGTCCTAGTGCTGCCAAACCTCTATGGGGACATTATCACCGACGAGGCAGCTGAGTTCCAAGGAGGGGTTGGAACAGCTGGAAGCGCGAATATAGGGGACAAGCACTCAATGTTTGAAGCTATCCACGGGTCAGCTCCAAGGATGATCCAAGAGGGCAGGGGGCACTATGCAGACCCGGTCTCTATACTAAGGGCTGCAGCTATGCTTCTTTCCCATATCGGGTATTTCGAGTTGTCGCAAAAGCTTGACAATGCGCTTGACGAGTGTGCGGCAGAGAAAAAAGTGGTTGTCACAGGGCGCGACACTGGGGCAACTTGCGAAGAGTTTATCGCATATTTGGAGACTAAGCTATAGCATACTGCCATTTGAATTAAATTTTGATAGCAACCCCCCAATATGGCGTCCGAATAAATGCTGTATTGGGGTGTATTTTTTTTTGATGCTTTCCTATTATCAGGGTCGCATACCGGCGAATAGCTATGGGCTTTTGTTTGCATGCATCAATGGAGGTTTTGCGCATCCCTGGCAAATATAAGCTATATCGAGTCCAATTGACTCTCCAGTTGCTAAGCGCCAAAACTTAAATTTACAGGTTATGCAAGCATTATCTTTATAATTTGATGTTCAAAATAATTTTTTCTATTGACTTTGCCACTCATATAGCTTAATTTGATATCATCTTTTGCGGGAGGTATTAATCTGGAATGGAACAAAGCTTGCCAAAAGACAAGTTGGCAGTTTTTTTTGCCAAGACTATTAATAATATTTTGAAGTTCGAAGAACAGTTTCTGGCTAACCGCCCAGAGGACGTGTCTTTTAGGGAAATACACGTGATTGAGGCTGTGGCGGCGTCGATAAAGGAAGGGGCGCTAGCCAAGGCGTCAGAGATAGCCGCAGCTCTCCAGATAGCCCCGGGAACGTTCACGGCATCTGCGGGCGTCCTCGAAAAAAAAGGGTACTTGACCAGGGCAAGGGATGCGAATGACCAACGCTCAGTCCGCGTCGGCTTGACAGAAAAAGGGCTCAAGGCGTTTAAACAGCACTTTGAGTCCCATTGCGAGCTTGCCCAGGAATTGCTTGAATATGCCGGGGAAGACCTGACAGCGATAACCCAAGCGGTTGACATCTTCTCCTCATTCTACACTCAAAAGGAAGCTTCCCTGAAGGAAGGGAAAGTGAAGATCTATGTAGACAGCACTTGCGATATCAGCGTGGAAGACGCCCAGAGATTAGGCATCACCTTGGTGCCGATGTCGATCAACTTTGGCGAAGAGACATTTCTTCAAAACATCGATATGACCGCCTCCGAGTTTTTTGAAAAGATGGCGCAAAGCGATACGCTGCCGACGACTACCCAGCTGACCGCCTATGACCTTGAGCAAGTTTACCGGGATGCCACCGAAGACGGCAGTGAAGTCGTGGCAATACACTTGTCCTCAGCGCTGAGCGGCACATACCAGTCAGCAGCCCTAGCCGCAAGGGAAGTGGCTGGGGTGTATCCTGTGGATTCCCAAAGCACAACAGCAGGCATTGCGGTGTTGGTGCTTGAAGCTGTGGCATTGAGGGATGCCGGGATGAGCGCCCAATCGATTGCCAAACGGATATCCGAGTTGTCAGAGCGGGTGACGCTTCTGGCTTATATCCCGACATTCAAGTACTTGGTTCGTGGCGGGCGCGTGTCCCAGGCTGTAGGGGCGATTGGAGGCGTCATGAATATATACCCTCTAATCAGCTTGCGCGACGGGGTTGTCAAGAGTGTCGGAAAAGCCAGGGGCAAAGGCATGGCTTGCAAAAAAATCTATATGATGGCAAATGAGTTCGGGATCGACACTGACTATTCTGTGGTTTTCGTGCACGCCTCTGCAAAAACCGAAATGGAAGAGCTGAAAGTTATAATGAGAGAGCAAGTCGGAGACAAATCATCTCGTCTTGAGTGCGAGATGGGCGCAGTGATTGGCACCCACATAGGGCCAGGGGCGGCAGGGTTTGCATTTATCAGCAAGAAATAAAGTCAAAATAAAAGGAAAACTGTCTATGTTAAAAGGAAAAGTAGCCTTGGTGACCGGGGCTTCCAGGGGGATTGGCGCAGAAATAGCTGTCGAGATGGCTAGAAACGGCGCTGCTATTGCCCTGAATTATTATAGGGACGAAGAAAACGCGTTTATTACACAAAAACGGATAATTGAAGAAGGCGCAGATTGCAAGATTTACGAGTGCGATGTGTCGGACTTCGCCAAATCAAGCCAAATGGCTATAGATGCCCAAAAAGATTATGGCAGGATCGACATCCTGGTCAATAATGCGGGGATAGCAAGGGACAACCCGGTGCTGCGCATCAGCGAGCAGGATTATGACGACGTATTGGATGTGAACCTGAAGGGCGCCTTCAATATGATAAAGCATTTATACCCGTCATTTATGAAAAACCGCTCAGGGGCTATCATCAACATAGCCAGTGTTTGCGGCCTTAGGGGATGGGAATGGCAGTCTACATACGCAGCCTCGAAAGGGGGGCTGATAGCCTTGACAAAATCAATCGCCAAAGAGCTAGGCGGGCGGGGGGTCACATGCAATGCCATCGCCCCTGGGCTGATTGAAACTGACATGACAGCAAAGCTCAAAGGGGGGCAACGGGAGCGTTTGGTAGCCTCGATCCCAATGAAGCGGCCGGGGCAGGCAGGGGATGTGTCCAAGCTGGCAGCATTCCTGGCAAGCAGCGGCGCTTCATACATCACCGGGGAGGTCATCAAAGTGGATGGGGGGTTGTGCATCTGATTATGAAAATTGGCATACCAAGGGCGTTGCAATACTACTTCTACGATGATTTATGGGTGGCTTTTTTTGACAACCTAGGATTTGAGACGGTGCTTAGCCCTCCAACCAACAAAGACATTGTCAAGAAAGGCATCGCCAACTCCATTGACGAAGCTTGCTTCTCTTCCAAGATTTTTATCGGCCATGTGGAGCACCTACTGGACAAATGCGACTTGGTTTTCATTCCCCGCATTGAGAACGCGGCGATCCGTGAAGAATATTGCACCCGCATATTTGGGTTGTACGACTTGGCGAAGAACACCTTCCCACAAGCAAACTTGCTAAACGCGGAGGTAAACTACCTGTTTCGCAAAAGGGAGTCTAATGCTTTTGTAGAGATAGGCTCAATACTCGGGGTTGGCGAGGAAGTGTCGATGGAGGCTTATAAAAACGCCTTTGAGTTGTCCCAAAGGAAAAAAGCCAAAAAAATAGCCAAACAAGAGCAGCTGCTTGGGGAAGACGGCTTGAAAGTGCTTGTCTTTTCCCATGCCTACAACACCTATGACGCTTACATAGGCAAGGAAATTATTGGATACTTTGAGAATAACAACATCAAAGTAGCATATGCAGACTTGATTGATGACAAGGAAGCCCAGCAGCTGGCAAAGGAATCCTATGGCAAGAGGATATACTGGAAGATAAGCGCCCAGCTTATCGGCGGGCTGCTAAAGTACAAAAGCCAGGTAGACGGTGTTGTGCTGATATCCACTTTCCCCTGCGGGCCGGATTCATTGTTCAATGAATTGGTTATCAGGGTGACTAAAGACAAGCCGGTTTTGTCGCTGATCATAGACGAGCTCGATGCTTCAGCCGGCATACAGACACGGCTCGAAAGCTTTACTGATATTTTAGAGGTTATGGGGAGGGGCGAGAGATGGAAACTGGCGGCAAATTAGCATGTTCCCCTATAATCGGGGACTACCATATTATCACAAACATGGTAATCGAGAGATGCTTGGGCTATAAAACCATGCGTTGCCCGCCCATGACAAAACGCACCTTGGAACTAGGCGCCCGCCACAGCCCTGACATGATTTGCACCCCATTCAAGCTGACCCTCGGCAATTTCATTGAAGCCGCTGAGAAAGGCGCGAATGTTTTTATTATGCCAGGGGCAGGTTGCCGCTTGGGTTTCTACGACATCCTGCAGGAGCAGATACTGTTGGATATGGGCTACAACATCGAAATGGTCACCCTTTTTGATTATATACCAGGGCAAAGCAGGCTATATAAACAAATGAGGGAGATAAACCCTGCCTTGGGCGTGGAAGAGTTCAACGAGGTATTCGACACTGTTGTAAGAATCACAGTCGACATGGATAGCCTGGCTGATTTTATGAGGCAAAACATAGCCTTTGAAGCCCAAAAAGGCCAGTTTGAAAAAACATACAACGCGTACATTGCCCAAGCCCAAAAAGTGGAAAACGCCCAGGAGGCAAAAGCGCTTGGGGAAAAATACACAGAGCTGCTCCATGCTATACCTACCGACAAACCGGTCCGGCCCATCCGCATAGGCATCATTGGGGAAATCTACGTCGTAGTCGAGCCGTTCTCAAATGGGCATATAGAAAGATGGCTTGCCAACAACCACGTTGAGATACACCGCCCCTTCGATTTGTCCCGGATGGCTGTCGCGGTTTTCACGGTGGCCGAGCAGATTGGGCGCAGCGGCGGATACGTCAACTACAACATAGGCAGCACAGCCAACGACGCAATCGCCCAAGCCTATGGGATGATGCAAAATGGTATTGACGGGATCATACATATAAAACCTTCTGCGTGTTCACCGGAAATAACAGCGATGAGCATACTTCAAAACATGTCAAGGGATTTTGGGGTCCCTGTCATGTATTTGACCTTTGACACAGAAACCAGCGAAGCGGGTTTCCACACAAGGCTTGAAGCATTCCTCGATATGATACTGATGAAAGGACTGGTATGACAGATTATGGAAAAAGCATATTTAGGCATTGACATAGGCTCGATATCCACCAAAGGCGTCGTTATAAACCAGGAGAATGAGATTATTGCCGACAGTTATTTGTGGACCTCGGGGCATCCAATCAACGCGGTGAAAAACGTGCTGGCTGAAATATCAAGAAAGCTGGACACGAGCCGGTACAAGGTGGTCAACGCAGGGACAACAGGGTCGGCGAGGAAACTCATCGGTGTTGCCCTCGGTGCCAGGGTTGTGAAAAACGAGATCACAGCCCACGCTGTGGGTACCTTGGCTGTGGTTCCGGGGGTAAGGACAATTCTGGAAATCGGCGGCCAAGACTCCAAGATTATTCTTGTCAACAACGGTGTTGTTATGGACTACGCGATGAATACCTTGTGCGCTGCAGGAACCGGTTCATTTTTGAGCAGCCAAGCCAAACGCCTTGACCTGGAGCTTGATGATTTTGCGGACCTTGCCCTGGCCAGTGCCAATCCCGCAAAAATCGCTGCCCGCTGCACTGTTTTTGCAGAGAGCGATTTGGTGCACAAAGCGCAGATGGGCTATTCCAAAGCCGATATAGTCGCTGGCCTTTGCAGGGCTATAGTGCTCAATTACCTTAACAATGTGGGCAAAGGGAAGCAAATAAAAGCTCCAGTAGTCTTCCAAGGCGGTGTGAGCAAAAATGCGGCAGTAGTCAAAGAGTTCGAAAACGAGTTGCAAATGCCTGTATATGTTGATCCAAACGGTCATCTTATGGGCGCTCTTGGCGTTGCTGTTTTATGTAAGGCTGAGCAAGAAGAGTCCCATTTTGAGCTGGATATTGCTGACATCAACTTTGAGACAAAGGGCATTGAATGTGGCAACTGCCCCAACAATTGTGAAGTTATCAATGTGCTGAGGAACGGGGAGCTGCTAGATTCTTGGGGCAACAAGTGCGAACAATACTATAATAGCGGGATGTTTGCCTCCTCTGTACCCCGATAAGCCCGGCATCTGGCTCGCTACATATAGCCAGCTCAGCTTTTGCCAAAAATTGCGGCAATGCCCAGTTGTATTATTGCCTGTATAATGGGGTTATTCTAGGCGAAACCTTCAGGCCAACTTGCTTGATGAATTGTTTTTAAGCCGGTTTAGCAACATTAATCGAAAAGGTGCAAACAGCTTGGATGACTACAGAAAACCGGCGCATTGCTCGTGCGGCATAAAATACCACATGGTGTGGATAACAAAAGACAGGAAACCGGTAATTGAAGGGAGAATCGCGAGCACACAAGGGAATTGGCAATAGGCAAATGCAAGGAAAACGAGGTGGAAATAATCGCATGGCATGTGTCGAAAGGTTATGTGCGCCTGCTTGTGCCTGTTCCTCCTAACTTGCCGCCCATCAAGCTTGTGCAGTGCTAGAAAAGCAATCGTTCCCGAAAGCTGCAAATGTAGCATATGCGCTTAGCCAGCAGTTTTTGGGCAGGCACTTGCGGGCTGGGGGGTATTTTGCAGCCAGCAGTGGCAATGCCACGGATAATGTCATAGCTGGGTGCATCAAAAACCAGGACATTACGGAGAATTTGAAACAGTACAATTTCGGCATCGATGAGCTCTAAAGCTCTTCGGGCGGCTTCTAAATGGCTTCCTGTCATGCAAAAGCACATTGCTCTGCCTATTCTCTCCCGCTGGGAAAAGAGGATCCTGCAGGCAGTTATCCTTTTGTGTGGTCTGTGATTCAATGGATCGACGGGGAAAAAAGCTTAATATGGCAATATAAGGGATTTGTGTGAATTTGCCAAGGATCTGGCAAACTTTCTAAAAGAATTGGAATCAATCGACTCTGCAGACGGGCTGCCTGCCGGTGCACAAAATTTTCATAGAGGCGGGGATTTGGCTGTCTACGATACCCAAACTAGTGATGCAATTAAGGATGTTTCTGGCGGGTATGGCCAAAACCTCCTTTTAGAAATATGGGAGCTTGCCCTTTCCACCAAGCATACTGGCAGTTGTGTTTGGGTGCATGGTGACGTAGCGGTCGCCAATTTGCTTGCTAAAAATGGAAAGGTGTGCGGCGTTATTGATTTTGGCGGTATGGGCACGGGCGATCCTTCCTGTGACTATGTTATGGCATGGACTTTTTTTGATAAGAAAAGCAGGAAAGTTTTTTTGATGAGTTGGGAATTGGCATCGACGCCATTAATCGCGCCAGGGGATGGTGTTTTATGGAAAGCTTTGATTACATATGGCGGCACGGCAAATCATCTGGATTAGCTTTATGGGGCAAAAATGCCATTGATTCAATAATAGAAGAATACGACGAGATTTCCTTATTCCCAAGTAGCGGGCAGTGTTGATGTGCCAAAAGCTGGTGTCGCAAATCTAGTCGAAGGTTAGTAAAAAAACCGGATGCCTGCCTTCCGGCTGAGCTGCTGGCTTGCAATCCAGCAAATCTCGTTGGTGTAGCAGTGTGCTAAAAACGAAAAAAGCTGGAAAGCAAATGGCAGGCAGGGGTTTCCGCTGGGCTATTTACTGCATAGCCGTCCAACAAAGAAACACATGCTTTTTTAGCGTGGCGTTTCGTTGTTGGAAGGCCCCCTTCCGGTCTGGCTAAATGCTGTTGCGTTGTTATAGCAAATGGATGTTTGAAGAGAAAACAATAGCCGGGCTCCAATCCATGCGATTGGAGCCCGGCTATTTTCCCAAGTTGTATGGGCAGCGCTGATTTCAAGCCTCGCTTTGTGAGAATCTCAACTCGATATGCACAAGCATCGCCAACATTGCCCTGAGGATGATGATAGCCGCAAGAATCCAGATTTCGCTTAAGTCACGGATCAAAGCGGTTTTCAGGATCTCTGCCCCCATTTTGAACTCGAGGCCTAGCGCCAGCGACCCTCCAAGCTCATGTTGGAAGCGGTATTCTTTTTTGGGGTCGACAAAATTGACAATGAAGTGGGCAAACGTCCGAAACGAACCAATTGAGACAATCAAAACCCCGATTATTTCGATTAGGGCAATGATTTCCGGCAGCAGAAACTCAATGATATGACCTAGCATGCTTTCCTCCTTTGAAATTAGTGGAAGAAAAGGCAGGCAGTGGAAAATACGGTCTGCCGTTGTGTCTTCGTAAGCTTATCATACACCTATTTTCACAGTTTGCCAGCTTTTTTTGCTAATTCGACAAAAAATACAAAAAGACAGCTTCCGATACGTTCGGACGCTGCCAGATACAGGTATAAAAAATTGGCTATTCGGCTAAGCGACCTCCTCTGAGTCCGCATGGCGCAGTTCGATGTGGAGCAACAATGCTAGCATTGCCCTTAGTACAATGATTGCCGCCAAGACCCAGATTTCACTCAAATCCCTGATTAAGACCGTCTTTAAAATCTCTGCGCCCATCTTGAATTCTAGGCCAAGGGACAATGAGCCTCCAAGCTCATGCTGGTAGCGGAAATTCTTGTTTGGGTTGAGCAAGTGGGTGATGTAATGCCCGAATGTGCGAAATGATCCAATTGCTACGATGAGCACTCCGATGATTTCTAGCAGATGGATTATTTCTGGCAGTATTATCTCTATCAGGTGTTCAAACATTTCGCTTAACCTTCCCATATTCAATATATGCGCTGTTTTGTGGCTAGGTTTTTCCCTTGTTCTACATTATACGCGCTGAAAGATTCTTTGCGAACCAATTATCAGCGATTGGCATGTGATCGGCAGTAAAAAAACAAGACTTTGAATATTCAAAGTTGTTTCCATAAATCGGTAAGTGTCTGATTGCACAATCGATTCATTATAACACCGGCTAACAAAAAATCAAGGAATATAATATTTGATCCAGCGTAAGATAAAGGGAAAAACGACAATATATTGAATGGTGCAGAATAGGATCGACATAATTCGCCAATGCCGCAAATCACACTATAAAGCAAGGTTGAAACTTAAAATGTGATTATGATTTACTATTTTTTTATCAAATTGAAAGACATTGGCGTATTGTAACAAAATGTATACTTTATTTCAATAGATATAAATATAATTACCCATTAATTGTTAAAATACCATGACAAATCCAATTTCACATTGACTTTTTAGATATTCTTATCTATCATTGGATTACAAAATAGTTAATTATGGCTAATAAGTCAACAAGAAAATTAATATTTGGGAGGACGCAATGCGCCTTGGCAACCTAGATCTCCTTAAAGCTCCCGATGAGAGCATATACTTTGTGCGGAACGTGCAACAGAGGCGCTTCCACTTGATATCAAAAGAGGAAGCTGATTTTCTGATGCAGCTGTACTCAACAGGCAAAGCCCTGACTTCCAGGCGTAGAATCCTGTCCAACTTGAAAAGCATTAGACTCTACCGCAAGTTTTCCCACTTGGGGTTGTTTTCATCAGCCGACACTTCTGAATCCCATGTTTCAAACAGCCTAGCATAAAATCAGCCAGTAAACCAAAGTCATAGTTCAGATGTCATAGGCCAGTGAATAAATATATAGCAACTAATTATTGGATGTGGTTGCCTATGGAGTTTAATTGCGATTACGATAAAATATATGATTTTACCAACGCGTGCACAGATTTGGCAAGCTCTGGGGCAGGTTTTTGCGAGCCGGCCCCATCAAATTGCGCTGTGGCAGGGTTTATGACGCTGAATGCTGGAGGGGTTGTCCCCAGAAGCCCCGAGTCGTCCATTTGGCTCCGGGTCAGCGGACCTCTTGTTGAGGAAATGAACTATTCCGGGATTGTCTCCTATTACCCTGACAGAGGCATTTACTACATACTAGCCAGCGGCTTGTATGAGCTTTCCTACAACTTTTCCTTTGACAGGCAAGTCGACAAGATCGATGTGATGAATGTAGGCGCAGTGCTATGCTACCCGAGCCGCGATGGAAGCGGCGATATGCCTATGCTTGCCAGCAAGTCGAATGTGGCTTCCCGCCACAGCCCTGACTGGGGAGTCCTTAGAGGGGGGTGCATGGCTAATCTTGCCAGTGACACAAGCATCTGCCTTGACCTTTCCTTCTTTGCTGTTGGCAGCTCAAACTTGCAGACCCTTGACATGCGGGTGCAGAATGTGGCAGTGACAATAAAACGCCTGGCGTCAGCTTCTGCGAATATCAACCTTGCATGCCCCACAGGGACAGTTTGCGCTACTTGCTAGCAGGTTAGCTCAAAGGCCTTGCCCTTTTCTTCCTGCAATCCAATCAAAAACAGCAGCTTAAAGCACACAGGCTTTGAACTACTGTTTTTTCCTGCTAAAAGGGAAGATCCAACCCGCTTTGCCGGCCATGGACAGCGCGCCAAGCATGCAATAACAAACCAAGGCGTGGCGCGTTCCTCCCGCCAACAATGCCGTAGCCGCAATGCCCTGATTCCTGGGGCTTCCGCCATGGTCCATGGCAATCCCACAAAAGATATAAAAGACTGGCTCTTGGGCAAAAACTGGATCCAAAAGCCGGCATTGGCAAATTGCATAATAGCGCTTGGGATGCTCTATTCCCCTCCTTCGCTATCTCCGTCAATGATCTTGTCCAGAAGATCTCCAAGGTCGTCGCGTTCTTCCTGGATTTGGGATTGTTGTGCGCTGCTTTGGACTTCATCTTCTGTGGTCTGCTGGATTTCGATATCCGGCAAACCAATAGCGCCGTCAGGATAAGGCTCCTGTGCCCCAGTTGGCTCTGCCATGTATTGGCTCTCTATACTTGCTTGCACGCTCCCGCCATCATCAGGCAGCTCCAAGACTATCTCGTCCGCTAAATCCATTTCCCCATTAAGCCACATGTCGTTGCCCTCTACATCATCTGGCGATTGCTGGCTGGCCGGCATATCTGCCGCCCCAGGGCCGTTCCCGTTTTGTGTGTGCGTATGGTCAACAGGCTCCGTAATAGGGTAGTTGCGTGCAATTTCAGATATAGCCATGTCAACCTCGTCCTCAAGGCCGTCAAAATGCGCAAGAGGCGCAAAAGCCCCATCATAGGATGTATGGTCGCCCTCCTCGAGGGTTGTGCCGCACTTGGTGCAGAACCTGGCGTTGGAGTTTGTTATCGGGTTGCCGCAATTCAAGCATGTCCTGTCAGCCAGGACCAAAGTGATAGGGTCTGCGCTGCCCTCTGCTGGCGAGGCTGGATATTCAGAAAACATCCTGGAAGCCTCTTGCACATCAAGCTTTTCACTGGAAGCTCCGCACACAACACAAAATTTCGCGCCCGCCCTTAATGGTTTGCCGCAATAACTGCATGTCAGCGCCAGTTGGGGCGCTGCCGGCGGCACAACTGGCTGTGGATAACTTGGAGGCATATATTGTTGCTGTGGAGAAGGCGAAATAGGCCTTGCGCGGGGCACTGGCATGCCCATGTCAGGAGGCTCGCTGGTGCGGTATCTAGGAGCATTTTGCGGGTGCGGGGTTTTGGTTCCGCATGCAGGGCAGAATACCGCGTTTGTGGCAAGCTCTTTCCCGCAGTTCCGGCAAAACGGCAGCAAGGCTTGGTTGCCTGTTTTGGCTGTCTCTACCCTTGAAGCTTCCTCCGCTTCATAATCGAATCCACAGGAATGGCAGAACTTTGCAGAAAAAACCCTGTTTGTCCTGCAATTGGGGCAGCGGGTAAGCTTGCGCGGGGGGGCAGGCTGTCGCTGTTGGTAAGGTTTTCCGCAATAGACGCAGTACTTGTTGGAACTAAGCGCTTTTTTGCCGCAGTTGCCACAAAATTGTTCATTTCTCGTTGACATATATATTCACCATCCATATCTTGGCGCAAAATCCCCCAAGGAGAATTTCGCCATTTTCTTGTTCGATAAAATGCGGGCAAACAAAAATGCCTGCTAAGTTGAACGAGCTTGGCAAATATTTTGCACAAGCTGCTCCTGCATTGCCAAAAACAAAAGCAAGGGCAAAATTGCATATTCTCAAGGTTGCATATCGGCAAGGCTTTGAGTCAGTGTCCAGCCCAAAGCTCTCTGGCATTTAGCTTGTGGCCTTTTCAATCCCTATGTCTAAATTGCGCATTTTCATTATGCCAGATAAACAATTGTCGCGCCTTCCCCGCCTTCGCCAATCTCGCCTATCCGGTACTTTTCCACCAACGGGTGGTCGTCAAGGATGCGCTCAACTTCTTTTCGAAGCGTGCCAGTTCCCTTGCCATGTATTATGGTAACAATTTTCAGCGATGCAAGGGAAGCGTCATCCAAGTATTTCTCTACTTCCAGCTGGGCATCCAGCACATTTTTTCCCCTTATGCTCAGCGACGGGGAGATGTCCCTTGATTTTGTGTTCTTAAAAGAAACCCGGTTTTTGCCCTCCCCGGCTGCAGGCTCTTTTGGAGCAAGCCTTGATGCGGCAACCTGCATCCTCAAAGCGCCTGCTTGCACAAGCGCCATCTCCCCGTCAACGCTTATAACGTAAGCATTGATGCTGGAGCCTACACCGTCTATATACACATCATCCCCGGGAACAGGGGTATAATCCAACACTCTTGGAGCGGCAATCGCCTGGGCCAAATTCGCTTTTGGCGCAAAGTCTGCGACAAGCTCCTCAATTTCGCTGGACACCAACGAAATCTCTTCCCGCGCCATTAAAATTTCCCTTGAAGCCGCAGCGCTGGCGGCTTTCTTTAAAATCAGCGCAGCAGCGTCTTTGGCGTCTGCCACTACCTTCCTTGCTTCCGCTGCGGCCCTAGTCTTGACTGAGTCCCTAGCCTTGGCTAGAGCCTCCAGATCCTCCCTGATTGCAGCTGTTTGCAACTTCGCTTGCTTTTCCGCCGCCTGGGCAGCTTCATAGGAATCCCTTGCGCCCTTCAGCTTCTCGTCAAGCTCTCCGATCAGCTCCTCAAAAGCCAAGAAATTCTCTCCCATAGCCGATGAGGCCAAATCCACCACATGGTCCGGCAAACCCAGTCTTCTGGATATCTCAATGGCATTGGAGCGGCCAGGTATCCCCATCACCAACTTGAATGTGGGCTGCAGCGACACTGGGTCGAATTCCATGCTGGCATTTTGCACCCCGTCAGCGCTGAAGGCATACCTTTTAATTTCGCTGTAATGGGTAGTGGCAAATGACAGCGCGCCAGACTCGTTGAGCTCATTAAGTATCGCATATGCCAGCGCAGCCCCTTCCACAGGGTCAGTGCCCGCCCCAACCTCGTCCAGCAACACCAGGCTGGCCGGCGTCATAGCCTGCAGTATCGCCACAATGTTGGTCATATGCGAGGAAAATGTGCTAAGGGACTGGGATATGCTCTGCTCGTCCCCAATGTCGGTAAACACAGCGTCAAAAATCCCGACAACGCTCCCAGGTGCGGCAGGTATGAACAAGCCGCACTGGGCCATCAAAGCGCATAGCCCGGCAGTCTTTAAGGCGACTGTTTTGCCGCCTGTGTTTGGTCCTGTGACCACCAGCTGCCTATAGGGCCCGCCGATCTCCAAGTCAATTGCCACAACCTTGCCTGCGGGGATCATCGGGTGGCGCGCCTGGGACAGGCGAAGAGTTTGCCCGATTGACAGCTGTGGTTTTGAATGGTTGTTGTCAAATGCATATTGGGCTTTGGCAAAGAGGAAATCAAGCTCTATCAGGCAATGCTCCGACTCTTGTATCTCAAAGGCGCTTGCCAAGATTTTTCCCGACAATTCCGCCAAAATCCGCTCAACTTCACGCGCTTCTTCAGAGCGCAATGAAGCCAGCTGGTTGTTCATCTCAAAAACCGCTGTCGGCTCCACAAAAATAGTCTGGCCGCTGGAGGATGTGTCATGGACAATTCCCCCCAACTTGTTTTTGTTCTCGCTTTTAACCGGCACGACAAACCTGCCGCTCCTGACTGTCACTATATTGTCCTGCAAAAGCTTTCTAGACTCTTGGCTGCTGATTATTGACGCCAGCTTGTCCCTGATAGACGCATTGACCGCCCTTATTCGGCTCCTGACTGCAAACAGCTCCCTAGAGGCGTCATCAGCCACCTCAGAGTCCGAAATGATCTTTGCGGTTATCTCCTGGCCTAGCCCAAGCGGGGCCAGGAGCCTTGCAGAGTAGCCCAAAAGAGCTTCTACCGGCTCTTTTGGGCTTTCTATGTGCCGTTTCACGTCATTTGCCATCTTGATGGAGCTAGCGCAAGCAAGCAAGGAAGCGCAATCGAGGCGGCCCCCTTTTTTCAGATAGCCTAAAAGCTCCCTGACTTCATCGTAGCCGTACAAGGGCAAGCGCCCGTTCTTCATGCAGTGCTCATAAGCAGATTCCACTAAATCCAGGCTTATGGCGATTTTCCCGTAGCTCCCCAACTCATCCATCTCCATTATCTGTTCCCTGGCAGACTGGATGTGCGAATAACTTGCTATTCGTTCACGGACAAAGTCAAACTCAAGGTCATGGCATGTTCTTTTGAGCATATGTTTCTTATCTAACCACGCCTCTTAAGATCTCCTGTAGCAATAGCGGGAGATCATCTGGCGTGTCCTCTCAGTAAGCAGTGCAAAAACTGCATAATATTTTAATCTGTTTGCAGGCAAAGCTAAAAACGCTTCCCGCTAAATGAAGCTCTTTTTCTTTGCTTGAATGCCGCAGTGGAAGCTGCCAGCCCAAATGCCCCGGTTGCAAGCACACAAGCCAATGTGTCGGCATAATCCCACTTGGAGTAATTGTCTGCGGCAATAAATGCGATAGTCGCGACCAATTCCCCGCCTGGTGAATAAAATCCCACGTCTGCTAGCTTATTGCCGGCGATGATATCGCAGTGGAGCGACAAAGCCCCATCATCGCCAATCTCTGCAAATATTGGGTTTGGAGTTATTTTTGCCACCAGCTGGCTGGGGTCCAAATCTTTTGGGTAGCAGCCAAACCCGGCATTGGAGGCGAACAACTCGATATTGGCGCGGGACAGCAAGGACCTGTTGGAGACTTTCACCAAGATAGAGTTCTTGCCTTCTGCGATAATATTCATCACTTGGTAATTTGAAAAAGCGAAATCGCAAGCGGCGTTTGCGCTTGTAAATATTGATTCAGCCATATCAGCCGTCACATGCATTATAGCGCCTGCAAGGCTCATCGTTTCCAACTGGGCAGTGAAAATAAACGACCTGCCCCCGGAACCTCCGGCAGAGCCGGTTTTCATGCCGTTGGCTGCCGGGTTGAAACTGGTGTTGGCCACAGGTTCCGAGTCTCGTGGGGCTGTCATCTCATGGAGCAGCATGTTGCTGTTGCGCCAAACCTTGTCGCCTTTGTTGGTGGTGAGCCTGTACTCCTTTGTCTTTACTATCCTTGAAACCAGAAGGTTGGCATCAGCTTTCAAGGCAAGTTTTGCCAGGTCCCTGGCTGTGGAGTACTGCCCGTCTTTTGGGTATCCATCAGGGTTGACAAAGTTCGAGTTGACCATGCCGAAGGAAACCGCCTTTTCATTCATTTTCTCCACAAAGGCAACTATCGCCTGGCTGGCATCAGCGCCCCCATCTCCAAGGATAACCCGCCCGCATTCCACGCCCATAGATATCGCAGCATCATTCCCAGAGGGCAACATCATCCCATAAAGCAAATCCCCTATTGTCAGCTCTTCCCCCGCCACAAGGCCTGCAAGCGAAGAGTCCTTTTCCACTAGGGCAAGCATGTCTTCCCCAATTACAATTTTATCAAGGCGCCCTAAATGGTCAAGGGCCACAAGGGCTGTCAACAGCTTTATCGTGCTTGCCGGGGCATACCTTTTATCCGCGTTGGTTTCCACCAAGACTGTTCCAGTCCTGGTTTCAATGACGTAAATGCCTATATCGCCATAGTTGCTATAGTCAAACTCGTTTGCCCCGCATGCGGCGCTGGCAAAATTGAAGGCCAGAATTATCCCAAGGGCAAGGCCAGTCAATAGCCTGCAAAGGGCAAAACTGCTGCCCTGTTTGTTCTCTTTTGAATATCCCATAATTGGCAACCTCACAAAATTGCTAGTAGCCCTACTCCACCCCAAACTCCACCAATGTGGAGAAGATTGACGCTGATGAGCGGATAGATGCCTCGTTGCCCACTACGCAAATGGCGCTTTTCGACAAGGCGATGCTGACCCATTCTGCCAAGCTTTGCAAGTCTTTGGATGATGTTGACAAGATAGCCTGCCTTTCATCCATTCGCCCTTGCCAAGTCTCGTTGCAGTAATAGTCAGAAAGCATCCTTCTAGCCATTGAATATATCGGAAGGGGAGCGTCGATCTTTGCGATTGTGCTGATTACCAGCTTTTCCACATCTGGGGCAGCCAATTCACCCCTGCGCAAATGCTCTTCAATCCCGTTATATGTCTCCAAAGTCTCTTTTATCTTTGGGTCCCGGTAAGAAACCAAAGTAAACACCCCATTTTTCTCGATCAATACAAACGCCCCGTAAGCCCCTCCAATCATCCGCACCTTTTCCCACAAATAGCCGCTGGACAGCATGTTTTTCAATACCTGCAACTTTGGCGTATATGCAAGCCCGATCTTTCTATAATTAGTTCCAGCGCCCACGTAGTTGACTAAGCTGTCTGTCACAATAGCCTCGTTCAACTCGCCCATAGGCTCGAAGATATCCAAGGACCCCTCCCCGACAAGCCCTGTGCCCATCTTGCTTATTATTGCCTTAGCTGCCGCGTCGATAGCCGGCAAGTCATCCGTTTCCCCGGCGATAAGCGCATCCGGGGCCATCTTTGCAAGCTTGCCGACTACAGCCGACAGCTTGGCAATCTCGATATCCCCAACACCATCTTCAATGCTCTTGGCAAATGCTGCCAGGTAGTTGTAGTAGGAAATGCCGTTGTGCCAGTCGTCAAATACGCCTTTCCCGCTCATGTAAGCGTCTATGCGCCCAGCAGCCAAGCCATGGGCATGGGTGAGTATTTTGGATTCAAACCGTGAAATCTCCTCGTTTATTGTCACTAGAAGCCTTGTTGCGTTATCGATTTTCGTGGAAGTCAAAATCTCCACTGAAAACTCCTCTATCTTTGAGACATTCTTTGAGAGCGCTTTGATGCGCAATCCAAACTTGGCGTCAAACTTGCCTTCGTTTTGCACATCAGAAAATGAGGTTACAACAAACGCCAAATCCCCGATATATATGCCAAGCTGTTTAGCCAGCTCTTCTTCTGAAAAATTGGCTGTTGCGTAAGTGCCTAAAATCATTGTGGCCAGCTCCAAGCGGGACACATCCTCGCCGCAGCTGATATCCATCGGGAAGTACAAGTCCAAATATGCAATGCCCCTCGCAGGCGCGTTATGGGTGAATATTCTCGACGAGGAGTAAAATGACAAATCAAAGTCAGGGCAAGGCACATTTGCAGCAATCTTGCTGAGTGGCAACACAGGTATTTTGTCTTTAGCCTCCCTGCTGTCAGGGGTTAGTTGCCTCTCCATCAGCCACCGGGTCTGGTCCTCCATAGCCACCAGCCCTCCATGGCCGGTCGAAGCCTTTTTCTCTGCCAGAAGGGCGGCTAACGCCCCGGCGCGCTCTTCATCCAGGCCTGGCTTCGGAGCAAGCTCAACCACCGAGCTGTTCTTGTTTCCTAAAAGCCATTTGGCTATCAAATCTTGGTAGTAGGCGCTATTCTCGTTTTCGCGCAAGCGCTCAAGGCAGCCCTCATATGCCAAGTGTTTTGTCGGGTTGCCCCCATACAGCCAACTATCCATGATGTCAAAAAGGAAAACAAGCCCTTTAGGGTAAGTGCCGCTGTCAGCTTCCCGCAAGTCAAACTCAAACCCGTTTAAAGAGCTTGTGATCAAATCTGTGTCTATGCCGTTTTTGGCAAGGTCCTCTAGGGTCGATGCTACGACCTGGGCAAAAACATCAACAGCCCCTGACTTCGCGTTTTTGGCGATTATTGAAAAGCAAGGCTCGAGCAAGCTTGTGGTGTAGGATGACACATACTCGCTGGCGATCCCCGAGTCGATAAGGGCTTTTTTTAGCGGAGAGGAGTCAGTGTCCATCAAGATCCCTTCCAACACGTTGAAGGCGTATGCAAGCTCTGTGTCCAAAGCCCCTCCAATCTTGTAGTTGATTGCGAAATACGAGGAATCCTCCTCCTTTGAGGCATTGTACACTTCCTTTGCAAAGCGCCTTTCCTCAAAATCTCCTTGCAGCCCTGGCATTGTGGCCGATACATCAATTGCCCCGTACCCTTCCAAGAACCCCCCTATTTGTTCAAAGAAGCCAATGGGGTCCATATCCCCGTACAGGTAAATATAGGAGTTTGAAGGGTGGTAATGGTTATTGTAAAATTCCACATATTTTTCATAAGTAAGGCTGGGAATAAACTCCGGGTTCCCTCCCGAGTCCATTGAGTAGCAGGTGTCTGGATACAAGGATACCATGCACGCCTGCTCCAAGACATTGTCAGGGGATGAGTATGCGCCTTTCATCTCGCTGTAGACCACCCCGTTTATGGTCAAAGGACCGTTTATATCCTCTAAATGGTAATGCCATCCTTCCTGGAGGAAAGCGTACTTGTCCCCAAGCATTAATGGGTTGAAAACCGCATCCAGGTATACATCAGCCAAGTTGTGCAAATCCGCCTCATTTTGGCTAGCTACAGGGTACACAGTTTTGTCAGGGAACGTCATCGCATTGATGAATGTGCTCATAGAGCTGCGCACCAGCTCGATAAAAGGCTCCTTGAGCCTATATTTGTCTGAGCCGCACAAGACACTATGCTCCAGGATATGGGGTGTCCCGCATAAATCCACTGGAGGGGTCCTAAATCCTATTGAAAAGACTTTATTGTCATCGTTGTTTTTTAAATATAAAAGCCGGGCTTTTGTGGCGGTATGCTCAAAGTAGAACGCAATGGAGTTGATTTCCTTTGCTTCCCACGTTTCAGTGAGTGTAAATCCCGCATATTCTTTGCCAAGAACAAATTCCATAAAGTAAACCTCGCTGTTTTGATTGTACCATTATATAACATGGCAACCTGTCCAACCAAGTTCACGGGGCATGTTGCTTGCCTGCTATCTAAACGCAAATTTTGACAACAAATTTCAACATTTCCTGTCCACAAATAAAAGAGTGAGTCAAAAGCACAATTGTTATAAATTAACAGGCATTCATGGCTCGAGATTGGAATGCTATCCATGCCTCGCATGAAATGCAGGATTAATAGCTGGTTTATAGAGTCCACAATCATTCAGGAAGGTGACATTGCATCGGAATTGTTGCCTGAGTTTTACTGCACTAAAAGGTAAATTAATCTAATTTCAATAAAAATCCAAGATTATGCAGCTCCCGTCTTGTTTGCAAATCGTTAATGGCTTATAATCAAAATGTTTTCACTAAAAGCTAAAAGATACTTAAAAAATGTAATAACGGGGATTTTTGATGAAGAAAAAATTAATTTCGCTAGCTGTGTTTATGCTCGTTGCAAGCATGTTTTTGGCAGCTTGCGGAGGCGGAAGCAACAATGGCGGGACAGTGGTTGAAAAACCGGAAAGCAATGGAAAAGAAATTCTGAAATACGGGGAAATCCTGCATAAGGCGGCATCCTACAATGAGATGATAGAGAAGTATGGGGAGCCCAAGCATTTCGGCAACGGTTTTTTCGCTGGCGAGTCTGAGCCTGCATGCATCAGCATGGAATATGATGACCTCATCATCCAGATCCAATATGAGTCATTGTCATTTGACAGCGAATTTGAAAATGACCCGCAGAATCCTGACTGGACAATCTACTACGATGATGATGCATCAAAGCTTACCGACGCTGACAAAGAAGTAAAAGGCAGAGTCATATGGATGGTTTGGACCAGGGCTGAGATCACCGGCCTTAGGGGTATCAAAATTGGCGATGACGCTGCGGCAGCCAGAGCAAAGTTCCTCGACTATGACCAAGATTCGGACTGGATCTACACAATGTCTGATATTTTCCCATCTTTCGTCGAAAGCACTTCTGATGGAGAGTATGCCGGAGCCTATAAGCAAGAATTCGCCGACTGGCCCGCAGCGGAAGATTTGGATATTGGCTCACTGGACGCCGACTTTGTGTTGTGTTACTTCGCATTCCCGACTCCCCCTGATATCGGCGAGGAAGGGGTTGTCCTTGATGACCTTGCAGACAGCGAGATGTTTGGCATTTACGTAAAAGGCGGCAAAGTTGTCGCTATGGACCAAGGCTCAGTGAACTTGGCTGAATAATCACTAAACACTTTTTTACAAACCAACTAGCCAGGGCTGCTCAATGCAGCCCTTTTTCATACGTTTGGCAGCGCAATCTAGCCCTTTTATGAGGCAGCAAAAATGATCCGCGGACCAAGTTTTCCAGCGGCAAGCCATTGCAAACGAACATTTATCCGGGTATAATGGCCAAAAACAAACATTTGCTTTGCCAATCAAAGCAATTTGTTATCAGGAAGATTTTATGCTAAACTTGCTTAGGAATACAAGAGACCAAGGCTTCAAGACTGTGTTGGGAAACCGGGACCTATTTGCCCAATTTCTCAAAGACTTTGTGCAAATTGAAATTTTTGGCAATGTGAGCCTGAAGATATCGAGGACATGTCTGAAAGGTTTGTTGCAATGGGCCGGGACAGCGACACCGTCAAGAGGATCAATATAAAAAACCAGAGAGCCGATGTTTGTTGTAGGGCTGGTAGAGCGCCAGCAAAAGGTTGATTTCCGTATGGCTTTCCGTATCTTGCAAAATGTGGTTCTCATCTGGAATGAGTTTGAGCTAGAGCAGGAAGCCATAGATCAAGGCGCAACAAAACGCAAGAGTTTTAGGTATCCCCCTATTTTGCCTATCGTATACTATACTGGGGATAGCAAATGGACTTCCCAAACGAACTATTTTGACAAGGTTTATTTAAACGGGATATTCGAGGCTTATATCCCGAAATTCGAATATTTGCTGGTTGCAGCCTATGACTACACCAAAGAAGACCTGCTAGAGAAAAATAATATTTTAGCGCTATTTTTATTGATAGATAAACTAAAAAGCCCAGATGATTTTTCGATGTTCGATGATATTCCCGATGAATTTTTTAATAGTATACAAAGTAAAACTCCGAAGCATTTAACCGAACTCATGGGAGAAGTCATTGAGGTCTTTCTTGCAAAGCTTGATTTGCCAAAAGAGCAAAGGCAGGAATTTCGTAAAATAGCCGTGGAAGGGAACCTTGCAGAAATGTTTAGCCAATTTGAGAATTATAGTGTTAGGGAAACCTTGGAAAGAGGCAGGAAAGAAGGCAGGAAAGAAGGCATCAAAGAAGGCATAGAAGAAATTGTCAAGAATATGCTTGTAGAGGGGATTGGCATCGACATTATCTTAAGAGTATCCAAGCTTTCATTAGAGCACATAATGTCCATCAAAGAGGAACTCTAAGAGGATGTTTAGTATCTCCTCAAAAGAACTGAAATGAATGAAATTACAAACATTTGGCAAAATGTGCCCAAGCGCCTTTCGCAAACCTTCCATAGCCTCCGGCAATTGTCAGCCCATCCGAATGATCTTTCAACAACCCATCTTTTGGGAAGCACTATGAACATATGGGCCTCGTTGCGCTTGACAACCTCGACTTTCGCGTCAACCAGCCCTTTTATTGTGTGTGCAAAGCTCTCCCCT
>Ga0082212_10001432_pt1 | contig 35182 bp, 35 predicted proteins | sample TergutNt197P3_FD_71548 | JGI IMG/M metagenome (GOLD analysis project Ga0082212, IMG submission 71548) | Neocapritermes taracua P3 segment gut microbial communities from Petit-Saut dam, French Guiana - Nt197 P3 | ecosystem: Host-associated > Arthropoda: Insects > Digestive system > Gut ... | reverse complement strand
TAAGACAGGAGGGTTGTTCTTATGGAAGAAATCCGCAAACTCCGTGGCTATAAGCCGACCATATTCAAAGCACCTTCCTCAGTCTACAAGGAAGGTTTCGCTGATATGTCGGTGTTGTTCTGCAACCAACTCAAGCACACGAAAGGCAGATGGTACGGCGTTCTTGACGGCAAGGTTGTAGACCCGACTTTCTACCCTGTCATATATTCTGCAAATGATGACGATGATTGGCAGTCGGAAGAGGTGTGGAAACGAGTCAATCCGTCATATGGAATCACCATTGACAAGGACGGTTTTCGCACCGAATTTGAAGATGCCAAGCTGAATCCCGCCAACGAGAACACGTTTCGCAGATTGAATTTGAATCAGTGGGTGAAACAGCTTACTCGCCACGTTGATATATTGACGGAATTGTTAAAACTACATCGCTATAAATGTTAAACCCTATTCTTTCATAAAAAGCTGATATATGTTTTTCTGTTTGAACCAACCACTCGGAATTTGGGAAATGTTTAATACATTGACTTACAAGTTCTTTAGCGATTCCCATGTTTCTATATTTAGGGTCAACAACTAAATCATAAATCACCGACCTTATAAACTTGTCGCTTAATACTCTCACAGCACCAATCAGACGTTCATTTTCCCATGCGGAAATTACCAATGTCGAGTTAATAAAAGGAATGTTAAAATTTTTTAATATGTTCGGGTCTTCCTGAGATGTTTCTGTGCTTGTCCAATCTGCTGAATAAAATAGGTGATGTAATTGCTCAACAGGTAAATCTTTTTTTGTGTCATTATAAATTATATTCATATTTAACCTCTGAAAATATAAATTCCATGCAGAAAATCCACATTAAACATCTACCTATCATTATACAATAGAACAAGTATATTTTCAACTTCTTTCGTATAATTATTTAAGATGTATTCTTTCCGCCTTATTCATCTTAGCTATAAGTATTCTTCAAAGCCATAACACTGTCAGAGGCATTTGAGTAACGGTTGTATAATTCCGTAAATCTGGCGAATTCACCAAACGGCAGATAATCCTTCTTGTTACGCTTGATAAAACTCACAATGAACGGGTCTGATTTTGAAAAAAGCAGATTCAATCCCGAGCTGAAACTGATGCCGCGATAAGTGATTATTCGAGTATAAACGAGGATTTTGCAATCTTCATCACCACTCAACCCAATGTCGGTCATTTTAAACTCTTTGCCTGTAAAAACCTCTTTGACGTATGCGTACCCCTCTTTTGAATCGGTTTTGATGACCTCAAACAACCCGAGTACGGAATTAAGCATACTGTTAAGCATTTCCACTTTTTCGGGTTTCCTGTAGCGATTTTTGGCGATAAACTCTTCGGTGATGCAATTCGCGTTGGGAGCGGATTTGTATAAGTTCATGTCGAAGAATGCTTGAATACTCGTGTTCGACTCCATATCGAATTCGGTTTCTAAAAGCCTCAAAACTTTAGAATCACCCATGCCATGTGATTTTCGTTGCTCGGCGGCATATTCAACGTCGAACTTCAACTCGAATTTACCGCTCTCGTGATAGTCAGCCATAGCATTGACAATTTCACTATGGATTTTTCTCGCTCTTGTGTACTCTTTTATGTGCGGCTCACGTTCTAACGTACGTTTTCGCATATTGAACATCAATCTCGCAAAATCCAATGTTTCCTCATCAACCATCGGCATAGACTCTCTGACAGCTAATGGGCTTGCGTATTGCACTTGTTCTTGCTCGTTTAAAGCACAGCATTTTTTATATTTTATACCGCTACCGCAAGGACACGGCTCGTTTCCTTTTAATTTTACAACCTTCATAATTTCCTCGTTTCTGCATTTATCAACATTTCATAGTATATCACAGGCACTTGCCTGATTTTGCCCGACTAAACAACCGTAATTGGGCAACAATTGCTCGGGGTGTATAACTCTGCTTATTATACCATACTATCCATGAAATTGCAATATAAAATCCAATAAGTTTCTATGAAAATAAGCCGAAAATCGCTTGACTTTTGCGGCAAAAAGAGCGAACATGGTAAGCAGAAGAAGAGCCTCCGCAGGGGCAATTCACTTGCCCCGTAGGAGCTTGACATGGTACTATGAAAATATAAGGAATAATGGCTTATGAATCAGTATTGTATGTATCTCCGCAAAAGCCGTGCCGATGCCGAGGCAGAGAAACGAGGTGAAGGGGAAACCCTTGCTCGGCACGAGAAAACCTTGTTCGAGTTGGCACGGCGGTATAAATTTAATATATCCGAAGTTTATCGCGAAATCGTTTCGGGCGAAACAATTGCCGCCCGTCCTGTAATGCAACAACTTTTATCAGAAATCAGCGAGGGAATGTGGACCGGCGTTCTTGTCATGGAAGTCGAGCGGCTTGCTCGCGGCGATACAATCGACCAAGGAATGGTGATGCAAGCGTTCAAATACTCAGAAACGCGAATCATCACACCAATGAAAACCTACGACCCCAACAATGAATTTGATGAGGAATATTTCGAGTTTGGATTGTTTATGTCGCGGCGGGAATATAAGACGATTAACCGCCGACTTCAACAAGGGCGAATCACCTCGGTCAAAGAGGGGAAGTGGTTGGCACAAGCACCTTACGGTTATCAAAAGTCAAAATTGAAAAACGACAAAGGCTACACGCTTACACCACAATCCGATGAATCCGAAGTTGTAAAAATGATTTTTGAGTTATATACCGACGGTGAAATTATAGAAGACGGTACACAAAGAAGGCTCGGGTTTGCGGCGATTGCTACAAGGCTGAATCAATTGAAAATTCCGCCGTCAAGACACGATTACTGGATGCAATCGGTAGTGAAAAGAATCATTCAAAATCCTGTATACATTGGAAAAGTAAGATGGGGGCAACGACCTCAAAAGAAAAAGACAGTAAACGGCAGAATCGTTGTTACACGCCCCATACGCGACTCGGGCGGGGATATCGTATATGACGATTTTATTATCGCAGACGGACTGCATGAGGCGATTATTGATGAAGAGATGTTTAATTCAGCACAAAAGTATATTGAAGAAATCCCGCCGATGCCGATTGGTTACAAAAAGGAGCTGAAGAATCCTCTCGCAGGGTTGGTGTTCTGTCAAAAATGCGGTCGGAGCATGGTTTATCGCAAGGGAACAACCGAAAAAAGTCCCGCTTACATAGTCTGTCATGCCCGTGCTTGCGATAATGTAAGTTCGCCTTTTGCATTAATTGAATCGCGGGTGTTGGAAGGATTACGAGAATGGCTTAACGATTACAAATTAAACTGGGGTAATGCCGAATTTCAACAACGACAAAAAAAATCGAAAACTAAAAGCGGTTCTAAAGTAGCCGTGAAAATCAACGCTCTTAAAACGCTCAAATCCGAAATTGAAACACTTGAAAAGCAACTCAGCAAGACATATGATTTGCTTGAACAAGAAGTGTACTCCACCGATGAATTTCTGAACCGCTCTCGGGAAATCACAAGCAACATCGAAAAGGCGAGGCGGGAACATACAGAACTTGAAAAATCAATAGAATTAGAAACGGCGTATGAAGAGCGGCGTAAAGCAATCATTCCGCAAGTCGAACGGTTGTTAGACGTTTACTATGAACTTCCGACACCCGCCGATAAAAACGCACTACTTAAAGAAGTGCTTGAAAAGACGGTGTATCTGAAATTAGTCAGCGGGAAGTCGAAAAAAGGAACTGCGGATTGTTTTGAGTTAGATTTGTTCCCGAAACTGCCGAGCAATAATAAAAGCGGTGAATAAAAAACAGCGAAGAGTGTGGATTCTTGGCTGTTTTTTTATGCTTGAATTTATGACGGATGTATGGTATAATAGATATATGAAAACTAATCCAAACTCATTTAATCCTATTTTTGATAAACATTCACACATTTTAATCCTCGGAACAATGCCGAGTGTTAAGTCGCGTGAAGTCGGCTTTTACTATTCACATCCCCACAACCGTTTCTGGAAAGTTCTCGCGGAGTGTTTCGGTGAATCAATACCGCAGTCGATTGAGGATAAAACGCAGTTGATTTTAGCAAACAAGATTGCATTATGGGACGTGTTAGCCTCGTGCGAGATTAAGGGTTCAGATGATTCGTCTATACGCAAGCCGATTTATAATGGCATTGCCGAGTTCATAAGCGAAAAGCCGATTGAAAAAATCTTGTGCAACGGCACGAAGGCATATAAACTGTGTATTAGTTTAGATTTTTCACTGCCCGTTCTGCATATGCCCTCCACCAGTCCCGCCAACGCGTCATGGAGTTTGGAGCGATTGACAGAAACGTGGAAATCGGAATTGGTTTAACGTCAAGATTCGCCTTCGGGCGAGCAAAGCCCGCCCTTTGGACTTATCTCTTGTTTAGCTAATTCATAATAGGACAAACTCTCCTCAGCATATACTTATGCAGGAGGTGGTTGTCTTGAAAGATTCGAAAGAACTGCACATAGAAAATACACGCATAAAAATCTATGATGATTATTGCCGCGATAAAACGGAAGAGGATATTGAAAAATCACTGAAAACCATAGCGGTGAACGCGTTAGAGGCGTTGAACCGCCTTAAAGTTGAAAGCACTGCTTAAAAGCGGTGTTTTCTTATTCCCCCCGACCCCCATCTTATGCATCCCGACGAAATATTCGGCGGATACCCATGGTTTTACCGTGATGAACTGCTCCACGCCGATACGTTCCCCTGGTCACGCAACATAGAAGCACGCACTATGCTGTTAAATCCCGACTTCGCCGAGAGACTAAATCTGCACGAATACACACAGGCGCGCTACGCCGAATCGTTGCAGGAAGTGCCGCGGCTTGACGGCGAAAACGCGCAGGAGGCACGGCGGCGTGAAATCGCCTACCTCAACATGGAGTGGTTCATGCAGACGCTACTCGCGCGAATGGACGCCGCAAACCGACACGGCGCAGAGGCGTTAGTGCCGTTTGCGGACGTGCGGATTATTGATTATCTGTGGAACGTACCGTGGGCGTTCAAGAGTCGAAACGGCGTAGTCAAAGGCGTATTAAGGGACGCGTTTGCGGGTCTTCTCCCACCCAAACTGCTCAATCGCAAAAAAAGCCCGTTCCCCAAAACGTACAACCCCGCATACACGCAGTTGTTGAAGGAACGGCTGACACAAGTCATCAACGATACGTCTTCGCCTATTTTACCGATGTTGAATGTCGCGCGTGTGCGGCAATTCGCCGACGCGCCGCAGGAATTAGGCAAGCCGTGGTTTGGGCAGCTTATGGCAGGCCCGCAAATGATGGCGTATTTGCTGCAGGTGAACTACTGGCTCAAAACGCGCAAAATGACGTACTCATCGTTGTAGGGTTTCACCATATCGGGCGTGGTTATTGCCGTGAACGCCGCGCAATGCGTGTCGGCGAATTCGCACAGCCGCCGCAACGGCAACGCGTTCACGGCTTTGCAATATCGGCTCACGGCAACAACACGGCAATCGCCTAATCGCATTACACGGAACGGATACATCGCACAATCGGGCGGTTTATCGCCGCCTAATTCGCACCCCGAATCGGTGAGGTGTCGGCAGGTGTAGCAGTCGGTTTCTTCATTGGGCGGGTCAAGGGGTAACACACAGTCGGGGGCTTCCCACAACTCCTGCGCCGCAAATATGCAACAACCCTTACACGCCGCACAATCGGCAGGCGTTAAAATTTCATGTAACATAATTCTTACTCTATCTTGATAAGCGTTCCTGAATTGCCGTTGATTTCACAAGTCAGCGTTGCGCCGTTGGACGAAACGCTGTAGGCGGTTTCATCATACAAACCGCCGTCTATGGCGTAGAACAACGCGCCGTCCTCAATGTACCAGTCAAAATCAATATTATCGTCGCTGCTGCGGATTGTCCCCGTGGCATTGTCCTTAAATGTCACTATATATAAATCCGCCCATGTCCCTACGAGTGGCGATTCGTCGTCAAACCCTGAGCTGTGCGCCGCATGAATGGCGTCGCTCCTGTCATAGGCAAATGTGGCGCGTTCGTTGGCTTCCTCTAACTCGATGTTATTATTGAAGATGTCATAATAAAACTGCACCTCGGTTTCGCCGAACCACAACGGCTCGTCCTCATAAAATGTCATGGTGAGCAACCCGGAGAGGTTGGGGCTGTCCGTCGTCCATGTGAACGCCGTTTGAACGCCGCTCTCATAGACGACACCTTTGTTATCGCTGAAAAAGCGTATACCGTCGGTGATTTCCGCCCACTTTCCGAACAAAAGCTCGTCTAATTCAGGTGCGTCGGGGTCAGGGGCTTTCAGCTCTTCCAATTCGTCACGAAGTCTAATAAGTTCGCTGTTCGCCTCGTTGAGTTCATTCTCCAACGCCTCAATGCGGGTTTTGAGGTCGGCGACTGTGTTTTCAATTGCGGCAACATCGTCTTGTGTAGCGTTATCACAAGCGGTAATGGACAGTGTGAGAGCCAATATAATCAAAATCGTTATAATTTTTTTCATGTACAGTTACTCCTTGCCGTAACAGTATAGCACATAATACCGCTAAAGTCAAGCGATATTTAATATTTGCATTTACTCTTGACAATTGTGTTTTTTTCTGTTAGAATGACTATATAAAGTGTTTAAGGAGTACCAAAAATGAAATTCACCGGACTTAATGAATTACGCAAAAGTTTTTTAGGCTTTTTTGAGAGCAAGGGGCATTTAGTTCTTGATTCCGCACCGTTAGTGCCCATTGGGGACAACTCTATTTTGTTGATTAACGCGGGTATGACGCCGCTCAAGAAATACTTCCAAGGGGTGGAAAAACCGCCGCGCGAACGCGCCGCCTCTTGTCAGAAATGTATCCGCACGCCCGACATCGACAACGTGGGCATCACTGCACGGCACGGGACGTTTTTTGAAATGCTGGGTAATTTCAGTTTTGGGGACTATTTCAAGCCGGACGCCTGCAAATGGGCGTGGGAATACTTCACGGAGGTGCTGGAAATCCCGCAGGACAAGCTGTGGGTGAGCGTCTACGAAGAAGACGACGAGGCGCGCGAAATCTGGATTAACGAGGTGGGTCTGCCTCCTGAACGCGTCGTCAAAATGGGCAAAGCCGATAACTTTTGGGAACACGGCAGCGGACCGTGCGGCCCATGCAGCGAGATTTACTTTGACAGAGGCGCAGAACACGGATGCTCTCCTGACTGTAAAGTCGGCTGTGACTGTGACCGTTATATCGAAATCTGGAACTTAGTTTTCACGCAGTTCGACAGTGACGGCAAGGGCAACTACACGCCGTTGGCTAATAAAAACATCGACACGGGCATGGGGCTTGAGCGGCTCGCGTGCGTCATGCAGGGCGCGGCGAATCTGTTTGAGGTGGATACAATCAAAGACGTGATTGCCGAGATTGAACGAATATCGGGCGTGAAGTACGGCGCGGATAAAAAAGCCAAGGGTTCGGCTTTGCCGAATCCCGCAGAGGGCTCGAGTTCCGCAGAACGAAGACGCCCGGAGTTAAACGACATATCCGTCCGCGTAATCACCGACCACGTACGCAGTTCGACGTTTATGATTTGCGACGGCGTAATGCCCTCCAACGAAGGGCGCGGCTACGTTTTACGCAGGCTGTTGCGTCGCGCCGCGCGCCACGGACGGCTGCTCGGCGTGACGAAGGCTTTCCTGCACGAGTTGTGCGACAAAGTGATTGAATCAAGCAAAGACGCCTACCCCGAATTAGCCGAGAAGTCGGCTTATATCAAGAAAACGCTCCTGACTGAAGAAGAATCGTTCGCCAAAACAGTCGAGAACGGTATGGCGTTGCTGAACGCGCACATCGCCGACAAATCCGTGACAGGGGACGTGGTGTTCAAACTGCACGACACGTTCGGGTTCCCTGTGGATTTGACGCGCGAAATTCTCGCCGAGAACGGCTTGGATTTTGATGAGGCGCGGTTCAAGGAATTGATGAAAGTTCAAAAAGACACGGCGCGCGCGAATCAGGCGTTCAAAGGTGGGTGGGACGAGGCGACAGATGCGGCATTGTCGGGGCTTGCTAATGAGTTTGTGGATTGTAACAACATCGAAACGACAATCATCGAAATCGCGGGGAATATAGTCGTGCTTGAACGTACGCCGTTTTATGCCGAGAGTGGCGGACAAGTCGGCGATACAGGGTGGATTAACGATTGTGTCGTGTCAGATGCCAAGAAAATGCCGTCGGGGTTGTCAGTGTGTTACTGCGAGAATGTCGGCAATTTGCAAAAAGGCGATAAAGTGACTGCGGTAATCGACGTTATACGCCGTGCAGGAATCACACGGAATCACACGTCAGCGCATTTGTTGCAAGCGGCATTGCGAATGACGTTGGGAGAACACGTTCATCAGGCGGGTTCACTTGTGGACGAACACAGGTGTCGTTTTGACTTCACCCACGGACAAGCGTTGACCGTGGACGAAATCGCCAAAGTCGAGCATTATATGAACAACGACATTTTAGGGAGCTTGACCGTCGAAATCACCGAAATGCCCATTGACGAAGCTAAGAAAATGGGTGCAATGGCGTTGTTTGGTGAGAAGTACGGTGACACTGTTCGTGTAGTCAAAATAGAAGACGTTTCGACAGAGCTGTGTGGCGGCTGTCACGTTGATAATACGGGCAGAATCGGGTTATTTAAGATAATCAGCGAATCGAGCGTGGCGAGCGGTGTCAGGCGAATCGAGGCGGTGACGGGCACAGGTGTACTCGCGCTTATCGCGGACAAACAGTCCGAAATCACCGACGCGGCTGAACGGCTTGCCAAAGAGAAGTCGGCGACGGCAAAAGAAGTTGCGCGGCTCAACGCGATAATCGCGGGGTTGCAGGCAAAGTCGGCAGTGGTTGACGAAGTCGGCGAAACGGACGGAATCAAGCTGTACACGCAAAAAATCAACGGCGCGGACGCTAACGCACTGCGTCAGGCAGGTGACGCACTTAAAGACAAAGACTGTATTGCTGTTTTAGTCGGCGAAAGTAATATACTGTGCGTTTGCAGCAAAGCGGCAGTCACTAAAGGGTTCAAGGCAGGGGCGATTGTCGGTGCAGTCGCGGCGGTCACAGGGGGAAAGGGCGGCGGTCGCCCCGATACGGCAATGGCGGGCATTGGCGACGTGTCAAAAGTAGATGAGGCGTTAGCGGCATTTGTTGAAATATGCAACACTATAAAATAAAAATACCAAAGGGTCGGCTTTGCCGAACCTGCGGAGGGCAAGAAACCGTAGGTTTCGGTTGCCCAGAGTTGGAGGAACAATCATGGCTAAAATCAGACCGTTCATAGGCACGCGTTACAGCGAAAAAGCGGGGGAGTTAGACGAACTCTGCTGTCCGCCGTATGACATCATCAGCGAAGAAGGACGCAAGCGACTTCTTGCGACGAATCCGTACAACATCATTCGTTTAGAGCTTCCGCGCTCGTACAAAGACGGCGCAGAGAATGACGATATGGCGTCTTATGAAGAGGCGGGTGAAATCGTCGCTGAATGGGTGATTGACGGGGTTTTGAAAGATGACGAAAAAGAAAGCATATACGTGTATGAGTTCAGTTTTGATGACGACGGTACCGAACGCGCGGTAAAAGGCTTTATCGCTTTGGTGGAATTGACGGACTTCTCGCAAGGAATCGTCCTTCCGCATGAGGAAACTTTGTCCAAGGCTAAGACTGACCGATTCAACCTCATGAAAGCGACCGGGTGCAACTTCAGTCAAGTGTATTCGTTGTACTCCGACCCCACGAGCGCAATCCAAGATTTGTTGGAGACCGCGACAATGTACGCGCCGACGGTTCAGTTTACCGACGGTGACAACGTCACGCATAAGCTGTGGCCCGTTGCGGACGAACACTACATCGAACGTATTGAGGAGCTTATGGAGGGCAAGCAGGTGTTCATAGCGGATGGGCATCACCGCTATGAAACCGCGCTCAAATATTGCAAGGAAAACGAGGGCAGAGGAAGCTCATGGGGTGTGCCTATGATGCTTGTGAGCATGAACAATCCCGGGTTAGTCGTGTACCCCACGCACAGGCTTGTACGCGATTTACCCAATTTTGACAACAATGAAATTCTCGCAAAATCAATGCAGTATTTCTCCATAAGCAGAGGATTACCGCGCGACGAAGCGTTCACGTTGTTAGGGCGCGAGTATATGCGCGGCGACCATGCGTTCCTCCTGTACGGCGGTGGCAATAAATACACATTGATGACACTAAAAGACCGTAACATCATGAAACAAATCATGCCTCGCGACCATGAGTCACTGCGCGGTCTTGATGTGTCGGTACTGCACTCGTTAGTGTTGGAACGGCTGTTCGGAATCGACAAAGCGAACATGGCGGCTCAAACGAACCTGACTTACGTCAAAGTAGCTGATGAGGCGATTGCCGCCGTGGATAACGGAGACGCCAACTGTTGTTTTCTGCTCAATCCCACGAGAGTGAGCGAGATTAGCGACGTTGCGTTAAGCGGCGGTAAAATGCCGCAAAAGTCTACCTATTTCTACCCGAAACTCACTACGGGTCTTGTGATTAACAGGATATTTAAGTGATATGAAAACTCCCCTAAAAGATAGGGGAGTTTTCTTGACAAGTTGTCTTTTTTATGGTATAATATGTTTTACAGGGTGCGTACCCGTGCGGTATGCGGTATGCGGTTGGCTGAGCTTCTTCTACCAAAGGCGAAAGTCTGAAGTGAAAGGAGTGATGCTCATGGAGAGAATTGTCGATATACTTATGCTGTATATCTTATGGCAAATACTCGTTGATGTGAAAAAAACAACCGCCCATCCAAAAGTAGTTGTTTTTTCAGCTATTTCTTGAGCTTGGTCAACCGCTTACCGGGTGCGTCCTCTGTATTACATAGTATACCACATAATTTCACCCATGTCAAGCCCGAAAGGAAATAAAAAATGCAAAAGTTTAGCCACGAAATCAAACAACACCTCACCCACGATATAATCCCCTTCTGGAACGCCCTCTCTGACCGTGACAACGGCGGATTTTACGGATACGTCAGCAGTGACGGACAAGTTGACGCAACCTACCCCAAAGGCGCGGTACTTCATTTGAGAATCTTGTGGTTTTATGCGGCAGCATACACAGCACTAAAGGAGCCGCAATGTCTGAGTATGGCTACGCACTGCTATGACTTTATCGTCAAAGCGTTCATAGACCGTGAGCATGGCGGACTGTATCGCATGGTGTCACCCAAAGGCACGCCAATCGACACCAACAGCGACAAATACGGATACTGTCACGCGTTTTTCATCTATGCAATGTCGGCGTATTACACGGCAAGCGGTAATGCCGACGCACTGCGACACGCCTTAGAAATGTTCGACTTACTTGTCGAGAAAAACCCCGAGAATCACGAGTTTTGCGACCGTAAGTGGAACGCCGCCAACACGAATCGCACTACAGGCGCGCTGTTGCACTTCATCGAAGCATACACCGAGATGTGGAGAGTATGTGACGACCCCGACCGCCCCCGAATCGTTGCGCGCGTGAACGCGCTGTTGCAAGTAGTCTCCGATAAACTCTATGATAAAGACACCTGCCGACTTCATGAACAATTCACGCCCGACTACACCACAATCAACAACGCTTTTTCATACGGGCACTTCGTCGAGGCGGCATGGCTGATTGGGCGCACGCTTGACATACTCGGGGATAATGTTTCCGCCGATTTAACCGCGAATCTGCGAAAAATGAACACGGCACTCGTGGACGCGGCAGATGAAATCGCGTTCGCAGACAACGGCGGTATGTACTACGAGGAAATCGGCGGCAAAGTAAATCGCCGAATGGCGTGGTGGACGCAAGCGGAGGGAATCGTGGGGTTTACCGACGCGTACAACCGCACAGGCGAACGCAAGTACGCGGAGCGCGCCGAGGGGTTGTGGGCGTTCATCAAGTCGGCAATAATCGACCAACAACACGGCAACGAGTGGCGCAACGAGTTAGACGAAAACGGCACCCCCGACGATGACTTTCCGTTAGTCAACGAGTGGAAGTGCCCTTACCACAACGGCAGAATGGCGTTGTTTGTGTTGGGGTTGCTTTAGCTTATAGCTTTTTCGCTGTTTTTGACAAGGCTCATCAGTACGTTGGATTGTTTGCCGAATTCCGCCTCAAGACTCGCCATGGTGATTAGGGGAAGTTGCGGCAAGTCGGCAGGTTTCACCTCGTCGGCGGCGACAACTGCTCTGCCCTCGCACAAATTGCGCCCCGCAACAGCACTCCTGAACGCCATTTCTTCTTTAATCCCGAAAATGTTGGAATCGTTCTTGGGGTTGGCACGGTGGACGAGGCGAAAACAAGTGTATACCGACAGCGAGAAAAATTCCGTCACTGCCGCAGTCAGTTTCGGATTCCGGTATTTAGTCAACAATGAATAAATGACATCAACGCCGCCAATCAACATTTTCTTGGCGAGCATTGCCGACATATTCTTGCCCGAAAAGCCGGACTTGCGAGTCGCCGCATCAATTTCTTCAGAGGACATGATGTCCCCCTCGGCGATGTGGCTCCCATCAGTCGCCGCAGTCCGTCCGAGAAGATAATCGGTGGATACGTTGTAGTAGTCTGCGGCTTTCACCAAAAATGCCAGCCCGCATTCGCGCTTGCCGTTCTCGTAATGCGAAAGCAACGCCTGTGCAATGCCGAGGTCAGTCGCCGCTTTTTTCTGGCTGAGGTTGCGCTCCTTGCGTAGTAACGCTAAAATGCGCGAAAAATCATTGTTCATTATATTAAACTCCTGAAACGCTTATGAGTATAGACGATAGTTATATAACAGTATATCATATATTTCGACAAAAGTAAACATATTATTAAAAAGATTTTGCGGAGTTCTTTTGCGGAGGTTTAATGAAAAATTTTGAAATCCTGCTCATTCGCCCCGGCACGGCTACAACTGTCCTGCCCGAATACCCGAACGTAGGCAGAGTGTACACGTCGCCATCGGCGGAATGCGCGCTGTGGGCGTGTTCGTGTTATCCTGAGCTTTCTAAAACCCTGCACACGGCGAGTAATCTGCGCGCGAGGGATAAAGACGAGGCTAATGAGACCTACGCAATACGGTGCGTCGCCGCACTTAATCAGCTTTTTGGTGACTTGACCCGCGCCGACATCGAACGAGCCGCCCTCATCATTGACGACGAAACAATCGTAACGCTTGTGGCAGGTTGCGGAATGCCGCGACTTGAACCGCCCGAGTGCAGTCTACCCGAAGGTGGCGGCTGGCTGATTTGTATGTCGTCATTCCTGTGGCAGAAAGGGCACGTCTTTGAAATTATCGGAAAACTCACGAGTAACAATGCCGCGTCTACTGCTTCATAGCTGTTGCGCGCCCTGTTCGACGGCGGTGTTAGAGCGGCTCACGCCCGACTATGACGTGACTTTGTTCTATTACAACCCCAACGTCTTGCCGCTGCCCGAGTATGAGCGGCGACTGCACGAACAGGAGCGCATTGCGAGCGCATTCGGTGTGCCAATGCTCACAGGCGCGTATCACCCCGACTATTTTAAGGCAGTCATTGCAGGGCTTGAACATCTCCCCGAGAACAGCGCGCGCTGTACGCTGTGTTATACGCTCAGGTTAGAGGAAACGGCAAAGACAGCCGCCGTTATGAATATGGACGTGTTCACGACAACGCTCACCATGAGTTCCAAGAAAAACGCTGAGCATATCAATGACATTGCGGCAGATGTCGCGCGAAAGTATGCCGTTCGGCGGCTGTGGGCGGACTTTAAGAAAGGCGACGGCTACAATCGTAGCGTCGCCCTATGCAAACAGTATAACATTTACAGGCAGGAGTATTGCGGATGTGTACCACTTCAATCCAACCAATCATAGCCGCGCTGAAACACGCTTACCCCGAGCCGCGCTGTGAGTTGAATTATAATGCGGACGCGCCTCATGAACTGCTGATAGCCGCGCGGCTGTCGGCGCAGTGTACCGACAAGCGCGTGAACCAAGTCACACCCGCATTGTTCGAGAAGTTTCAGTGCGTGGAGGATTTTGCCGTCGCCGACGTCTCCGAAATTGAGCAGTTAGTCAAGACGTGCGGGCTGTACAAGACCAAAGCGGCGAGTATCAAGGCAATGTGCGAGGCGTTAGTGGCAAACCACAGCGGCGAAATTCCGCAGGATATGGACGCGCTGTTGCAGTTGTCGGGCGTAGGGCGCAAGACGGCGAACCTCATTCGCGGTGAGTTATTCGGCAAACCTGCCATTGTCGCCGATACCCACGTCATTCGCTTGTCTAATCGGTTAGGGCTTGTCAGCGGCACTAAAGACGCGTATAAAGTAGAGGTTGCGTTGCGCGAATTCGTCCCCGAAAGTGAGTCAATGGCGTTTTGTCACCGACTCGTCTTGCACGGCAGGGCAGTATGTAATGCGCGCAAACCCGACTGCATGGTGTGTATGTTGCAGGAGCATTGCGCGCAGGTGTGTTAGTTAAGTTCTAATAAAGCGATGTATGGTTCATCATCATGAAAGCCATAAACGCCGACAGCGAAAGTGTATTGCTCGCCGTTGCTGAACGTGACATCTAAACCTACTACCGGTTCGATAGAAGAGCCGCTGATGTTATTAATGCTCTTAACGGTTACGCCTTGGCTGAACAACTCGCGCGTCGCTTCAGGATTGTTGTGATGTTCAAGATTCGCGGTTGCGCCCTCGTAGTCTTCGCATAACTCGAGAATAAATCCGACTGCCAATTCATAATACTCAAACCAAAAATCATATCCCGAATGATAGTTTAAGTTTGTACGAGTGTTTGACGTGAACCCATGATACGTGCGTTTTGTTGAGAGCCAGCCGTCAATTTCTACGTTGTACTCTCTGCCGTTATCGTCATAAAAAGTCATAGCGACTATTTCATAAAGGTCACTTCCGTCAACACATTCAAATCTGTCGGTGGGCATTTGCGTTACCGAATCAAACGTAAGGTCGTAATACCGCTCACCTTTGCTATTGACGAAACTGTACTTTTTGGTGGACTTGTCTTGCACGACTTTCCACTCATCGTTAATACGGTCGCCGTCTGACAACATCTTGACGTAGTTCTCCGTTCTGCCGTCAACAGTGGCTTCACCTAACGAGATAATCCCCCACAAGCCGCCGACTTTCGCGAATGCCGAACAGCCGTCAATGAGCATGAGGTCATCGAAGATAAAGTCAATCGCCGTGTCTCCGATTGCGTTCACCACGCCATACTTGCCGCTATCGTCCGCGACTGCGACCAATAAGTCAATGCTTCGCCCTTTGCTGACTTGGGGGTAGACAAAATCGGACAGAAATTCGCCGTTGAATACGAGTGCTTTCAAGTCAGACTTGAAAGCCTCGGGCTTAAAAGTTGCACGATGTTCTTCGCCCTCACGCTTTGACGAATCCACAAGCTCGACGGTTAAAATTTTATCGGCGTAGTTGGGGAAGTGTTTAGCGATGTCGTCCATAGGAAACATCTCTATCGCAGAATGACCCGCACCGCCTGAATGATACCTGCCGAATAAATCACGCTCTGCGTCAAAGACCCAACGTGTAAAACTCCAACAGTGTGCTCCATGAAATTCACCTATAATTTCGCCTGTACGTTCATCTATAGGTTTATTATCTATAAAAAAAGTATCACAGGGGTCCCAACAATATTCAATCGACGGTAACGCAGGTTCAACAAGCCATTCCAAGTCGTCCAACGTGAGCATTTTTGTCAGCGTTTCGGGTGATTCTGTATCAATGGCAAACGTGTCATCAGTATAATCAGTTTCGTCAGTGTCAATCGTATCACTGTCAGTCACATCAGCCGCGGTTTCGGGATTTTGCGGTGGCATCGGTTCACGCTTGAATGCGTGGAGCATGAACACCATCGTGACTGTCAGCACGAGTGTCGCCACGCTCACCGCGATGATGTTCCATTTCGCGAACGAAATGCGGGGTTTAGTGTATTCAACGGATTCCGCGATAATATCGTCGTCAATGTCGCCGATTTGCTTAAAAAGTTCTTGCTTGTTCATAGTATACCCTCCCGTTCTAATGTTTCTCTTAACTTGCCTCGTGTGCGAAACAAGATTGTTTTGGTTTCACTGTTGTGGTAAAAAGTCAGACTGTTCGGTTGAACGGTCTGGCGGTGGGGGTTAGTCAAGGTATGTTATATCTAAATAAGCCCACATAGATATGACGGAGTTATCGTCGTTTTCGTCAAACCTTGTGCATATGGAATGTTTTCGCCCGTCGCTAAGTTCAACATCTACGCACGCATATGAATCGTCATGGTATATATACGCATTGTACACTTTCTTGATAGTTGGGTTGTTTTTGAACGCGTTGTGTACCTCATCGGAAACTGAGATACGTTTGATTGCGTTCTTGTAATCCTTGCACATTTCTTCGACAGATTTAATTGAAGTTTCAACAAGGCTCATTCGCTTTTCAAACGACCGTGTTGAACCTAAGGAACCTAAGTGAACAAGAACAGTTATTGGGTATTCGCAAATCACCTGTTCAGTATTATATGTTACGGAAAGGTCACCCCCGAAATAGAATATTGTGTACTCGACGCCCTCTTCAATGCACTTGAATACATCTGCATCTTCGGCATATTTATCATCGAAAATTTGCGTTACCGAGTCAAATGTTAAATCGTAAAACCGCTCGCCTTTGCTATTGACGAAACTGTACTTTTTGGTGGACTTGTCTTGCACGACTTTCCACTCATCGTTTATTTGAAAGCCGTCCATATAATCTATGGGAGTTTCGTCTACAGTAGTGTCTTCAACGAAAGGCTCAATCACCTCAAACGACACTATGTTAAAGCCGTCAACTCGCCGCGCAAACGTGTAAATATGTTCTTCTTCGCCGCTCAACGGAGAACCGTCTACGGTACAATCGAAGAATTGCTTAGTGACGTATACATGGAGTAAATCGCCGTCCTCTTTGATGTCGGTTAGTTTAAGCTCGGCAGTGTATATACTTCCTCTATCTGCGGAGGGTATAATCACTGCACCCTGCTCTTCGTCTCGCCAAACCCCGTCGCTCATTTCATAGTTGTCGATGTCAAATGTTGAGCTGAAATTGGCTCTGAAAAAATCGTTGACAGTGTCATAGTACCACCCTGACGCCCATTCGTTTTCGGCAGTTGGCGGCAAATCTTCACTAAAACCGCCGCATACTAAAAAGACTTTCAACAAAGAAAACAGCTCAATATCCTCGATTTTCTCGAACGGTCGAAGAGAATGAACGGTACTACCCGATATAATTTCGATTAACTCCATTAACACATTGTCTGTCTCTGTTTCTTCAACGTAAACAGTCTCCGTTGTATCAGCTTCACACACATTCACAGTGCTGTCAGTTTCGTCGAACAATGACGGCGTGGTCTCACTGCACGCGGTCAGCGCAATCGCGCCAATAATAACCACAGATAATAAAACTCTATCTAATCGTTTCATAACTTTGCCCTCCTACTATAATGTAATAATTTTATTGTATCATAGAATATACACAAAGTCAACCAAAAATTAGTTACAATTTAGTTACAGTTTAGCACGGCTTCCATAAAAATTTTTCATAAAAACGCTTGATTTTATCTCCTTTTTATGGTATACTATATAGAAGTTTTGATTGAAAGAAGAGTTTCTATGCCGGACATTGGTATTGTTTTATCGGGCGGATTTGCCAAATGCGCCTATCAAGTCGGGGTTTTGCGGGCATTGCATGAGTTTATAGGAAACGCAACTCATCAGAGCCACAGGCTCTACATAAGCGCATCTTCCATGGGCGCATTCAATGCGTGTGCTTATGTGAAAGGCAGAATGAAACAAGCCGAGAAAGCGTGGTACAACTTCAACGTCGCTTCAGCGCGCCCGCTATTGCGTTCAATCGGACGCCCCAACTACATTCCTGACTTAGTTGACGCGTTTGTGGGTGAGGGCGAACTCGATATAAAAACCAACCTGTATGTGACGTGTTTCAACACGACGAAAGTCTCGCTTGATTATGTAAACCTCAAAAAAGTTGAGCCTCGAAAGACCAAGAAATACCTGCGCGCGGGAATCGCTGTGCCGATTTTCGCCCGAACCGTCGAGATTGCGGGCAACAAATACTGTGACGGTGCGACGGTGGATAATATCCCCATTAAACCGCTCATGAAACATCACTTGGATTATATCATCGTCGTGCATTTTGACAGCGACGCCTACTCGTTCGAGAACGAATACTTCGATAACAAGCTCATCAAAATTAACTTTATGGACGACAAAGTTATCAAGAATTCATTCGCGTTTGACCGCGGCTCAATCTCGTATATGTTCAAGACGGGATACGAACACGCCAAATCCATCTTTGAGGTGATATTTGAAAACGGCACTGATGACTTAGCGTATATTTATCGACAAATCGCAATGTTCAACTCCTGCCAAAGCGAAAAACAACTGCGTATTACCGGAGACGTGGTTGTCAATAACATCAATAAAATCTTGAAAAAGATTATATAATAAACATGAAAAGAGGAATCAAACCATGAAAAAGTATCTGTTAGTATTGTCTCTGTTATTCGGAGCGGCGAGCGTAGTCTTAGGGTGTGTTTTGGCGGTTATGACGGGAATCGAAGCCATCGACAGAGCGAATGATTTCCGTGACGAGTGTATCAACAAATCAAAAGGTCTGCAAAAAGGTGCGGCACTTAAACTGCGTGACGTCTTGAATCAAAGATTCGGCGACTAAACAGGCTCTAACAAAACAAGGGCTGTTGCAAGGATTGGCTTTGCCAATTCTTGCTATAATCTGACGTATAACGAGGTATATTAGTTCTGATGGGAAAGTATAAACGCATTGACGCATTAAAAAAAGCCGTCCTGTCACAGGAAGTTTCGGCAGGGCTGGCGTTGGAATTAAAAGCCAACACAGACGCAGAGATGTTTGTGGTGTTTTTATCCGTGTCCAACAAGCGCGGACGTGCGCGGGTGTTTAACGCAAGCGCGGCGACTCTTGCAGGTGCGTGGGCGGGTGCGGAACGCAGGGCTGATAATTATTTAACGAAACGCAAGAAAGATAAGAAACCTTTCGGCGCGGTCTGGGTAAAAGCCGACGTTGTAGTTTCGTATGAAGAAATCAACACCGTTGACCTTAATAAAATCGTAATCAATGAGCGTTGGCGCAATTATATGCGCGTGGGCGTTTCGCTTACGCCTGACTTCAAAGGGGACAAGACGGCGTTCCTTGAGAGCGAGCTAAACGGCAATAAAATGATTGCGTATTATACCGAGAGTGAGTTTAATTCGCGCGCGTTTGAGTATGACGCGAGCTTGATTGTGCAGGATAACCTCAACACTTATCGCAAGAGGTGTTATGACCTGCCTCCAATTGACGAAATCCCCGAACGTATTACTATTTTCACCACGCGCGGATTCTTTTGCGGCGAAGATGACGTCGTACACGAGCTGTACGCCGACACGCTTGACGCTGCCGATTTTGGGCGGAGGCGAATAGACGTGGTTGACGGGGACATCGTGCGTGAAACGATTGTACAGGCGTCGGAGTTTCTTGCGAACGAGATTCAACCCGACGGAGCGTTCATCTATGGCTATTTCCCCGTTTTCGATGCACAAATCAGCGGGTATAACATTGTACGGCACGCGTCGTCGTTGTGGAGTTTAATCAACCTCTACCGTATGAGCCCACCCGAAAAGCGGGAAAAACTAATGCCTAAGTTGTCGAGCGCGATTGCGTATATGGAACGCGAAATTGAGTATAAAGACGACGATACGGCGTTTCTTGTCGAGCGTAATGCAAACGAAATCAAGTTAGGCGCGTGTGGCGTGGCAATCATCATGTACACCGAATACCTTGACGTTTTCGCCGATTCTGCCGACAGCGAAACTATTGCAGGATACGTCGAAACCGTCCGCAAGTTGGCGAACGGAATATTGCAAATGCAGAACGCCAAAACGGGTGAATATTGGCATATACTTGACTTTCCGGGGTTTGAGCGCGGAAACGCCGAGAATGAATTCCGCACCGTTTATTATGACGGCGAGGCGACGTTTGCGTTAGCGCGCGCATACACCTACACCAAAGATGAGAGGTTCTTGAAAGCGGCGAAGCGTTCGGTGGACAACTTTATTGTGAAGAACTACGTTCAGCACCGTGACCACTGGGTAGCGTACGCGCTGTTCGAGGTTACGAAATACGCGCCGTCGCCTAAGTATTACGAGTTTGCGCTACGCAACGCAGACGAGAACCTCAACGCGATTTACTCGCGCGCAACATCGTTCCACACCTACCTCGAGATGTTGATGGCGGCGTGGCGAACGTATAAACGTGCGATTGCCGACGGTATTAAATCGACGACTATCAAAAAGTATGACCCCACGTATTTCGCGCAGACGATTTATCGTCGCGCCCGTCATATGCTTAATGGGGTTTTCTACCCTGAATACGCGATGTATATGAAATGCCCCGAAAAAGTTGTCGGTTCGTTCATGGTGCGGCATCATAACTACCGCGTCAGGATTGATGATATTCAACATTTTATCGGCGGATATTATTTTTACAGCGTTTTTTACGACGAAATCAAAGAATACTTGACAGAGGACTTTATTCGCAGCTTGGACAAGTCCGTATCTGTTACGCTTGTGGACGAGGAATCGGTCACACTCAGGTTTGTTATAGATTCGCAAGATATTCCTCCTTCGCCCGAACCGCCAATGCCGACTCTCCCGACACAAGCGGAAACATGGCTGAAGATTCAACAGTTGGGCGCGGCTTGTATCGGTTGTGGAGCTTGTATGAACATCTGCCCGAACAAAGCAATTGTTATTCATAGCACTGCAGAGGGTGACGTTGCCGTTGTTGACAAAGCGCGGTGTACGAAATGCCGACGGTGTGAGCGTATATGCCCCATTGTGAAATCGCAGGAGCGTTTACGCGCGCGGGGCGGTCAGGTTATCGCGTCGCCTGACTCAAACACTCTGCAATTCCCGCAAAACCGAGAAGCCATCTACTATGGAATCCCCGATAACTTGTCCGGACGAATAGATTCATTCATAGCAAAAACAAGCGTTCCGGTTGCGTTTACCGACCATGATGTTAAGTTCAAAAACGGTAAAATCAAGGGCAAGGTTTTAGGGAAGTATGACGCGCTTGAGGTAGAAAAGGCGTTGGAGCGTTATCCCAACGCTGATGTGTGGATTCTGTACAGCGACCCCTACAATACTGCCAACAGAATGCTTCGTCTATTGCCGCAGGAGCGAATCAAGTTTTTGAATGCGAATATGGAGTATCGCCTTGGCTGTCACTTCTTGGGGCATTTTATCAGTTATCGCATGAACACGTTTTCGCCTTGTTGCGTAGCGGGAATGAACCCCGTTGTTCAAACGTCTGGCTCAATCCCTGAACGCATCGCGCATTGGCAGCGATATACGACACAATTGGTTGACGATATACGTAACGGCAAACCGAATGACTGTTCAAAGTGTCCGCTTTTGAAACCGGGATTCTGGCGGGCAGATGTGGCGTTGGACATGGTAAACTTCGGTTCAAATAATCCTGGGGACGTGTGTAACTTCAAGTGTATCTACTGCTTTTCCGAAGGTGCTTTGGAAAAGCTCAAGGGTGAGAACGAAGGATTCACGACCTGCGAAATCATTCAACAGCTTTCGCAAATGCCTGAGTTTGATAACAACAAATTCACGATTCAGCTTTCTAACGGAGAATTTTGCGCTAATAAACAGTGTGACGAAATATTGGACATTTTGCTTAAAACGAAATGGCGAATCAAACTTATTACCAACCTTTCGATTTACCGTGAAAAATTGGGCGTGCTTATGAAAACGGGGCGCGTGTACAGCACGGTGGTGTCCATGGACGCAGGTACGCGCGAAACTTTTAAGACAGTCAAAAAACTCGATTCGTGGAACAAGGTTGTGGCGAATTTGAAGAAGTATCCCGTTCAAAAAGCGGGGTTGACGCTGAAGTATATCATGCTCAAAGGCGTGAACGACAATGAAGCCGATATTGACGGATTCTATGACCTTGTGAAAAATGTCGGTTGCAAAGTCATTGCGTTATCGAGCAATCAGAAACTCAAGTATGAGCCGCTTACGCCTAAAATGCGCGAGTTGGCGTTGCGATTAGCAACAAAAGCAAAAGCAGACGGTGTGGAAATAACAACCACTACTTATTTAAATACCGACGATGCAAAGTGGCTCCGAGAAACGTATAACAAGCTATGAAAGGAATGGTCATAACATGAAAAATTACAGCATCGCCGCTTATGACAATGCGTTAGAAAAGGTTAAAACGCTCAACAAAACACAGCAGGATTTGTTTTGGCGCGCGCTTGAGCCTGACACAGCCAAAGTCGCCGACGCGAAGAAGGATTTCTTTGCCTCCATGAAGCCCGACGCTAAAGTTTCGCACATTCAAGAGGGCACGTTCACGCTGTTGCGCGTGTTTGACGCGCTGTGCAAGAAACACGGCTTGAGCTATTTCATATACGGCGGCGGCGTTATAGGCGCGATGCGTCATAAAGGTTTCATTCCATGGGACGATGACGTGGATATTCTCATGCCGCGGGAGGACTTTTACCGATTTTGGGAGATGGTAAACGACGACATCTTACCCGGATTCTATATGAGACCTTTGCTGAAAGTCTACAAGAGCATTCCCGGGACGTATGGGTTCAGCTATAGCTTGCGCTCCGTTGACCACGGCAGCGGCGGGTTCAAGTGTTTTTTGGAATTCAATATGCTGTGTAAAGTGGACGAAGTTAGTGAAAAAGTTGCTTCCGAGATAATCGCGACGCGTAAGGAGTTAGGCAAAACGATTGTGAAAGACTTTTTTAACAACGAGTATCAGGACAAGAAAACGCGCTACGCCGCCTCGCTTGAATTTATTCGTAAAGACTTAGATTCGATTTACGACGGGCTGTTCTTTAAGTCGGGCAATCACGTAGGATACTCCACGCATATCGGGAGCCGCGCCGCGACTCCGCGATTCCATACGCTGCGTACTGAAGACGTATTCCCCGCGCATAAAATGGAGTTGAACGGCGTGGAGTTTGACTTCCTGCATTCGGCAGTCGAGAACACCGAAACCCGATTCGGCGATATATATTATTTGCCTAACGACATTACCTCACATAATCACGGCGTTGACAAGGGCTATGAGAATTGGTCGGGCATTTTGAGCGAATACATTCAAAAGACGAATGAAGAAATGGGGTGGAACAAATGAAGTTGCGAAAACCCAAAAACGTCACAAACGAAACCAAGTTAGCTCAGGAAAATGACGAGTTGCGGGCGAAAATCGACGAACTAAAAGCCGAGAATAAACAACTCGAAAAATATATCGCGAAATGCGAAAAAAAGCTGACTAAAATAAACGATTTTATTGACGCAAATATTGAACACCAACGTCTGTTAGGCGAATATTTGAACACAAAGCGAGGAAATTCATGATTATCGGGTACACTTCCGGGGTCTATGACTTGTTTCACATAGGTCACTTGAGTCTGCTTAAAAACGCCAAGGCAATGTGCGACAGGCTCGTTGTGGGCGTAACGACGGACGAGTTGGTCAGCTACAAAGGCAAACAGGCGACAATATGCTACGGTGACCGTGCGGAAATCGTGAGGTCTGTTCGCTATGTTGACGCAGTCGTTCCGCAGGAAAATATGGACAAAGTGGCGATGTGCCGCAAGCTCAAAGCAGAGTATTTGTTCGTGGGTGATGATTGGTACGATACGCCCAAATGGAAACAAATCGAGGAGGAATTAGCGAACATCGGCACTAAAGTGGTGTATTTTCCATACACTAAAGGAATTTCTTCCACTATGTTGAATGAGTCATTAAAAAAGATATGAAAGATAAAAACATATGATAAAACAAGCAATTATCGACTTATCGAAAAAGCAGGATTTGTCGTACGACACGGCGCGCGCTGTCATGGAGCAAATCATGACGGGTGAGGCGACTGCCGTTCAAATGAGCGCGTACCTGACCGCGTTAAGCCTGAAAGGTGAAACTATTGATGAAATTTCCGCATCGGCTCAGGGTATGCGCGCGCACTGTGTACGGCTCTTGCACGATTTTGACGTCCTTGAAATAGTCGGCACCGGCGGCGACCACTCCAACACGTTTAACATCTCCACTGCCGCTTCCATTATCGCGGCGGCGGCGGGTGTTCCTATTGCCAAGCACGGCAATCGCAGTGCGTCCAGCAAGTGCGGCTCGGCGGACGTGTTGGAGGCACTCGGCGTCAAAATCGACATTCCTCCGGAGAAAAGCACGGCAATGCTTAGCGAAATTGGAATCTGTTTTCTCTATGCACAAAATTATCACTTAGCGATGAAATATGTTGCACCTGTGCGACGAGAGTTGGGGATTCGCACGGTTTTCAACATATTAGGTCCGCTGACTAACCCTGCCGGGGCGCGCATGGAGTTGATGGGTGTGTACGACAAAACGCTTGTAGAGCCACTCGCGCAGGTAATGCTTGCGTTAGGGGTGGAGCGCGCTATGGTTGTTCACGGCGAGGACGGGATTGACGAAGTTTCGCTTTCGTCGGATACTTTCGTTTGCGAAGTCAAAGACGGGTGGGTGCGCTCGTACACAATCAAACCTGAAAATTTCTGGTTCACGCGCTGTCATAAAGCCGATTTGCAAGGCGGAGAGCCTGCCGAAAATGCCGCAATTCTGCGGTCACTGTTCAGCGGTGAGCGAGGGGCAAAACGTGATGCGGCAGTGCTTAACGCAGGCGCGGCGATGTTCGTAACAGGGAAGTATGACACTATCGAGGCTGCAATCAAGGAGGCGAACGAGGCAATCGACAGTGGTGCGGCGGCAGCGAAACTTGCCGATTTCGTGAGATATTCTAATAAGTGAAAATATTATGCTAAGTGAGCGTTCATGCCTTAGCAAATACATGAACAAATGTGCGGCGTTTACGGAGGAGGCAAAATGAACATATTACAGCAAATATGTGAACAAACGCGCATTCGCGTCGAGCGAAATAAGGCGATAGTTTCTCTTAGTGAAATTGAACAGCGGGCATTGGCATTACCCAAAGGAGGTTTCGCTTTCGAGAACGCGTTACGCGGTGAGGGAATATCGTTTATCTGTGAAATTAAGCGGGCGTCGCCATCTAAGGGCATAATTGCTGAGGAATTCGACTACTTGCAAATCGCGCAAGACTACACGGAGGCAGGGGCGGCTGCCATTTCAGTCCTGACCGAACCAGACTGGTTCAAAGGCGCGGACTCATACTTGAGCGAAATATCATCGCGAGTTGAAACTCCACTTTTGCGAAAAGATTTCACTATAGACGAGTATATGATTTACGAAGCGAAGTGTATTGGAGCGTCGGCGATTTTGCTCATCTGTGCGGTGATTGACCGTGACACGCTTACGCGGTATATTCAGCTTGCAGACGCGTTAGGGCTGTGCGCGTTGGTTGAGACCCATGATGAAACCGAGATTGAGACGGCGTTGGCGGCAGGTGCGCGAATCGTGGGTGTAAATAATCGTAACCTAAAGACGTTCGAGGTGGATATTTCGCTTAGTGAACAATTACGTCGGCGCGTTCCGCCTGAACTTGTGTTCGTCGCGGAGAGTGGAATCACGACTCGTGAGGAGGTGGCGCGGCTACAATCTGTGGGTGTGGATGCGGTACTTATAGGTGAAAAAATTATGCGTAGTGTGGATAAGAAAATAGCTATAGCGGAGTTAAAGGGGTAGAGTGTTCCATGACACGAGTGAAAATTTGTGGATTGACGCGTATGCAAGATGTGGAAATCATCAATAGCCTACAAATAAAACCCGACTATGTCGGGTTCGTTTTTGCAGAGAGTCGCCGAAAAGTTACGCTTAAGCAGGCTGCCGAACTGCGTGATGCTATTTCACATAGCGTAATCGTGGTGGGGGTGTTCGTGAATGAGCCTATTATAAATGTTCATAATTTGGCGAAAAGCGGAATAATCGACATGATTCAGCTTCACGGTAATGAAGACGATGAGTATATTCGCACTTTGACATTACAGACGGACAAGAAAATTATTCGCGCAGTCAAGACTGATTCGCCTCAAGGTTCGGCGGATTTTCTGCTATTCGACAGCCCCTCACCCGGCTCCGGCAGGACGTTTGACTGGGGTACGCTCCCCTCCGTGACTACTCCCTACTTCTTGGCAGGCGGGTTGAACCCCGACAACGTAGCGGAGGCGATTCGGCGTGTGTCGCCCTATGCGGTGGATGTCAGCAGTGGGGTTGAAGTGGACGGGTTTAAGGACAGAAAGTTGATTGAACGGTTTATCAGCGAAGTGATAAACAAATAATATGTGAAATACATTCGCTATAGTGGAAGGAAATGTACATGAATATTGCAGTAGCGCAATCGGGCGGCCCGACCGCCGCTATCAACTCATCACTCGCGGGAGTTATCGCTGAGGCGATGAAAATTAGCCAAGTAGAACATATTTATGGCGCAAAGAATGGAATCGCAGGAGTCATGAACGATGAGTTTTGCGACTTACGCGCGCTCGTGGCGCGTCCGTACGGTATGGTGACACTGCGTCAAACGCCTTCATCGGCACTCGGCTCGTGCAGAATCAAACTCACCGAGGAGGACTACCCCAAGATTATCGCCAACTTAGTGAAACGTAACATTGGCGCGTTTTTTTATATAGGTGGTAATGACTCTATGGACACAGTGAGTAAACTTCACGATTATGTAGTTAGCAAAGGTATAAATATTCGCTTTGTCGGTATTCCGAAAACGATAGATAATGACCTTCCCGAGACCGACCACACGCCCGGATTTGGCTCTGCGGCGAAGTATCTCGCGGCGACGGTAAAGGAAATTATCGCAGACAGCAACGTCTATTACGTTAATTCTGTGACGATTATTGAGGTTATGGGGCGCGACGCGGGCTGGCTGACCGCCTCAACGTCCATTTTGCGCGAAACGTGCGGCGGAATGCCCCATCTGATTTATTTACCTGAGCGTCCGTTTGATGTGCAGACGTTTCTGAAAGACGTCGCGAATCTGCATGAGAGCGGCATTCGCGCCGTGATTGTAGCGGTGTCTGAGGGGCTCAAGGACGCGGACGGCGAGTACGTCGCCGCCGATAACCAGTCCGGCAAAGCCGACGTGTTCGGGCATAAGTATTTGGCGGGGTTAGGAAAGTTTCTCGAGGCGCAAGTTTCAGATAAGTTGGTGTGCAAAGTTCGCTCAATCGAATTAAATGTCATGCAGCGATGTGCGAGTCATATTGCGTCAATGACTGATTTGGACGAGGCGGCAGAGGTGGCGGCGGCAGGCGTTCGCGCGGCAGTCACAGAGGGGTACAGCGGCGTTATGATGTCCATTGTGCGGGTTAGCGACGCCCCGTATAAGGTTGAATATTTGCCCGTTGACGTGAAGTGTGTGGCTAATCATGTGCGGCATTTTCCCGCTGAGTGGATAAACACGCAGGGGAACGGCATTAACGAACAGGCGCGAGGGTATTTTATGCCGTTGATTCAGGGTGAACCCAACGTCTTATTTGAAGATGGCGTGCCTGTACACTTCAAAGTCGACGAGACCGACTATATGCGCGATAACGGCGGCGATTAAGAGAAATGCGGCGGCAACCGCTTGAATTGTAAATATTCGCAAATATGTTATATGGCGATTTTTTACGCTATGTGAGGAAAAAGCGGTGTAGCGAACACCGCTTTCTTCTAATTCATCGGCAAACTCTTTTAACTCGCGCTCTTGCTCATATTCTCCTTCTTGCTCAACTCGTATTTGCTGCATGAAAACTCACCTCCGTCGAATGTTATTTCTATGCTGTCTCCCGTTTCAATTTCGCTAAGCAGGAGTTTTTCGGACAGCATATTCTCGATTTGTGTCGTGATAAGTCGCCTCAACGGACGCGCCCCGTAGGTTTTATCGTAGCCCTGCGCGGCTAATGCGGACACGGCGTTGTAGGCGAAGTCTAACGTGATGCCTAATGCGGTTGCGCGCTGTTTCACGCCCTCCAACAGCAGTCGGCAAATTTGCTCGTTAGCAGACTGTGACAGCTTGTTGAACACGATAATATCGTCCACGCGGTTGATGAATTCGGGTTTGAATGACTTTTTCAACTCGTCTAATACGCGCGTGTTCACGGCGCACTCTTTGTCTGATGACTCGCCAAAGCCGATTGCGCCGCGGTTTTCGGTGATGAGCGACGCGCCCACGTTGGAGGTCATAATCACGACTGCGTTCTTGAACGAGACTTTGCGCCCGTCCGACGATGTGAGTATGCCGTCTTCCATGATTTGCAAAAAGATGTTATACACGTCGGGGTGGGCTTTTTCGATTTCGTCGAATAAAATCACCGAGTAGGGCTTGCGCCGCACTTTTTCGGTGAGTTGACCGCCGTCCTCATATCCCACGTACCCGGGGGGTGAGCCGATTAGTTTAGAAACCGCGTGTTTCTCCATATATTCGGACATATCAAGGCGGATTAACGCCGAATCGTCCCCAAAAAGCTCGGACGCCAATGACTTGCACAGCTCAGTTTTGCCTACGCCTGTGGGTCCCAAAAACACGAATGTCCCGATTGGGCGGTGGGGGTTTTTGAATCCTGCACGGCTGCGTTTAATAGCGCGCGATACCGATTCCACTGCCTCGTCTTGCCCGATGACGCGCTGTTTGAGTTGACTCTCAAGGTGCGTTACTTTTGCCGCCTCGTCCAACGACAGCCGCGCTACGGGAATTCCCGTTTGCTTCGCTACAAGCTCGGAGATTGAATCGGCGGTGATTTCGCCGTAGGTCTCGGGGCTGCGCTGTTTAGCGGGCGGCTTCATGAAGCGCGTCGACGTGTCGCGAGGTTGTGCGCTGGGCGTAGCCTTGAATGCGGGGAGACGCGCTTTCAGCTCGTCTAACTCTTGTGTGAATCGGCGTTCTTTGTCTCGCAGGTTGGCGGCTAACTCAAAGTCCTGCGCGTTTACTGCGTCGGCTTTTTCGTCAGTGAGGCGCAGGAGTTTTTCCTCTAACTCCTGAATGTCGGGCGGTGCAGTGAACGCGCGCAGGCGCAACAGCGCGCTTGCCTCGTCAATGAGGTCAATCGCCTTATCGGGGAGAAAACGGTCATTGATATAACGCGCGGACAGTTCCACCGCCGCCGTGATTGCCGAGTCGGCGATTTTTACTTTGTGGTGCGCCTCGTATTTGTCGCGCAGTCCCTCAAGTATACGAATCGCCGACGGTTCGTCCGGCTCGTCAATGGTGATGGGCTGGAATCGGCGTTCTAACGCTGAGTCTTTCTCGATAAATCGGCGGTATTCCTCTATAGTCGTCGCGCCGATGAGCTGAATCTCGCCGCGCGCCAACTGCGGTTTGAGGATATTCGCCGCGTCAATCGCGCCCTCCGCCGCGCCCGCACCTATAATAGAGTGCAGCTCGTCAATGAACAGTATCACGTTGCCGTCGCGTATTGCCTCGTCCAACGCGGACTTGATACGCTCCTCAAAATCGCCGCGATACTTCGCGCCCGCAAGCATTGAGGGCAAGTCCAACATGAGCAGGCGTTTGTGTTTGAGGTTTTCGGGTACGCTCCCCGTGCCGCCTTGCGCGATTTTGAGGGCGAGACCCTCTGCGACAGCCGTCTTGCCTACGCCGCTTTCGCCGATTAAACAAGGATTATTTTTGCGCCGCCGCATAAGAGCCTGAATCACGCGCTCGATTTCGTCGTCACGGTTGACTACGGGGTCGATTTTATTTTGTTTAGCCATTTCGGTGAGGTCGCGACAGTATTTGTCCAACGCAGTCTTGGCTTTTTTCGCAGTCGTCGCTGTGTTACTGCTCGTGCTTTTGCCGCCCTTGAAGTAGCCGGAATCAGTCGTGTCACCGAACAGCTCGTCGTCGCCGTAGCCCTCTCCGTCGCGCGTTGAATCGGCAGTACAATCCCCATACAGTGCAGTGATGTTCACGCCGAGTTCGCGCAAGAGCAGTACAGCGTAACATTCAGTGTCTTTGATGATTGCTTTTAAGAGGTGTTCCGTTCCCGCGAACGTGTGTCGCCGCCCTGACGCGGTACGTGCTTCGGTGAGAGCGTTCTCGAGTATACGCTTACTGCGCGGCGTGAAATCGGCAGAGTTCAGCTTGGTGGGTATACCTTTGCCTACCACCGCTTCAATTTTGTAGAGAATCTCGTCGCGGGTAATTCCGTGTTTGCTGAGCGCGCGAAACGCCATGGAGTTGCCCGAGGCGGAACTACTGTCCTCCGACAATAATCCGCACAGGATATGTTCACTGCCTATATAAATGTGTCCGAGAGATTGCGCGGTCTTGACAGCGGCGTTCAGCCCTGCATTGGCTTTTTCGGTGAAATCGTTGAATTGAAGCATAGTTCTTGTACTTCCTTTACTGTAATACATTATTAGACCTGTCCGCGAACTCGCTCGCGGTGAATTTTGGGCGAATTTCCCGCCATACTTCGTTACATTTTCTTGTAATGCACAAAGCATTACTGTAAAAACTCGCCTCGTCTGACGAAAAATTCGCTTCAAAATTTCACTCGCTCGGAGTTCGCGGATAGGTCTATTATAGGCTGTTTTAGGCTTTCTTAAACAGTATATTGTACATTTTGCGTCAATAGACCTGTTAAAAATTAGTATAAAAGCCTTCTCGAAAAAAATTTTTTTAATTTTTTTGGAAAAAGGTATTGACATTTGGAAAAAACCATGATACACTACGTATTAGCACTCATTCAACGAGAGTGCTAATATATATAATTTATATATATAATGCCTAAGGGAGGCTGTCGAATGTCGGTCAACGAACGCAGATTCAAAATCTTAGAAGCGGTTATCGACGAATATATCAAGAACGGTGAGCCGATTGGTTCCAAGTTGCTCGCCGGATTGTTAGACTTCGCGGTCTCCCCCGCCACAATCCGTAACGAGATGGCTCAACTCGAGCAGGAGGGCTATCTTGAACAGCCGCACACGTCGGCAGGGCGGGTTCCTACGGTCAAGGGTTACAGGGTATATATAGAGAACCTGTCAACCGACCGCAACAGCGTTTTGTCCGATGAGGACAAGGGCATTATTGACTCGGCGGTACGCGGCATTTGCGGCGACACTGACGAGCTGATTATCGAGAACGCAGGCAATGCGTTAGCAGAGCTGACTAAGTGTGCGGTGGTATCGTCGCATAATTTAGCGAAGTTTTCGGTAATCACCAAAGTTGACGTGATTCCCGCAGGGAAGCGAGTATATGTGCTTTTACTCGTGACTTCCGGCGGAGGAATCAAGAATCGTGTGTGCAGGTTATCGTTCGACCTCAATCACGAACAGTTGGCGTTTTTTACGGAGTTCGCCAACGAGAACCTTTCGGGGGTGAATCCGCAACACCTCTCCCCCGAATTTATCGAGCGAATGGGTTTGGCTTTAGGGACTTATATGGCGTCGTTATCGCCGTTGCTCAAAGCAGTGGCAGACCTCTCGGGGGAGATGACGTCCAGCCGGTTTAAGTTTGACGGTCAAAACCACCTGATTGCTTTTGAGGATTTGCATAAGAAAGAGATATTGTCGATTCTTGAAAGTAAAGGGGCGTTCACCGAATTTTTAGACAATGCGTTCTCCGAAATCAACGTGGTGTTAGGAGGAGAGGAGTCAGACACTTTTGCGGTCAGCAATTCGGGGCTAATTGCAGGGAGCTATCAAAAGCACGGACAAACGGCGGGAAGTTTTGGCGTAATCGGGCCGATGAGGTTGGATTATAAGAAACTCATTCCTTATGTGGATTATTTTGCCGTCGAAGTCACCAAACTGCTGTCGGGTACCGAAACCGACACCGAGGAAAACCGATAAGTTCACCTCGTATTAAATTTGACCGTATGAATTTATGGTCGTTCCCTTAAAGTGCTTACGCTCTATACAGAAGCAAAGCCGGGAACAGAAATTTTGGAGGAAATTATGCAAACTACAGGGATTGTAAGAAAATTGGACGATTTGGGAAGAATCACTATTCCGCAAAACATCAAAAGGCGGCTCAACATCACAGGCGGCGACAAGTTAGAGGTGTTCTTGTTGTCAGACGGCGTAGCGTTTAAGAAATACTCGGCACTCGGCGAGAACGAGATTTCGCGCAAATGCTGTGTTGAGCTCCGTAAATCGACAGGCAAACTTTGTTTCGTAGCAGATAAAGAAGGCGTTATCGTTTCCGGTGCGGAAGATGACGAGGGCAGAGGGCTCAAAAATAAAGAGCAGATGAAGAAAGTGATTTCAAAAGGCGAGCGTTACAACGGGCTCAGCGCGGATAAGTCAGAGTGGATTACCATGATTCCGATTGGTGAAAAAGGTTCGGTAGGCGGCGTTTTTGTAGCGGTTCACGGGAAACAAGAAGACGCGTCGGTTCACACCATTCTTGATTACACCGCTGCAGTGATTGGAGCGCACGAGGCTTGTTAAACGCATGAACATAAGAACATACGTTAAAATTTGACGGAATTTTGCCACACTAAGGCTGTTGGTATATGTTCTAAAAGGCAAGGAGATGGGAAAAAGTGAAAAAGAACAAGAAGAACGAAGACACGTTTACAATAACGGAGGAGGCGAACGTCGCCTCTTCCGACTCCCCCGGGGTGGAAATCATTGACCCCGAAACGGCAGATGAGGCGCAGTCGGAAGTTGTTCTGTTAAAGGAACAGCTTGTGCGACAAGCCGCCGAGTATGACAATTATCGCAAGCGCACGGCGCGCGAACGGTTGGAGTTAGTCCCCGAAATTACGGCAGGAAACGTCACGGCGTTTTTGCCCATTCTCGATAATATTGAGAGGGCGTTGTCGGCGGAATGCTCCGACGCTAACTACAAAACCGGTATAGAGATGATTCGCGAGAGTTTCGTCACGGCGTTGGCAAACTTGGGTGTGGAAGAAGTCAGCACTGAGGCGTTTGACCCTGCCATTCATCAGGCTGTCCAAAACGTCCCTCATGATACGCTTGAGAGCGGGCAAATCGCCGAGGTGTTCCAAAAAGGATACCGAATCGGCAACCGCGTCATTCGTTTTGCTATGGTGGCGATTGTGGAGTGAGGACAAACAAACTAAACAAGAAAAAATGCTCAATAGAGATAAAATAAATTACAAAGGAGAACAACGAAATGGCAAAGATTATAGGAATTGACTTAGGCACAACAAACTCGTGTGTGTCGGTTATTGAGGGCGGCGAGGCAATAGTGATTGCTAACGCCGAGGGTTCGCGGACTACTCCTTCAATCGTCGCGTTCACAAAGGACGGTGAGCGGTTAGTCGGGCAGTTAGCAAAAAACCAGTCGGTCACTAACCCCGACAAAACGATTATTTCAATCAAGCGCGACATGGGTACGAACAGAAAAGTCGATATTGACGGCAAGAAATATACGCCGCAAGAAATATCGGCGATGATTCTGCAAAAGCTCAAAACAGATGCAGAAGCATACCTCGGACAGACAGTCACCGACGCGGTGATTACTGTGCCGGCATATTTTACCGACGCGCAACGGCAGGCGACTAAAGACGCAGGGCAGATTACCGGCTTGAACGTCAAGCGCATTATTAACGAGCCGACGGCGGCGGCACTCTCCTACGGCATGGATAAGGAGAATGAGCAAAACATCGTCGTGTATGACCTTGGCGGCGGTACGTTCGACGTTTCGGTTATTGAAATGGGCGACGGGATTCAGAAAGTTTTGGCGACTGCGGGGGATAACCGACTCGGCGGTGATGACTTTGACAAGCGAGTCATTGATTTCTTGGCGAGCGAGTTCAAAAAGTCTCACGGCATTGATTTGACGGGCGACAGCATTGCTATGCAGCGTCTCAAAGACGAGGCGGAGAAAGCGAAAATCACGCTTTCGGGCGCGGCAACCGTCAACGTGAACATTCCTTATATTACGGCGGACTCGACAGGTCCCAAACATTTGAGTGTGGACATTTCGCGCGCGAAATTCAACGAGTTGACTGCTGATTTGGTGGATAAGACAATGGCACCGCTCAAAATGGCGTTGAGCGATTCGGGGCTGAGCAAAGACGAGATTCACAAAGTCTTGCTTGTGGGCGGTTCAACGCGCATTCCCGCCGTGCAGGACGCAGTGAAGAACTTCCTCGGGAAAGAGCCGTTCAAGGGTATCAACCCTGATGAGTGTGTGGCAATGGGGGCGGCGATTCAAGGCGGGATTATCAATCAGGAGTTGGGCGGCGATTTGTTACTGCTTGACGTTACGCCGCTGTCTTTAGGCATTGAGACACTCGGCGAAGTATGCACCAAGATGATTGAGCGTAATACGACCATTCCTGTCAAGAAGTCACAAGTGTATTCTACGGCGGCTGATAATCAGTCCAGCGTGGATATTCACGTTTTGCAGGGTGAGCGCGAGTTCGCGAAAGATAACAAGTCAATCGGCAACTTCCGCCTTGACGGAATCGCGCCCGCGCCGCGTGGCGTGCCGCAGATTGAGGTTAGTTTTGACATTGACGCGAACGGAATCGTCAACGTGTCCGCCAAGGATTTGGGCACGGGTAAGTCACAGCATATCAGCATTACCGCGTCCACCAATATGAGCAAGGAGGACATTGATAAAGCGGTCAAGAATGCCGAGGCGTATGCCGACGAGGACAAGAAGCGCAAAGAAGAAGTCGAGGCGCGTAACGAGGCAGACCAAGCCGTGTTCCAGATTAAAAAGTCTATGGAAGATTTCGGCGAGAAAGTAACCGACGACGATAAGGCGAAGATTAACTCGTTGATTGAGGCTCTTGAAGAGGCACTCAAGGGTGATGATATTGATGCGGTTAAGTCGGCTAAGGAAACGCTCATGAAAGAGGCGCAGGGCATTTTCGGGCGCATTTATCAGGAGCAGGGGGCTGCGGCGGGCGGTGCTGAAGGTATGCCTACACCAGAGGATATGGCGGCGGCGGGTATGCCGAACATGGATGATGATAATGTGGTAGATGCGGATTTCACGGAGTGAGATGAATGTTATGGGCGGATTCAATTCCGCCCTAATACATAATAGACCTCTTGAGAAATTAAAATGCGGTGTCTTTGCGGTCAATTTTCCGCCATACTGCGTTGAAAATACTCGAAATGCACAAAGCATTTCTGCGTTTTTCGCCTTGTCTGACGAAAAATTGCCTTCGCAAATCCC
>Ga0082212_10001431_pt1 | contig 35192 bp, 30 predicted proteins | sample TergutNt197P3_FD_71548 | JGI IMG/M metagenome (GOLD analysis project Ga0082212, IMG submission 71548) | Neocapritermes taracua P3 segment gut microbial communities from Petit-Saut dam, French Guiana - Nt197 P3 | ecosystem: Host-associated > Arthropoda: Insects > Digestive system > Gut ... | reverse complement strand
TCGGCTATATCGGAATACACTTCATCCAGACATTAAGCATTGTTATTTTATCTGATTTCCATGCAAAACCAAGCTTAATGTCTGGATGAAGTGTATTCCGATATAGCCGACGCAAACGATTGTGGTGTAAATGGATGCTGGGCTTGCATCTGGCTTCATGACAAGTCATATTTTTCCACAAGATGAAGTGGTTGGTCGGGGTCGTACTCGAATTGCTTTATATCTGGTTCTGGTTGCGCCTGACGCTGTTTTACCGCCTCAATTCTTAGCCGGATTTCATCGGATGGCGGCTTGATCGTGCCCGGCGTGGGTTTTCCCGGCGCTGTCTGTATTGCCTGAACCGGTTTTTCTTTCCGCTGTCTTGTCTTTCGTGGTGTCGATTCCTCTTTTTCCAGTCGCGCGACAAAACGTAAAACCGTACTGTGTGCTACCGTCAGACTGAAATTTTCGGACAGGATACGGGCGATGTTCCTGAATGTGCATCCGCGCTGGTGTAATTTGTAAATCAGATCACGATGCGGTGTGAGTTGGGAACGTTTTTTCTTTCTGGTGAAACCGGCGAGAATTGCTTTGTCTTTTTCGTCCATACATTTTTCTCCGTAAAATAACAGATGAACGCTTTTGTGGAATACGCACCAGACACGCACCAATCGCGCACCAGACGCGCACCAAGTACGCACCAAACGCGAGTTCCGCGAAATCTAAGCCGAAGGCTTAGACAAAATGGAGTGACTGACCCACCAAGCAGCATATACGTGGGTTACGATAGTAACGAGTATTGGGACTCGTAAACTATGCAGAGCCAAAAGGCTACGGGAGGAATCGGTCATGAGGAACGATAGCACATATTGGGTGGGAATGGATGTTCATGCGGACAAAATCCAGGTATCTGTATACCGTGATACCGAAATGTCGCCATATGAGGAATACGAAAGCCAGACGGATACGCGGTCAATGGGTCGATTACTAAAAAGGCTTAAAAGCTTGCCCGGCGAGGCGCAGTGCGTATACGAAGCGGGGCCGTGCGGATACGAACTGCACCGGTATCTGACTTGCAATGGACTCAAGTGTGAAATAACGGCGCCGGCATTGATACCGAAAAAAGCTGGAGACCGGGTAAAAACAGACCGGCGGGATGCGCGGAATCTTGGGCGTCTTTATCGTTCTGGAACGCTGACGATGATCTACATACCTGATAGGGATCAGGAGGCAATACGCGACCTGGTAAGGGATGGTGTCTGTAGCTCAAATTCCTTGCGACGCGGTCTTACAGCTTTGGCGAGGTCTGAATAAATGGGCGATTTGCCACGCCGGAAAACGTTTTTAGGAACTATGAAAAAGAGTATAAAGCAGACACGCGGCAGGTGGCGCGGGTAATAGGCGATACGTACAATTTTCGCAGAGAAAGCGCTATGACTTCAAAGCTATTCGCCGCCCGTTCCGCGCCGGCGGCCTTCTGTGCCTTCTTCAAAGCAGACGGATCAATGCCCTGCGCAAGTTGTTCCCGCGCTTCAATGTGCACTTCCTTGCTTCCTGTAATGGCACGTACGGGTATTTTCCCAAAGCCAGCAGTTTATATTTCCCGTCGAAACGATATTTATGGCGCCAGAGTTTCCCGCCGAACGAAGCGATTTCGATATACAATCCGCCGCCGTCAAATAACTTTCGCGTCTTTTCAATCGGTTTTGCCTTTTTGATGTTTATGTCGGTCAGTTTCATGTTTCTCCTGTAAAAACTGCGTGAATGGCGCAAAAACCCCGTTATTTTATCGAAAACCCGCTATTTATACGGCTGTTATTTAATACGTGGGGATATGACATTTCAATATACTCAATATATCCCTGAATTTACCCCCTGATTATGCTGGATTTCAGTATGCCACAAGGGACGGCATTGGACATGTAAATAGACGAACACCGCGTATTTATTTATGATTCTGGATTGTATTGGAATGCTTTGAACTGTGTTGTGGTACGCCCGGCAGGATTCGAACCTGCGACCCTCTGCTTAGAAGGCAGATGCTCTATCCAACTGAGCTACGGGCGCATACGTAAAGCGGCGGGTAGTATAACAGGAGTTTTTGGACATTTGAACCTGGTTGTTGATGTTCGACGGTATTAGTGCCGACCCTCCATGTTTTCACAGGGAGGGTCGGCGCAGCTTGTTAGTTGTTAAAACCTGGCTTTGGGTCCGAAGAATTTAGCGATATCGTATTTCCCGATATGTCGCCCCAGGGCGCCTACCAGACCGAGGCTCACACCCCTTGCTCCGCCGTTAAATCCGAAACCGCAGGCGCGCATCAACTTGAGGTTGAATAGTTCGCACATCTCCGCGCCGTTGCAGGCTTCCTCGTTTTGACAGAACAGGTAAATCATCGGGCGGAGCTTGATTAAAATACAGGGCGACGACCACTGCGCGCCCAATGTCTGGTTGTCGGTGAATATTGTCCACGTCATTGAGTGCGGAGACGTGAAATGATGCATGGACGTCATTTGATCGCTGTATGACCATGAAAAAGCGTGACCCACCAGTTCGTATGTGAATTCGTGTCGCAGGTATTGAGGCGAATTGAGGCCGGGCATTTCCACCACGCCGAAGTGAGCGTTGTAGGTCGTTTCATTGCCGAAATACGGAGTCCCCATACGGGAATGGATGCAGGTGGTCAAACCATTGGTTAAATCCATGACGATCTGCACGCTGGCTCGCGGTTTGCTGTCAACAAGGAGATGACTGAACCAGAACAGTTGCTCATCCGGTTCGTAACAGCGGTAATCCGTCTCGATCCACTGTGTTTGGCCGTCCTCCCTGTAGCTGAGTCTGGATTTCTCCTTGAATCTGTAATGAATCACAGGGCCGCTACGGTCTGAACGAACGGTGAGTTCTTTGCCGACCAGTTTGTCGGTGAAAGGCATACTGTTGCCCGACATTATCTGCGGAGCGCCTGCGCCGCCGCCGAAGGCCGTGGTGCTTTTCAGCGCAGCTTCATGTACCTGCTCGTCGGTCATATGCGGAAAATCCCTGACGGGACGATAGACTAGACGCTGTCCTTTTCCGGGCGCCTGTGGGTCATTTGCCGACTGAACAACCATGCCGGCGCGTCCGTGTTCGTCGAAAGGCTCAAGGAACGCGAGTTGGCCGACAATCTCGCCGTCGCCGCGGAACATGTAATATTCCAGTTCGTCTCTTTCGTTGAAGCCGAGGCGAACGCCCGCCTGCTTCACCGGTGTGAACAGGTCGATGACATACATCGTATAGATGCCGGAAAATTCACATTCGCTCCGACTCATTATAAACATGTTGTTGTTGAGTGCGATGTAATCGGCCGGGCTGCAAAAGCCCAGGTAGTCGGCGTGCCGCGTCAGTTCGACAAAATTCACCGAAGCTATCGAATGGTACAATTCCAGCGTTTCGATGCCGGTGTCCTGAGTCCAGTGCAGGCCCTTGCTTTCCAGGCGATTTGTGAGGTGATGCCGCGTTTCCGGCGGTTTTTTGCCCGAAATTTCCAGGTAGCCGAAGTACACCTCGCGCTGCGTTTCCCTGTCTTCCACGACTATTTCCGTGTTTGACAGCGTCATCTCTTTTCTGCCGCTGGAAAACCATACTTCAAACACTGTGACCAGATCCGTCTCAAGGTCGACATACACGTTGTAGCCCTTTTGTACGCCGGGAATCAGGTGCGAGAAAAGGATTCCCTGCCTGATGGCCAAAGCGCCGTAACCCGCCTGAATTTTCGAGCCGCCGTTTTCAGTAAGCGTCAGCCGGTTTTTGCTCGTAAACTGGTAATTCAGCGTTAGGCCCTTGTCGGTTACGATTTTGAAAGTCTTTCCCGAAAGGACGTCCGACAATTCGGACGCAGACGTCGGACCTGTTGATTCCACGGCCTTGAGTCTTTGCCCGATCTGGTCTTTTGGAATATTTGTATATTTGAAACGATGCATCGGTATATTCATCGGCACATTCATCTTTGCTCTCCATAATCCTTAATCGGCCCGAAATACGGACTGTATTTATTTATAACTCACGAAATCATAGCCGATTCTTGAAATTTTCAATAGAAAATTTCAAGGTGGTTTAACCCGGATTTATTGTCACTGCCTGCGGGCATTGAAGAACTCTCTGATAAGCGCGCTGCATTCCTCTTCCAGAATTCCGCCCGTCGCCGCTATCCGGTGATTTAATTCTTTGGTGTTCGCCATTCGGAATACGGAATGCACAGCGCCCGCCTTGGAGTCACGCGCGCCATAGACAAGCTCATCCACGCGCGCCTGGATCATCGCGCCCACGCACATAACACACGGCTCAATCGTGACGATCAGCGCGGCGCCCGGTAGCCGGTAATTACCGGCGTTATGCGCCGCCTGTCGCAGCGCGACGATTTCCGCGTGCGCGGTCGGATCGCACCGGTGAATGGGATTGTTATGGCCGCGTCCTATGATTTTGCCGTTTAGCAATACCAGTGCGCCTACCGGCACCTCTCCTTCATCACACGCCCTTCGTGCTTCATCAAGCGCCTCACGCATCCAATATTCCGCCGTCGCAGGATCCATAGTGACCTCCATGATACCCCCATATCGGCGGATTTTTTCACAAATCGAAAAATCTTATGGGTTTTTTTTTGACAATTCCGCTTCCCTCTTGCAATTTGGACGCAAAGTCAGCTACTTTTTCCGCGGAAAAATGAGTGCATTTTGTTAACAGGGAACATTTTACATATGAACAACTCAAATGAAGAGCGATTAAAGATCGCGGTATTCATCGACGTCGATAACATTTCCATCGGCGTCAAACAGTCAATGAACAGGAATTTCGATGTCGGGGCGGTGCTGGAAGCAATTAAGGAAAAAGGTGAAATAATCACCAAAGTCGCTTACGGCGACTGGAAGCGTGCGGACGATTTCAGCCGTGCCATGACGCAGCACGCAATTCAGATGGTGCAGAGAAACGCGACTCCGGGCGGCGATAAAAACGGCGCGGACATCGCTCTCGCGCTTGACGCACTCGAAACCGCTTTTACCAGGCCGCATATCAACGCCTTTGTAATCGTCGGCGGCGACAGCGATTTTATCGCGCTGGTGGAAAAGCTTAAACAATATGACAAAACCGTATTCGTGGTCGGTGGACGCGGGTTTACCAGCATTATTCTGCAAAAAAACTGCCACGAATTTATTTCCTATGAAAACCTGGTCGGCGTGAATGCCTCTCGGAAACTAACCGGGCGAATTCAACTTTCCAGTCCTTCCACACTGGAAAGCACCATGCCGCTGGTTCGCCGGGCCTTGAAGATTCTCTCCGACCGGGAAGTTTCTCCGCAGCTTGGCCTCTTGAAAAGTACTCTGCTGCAGCTCGATTCGACTTTTTCGGAACGCGATTACGGAGTCGGAAGTTTTCGGGATTTCGTCCAAAAGCTTGCGGACGCCGGCTATATAAATTTGAAGCAGGTGGATCGCAGCATTATCGTTGAAATAAAAGAAGGCTTCAAGGAAAAGGAACAGGAAAACGCGGATGACGTTGCGGATTTTGAGAAAGAATCCCAAAGCTCCATGGAAACACAGCAGGCGGAATCTACGGAATCTATTGCCGCGCCCGCAGAGGCCTTGCCTGTAATAGGCGAAACCGGCGAATCTCCCGCGCCTGCGGAAAATGCGGACACCCCCGCGCCAATGCAGACTGCGGACGTAAGCGTAGCGCTGGAAGCATTTTTCCGGAATTCCACGTCAAAACCGCACTGGCCGCTTTATCTGCGCACTTTCAAACAATTGCTGCACGCACAGCAGCAGCCGTTCGACGAAAAGCAGTACGGTATATCCAGTACTTACGATCTGGCGCGGCAAGCGCAGCGCGACGGCCTGTTTCATATAGAGCGCAACCGCCAGGGCATTTTGCGCATCTTTCCGGGCGAACGATTTCCCAAGACCGACCGGGAAACGGAAGAAACTGCCGAGTCGATTCTTCCCGAAATTTCCACCGCTGAACCTGTTCATTCCAGGCATGTTTCCAGAGCTAAGACCGTCGCGCGCACGCGCGAGCCGTTGATTCCCACGGTTGATACGATTTCCGATTCGACTGAACAACCGCCGGTTGATGCGCCGATCGAACCGGAAGCTCATTCGACGGTAGTTTCAATCGAAACAAAAGAGGCGTACGACGTGATGCCTGTTGTCCCTGAAGATACTTCCGCTGCGGAGGCGGCGACTCTTAAAAAGAAGGAAGCAACAAGAAAAAGTGCGGCGGTGAAGGAAAAACCTAAAACGAAGCCTGAAACGCCGCGCAAACCGGCGGCCGCTGTAAAAACAACCAGGCCGGTGCGGAGCGCACAAAGCACGGCGCCTAAGCCACGGACAACAACTAAAGGGAAAACGAAACAGAAGGAATAACCCGAACATAATTTAAGGTTTGGCTCATGAAAAGAACGATTACGGAACCTGCGCGCGAAATTAAAATTTGCCGTGAGACGGATGTTGTCGTGGTGGGCGGCGGCCCTGGAGGAATCGGGGCGGCCCTTGCCGCGGCACGCGCCGGGGCAAAGACCGTATTGGTCGAACGATATGGCCACCTCGGAGGCATGGCTACGGGCGGATTGGTCGCCATCATTCCGAATCTCAGCACAATTCATGGGAAGCAACTGATCGGCGGAATATGCCAGGAGATAATCGACCGGCTGGATACACACGGAGCCACTCATTATCCTAAAAAGGAAGATTGGGGTTCCGACGACGAAAAACTCGTTAAATATTACATCGACGCGAATCTTGCCTTCTTCTACGTGCGCGACGACCTGACGTGCGGCCGCAAACGGGTTCTTTACACCGCGCTGACTGATCCCGAGATACTCAAGGCCGAACTCAACGCCATGATGGAGGAAGCCGATGTCAAACTGTATCTTCATTCATGGGGAACCCGGCCGATAATGGATGGCAACACTATTAAAGGTGTCTACATTGAAAACAAGTCCGGGCGGCAGGCCATTCTTGCGAAGACCGTCATTGATTGCACCGGGGACGGAGACCTGCTGCAGCCGGCCGGCGCCGACTGCGATCCACGAATGCTGCCGGGCATGAGGATCGCGGCGTTTGCATTCCCGTTCTGGGTCGGCAATGTCGATACGAAGAAACTTGAAGCTTTCAGGTCGACGGAGGCTGACCAATACGCCGGATTAATGGAAGACCTGAAAAAACAGGGAGGCGCCGCGTTTTATCTCAAGGATCTGGTCAGGCATCACGAGGGCGTCGTCTGGTTTTATCCTTTCCATGACAGCCTGCACCAGGCCGATATTGATGAAATCAATCGCGTGGAGCTGGAGGGACGCCGGAAAATGCTCGTTTCTTATGAGTTTTATCGTAAGCATGTACCCGGATTCGAAAACAGCTATATAACGCTTAGTTCACCGCAACTCGGCATCCAGGGCGGGCAGCGTGTCGTCGGCGAATATGTATTGGGTGAAAAGGACATCGTATCGGATGAAGTATTTGACGATACGATTGCCGTGTTTCCCAACAACGATACGGGCGAAAAATCCGCAAAGCATCCGAGCGTCTGTATTCCTTTCCGGGCACTCGTGCCACGGGGAGTGGAAGGACTGCTCGTCGCCTGTCGTGCGTACTCGTCGGACTACGAGCACAATGAATACTTCAATCTGATCCCACACTGCATAGCCTTCGGGCAGGCGGCGGGAGCGGCGGCCGCGTTATCCGTAAAATCCGGGATTATGCCCGGTAAGATCGACTGCCGCCTGCTGCAAAAACACCTGATCAGCCGGGGTGTTATTTTGCCGGAGGCGGTGTCGGAGATGATTGGCCGGGATTCATAGAGTTTCCGCCGCGGTCAGATTCTGAACGAAAAATCGAGTGAAACATCTAGCGCGGGAGCGCTGTGCGTGAGCCAGCCTATAGACATCAGATCGATGCCGGTTGAAGCGATAGCCTCGGCCGTTTCCGGCGTAATTCCTCCCGAGGCTTCAGTAAGAATTTTGTTATTAGCCGCGCCCGCCGTTTTGACAGCCTCGCGCAATGTCGGAATGTCCATGTTATCCAGCAGCACCGCGTCGATATTTTCTTTTAAGGCGCTTTCCAGTTGTTCGAGCGTGTCGACCTCAACCTCGACTTTCACCATGTGTCCCACGTGACGACGAACACGCCGGACGGCTTCGCTGATGTTTCCGCCCGCCGCCACGATGTGGTTGTCTTTGATCAGCACGGCGTCGTCCAGTCCGAAACGATGATTGGAACCGCCGCCGGCGCGCACGGCGTATTTTTCAAGCAGGCGCAAGCCGGGCGTGGTTTTACGGGTACAGACCACGCGCGCGTGGTGCGGCGCGACGCGAGAAACAACATCGCGTGTAACGGTTGCGATTCCTGATAGCCGACCGAGAAAATTCAACGCCGTGCGTTCGCCGGTCAAAATCGGGCGCGTCAGACCGTTAATAACGGCGAGCTGATCGCCCGCTTCGGCGTTGAAGCCATCCGCGCGTAAAATCTCAAATTTCACTTCCGGATCAAGAATATGAAACGCTAAACGGGCGACTTCCAGCCCGGCGATGCGGCCGGCATTGCGTGCAACGATGGAGGCCGAGGCCGTATCATTGTCCGATACAATTGCGTTGGTAGTTAAATCCCCGCCGCGGCTGACGTCTTCAAGCAAAGCGCGGCGGACAATATCTTCATAAATCATCGTATGTAGTGAAGTATGCATCATATTTCCTTTGAATTATTGAGTGCGATGGCTTGCTCCCGCTTTCATAGCGACGGCTTGACGTCTCACTAAACAAAATTTCAACAACCACTCACGTTACACGCCTCCGGCGCTTGTTGCGTCCACAGTTCCTACGCAGCCGGCACGGGAGCAAGCTCCCGCGCTCCAGAATTAATCAGACGTTGAGACGGCGGCGATCATTTGTTCTTTCAGCTTCCATAGTTTTTGCGTGAGCCCCACCTTGTATTCGTGCGGATTGGTGAGACGTTTGTAACTTTCATGAAGCTCTGAAAGCTGGCTTTTTCTATGGGCGCGAATCTGTTCAAGCGAAGGGAATTCGTATACAGGTTCTCCGGAGGAGACCATCGGAACCAAAAGTTCGACGCGGCGTTCCGAACAGATTGTCGTGCGGCGAAGGGGATTGGCTGGATCAATAATGTGAACTTCTCCGCTGGAAATATCCTCGGAATTTTCAGCCAGCGCGTCGGCTTCCATCAACCCGTCCATATCGTAAAAGCGCACGATTTTTTTGACGCCGGGAGTGGTCATCTTTTCAAGGTTGGAGCTGATCTTGATTTTCGGCAGGCCGTTGTATTCCACCATTTTATATACGCCGCCGAGCGCGCCGTTAGCCTCGCCCGAACCGGTGACAAGGCGCGTTCCCACGCCCCATATGTCGATCTCTCCTCCCTGCGCCAGGACGTCGGAGATGATGTATTCATCAAGGTCGTTCGAAGCGACGATTTTTACGTAATCAAGTCCCGCCGCGTCCAGCGCTCGCCGCGCCCTTTTGCTTAGAAACGTCAGATCGCCGCTGTCAATGCGAATGCCCGCCAGTTGATGTCCCTTGTCGCGCAGTTCTTTACCGACCTGAATGGCGTTGGGAATTCCGCTTTTCAAAGTATCGTAGGTGTCCACAAGGAGAATACATTCGTCCGGGAAAAGAGCGGCGTAGGCGCGGAAGGCTTCCAGTTCGGTTTCAAACGACTGTATCCAGCTATGTGCGTGCGTTCCCCTGACGGGCACGTTAAAATTCGCCGAGCCAAGTACGTTGGAAGTCGCTTCCGCGCCACCGATCATGGCGGCGCGCACGGCGCTCATTGCGCCGTCAGGCCCGGGGGCACGACGCAGACCGAATTCCAGTACTGGAGCACGCCGCGCCGCTTCCCATATGCGCGCGGCCTTGGTTGCGATCAGCGTCTGAAAATTTATGTGGCAGAGCAGCACTGATTCGATGAGCTGACATTCCGCGATGCGTCCGCGCACACGCATGAGCGGTTCATGCGAAAATACGACTGTTCCTTCGGGAACCGCCGATATTTCACCGCTGAAACGCCACCGCGACAAATAGTCTAAATAAACGTCGGGAAAGGTGTGGTTTCCGCGAGGCGAACGCAGTGAGCGCAGATATCGTATGTCGTCGCCGCTGAAGCGCATTTCCATTGCGATTTTGACAGCGTCCTCCATGCCTGCGGCCACGGCATAGCCGCCGCCGTAAGGATTGCGGCGGAAATACAGGTCGAAAGCCGCCGTATCCCCGGCTTTGCCCTGGGCTAGATAGCCGGCCATCATGGTCAGCTCGTAAAGGTCGGTTAACAGTGCGTTGGTGTGTGTCATGATAATTCCCCGGTTTCCACGGCGAAGATGAAACCATAAAATACGGGATAATATTAGCGTTTTCCCTGCCCCTTGCGCAACCCTGGTTTCTTTTGTAAAACGCTGTGTGATATAATTAAAGTTTATTTTTAACAGTGAGCAGGTCTTATATTTAAAGGGAGACACAATGGCAGTTAGAAAAATTGGTGTGCTGACCGGCGGCGGTGATGTCCCCGGTCTTAATTCCGCTATTAAAGAGATCGCGGAAGCCGGGTGGACTGAAAATATCAAGATTTTGGGTATCCGCCGGGGTTGGGAAGGATTGACACATCTGAATCTGGATGATCCGCAAAGCCGCCAGCGTTATTTGCTGAACCTGACGCGTGAAAACACCAGAACCATAGACAGGATGGGCGGAACATTCCTGCACACGAGCCGCACGAATCCGACAAAAATGAAGGCTTTGCCGGATCACCTGGACGATTCGGAGTTTCCCAGAAAGGAAACCAAAAACAGCGTTACTTACGACATGACGAAACAGGTTCTCAAAAATGTAGAGAGCCTGGAACTTGACGCGCTCATTTCGATCGGCGGAGACGATACGTTGAGTTATTCAGCCACGCTCTGCGCGGCAGGGGTGCGTGTTATCGCAATTCCCAAGACGATGGACAACGACGTGCAGAACACGGAATATTGCATCGGCTTTTCCACGGCCTTGACGCGCGCCATAGACGCCATACAGCGCCAGAGATCGACCATCGGGTCGCACGAGCGCATAGGAGTTTTCAGGATTTTCGGCCGGGACGCAGGGCACACGGCGCTTTTTACTTCCTACGTTACGTCCATACGCTGCGCGATTCCGGAATACAAATTCAACCTCGACAAGATGATTGAGCTGCTTATTGAGGAAAAAAACGACAATCCAAGCAAATATAGCCTGGTGATTCTTTCGGAAGGCGCGGAATGGGACGGTTATCGGGTGCGTGAATACGGCGAAGCCGACGCCTACGGACACCGCAAAAAGGCCAGCGTCGCGGAGGATTTCAGCGACGAAGTGAAAAAGCGGACGGGAGAGGAAACCACGATCAGCGATTTGACTTACGATCTGCGTAGCGGGGAAGCGGCCTTTATCGACAAGCTTATTTCATGCACCTTCGCACACATGGCGGTTGAAAGCGTTATGAAAAACCAGTCGGGGCTGATGACGGCGATTGCGCACGGCTGTTATTCGATGATGCCGATTCCCGATTCAAAGATTGGGCCGCGCTGCGTGGATGTCAACGCAATGTACAACACGGAACGTTTTCGGCCCAAGTATTTTGAAAAGGCGGGTTTGCCGGTCTTCCTGACCCGCGTCTAAGGAAGCGCCGATAAAATATATGGAGTGCGGCGGCTTGCCGCCGCCATGAAAGCGGGAGTAATCAATCGTACTCCATAAATCAGCGCTTCATGGCAATAACCTAAAAATTGATGTTGACGATTACGGGGATGTTGTCAGTAACGGCGATCCACTTGATGTTCAAAAATTGATCCCCGTCGGTTCCGCCATACCCATTTGCCGACAATTCGCCTGATTCGTAAAGTTTCAGCAGACGCACCTCGGTTTCGTTTTCCGGGACGGCTTTGATAGCGCCCTCGCGGCATAGCGCTTCGACGATATAGATGAATCCGTTTTCGAGATCGCCCCGATCGGCCGGTTCGCCTTCGGACGCGAGAATGACTCCGCGCATTAAAGCTTCATTCACCATGTCCGAAATAGAAACACTTTCGCCTGTTTTCAGCGCGGCATTCAAAAGCTCACTCATGTTGGTATAATTCGCTATTCCCATATAATCCCCATGGAGGAATGATGAATATTTGCGATACCTGCAAAAAAGATATGTCGAGCGCGGATGTGACGACGTGCGACGCGCGCGGCTACATAGAATACCCCGACGGAACCGTTCTGCGGACGGTTCCATATGATCCGGGGAAACTTAATTTTCCTAAATGGTACCGCTGTCCAGACTGCAATGCAGCTCCCGGTGGAATCCACCACCCGAACTGCGATCAGGAAATATGTCCAAGATGCGGCGGACAATTCGTCAGTTGCGACTGCCTGGGCGCAACTGATTTTTGAACCAAGAATGGACACGAAAAGTAAGCGCCGGAGGCGCGTTACGTAAATGGTTCAAAACGGGTATGTATTTCCGAGCCGATCCTTATTTCCCGCTGAAGCTTACCTTGTCGAACAGGATTGACGGTATTCGTTGCGGCGAAATCAGCCACGGGTCGTTGCCTACTTCAACCACGCTTTTCCACAAGGTAAGAAGATTGCCGGTAATGTTCATTTCGCTGACGGGCTTCACTACTTTCCCTTTTTCCACCAGGAAACCTTCGATGCCAAACGAAAAGTCGCCGGTGGTATCATTGCTGTTGCCGCCGTTGAAACCGGTCACCCAGATGCCCCTGTCCATCGAAGCCAGCAACTGGTCGAAGTTTTTGTCGCCGTGTTCGCAGGTAAGAATTGACGGTAATTCTACGGTCGGTTCCATGTCCAGTTTGCCGCCATAGTATGTATTGATGTAATAAGTGTGCAGTACGCCTTTTTCAATTACCGTGCGTTTGGCGGTTGCCACGCCTTCGCCGTCGAACCAGCGCGCGCCGCGCGCCTGCGGTATATGCGGGTCGTCGATCAGCGTAAGCTTTTCCGATGTGATTTTTTCGCCGATCTTGTTGATCAGGAAAGAATTTTTCTGTTGTATATTGCCGCCTGTCAGCGCCGACATTATGGGTGAAAGAAGGTTGTAGGAACGTGTGTTGTCCAGCAGCATCGGATAAACGCCGGAATTGATCTTCTCCTGTCCAAGCTTGCGAAGCGTCCGCTCATACGCCGTTTTACCGATGCCATCTTTTTGCAGCTTGTTCCAAAATATTGAAGAATCGTACCAGTAGTCTCTCGGCCGCGCGTCACCGGCGTCTTTCATGGATGTAATAGCGGATAGTTCGAAATAAGTCGTGTACGCTTCTCCTTCAAAACCGTTGCTTGCCGCAATATATGAACTCGACTTGCCGTCTTCGTAACCGGTTACGATCGATATCAGGCGCGAGTCGGATCCATATACCTCGGCGGCGGTATTTTTTATCAGCGCCAGTTTGTCGTCCACCGTTACCTTGTCAACATGGTCGTCGTAGGTATCGAGCCCTTTGCCGTCGCCTTTGTAGTAACGCGCCGGTTGCGGAAGCTTGCGAAATTCGTCTTTTGCCAGGAAACGTGTGGCCTCGACGCCGTTTGCGATATACCGTTCCAGTTCCTTCCTGTCCATCCGGTTTGTCGAATACGAAGAGTATCTGCCGTCGACGAACACTTGAATAATCATGCCGCTTTCAGTCGTCTGCTCCAGCCTGTCGATCTGCGTGTCGCGATATTCAAGCGAATCGCTGGTACTCGACTTGACCGAAACCCGGGCGTCCGAACATCCCTTATCCAGAGCGTACTGCACCGCCCACTTCGCCAATTCTTTATGTTCTTTTGAAATCATAACGCTGCAACCGAACCCATTAATTCGTATTTGTTAATTCGTAATTAAACTACTCTCCGCCTACCGTCAACTGTTTGACCAATACCGACGGAAGCCCCTGTCCAACAGGCATACTTTGTCCATCCTTGCCGCATGTCCATGCGCCCGATTCAATTTTTAGATTGTCGCCCACCATAGTTATATCGGCCAGGGCTTTTGGGCCGTTTCCAATGACGTTGATGTCTTTGATGGGCTGCGTCAGCCGGCCGTTTTCGATCAAATAGCCGTTTTTTACGAAAAACGTGAAATCGCCCGCACCGATATTCACCTGTCCGTTGGCAAACCTGTCCAGATATACCCCCTGTTTTACGGCGGCGATAATGTCGGCTTCGGAGTAGTTGCCGTTCTCCATGTAGGTGACACGCATGCGCGGGATAGGCATACGCTTGAATGATTCGCGGCGTCCGTTGCCCGTGGGCGCGACGCCGTAGTACCGCGCGCTGATGCGGTCGTGCATGTACGAATCGAGTACGCCGTCCTTTACAAGATATGTCTTCTGGCTTTCGACGCCCTCGTCGTCGAAATTGATCGAACCGCGTTCGCCGTCGATGGTTCCGTCGTCCACCACGTTTATGTGTTCGTCGCAGACCTTCTGGTTCAATTTGTCCGAAAAGATGGAGACATTCTTTCTGTTGTAATCAGCTTCAAAGGTATGGCCAATGGCTTCGTGCAGCAGTATTCCCGAACTTCCGGCGGCCATTACCACCGGCATTTCGCCGCCTTTCGGCTTTACGGCTTCGAAAAGTATGGCGGTGTCTTTAACTATTTCCTGCGCGATTTCTTCAATCAGCGCGTCTGTGAGGAAACTGAAATCCCTGCGGTTTGCGCGCGAGGCGGAGTTGTTTTCAATTTTGTCGCCGTCCTGCATGATGCACATTCCCGCGACAACGACCATCGGGCGGTAATCGTGGCAAAGCCTTCCTTCCGAATTGTAATAAAGGATATGGGACGTGGTGTCGTAGATGGAGGCGTTCACCTTGGTTACACGCGGGTCAAGCTCAAAAATGCGGTCGTTCAGTTTTTGCAGGTAAGGCATTTTTGCCTGGATGTTCACTTCTTCCCAGGAATTGACGACAGGGTAGCGATTCCTGAATGCCGGCTCGTCGACTTTAACCGGAGGCGTTTTGGCCGAACCCGAAGCGATGCGCGAGGCCGTGTGTGCCGCCCTGAGCATATCGTTCATGGAAACGTTTTCCACGTAGGCGTAGCCGGTCTGATCGCCCGCCACCACTCTGATTCCCACGCCGTACTGTATGTCGGAGCTTGCGCGGTTCACCTCGCCATCCTGCAGGCCGACGCCGTTTTCCAGCGTATGCTCGAAATACAGGTCGGCATAATCACCGCCTTTTTCGAGAGCCGCCGTAATTACTTTTTGCAAATCGTTTCCGGTCACGCCGAAATGTGCCAGCATCCCGGGCAAACCGCCTGATTTATCAGTCATTTTTACACAACCTGTTTGATACAGCGCGGCTGTTCCTATCAGAGCCGCGCCGCCTGTTTTGATGAAATCCCGTCTTTTCATAAACTTGCAATTTATCATGGAATCGCGTTGTGTTGTATCTGAATTTTTGCGCCGGCACGCTTCTCTGTGAACCGAAGATGCGCTACAATAACCGGGTTTATCGCTTTACATTAGGGGTGCCTGATATGAAAAAACTGACGCTGGTTGTTGCAAGTGTATTTGCCGTGAGTATGGCGGGGGCGGGAACCGTTGACCGCATTGTTGCCAAGATCAACGATGAAATCATAACCCTTTCAGAACTCAGGCGTGAAATGGAACCAATGCGCCAGGAAATTATGAGTAAGGTCCCAGCCGCACAGCAGGAACAGACGCTGAAAGCCATGGAAGAACAGGTTCTGGACAGCATCATAGTGGCGGCGCTCATATATCAAAAAGCGATTGAAATGGAATACAACGCTTATGTCGAGGATGATGTTTCGTCTTACATACAGCAGATCATGAAAGACAACAACTTCGCTGATACGGACGAATTTGAAAACGCTCTGGCGCAGCAGGGACAGAGCATGAGAACCTTCCGCGAGTCCATTGAAAAACACATGGTTTCACAGGCGCTGGTCGAGGCTTTCATCGGTTCGCGGATAAGCCTGCTGACGCCGGAGATCGAAAGGTATTACCAGAACAACCAGGCGGATTTTTCCACCCCGGAGGAAGTCACCCTCAGTGAAATTATTCTGGATGTTGCTAAAGGCGTTTCGGAGGCGGAGAGCCTTGCTGCCGATATCGCCGACCGCGTGCGGCGCGGAGAGTCTTTTGCCGAGCTTGCCGGTAAGTATTCCAAAGGCGCCACGGCGGCCAAAGGCGGCGGAATCGGAACTTATGTTATCGACAAACTGAACGAAGAAACCCGTAAAGCGCTCGTCGGCGTCGGCGAAGGTGAAATTTCAGCGGCACAGAAATCGGCCGAAGGGCTTGTAATCATTCGCGTTGATGTCCGTAAACCGACGACCGTCCAGCCGCTGGACGAAGTAAAAGATGAAATCAGGGACATTCTTTACCGACAGAAACGAAACCCCGAATATGAGCGTTTCATAAAGCAGCTCAAGGAAGATGCATATATCCAGATTTTTCCAGAGATGCAATAACACTGAACTATTATAATTATTTCACTGAAATTGAAGAACATTTTGTAAGGCGGCGCGGAAAAAGCCTGCTTGTGTCGCCGATGGACTGGCATCTGATCGCTTCGTGGCGCGATGCCGGCGTTCCCCTGAATGTCGCGTTGCGTGGTATCGACATAGCCATGGACGGCTATTACGCAAGGCAGACGTCCCGCAGTGTTTCCAAACTGTCCCGGATCAATAGCCTCTGTTATTGCCACGACGCCGTCATGGAAGCCTATGCCGGTTATCTGGAATCGCGCGTCGGTCAAGCGCCCCAAACGCTGGAAGATGCGGGAACCGAAGCCGGAGAGGGAAATTTACCGGATCAAAACAAAGATGAATTCGGCAGGGAAGCCGTTTCGGCTTATCTCTCCGAAAAAATTTCTGAAATAGAATCGCTGCTCGCGAAACAATACGGGTGCAGTTCTCCGGAAAATATTGAGCGCGCGCTTATGCGGTTGCGCGAAATTGCGCTGGAGGTCAAAGACGGCTCAAAAACTGATACCGAGGCGCTTGAGCGTGACCTCGGTATTATTGACAAACTGCTTTGTGAGGAATTGTGGACGTGGGTCGGCGCTGAAGAACGGGAATCATGGGAGCAGGAAGCGAAAAAGGACAAAATACTCAGGGTTTACAAAAAACAGCTTCCGAAAGAGAGTTATGAGAAAATGCGTGAGAACTTTTTCCGGGATAAAACCAGAAAAAAATTCCACATCGGCGAATTGAGCCTGTTCCGTTTGTAGATATGGAAACTGTTGTTACTGCAGAAAAACTACTCTACGGCGGCGACGCGCTGGCGAGGCGCGCCGACGGCAAGGCGGTGTTCATACCTTACGCGGTTCCCGGCGATAAGCTGATCGTGCGGCCGCGCTCGGAAAAAAAGAACTTTGTTCACGCCGAAATCCTTGAAATATTGTCGCCGGGCGCCGGGCGCGTTGCTCCGGTGTGCCTGCATTTCGGAAAATGCGGCGGTTGTCACTGGCAACAGCTTGAGTATCCACGGCAGGTGGAAGCTAAAAGGCTTATTCTCGAAGAACTTGTTTATCACCGTTTTCCGGAAACCCGACAACTGACGATTGTCATGCGGCCATGTTCACGGCCCTTCGCTTATCGGTCACGCGCGCGTGTGCGGCGTCGGGCCGGCCGACCATCCGCCGTCGGATTTTTTCAGGGCGGCTCACATCTCATCGAAAATATTGAAAATTGCCCGCTTTTTCTGCCGCGCCTGAACGATGCCCTGTCTGCGCTGCGGCAGAGTCGGTTTGAGCCATTAGAGACGAAGTTTAAGGACGATATTCAGGAAATATCTGTCGCCTGTTCAGAAGAAGATGAAAAATGGGCGATAGGGACAACCGGCGACAAAACCATGCTGCGAAAAAAGGTCGGTGGCTTCACCTATAACGTTACAGCCGGGACGTTTTTTCAGGCCAATGATTTTATGACCGACGCGCTTGTTTCGCACGTCATAGAAAGTTTTGAATGTGTTTCGCAAAACTACGGCGCGGCGCTCGATCTTTTTTCCGGAGTAGGACTTTTTTCTCTGCCGCTTGCCCGCCGTTTCCGTGATGTTACGGCTGTGGAATATTCCCGTGAATCGCACAGGCTTTGCGTGATGAACGCCGCCGAAGCCGGAATTGAAAATCTCAAAGCCGTCTGCGGCGATGTCGCCGGTTGGCTGGATTCACAAACCTCATCGTGTTTTGACTGCGTTGTTCTTGACCCGCCGCGAACGGGCGTCGGCCCCGGCGTAATGGAGCGGGTGGGACGGCTTGCGGTAAAAACGATTGTCTATGTTTCATGCGATCCGCAGACGCTGGTAAGAGACCTCGAACGGCTCGACATGGATTATTGGCGCATAGTTTCCGTAACGGGATTCGACATGTTCCCGCAAACATACCATTTCGAAACAGTCGTGAAGATAAAAAGAATCACGAATGAACACGAATAAACACGAATTATGGTTTAGGGAAGGGTGGTTTCGTGTTCATTCACGGTTCTAAAATGCCGGTGGTGGCGGTGACGTTTGCTCTGATCTGCGGGATCGCCCTGGCCCGCGTATGGAATATATACAATTTCGCGGGCCTTGCGTCCGGTACACTGCTTTTACTGGCGGCGTCCGCGCTTGCGCTTTACCGCAACAGGCTTGCATTGGCCTGGATCGCCGCAAGCGCGGCCGTCGCCTGCTGCGGTATGCTGCTTGGATTCGCGCACCGTGATTCATTCCCGAATAACGATATTCGCACGCTTTTAAACGATGGTGTTTTTCCCCTGGATGAATCTCTTGCTTTCGACGGCTGTGTGATTGAGGAAAGCGAGCTGCGCGAAACCGACAGCGTCGCCACAATCGGGTTTCGAGGTATTCAACGGCAGGGGCGCTGGATTACCGCTCGCGGTAAGGGGATTTTAAGCGTCAATCTTTCCAATGAAGAAATCTATCCGGATCAACAGCCCGCTCTTTTGCGTGGCGACAGGGTGCGCGGCTGGGCCGTGTGGAGAAAACCGCGCAACTACGAAAATCCCGGTTCGGAAGACAGGGTTGCGCGTCTCGCGCGGCGCGGCGTTTTCGTGCTTGGCCGAGCGAAATCAATTCAACTGCTTGAGACCCTTCCGGGCGACTGCGCGAAATTCACTGATAAATTTGCAAACGTCGTTCGCAAAAACATGCGTAAAAGTTTCGACGCCATAAAACCCGAACCAGGCGGTGACGGCAGCGGTAACAGCGCCGCCGGCGGACAAAGGCGTGCCATTCTTGCAAGCCTGGTTATCGGCGATTATTCCGGCCTTTTGCCAGAAACGCGGGAAAAATTTCAGAATACCGGAACCTTTCACGTTTTGATTGTTTCGGGTATGCACGTTGCGTGGATAGTCGGGGTATTCTTTTATATTCTCAGGCGTCTTTTTGTTCCCGAGCGAGTTTGCTGGGTGCTTTCTGCGCTGGCCGTTTATGCATACGCTTGCATTATAGGTACGCAGGCAAGCATTACGCGATGTCTCTGGATGTTTATCATGTTTTCAATCGGCCGCCTGCTGTTTCGCCGCGCCGAGTCCATCAATATTCTTTTTGCCGCGGCGCTTGTTTTACTTGTCTGGAACCCGGACTGGCTCATGGAAACAGGCTTTCAGTTGTCGTTTCTGTCTGTCGCGGCTATTGTTCTTACGGCGTCACCAATCATTGACGGCTTTTTCAAACCTCTTTTCGATCCTTTACGTAATTGCGGAGACGGTACGCGAGTCTTTACGCAGCCCGGCCGCCTGCATGGAATCGGCCGCCTGATCCGTACACGGAGCGAACTTTTCGCTGAAGCCGTCACCGACCGCTTTTTTCCGTGGGCATTTAATGGATTTATCTGGTTTTTCAAAAAAGCTGGCGGCGTGGCGTTTGCCATGGCAGGTATGATCGTCGTATCAGCTGCCGTGCAACTGTGGATAGAACCGCTGCTCGCGTACGGCTTTAATAGGTTGAGCTGGATAGGCCCGCTTGCAAATATCGTTATAGTTCCGTTGTCGTCTCTTACGCTGGCCATGGGCATTGCGGGCGCGGCGGCTTCGTTGGCCGGATTCGAAACGGTAACAAGACTGGCAGGAAATTGCGCCGCTCTGCTTTCAGTCACTGCCGGGGTATTTGAGCGGATCCCGGGCGCGTGGCAGCGCTGTCCAACCTTGTCCGGCACGTGTGTCGTCGCGGGAATCCTGATGTTTCTTTTATGGGAGCCGTTTCGCTTGCGCAGGCGCTGGATACCCTGTCTTTACACCGGGATTCTGCTTGCCTCCGCCGTGTTCGGAATCGTGCCGCTTCCCGGAATTTTCCGGGGCGGGGACATGCTGTGGCCTAAAGGCGCTTCCGTACTGCGACTCACGTTTTTAGATGTCGGGCAGGGGGACGCAATTGTTATAAAGTTTCCGAACGGTCTTGTCAGAACGCTCGACGCCGGCGGATTAGTCGGTTTTCAGGCGGATAACGAACGCGCTTTGGGCTTTGACGTCGGAGAAGCAGTGGTTAGCCGCTATCTTTGGCATGAATGGATAAACACTCTGGACTCGACGGCGATTTCACATACCGACTCCGATCACGCGGGAGGAGTTCCGGCTCTCCTGAAAAATTTCAGGATAAAACGATTTGATTACTCGCCTGTCGGGGTGGAACCTGAAACGCTTGAGAAGCTGCGTGGTCTGGCCCGAAGCCGGAAAATTCCCGAAAAAACCATAACGGCCGGAATGAAAGAAAATATTGGGGCTGTAGTCATTCATGCGATTCATCCCCCTGCTGTCGCAGAATTGGCGTCGGCAAACGAAAGCTCCATTGTCCTTCGCCTGACATATAAGCGTTTTTCGGCGCTGCTTACCGGCGATCTGGAAAAATCCGGAGAAGCCGCCGTTGCGAAACTAACGGATGATATTGAAACGCAGCTTCTGAAAGTAGGACATCACGGCAGCCGTATGGCGACTTCAGACCTGTTCCTGGAAAGAACGCGCCCGCGTTGGGCCGTTATTTCCGCCGGGCGCAACAATACCTATGGGCATCCGTCGCCCGACGTACTTAAACGGCTGGAAAAGCGCGGCGCGCTTACTTTTGTCACGATGGATCACGGTGCAGTGATCTATGAAACGGACGGGGAACGTTACATAATCCGCAGCCACGTATATGGAATAATGGAACAGGGCGAGTTGTAGCTGGGTTTTATAACCACGAATTAACACGAATACGACGAAGTGCCTCCGCGCCCTGTCGCTGCCGCTTATCATAAGTGGGCCGTACTGATGTGGAGCGGGAGCGAAGCGAACGCGGAACCGGTGGTTGGAGACACTACGGAACCCAACCCTGCAAGGATTGAACATTGCGCAATAGTTGCGATTTTGTTCAGTTCCTGCGGAGCCGGGACTCATATTGCCCCTGCCGCCGGTTCCGTGTTTCGCGCGCCATGGACGGTTATTCACGTAACGCGCCTCCGGCGCGTACTTTTCGTGTTAATTCGCGGTTCAAAAGAAACCGGGGTTTTGAAACTGCTTCGACGAAAATTTGATACAATTTATAATTTGGAGCGTCAAAGCTGGTTGCCGGAATATTTCATTCGGCAAGGAGGGGGTCGAATATGAAATTAAGCAAGGTTTCGTTCATTTTCTTTTTGTGCATGTTTATATGCGTGACGGGAAGCGGCTTCGGACAACAGGACGTTTTGCCGGAAGGGATGATGCTACCCGAAGGAACCGTGATTCCTATTACGATTGTGGATTATTTAAACACCCGCAACAGTAAGGCCGGCGACGTGTTTTACGCGGAGACGATATATCCGATCTGGATAAGCCAAACACTCGTCATCCCTAAAGGATCTAACATCCGTGGCACGGTGACGGAAGTTGTTCGCCCGGGCCGTATCAAAGGAAAAGGCCGGATAACCGTGCGCTTCGGCGATGTTCTGCTTCCAAACGGCGTGAGGCATACGATGATCGCGGCTTTTCGCGGCATACACGGTCCCGGAGAGCAAGCGGTCGACCGCCGTTCGGAATCAATTGAAGGTGGCAGTTCCGCCGGCGAAGACGTTGAAACAGTCATAGGGACGACTGTGTCCGGCACAGTTCTTGGAACCTTGATAGGAGGCGTAGGGTCGGGCGGTGCGGGAACTGGCGCCGCAATCGGCGCGGGCGCCGGCGCGGTTGCGGGCCTGGCCCAGGTGCTTTTTTCGCGCGGCCGCGACCTGGTAATCAGTCCGGGAACGCGGTTCGACCTCGAATTGAGACAGCCGATAATGTTCGCTCTTAATGAACTGGAGTTTACGGACTCACAGCTTGATCGGGCCGAAAGGGATATGAGAAGAAACACATCCGGCGGCAAGTCTTCGCCCCGAGGGTTTGATCCCAATGGACGTAGACAACTTCCGGGCCGCGGAGGCGTACTGGGCATTCCGGGCGTACGTTTTTAATCCTTGATTCCTGAACCAGCCTCGGTAAGAATATCGCTCATGGATGCTGTTATTATAGGTAGAATCGCTCTTGAAACCGCGATCCCCGAAAGTTCCGTTTCGGCGGCGGTCGCATTTTTACAAAACGGAGCCTCCGGCCCATTCATCGCCCGCTACCGCAAGGAAGCCACGGGGGAACTGGACGAAACTAAAATTCGTACCATCCAGGATCGCCTGACTCACTATCGGGAAGCGTTGGAACTACGGGCGGATCTGCTTAAAACGCTCGAAGAACAGGGCGCTCTTACAGACGAGCTTAAGGCAAAGATTGAGGATTGCCTGTCTAAGCCGGAACTGGAAGATATGCAGCGCCGGTTCCGTCCCCGCAAGAAAACGCGGGCGCTTGAAGCCGTCGAAAAAGGGCTTCAACCGCTGGCTGAGTATTTCTGGAAACAGGAACCCGACGGACGAGGCATCGACGAACGCCTTGACGTATTTGTCGATCCGGCCAGAGGCGTCCTCAACCGGGAGCAGGCATTGCAGGGAGTGGTCGATATCCTTGCGGAATGGATATGGGAAAAAGCCGAACATCGCCGGATTTTACGGGAAATGCTTTGGGGCGAAGGGCGGCTCGTTTCCGCCGTCGTTCCCGCGAAGGTCGGACAAAAGACCAAGTACAACATGTACTATGATCGGCGCGAGCCGGTTTCCTCCGTTCCGTCGCACCGCGTGCTGGCAATTCGCCGCGGCTGCAAGGAAGGTGTTCTTGTTTCATCCATCGAAGGCGACAACGCCAAAGCGATAGAATATCTGCTGTCGTCAGTTCTTAAAAATAAAGATGACAGGGAGACGGAGTTTTTTGCCGTTATTGAGGTTGCCGTCAAGGAATCATACAGCCGTATGCTGCGGCCGATGATTGAAACAGAAGTCAGAACACAGTTAAAAGAGCGCGCGGACCGGGAAGCCATAAAAGTATTTCAGGAAAACCTGACAAGTTTGCTGCTTGCCCCGCCGGCCGGGCATGTCACGGTCATGGGCGCGGATATAGGAAAAGGGCGCGAGTGCAGTCTGGCGATAGTTGATGGAAGCGGCCGTTTCCTTGAAGGCGCCAAAATTCGTCTTGCGGGAAAATCCACGGCGAGCGCCGCGGCGGTTGAAACGGCAGTTGAAGACGAAGCAGCCGTTCCGGATATCGCCGGGTCGGACGAATCGGCCCAAAATACGGTGGAAACGCCGAAAAATTATGATGCTGCGACTGATCATGTCGTAGAGCCGTCTGAAACCGCCGCAGATGCCGACGTCGCCGCCGCCGCTGACTCTGTTGACACCGCCGTTTCCGCCGATGATGCGGTTGTGGCTGGAAATGTCGCGGAATCGCCTGAGACCGATGCCGCCGGCTCTGTTGATACCGCCGTTGCCTCCGAACAGGTTGCGGAACCTTCAGAGCATGCCACTGTTACGGCGACGGTTGAAAGCGTTGTGGAAAATGCGCCGCTTAATACTCTTGCCGCCATGCTGTCCGGCCTCTCCTCCCCTCCCGCCATGACGGTAAAAACGCAGTCCAGGGCTGAAAAAAACGTCGATCTGCGGGTTGTCATTAAAGATCTGATTGCGCGCCATAAGGTGCAGGCTATCGCAATCGGCGCGGGGACCGGCGCAAGGGATCTGGAAAACCTGCTGCGGCAGGTGCTTGTCGAAGAAGGACTGACCGATGTTTTTATTGCGGCCGTCAACGACGCGGGACTTGCGATTTATTCTTCGTCACGTCTGGCGCGCGAGGAATTTCCGAATCACAACGCTTCAATGCGCTGTGCCGTCAGTCTTGCGCTGCGTCTCCAGGATCCGCTGTCTGAAATGGTTAAGCTTGACCCCAAGCTGATAGGCGTGGGTCAGTATCAGCACGATGTCGACCAGAAGGAATTGCACCGCGCTTTAGCGCAAACCGTTCATTACTGCGTCAATAAAGTCGGGGTCAATCTGAACGAGGCCGGAGTTTCGCTCCTGCGTTATGTTTCAGGCCTGAATGACAAACTGGCGCGCCGTATTGTCGCCTTGCGCGCTACGCATGGAACCTTTGCTTCCCGCGCCGCGATGAACGATGCGCTGATGCTTGATGCGGCCGTTTATGAATATGCGGCCGCGTTTCTGCGTATTACGGACGGTGAAAACGCGCTTGACAGGACTGCCATACATCCGGAATCGTACCCGATCGTAGAAAAAATGGCCGGGACCGCGGGCGTTTCCGTCGGCGAACTGATCGGAAACCGGGAGCTTGTTGAAGCGATCGATCTGAACGAGTATGTGACGGAAAACATGGGCTTGCCGACGCTTACCGATATACGTGAGGAGCTGATGCGTCCCGGCAGGGATCCGCGGCGCACGTTCAAGCTTCCAAAATTCAGCGCGGATGTAAAGGAACTATCAGATCTTAAACCCGGCATGACGCTGGAAGGAATTGTCACCAATGTGACGAATTTCGGCGCGTTTGTCGATGTAGGTGTGCGCCAGGACGGACTTGTGCATCTAAGCCAGATGTCCAGCCGTTTTATTCGAGACCCGCGCGAAGCCGTAAAGGTGGGCGATGTTGTCGAGGTCAGGGTCATTTCGGTGGATTCGGAAACCAAACGTATCGGTCTTTCCATGAAAACCTCCGGATCTTCAGGCGCGCAGCATAAACGTTCAAGGCGTCCGCGGCGCGACGGGAAAAATCAACCGCGCGGTGAAAGAACCGCCGGGTCGCGTGAAAATTTAACAAGCCCGACGGATTCCACAAGACCTGCAAACTCAACACGACCCGCGAGGCCCGCAAATTCGGCAAACTCTGGAATACACGCAAAAGAAGCGGGAAGGAGAGGCGAAACGGCTTTCGGACGGCGGGATCGATCTCCGCATTCAGGAGGCAGAGACGGCGCGCCACGTCGGGAAGGGAAGCGGCCGCCGCGCAAACCTGAACAACGCCCCACAGAACAATTTTACGCAACGTCTTTGGTGGCGGAGGCGCCCGTCGAGCCTGTTTACGATGGACCGGAGCCGTCGCTTGAGGAGAAAATCGCAATTCTTCAATCCAAATTCCGCGGGATCAAATGATTTATATGGAGTGCGATAGCTTGCTCACGCTTTTGCAAAGGGAGCTTGTTCCCGTGTTTAAAAAGCTGCGAAGCAACATTTATTTTAATATACACGCGAGCAAGCTCGCGTGTTGAAAGCGATAGCAGGCTACCGCACTCCATAACTAAAAATGGAAATATCCTCTAAAGATTTTCTGTTGAAACTGCGAGAGACCGCTTTCTTGCAGTCGTCGAACATTTTACAAAGTTCGATTGAATACCTGGTGGAATACATACTGACGGGACAGGCGGGTAACGGCTCGGATCCGGAAGTTGCAGTGCTTGCGGAACAGGTGCTGCGATTCGACGTAAGCAATGTACGTGTGGTAATAATCGGCGGCGGTACCGGCCTTTCCACTGTTGTAGGCGGCAATTCATCCCTCCCGGCCTGGCCGAAACAACCGGGCACCGGTATTAAACGTGAGTTCGGACATCTGAAATCGATTGTCTGCACGACCGACGACGGCGGCTCAACCGGTGAATTACTCAAAACGCTTCCGATGATCGCCGTCGGTGACTTGCGTAAACTCCTGCTGTCTTCGATCCTGCCGCTGAATCTTCAAAAAACTTACGACCTGAACTCAAAAGAAATATATGGCCTGTTGAGCGTTATTCATACGGTTTTCAACCATCGTATAAGTCGCGGAACCGCGGGTTTTCGCGAACTCCGTGATCCGCTGAAAATCGTTCCAAAGGATATGCGTTCCTCCTGCCCTGAAAGTCTGGCGAAGGCCTTTCGTGAACTGTGCGCGTATCTGGCGCCAGGCGGCGGCCTGGAGGTTCATCCGGCCCGGCACGCCATTGGAAATCTACTTTTAACAGCGGCCATATTTCGCGAGGCGCACGGAAACGTTTCCGCGCCGCCCGGGCTCAGGGAAATCCGGTGCGGCATTGATTATGTCTCTTCGCTGATCGGCGTACCCGCAGGAACCATTCACGCGGCTACTTCGACGCCGGGACAGTTGAAATTCCGTTACGCAAACGGCGTGGAGGTTCTGGGACAAAGTAAATCGGCGAATTACAGACGCTCTTCGCCTGTTGACCGTCTGACGGCCGTATATACTTCAAAGCCCGAGGTCTGTCCTGCCGTAATAGAGGCCCTGAAGGAAGCGGATGTTATCATTTACGCTCCGGGCAGTCTTTACTCAAGCATCCTGCCGACGCTTCAGATCGAACCCATCGTTACAGCAATTCGAGACAACCGGCGGGCGCTGAAAATACTGGGCGCCAATGCGTGGATACAGGAAGGTGAAACGAATATCTCCCTGAAAAACGAGGGGCGCGGCTTTCTGGTTTCCGAAATGGTGGAAGCATACGTCCGAAATATTCCCGGAGGTATCGACGGCATGCTCGATGTCGTGCTGTGCGCGAACCTGGAACACGTTCCCGGCAGCATTTTGCGTAATTATGCGCTCGAAGGCAAGCACCCTATTTATCTTGATAAGGCCGAGGTTGAATCGCTGGGCGTGCGTCCTGTGGAAGTAACTCTCTTTTCCCAGGAACAACAGGCCAAAACACGGCTTATCCAGCATGACCCGCAGCGATTCGCACTAGCAGTCAAAACGTTGCTGTACGCCGACAGGAATCTCAGGGAGGAAAATGATTACGAATTGCGCGCGCAGCGCAGCGTGAAAAAAAATCATAAATCGAATACCGGAAAAACTTTCGCGGCGAAACACATCCGCCGGCCGTTTTTATGCGAACACCTGCAAGCCGTCCGAAAAGCCCTGCGCGGCAGGAAGTTTCAGCCGGAAACGCTGAAGGAAATTTTAATCCGCGCCGCGTGGGAACACCGGGACATTCGCCCGGAACATCTCGCTTTTTTCAAGGGGGTGTGCGTTCTTCCGACGGAACGGTGGGATCGCAGCATGGAATGGGACAACGTGCTGGGGTACTTCGATCCGGAAGACCGATATATAAAGCTTCACCAGTCGCTGCTTTCACAGCCCCGGCGGCTTGAAGAGGACCTCTTGATCGCTCTGGGCGAATCGCTGCTCGGACGTTATATAGAAAAACGGCGCTGGTTTCCGGTTCTGGAAGCAAATTGTTATGAAATCATTCTGCGGCCGGAGGCGGAAAGGAAGTGCTATCTGTCCGGGCATCAGCTTCACGAATTCCTACGCCTTGCGAAAATGGTTTCAGATCCGGATCACGATCGCGTTTACAGGATCACTATCAACCCGAATACAGAGTTTTTCCCTTCGGGTTTGCTGTTCGGAGTCATGTATTCCTGGTATCTCACCGGACGCGGCCTCGCGATGGAACACGAAATGACGTTGCTGCGCTGGCCTGCGAGGATTTTGAACCCGCTGCACGCCCGTGATCGTATGCGTAAGGAAGCGCTCCTGGCGTTTTTCCGCACCGAGATCTTCGGACACCGTGATTAATTAAAAGTGAGGATATAAGCAATGGATATACGAATAGCGCACAGTCCGGATTCCGACGACGCTTTCATGTTTTTCGCGCTGGCAAAGGATAAACTGCCGACCGGAAAGTTTCGCTTTCATCATACGCTCGAGGATATCGAAACGCTGAATCGCAAGGCGCTTGAAGGCGTTTTTGAGGTCACGGCAATTTCATTTCACGCGTATCCGTATGTGGAAGACAAATATATTTTGCTCCCGTCCGGCGCCAGCATGGGCGACGGCTATGGCCCGATGGTGGTGTCGCGGGAACCGTTCGGGCGAAATGAACTGCGTGGCAAGCGCATAGCGGTGCCGGGAACCATGACCTCCGCGTATCTTGTGTTGAAACTGTTTCAGCCTGATTTTGAAGCGGTCGTCGTTCCTTTCGACCGGATCATGGACGCTGTAAAACGCGGTGATGTCGACGCGGGCCTTTTGATTCACGAAGGGCAGTTGACCTATGCCGATGAGGGGCTTTGCATGATCGTGGATTTCGGCCTTTGGTGGCGCGAGACGACCGGGCTCCCGCTTCCGCTGGGCGGCAACGTCATACGCAGGGACCTGGGCATGGAAGATATCAGGGAAATTTCGCGCCTCCTTAAGGCGAGCATCAAATATTCCCTTGATAATCGCCGGGAAGCCCTGGAATACGCGCTTGAGTTCGCCCGCGACCTGGACGCGGCGACGGCGGATCGCTTTATCGGCATGTACGTAAACGAACGGACGCTGGACTACGGCGGTGAAGGCAGAAAAGCGGTGCAACTCTTCATGGATAAGGCTTATGAAGCGGGTGTCATTCCAAAACCCGTCAAGGCGGAATTCGCCGAGTAAGAAAACTATGAATTACGCAGCATGGCGCCAAATCCGTTGCGTAATTTGTAATTGTTTTTAACCATTTGCATTAAATTATGATATTGTATTTGAAAATCTTTGATGCGGGGTGTGTGTATGGATCTTTTTGAAGGACTTGAAGCTTTTGGTATTGAATGCGTTGATAAATCCGAGATATACGAAGCCGAAAAGAAGACCGCTGTAAAAGAAACTACGCCGGCCGGGGTGGACATCAACAGGATAATTTTAAAAAGAACGTTCCCATGCCCTGTTTGCCGTGAAAGTTTTACGAACTGGGATGTGTTTTTACACAAGGTTCGCCTTGATAAAACCGATCAGGAATTGCGTAAGTATTTCACCCCGTTCGACCCCTTGTACTATGCGGCCATTATTTGCTCATCCTGCGGATATAGCGCCTTGCGAAACAGTTTCGACAAGATCACTCCGAAACAGATAAAGCTTATAAAAGAGCATATTACTCCCCGGTTCAAATTTAAGGAGTATCCGCAAGTATACACGGTCGATATGGCCATAGAACGCTACAAACTGGTTCTTTACAACTGTGTTACAAAAGAAGCGCCCGCCAGCGAAAAAGCCCTTGTCTGCCACAGGCTCTCCTGGCTTTTCAAGGACAAGGAAGACAAGGAGAACGAAAAAATTTTCCGGGAAAACGCACTTAAAGGCTTTGTATTCGCCTATACGAACGAAAGACTGCCAATCGCCGGAATGGAAGCCCAAACGCTTGAATACCTTATCGGCGAACTCTATCGCCGTTCAGGCAACCTGGAAGAGGCTGTAAGATACATCAGCATGGCGATCATGCAGCCGAGAGGGGCGAGCGCAAAAATCAAGACGCTCGCGATTGACGCAAAGGAGCTTATACTCCAGGAGAGAGCCGCGGCCGGTGCACAGAGCGCCGGTGAAGCAAAACCGGAGTGAAGCGTCTAAGCAACCTGAAATGTGAAGTGTTAATCCGAGGGTGTCGGCGACAACAGGTAACCTTCGAAAACCCCAAAATCAAGGCTTGCGACCGAGATAAAAAGAGCGAGTTTACACATAGGTAAATGAGAGCGTTTTGTCGAGGGAGCGCAACGCAGAGTTTGAGGTTTCCGGAGGTCGCCAACGGGGAATTTGGATATGGTCGCCGTCGTTCCCTTTATCCTACGAAATGTCTAAAACCGATAAAAACTCTTTTTGTGTTCATTCGCGTTCATACATGGTTCTAATCAAACCGGGTTTGTGCAGTTCAATACTGGTATTTACCGCCATATTTGTCATGTCGGCTTTTGCGAACGCGGCGGAAATCGAAAGCATGACCGACGAACAGCTTTTAGAAGAGGTTCGCAAGGAGAACAAGTTTAATGTCGCCGGTTTTCATATGCCGGACGATTTCGGAGTCGCTATTGCGGACGGGGAATTATGGCAGCACCTTTTGACCGATTCGGTTTCCTCGGTTGCGGATGCGGAAAATGAGATAAAATCATTTGTTTCCGCGCAAAAAACGGACGAGCATACGTTCGATTTCATCGGCGAAAACGCTTATTACTATGAATTCCGGCTGAAATACACCCGTGAGCGCGAAGCGGATAATTCCATATCCATGCGAGTTGTCGTATATAAAGAGAGCGCCATGTTTTGCGCTTTCAACGATAAAACGGGTTATAAATCGGAAATTCGCGCTCTTGACGCCGGTTCGGTATTGTCTTTAACGGATCTGGATACTTTTTTTAATACCATCAACTGGGATTCCGCCAGGGTCGTCCACAGGGAGTTTAAAGAAGCCGATACTGAATACGTATATACATATTACAGGGTGTCCATAACCGACGGAGACTGGGATCTTAACGCAAGAGCGGTGCTGGAAAAAATAAAATACGGCATTGATAGGACCACCGGCGTAAAAACGTACTATGACGACAACAAGGTATTAATAACGGTAGAAATCCCGGGTACCGCAAAAAAAGGAATAGTCGGATAATCCCTTCGTTCCATACATTCTCCCCCTAACTAACATTAACCGGTTCCATCCTTCGCACGGAAAATCGGTCAAAAGACCGGGCTATAGCGTACAGCGCAACGCTGCTCCGACGTGACCGAGAACCGACGCTATATGGATTTTTTTCGTCGACACAAAACACAGAGTACCCGAACAAAGTCAGTATGCATCCAGCCAATGTCCATCGCCATGAAACCAGCATGCCAATAAGCGCCGCCGCAAGACCTGCAAACATGACAATTTCAGCGGTCGAAAGATTTGAAGTAATAGGCGTGTCCTCGCCTGCGTGCAATTAATAAAATGCTCGCGAAACGCGCTTCAATTGAATTTGCGGGGGTTCCGTCCGCAAAAAAATCTTTTTATACGCAGGCGATGACGTCCGTTTTCCACGGAACGATACGTTGCCACACCGAATTGAAACAGAGGACGCTTACGGATTCATCAGGCACGATCCGTTTCGTAAACCGCAGCCCGCCATACCACGACCTGCGCCCATACCACGACCAACACCCATACCGCGACCGGTCCCATAAAAAGCGCAACCTGTTCCGTTGCCATCGCAAACTGCCAAATTTTCAACAATTCGGATAAAAATTTCGTCCGCCTGTTTTTGCGTTATTGCGCCGGCGGCAACGAGCGCGGCAAGAGCATCCTTTCTCATTTCCAGCACTTCCGTTTTGAAATCATTAAACACGCCTGCTTCACTTGCAATGGCGCCGTAGGTTTTGCGCGTCCGCGCTCGCTCATTAATTACAGACTGTACGTCACGCGTGGTCAATCCAGCTACAACTTCTGCGGGCGTTGAATACTGCGATTCGGCGAACGCCATAACCGATCCTGCGATTATTGTTAACGTCACGCCGCCTGAAATAATATACATCGTGATTGATTTCATCATCGTAGCCTCCTTATACAGTTCGTTATTTACTCACATTGTATTAATACGAATCGTGTATGCGAGAATCGGGGGTGATGCGGAATATTGCCATACGAAATCGAAATCACATAAACGTTGCCATTTTTAGAAATTTCACGTTAATATCAAATTATCGGCGAGGATACGGCATTGATTGAAGACATTGAAAAACTGGTTTATGATGCGCAAAACGATCGCCGTAAAATGAATCTACTGATTAAAGATTTCCTCCCGTTCATTAAGAAATGTATTGCGGGATGCCGTACTGATCGGCAATCACAAGAGGATGCCATGACGCTTGCAATGCTTGCTTTCGCGGACAGCGTGGCGGCGTATCAGGCGGATAAAGGCGCGTTTTTGTCATTGGCTCAAACCGCCATACGCAACAGGCTGATTGACGATTTCCGGTCGGAACAGCGGCGCAAAGCCCGCAATAGTCCCATGCTTGTCGAACGTGCCGAAGGCGAAGATTCGGTAAGTTGGGAAACAAGCCTTTCCATCAGAGAGTATGAGCGTCAGCTTGAACGCGCGTCTCTGCGCCTTGAGATTGAGGAAGTGTCCGATGTGCTTTCGGCGTGGAACACTTCCTTTGCTGAACTTGCCAGATTGTGTCCGAAGCGGAAGCGCACCCGCGGTCAATGCCAATATATAGCCGCGTTGATTTTGAAGAACGATGCATGGCGAAAGAGGCTGTTTGAAAAACGCAGAATGCCGACAACGGAAATGTGCGAGATTTATGGGGTTTCAGACAAAATATTCGAGAAATATCGGAAATACATAGCCACGCTCTGTATCCTGCAAATGGGAGACTACCCGGGACTGCAATCATTTTTGCCGGTCGATAAAAAGGATGGGGTTCTAGATGAGTAAGGGAGTAATCGTACAACTTGATCATGACATCGCGCATGTTTTGAAAAACGACGGCAGCTTTGCTTCATATCCCCGTGACATGTCATGGCGGATTGGCGATGTTATAACCGTGCGCCATTCCCGCATTTTATCGCTTAAAAGAATAATTATCGCCTGTACCGCCGCTTTTCTTTTGATCGTGGGGCTGGGGGCCGCCGTTTATCAAATCCCCGAAACATATGTCGAATTGTCTGTTAATCCCTCCATTAAGATTGTGGTTAACAGATTCGACAGGGTACTGAACGTCGAGGGTCTGAACGCGGACGGCGAAAACCTGATTCAAGGCATGTCTTATAAAAATCTCGCTTTTACCGAAGCGTATCGCCGTCTGCTGAATCGCCTCGATAACAACGGCTGGCTGAACAACGCGACGATTCAGTTTGTTGTGGCAAACAATTCACACGTCCAGATCGCCGAAATCGAGCATAATCTGCGCGAGATATTTGATCAATACGGCAGGAACAGGACGCTTCAGGTGAGCATAAAGCGGTTCGAAAAGGACGAGTATCTCGCGTTGGCGCACCCGATTCCGATTATGGCTATTCCTGTCGATCCGCCTGAAAACCAGTCCGGCGAAACACAGACGGAAACGCCGCCAAACACGGACTTGCCATCATATGAAGATGAACACCCGACGCCAAATGAGTCTTTGACAACGCCGTCAAATGATATGCCCGCGCCCCAGGTCGGCGAACCGGCGCAACAACAGCAGCGCAGCGTACAACAAATATCGAATCCAAGTCAGGATTCACCTAAACCGAAAGGTTGGGGCAGAGAGCGGCATGGGGGCTGGCGGAACGGCTGGTGGGATTGGGATTGATGCCGCCGTTATACGTTGTCGAGAACAATTGCAGACTCCGTTTTCACTCCTCGATTATCTTTAGAGCGAGTCGGCCTATGTGAACTTGTTCAAAAAGGGTGATGTCGGCACGATTTATGCGTATTCGTACTCGTACCGAATTAACGCCATACGCGATCAACCATATGCGCGGCGGTATCCGCCATACGACGACCGCGGCATGAACAGCAAAAAACCGCGGCCTTTGCATGAAAACTGAACTATGCGGTCGCAATTGCATGAATCGCAATGTACACGTAAGAATCCGTGTGAGGGAATGCCGTAATCGAGAAAAGCCCGCGTTTCTCTCTCGACGAAAAAAGGAAGTTTTTACCGTCGAAAGTTTGATATACGCTCTCAAACGCCGAAATCCCGCCGATTGCGTCTTATTCCCATTTTTCGGAAAAGCCAAGCGCGGCGGCGCGCGCTACGATATGCGGGAAACTTTCGTAACCCATCGGACGTTCCGCCACCGCCAGCATTTCGCGATACGCCGGCAACCGGTCATATTTTTCTGAAACGGCGGCGGCGATTTGTGCGCCGTAAGTCGCCCATAGTTCGGGAACGCAGCCATCCGGCAGAATACCCCACGCCACTTCGTCGCGTACATGCACAAGCGCCGCGACGGCGGCCACGACCAGCGGATCGCGTTCAACAACCATGAAATTATTCCGAAAAAGCTCCGCTTCGTTTTCTGATAAGTACGCCGATACATCACGGATAAATGATTCACGATCGACGCCGAAACGCCGCAGATGGTAAACCGTCGAGCGGCAACTTTCCGGTGTAAGTGAATTCTGAAGTTTCAACGTTTCAAGTACCGCTTCCCGCACTGATTTCCCGATAAGTTCACCCATAACGCTGTGTTTGCCTGTACCGCTTAAAATCGTTTCGCTGTTAAGCCGTGAAGCGATTCCTATTTGATCCGTGCCGGTTCCGGTTGCGGGACCGTCGGAGTAACGCGAACCAACGACGAGTTCCTGAAGCGCCGCGGTTTTCGCTTCGGTCGCTGTTATAATCGCACGCACCATAGCGCCTTTAGTCAGTTCCTGATTGATCAGCAACATGATGTTAACTGTGCCGTGCTGCACGAATTCTTCCGCCGAAACCTTTTCATACGCGCCGTTCCATTCATAAACCGTCGCCCTGTCGCCCGCGCGCCCGGCATTGGTTTCCACGCCGCCAGTAACTACGGCTACGGCCACCTGATCCCTGAAACGGGCTTCCCTTACGGCGGCGTAGCGCATATTGGCCGCGGTGCCCAGCGTGGCACATGATTCGTCGGGCAAATCGTACTTTTGGCAGGTTAACCGGCGATATGTTTGCGGATCTCTGGAAGTCAGCAGATGTATCATTCGGTGATGTCCTGTGGGTTCGCAAGACTGATGATTGTATAAACAGGTAAGATTTTCCCTGATTCCGCCCGCGGCGGAACATGTTGAGATGACGCGATGCGGCGTCAGAAAGCGGGCGTAAACGATTTTTTCAGCCCGGTGCAATTCAACGCCGTTATAATATGAACCAAGATACATTTTTATGCTTCCATGTTTATCGGAAAATTCGTCGGATAAGCAATCCATCATAAGCCGGAACGATTTCACGATCGGCATCGGCGAAGCGATTGCAAGAAAAGATAAAGAAAAGGCTATGGAAATTGCAAAAGGGACGCCGATTCCCTGTGCGAAGAGCCGGAGCTCCCAATGCTCTTATATTTTCAACGACATACAGCCATATCTTAAATATACCCACTATAAAACCAACCAATGAAATTCGGATTCTATTAGATTTTACCAAACGATTTTAGACAATGCCATTTTTCTACGGTCA
>Ga0082212_10001430_pt1 | contig 35194 bp, 20 predicted proteins | sample TergutNt197P3_FD_71548 | JGI IMG/M metagenome (GOLD analysis project Ga0082212, IMG submission 71548) | Neocapritermes taracua P3 segment gut microbial communities from Petit-Saut dam, French Guiana - Nt197 P3 | ecosystem: Host-associated > Arthropoda: Insects > Digestive system > Gut ... | reverse complement strand
GCACTGATGCTCAGTTACGTGGCCATTCGGCGATTTGACGCAGTCGGAATGCTCTGCTTCTCCAACCGCGTCATCAACTACATCCCGCCGAGTTCGGGCCAGCGGCAGATGAGTCGGCTGTTGCACGGCTTTTTCAACCTGTTCCCCGAACCGGTCGAGTCCCGCTATGACGAGGCGTTCGCGTATCTGGCCTCACGTTGTCGCAAACGGTCGCTGGTCGTGCTGATCACCAACGTCGCCGATCAGATCAATGCGAAAACGATTCAAAATCACCTGACGAATATTTCAGGTCGTCACCTTCCGTTGGGGGTGTTCCTGCGTGACCACGAAATTTTTGACCCACTGACCGATTTTTTCGAGTCGTTGGAGGAAACAGACTTCAGGAATCAGGCTTCAGGAGTCCGGAGTCAGGAGTCCGAATCGGTCGCACTGTTTGCCAAAACGCCGGAATTCTGGCGAGCCGGTGCCTCTGCCGACATTCTGAACTGGCGTCACAAGGTCATAAGCGACCTCAAACATCAGGGAACGCTGACACTGGACACATTCCCCGAAGACATGACTGCTCCGCTCATCAACAAGTACCTCGAAGTCAAAGCCCGTCAACTGCTGTAAGCTTTCCTTTGGCAAGTGCTTTGCGGAAAATCACGATGTCCGGCAACGCAACGTATCGAATCGGTAGGCATTGTGACGTGATCCATCATAATTTCGCGAACGCCCGACTGAAACCAACCGGTGCCCGATGGCGTGTCCACCGCGTCAACAACATGGCTACCCTCTGTGCCGTGCTTTACGGAAAACAATGGAAATCGTACTGGAATTACGCAAAGTAACGCGAGCAAAATGTTTTACTACACCCATTTTACTATTTTACTACACCCATCTGTATCTGCCCTTTGAAACTCCGGACAAATGTGCGATAATAGGGATGAGAGAGATCGGCGTCTGCCGATGGAAAATGTACAAAAACTGTGTTCCCCGTCGAGGAAAAACGAAAGGAGAAAGTACAATCATGAAAATCATTGACAATCCGGTTTTAGGAATCGGCCTGCTGCTTTGTGTTGGTTTGGCTGTTTTGGGATTGACCTTTTTGACAACCGCCGAAGGGCAAAACCCCAATACGTCCAGTGCGTTTACGACGGATGATGCGGTATTGCAATCCCCAGCACAACGTCAGGTTTCGCCAATGCATACCGAAGACGACGACAGTCCGTTTATTGATGCCGTTGTGACGGACATCCCAAGTGCAGGCCAGGCTGTCCGTGCGCAAACCGCCACACAAACGCAAGAAACGCAACAAGGGGCCGCGCGCGTTACAGCTCGTGCAACATTTGACATGGATATGCCGAGAGTATCGGTGACCGCTCAGAGAGATGACGATCCCTTTGCTCCCGCACAGACACGTCAGCGTACTATGGTCCAACAAAGTGACACTCAACCGACAAGCCCTCGAGTCCAAGCTCAGATACAAGCTCAACAGAGCAGCGTTTCCCAACAGCCCGTCAATCGAGGGAATGCGGTCGGATTTAATGTGTCCGTTCCGAGCCGTGCGGAAAAACGGGACGAATTGCTGTTTCGCATTGTGCAACTGCGTTTGCTTCGCGGCGAGTATGAAAAAATCACGTCGGCGGTTGAGCAAATGCAAAACCCGGAAAAGGCCATCGAGGCCATGCTCGACCATGCTGAAGAGACGGATGATGAAAACATCGAACAATTACTCGACGTGGCCACCGCACTGACACTGCAAATCGGCCAACCGCGTCCGGCCGTTCCTCCGGGAATGGGAATGCCGGGCGGAATGGTCGGACCGACCGGAATCGTACCGGGCGGCGGAATGGTCGGACCGGAAACGAGAATGGTCGCACCGGGAACGCCGAGTACGAATCCTCTTGTGCCATCGACACAGACTGCACCACGTGACCAACGTCAAGCTGCTGCACCTGAGACTACACCGCGTGACCAGCGTCAACCTGCTGCACCTGAGACTGCACCACGTGACCAGCGTCAACCTGGACCGTCTGAGTTTGTACCGTCTGAGACACGTCAACCCGCATAGCGTGGGGAAGGTCGGCCCTTACCACCTCAAGCTGCAACACCCGAATCGCGTCAACCCGCACCGCGTGGGGAAGGTCGGCCCTTACCACCTCAAGCTGCAACACCCGAATCGCGTCAGCCGGCACCTCCCCAGTCTGGGCCACGTGACACACCTCCCCAAACTACACCGCCTCAGCCCGGACAACCTGAACCGGTGGAAACTGATTCAGTTCCCGCTGCGACACCGGAAAATGTGAGCGATGAGGAACCGACCAATGCGTCTTCCATATAAATGGGAGGGAAAAGGGAAAGGAATAAGAATTTTTGCGGCGGTCACGGCGTGACCGTCTTACCTTCATGCCCTTGCTTACGCTGCGGGCTCTGAAGTGGTATTTTGTTTTCTGGCAAAGCCTTACTTTGTGCGAGTCTCTGATTTCAGCGGATTATGTCCATTATCACGGCACAACAAGAACGCATTTTGGGCGACCTTCGCGGTTTGATCGACGGAGATGTTCGTTGTGATGAGGTTGCGCTTCGGCTTTATTCGACTGACGCCGGTCTGTTCGAGTGTCGTCCTCTCGGAATCGTGTATCCCCGCAACCGGGACGATGTGGCCGCTTGTGTTCGTTATGCCTCGGAACATAAACACTCGATCCACGCGCGCGGTGCGGGAACCGGCCGCACAGGTGCCTGTCTCGGACATGGGCTGATACTCGATTTTACGAAATATATGCGTCGGGTTCTTCAAACGACTGACGATTCGGTCACAGTTCAACCGGGGGCAACGCTCGAACGTGTCAACGGTCAGTTGTTGCAGTCGCAAGGGCAAATCATCGGCCCCGATCCCGGTTACTTGCCCGCAACGACCATCGGCAGCATGTTGGCCGTTGACGGTGCCGGGCCGCGTTGGCTTTCTCGCGGTTTTCCGCACCAGTCAGTGCGTAAATTACAAGTCGTACTTGCCAACGGCGAAACGGTCACACTGGAACGTCCTGACATCAAGACGCCTCAGCAAACGACAAACGAAATCGGCATATCAAATGATGCGTCGTTCGCCGGACAAATCTCACGGGAATTGGCCAAATACCTGTCGTTGACCTCGGTGTCGAAAGCTGTTGCGAAACAGAGGGGCATCAGCAAAAGCGACTTGCCTGCTCGACTGGGTTATCGTGTTTGCGATGTCAGGTATTCCAACGGTCAAATTGATTTCATGCCGCTCTTGCTTGGCTCGGAAGGTACTCTGGGCATCATCACGCAGGCTGAACTCGATACGATTCCAAATACTCAAGCAACAGGTATTGCTCTGTTGCTGTTTGATTCGCTTGACAATGCGATGCGGGCCGTTCCAATCATCAGAACACATCATCCGGCAACATGTGAGTTAATCGACCGCCGCCGTATCTCGCTGTTGCACGATTGGGACGCACGATTCAAGTCACTGTTGTCGATCGACGCCGAAGCGATTCTCGTCGTCGAATTGGAAGACGACACCCCACTGACCGTCAGTGATCGTTTGCACGATTTGGTTCACGAACTGCGTCACGAACGCAAATTGTGCTACACATCCCGGCTTGCGTTGCCATCGGAAGATATTGCCCTATTCCGCAGCCTGGTTGCCAAATCCCAGTTCGCCCTTTACCGAATGCAGCATTACCTCAGCGGGATTTCACGTTTTGAAGATACGATTATTCCGGTAGATCGACTTTCGGCGTTCATTATTGCCGCGCAGAATTTATTCAAGCGACACGAGTTGGCACCATCGTTTTTTGGGCATGTGGGTCACGGTCAGATCAGTGTGCAACCGATACTCAACCTTTCGTCAAACGATGTACTGACGCGAATACGACGAGTGATGCCGGAATACTACGACACGGTTTTAGAAATTGGCGGTTCCGTCAGTTCGGAGCAGGCGTTTGGTTGGGTCAGGACGTCTGTTATTCCGCTTCAACACAAGGAGTATTATCAGGTTTATGAACAGGTCAAAAAACTGTTCGACCCGCTGGGCTTGCTTAACCCCGGTAAAATCATTCCGCGTCAAGACACGCCGCCGCTCGAATACCGAAGTCCCGTCGTTTCGAAGCGTCACCTGGCCAATGTTGCCTTGTATGATCTGGCAAACGAATCTGCGTTGGAAATTGCCGTTCCCGAACAGACTGCCGACGAGCCGAACAACGAACCGCTTCAACGTCAGTTGGAAGTGCAATTCATGTGGACTCCGGCTTCTATTCGTGAGACGACCATGCGCTGTAACGGTTGCGGAATGTGCCGGAGTCGCGAAACAGACACGCGAATGTGTCCCGTTTTCCGCCGCGAGATGAGCGAGGAATCAACTCCCCGGGCCAAGGCCAACCTGATGCGCGGCATCATTGACGGCCAAAGCGACCTCGGGTTGCTGACGGCGGAGCAGTTGAAAACGGTGGCCGATTACTGTATCCGCTGTCACTCATGCCGGCTCGACTGTCCGGCGGAAGTTGACATCCCGCAAATCACGTTTCAAAGCATCAGTGCCTATTCCGCCGCACACGGTCTTTCGCTTTCCGACCGTTTTTTCTCGAATCTCGACCGGATTTTGAAGTTCCTTGTGTTGGTCAGTTGTCCGGTCAATTGGACGATCACCAATCGCTGGACCCGTTGGCTATACGAAAAACTGTTCGGCCTGTCTCGCGCAAGAAAAATTCCGAAGTTGGCCAAAATCAGTTATCTTTCCCGCACGGTGTGGTATAAACGGTTGTCGAAACCTTCCCGACGCCGCGACCGAAAAGTGGCTCTGTTTATCGGTGTTTACGCGAATCATTTTGAAACACGAATCGCGGATGCCGCAGTCAAGGTACTCGAGCACAACGGGATCGACGTGTATGTCCCGGGACGTCAACAGGCCTCGGGAGTGTTTTCCATCGCCTGTGGACACCGCGACCGTGCTGAAAAACTCTCGCGAAAGAACATCTCACTGCTGGCCGACATCATTCGACAGGGATACCAAGTCGTCACGCTCGAACCGGCTTCGGCCTTGTGTCTGACGGAAGAATATGGTTACATGGCAGATGATGCCGACGCGGTGTTGGTTGCCGCCAACACGAGTTGTATTACGACCTATCTGCATCAATTGCATCAGGACGGGAAATTTCAACTCGACTTTTCGCCGCTTCCGATTACGGTCGGCTACCATGCACCCTGTCGATCGTTGATGATGGAACGATCCAACTTGACGGAACAAACATCCGCCGAACAGTTGTTGCATCTCGTGCCGGAAATGACTGTCAAACGGATCGAACACGGCTGTTGCGGTCTTTCGGGCAGCTTCGGCTTGATGGCAAAAAATTTTCGCATGAGTCTGCGAATCGGTCTGCCGTTGTTTTCCGCGCTGCGTGATCCGGCTATTCAATTTGGAGCTTCCGAGTGTAACTTGTGCAAAATGCAGATGGAACAAGGTGGCAACAAACGGACATTGCACCCAATCCTGTTACTGGCCCACGCTTACGGTTACCTGCCGGAAATCGAGTCGCTGGTGGTGAGGTAAGAGGTAAGAGGTAAGAGGTAAGAGGTAAGAGGTAAGAGAAAAACCGGCAACTTCTTCCCTTTTACCTCGCCAGGTTTGCGAGCCGCCGCATTTGTTTCACATAATCGGCGGCACCAAAGACCGCTGTTCCGGCAACGAGCAGGTTTGCCCCTGCCTTGGCGCAATCGGCGATGGTGTTTTCGTTGACACCGCCATCGACCGAAATGAGCGTGTTTGATGCGACATGATCGCGGATGAACGCAATTTTTTCCAACGCAACCGTGTCAAAAGATTGCCCACCAAATCCCGGCATGACGCTCATCGTCAAAATAAGGTCGGCATCCCGAATAAACGGTGTCAGTTGTGCAATCGGGGTCGGCGGATTGATTGCAAGCCCCGCCGCTGCTCCGAGTTGTCGGATTTCGTCGAGCAACGGACGCGGATCGTCCAGCACTTCGATATGCACCGTGATGATATCGGCACCCGCGTCGCAAAAAGGTTTGACATACTTTTGCGGTTCGGAAAGCATCAAATGCACGTCGAGCGGCAATTTCGTAATCCGTCGCACCGCCTCGACAACCGGCACGCCGATACTCAGGTTCGGCACGAAATGGCCGTCCATGATATCCAAGTGTAAAATCTGTGCCCCTGCCTGTTCGACACGGCGAATTTCGCGTTCCAGATTCCCAAAATCCGCCGCCAATAGCGACGGATTGATCAACGGACTTTGTGCCGTCAAGTCTGCCACCCAACGAAAATCTGACATGCCAACCTGCTTTCCGAGTAACCGTTCACGGTCATATTTCACCACGAAGTTCACGAAGAACTACGAAGAGAATCAAATTCATGGATTTCACAAAACAGCCGAAATGATCAACAGATTGAACAGATTTTTTTAAATCATCTGCTACATCTGTTTTATCTGTTGATCAGTATTGTTTGGCAGACCCTGTTTACTGCATTGGGGCGGCGACCTTCGTGTTTCTTCGTGCCCTTTGTGGCGAGAAACAAAACCCGTAAACGTCTGTCTTTCAGATTATTTATGTTATTGATCGCAGATTTCGACCGCCTGACGCAGGGAGGCGATTTTATCCCGGCGTTTCGGGACAAATTCGTGAGCGACAAACCCCTTGTAGTCGGTTTCAAGGATCGCTTTCATGACCGACGGGTAATTGATCTCCTGCGTCTCGTCGATTTCATTGCGGCCGGGGTTACCGCCGGTGTGGTAGTGACCGATGACATCCTTAAATTCGCGGATGTTGTTAATGAGATCACCTTCCATGCGTTGCATGTGATAAATGTCGTACAGCAGCTTGAAGCGTTCGCTGCTGATTTTCCGGGCAACTTCGGCGCCCCAGGGCGTCGTGTCGGCGTGATAATCGCGGTGGTCCTTGCTGTTGAGCAATTCCATGTGTAACGTGATGCCGTGTTTTTCGGCAAACGGGACAACCCGTTGCAATCCTTTGACACAATTTTCGATGCCTTGCTCGTCGCCCATGCCATTGCGATTTCCGGACATGCAAATCAGGTTCGGCACCTTCATTTTGGCCGCTTCAGGTATCCATTTTTCAAACGCTTCGACCAATTTGTCATGGTTTTCGACGTGGTTGAAACCGTTGGAAATCCCCGCACCGGGCACATTGCCCATCGTGACAATCATTTCTTTTTTGAGCATGGTTTCCCATTGATCCGGCCCAAGCAGATCAATACCGACCATGCCGAGATTCTTGCAAATATCGGCCAATTCCTCCAGCGGGTAACTGCCATAACACCAATAGGATACCGACTGGCGGATATTCCCCTTGACTTTGAGTGTTTCTACGACGGCTTCCTGAGCCGAAATCAGCCCACCCTGCCAAGCGGCGACGGTTGCCGAACCGAGAGCCAGTCCTTGTAACATGTTGCGACGTGATAATTCTTTTGTCATGGCGATCATTCTCCTGAGTGAATATTTGGGGCAAATAGGGACAAAAGCCAAAACACCTGTTCGGCTTTCGTTGTTGAAACAGTTCAATATAGCACATTCGACGCCATGATTCAATATCGCGCAAATGTGACAAACATTATCGTTGGAAGATTTTCCCCAGCGGCCCATACAACAGTGCCGGCAGGAGAATCAAGCCACCGACTAGCGAAGTCAACAACAGGAAACACAGCATGGTCGCAAACTTGGCGATCGGCAGAAAACCACTCATACAGAAAACCAACATTCCGAAACTGCAAATGAAGGTCGTTTGCGTCATGGCTGTTGCGCAATGCTCGTAGGCATACGTGACGGCCTTTTGGTAGTGAAGCCCGTTCCGAATCCCGCGCCGCACCCACGTCATAAAGTGCAGCGTTCCGTCCACGGCAATGCCAATGGCAACACTTGCCGTCATCATCGCGCCCATGTCGATCGGTTTTGCGAGCCAGGCCATCATTCCAAACACGATGATACAGGGAAAAATGTTCGGAATCATCGCCGTCAATCCCCGGACGAAACCTCGCAGCAGAACAACCATCGTCAAAGAAATCGTTACAAAAGCGTAAAAAAAGCTGGTGATCAGGTCGTCCAATAATTGTTGTTGTGCCCGATGAACCAATGGAACGCCGCCCGTAACCAGATAGGTAACCCCGTGTAAATTATACTGCTCGGCGGCGGCAACGATGGTGTCGAGTTTCTTGCAAAGCCCGGAAAGCATTTGTTCGTAATCGACGTGCGAATGTGCCGGAATTCGCAAACTGATGCGCCAAAACGATGTTGCGATACTCCCGTCATCGTTTTTGAACCGGTCCAGGAACTGAATATCCTCAAACCGGTCTGCGTTGCTTGCTAATTTGCGTTCAAAGGGGATACGTCGAATTGGGGAGGAATCCAGAGCAGGCAATTCCGGCGCGAAGTTCAAGGCGGAAATCACGGTGTCGATCTCAGGCTCTTCCAACAGCACCGTTTCGACTTCCTGGAGCAGCCAAAGTTCGCTGAGGATCGCTGTTTTGCCGTCCGGTTGTGCCGGAATGGTCAACACGACTTCGATGGGAATCAGGCCGCCGATACGTTTTTCGAGTGTGTTATAATCGTGGATCACTTTGGCGTTGTCGCGAAACATGCCGTGAAAGGTGACGGATGTCTTCAGACTCGGAAGATGGACGGCAAAGAAAAATGCCAAGCACAGGCTGACAACCACGATGATCGTCCTGTACCGTCTGACCTGCTTCGACACGCGGAGCCAAAAACTTTGTAGATGATGTTGAAATGTTGCGGCAGGTTGGGTGAGTTCGAGCCATCGCCAACGTCGATAGGGAAACAACTGCGTCACTGCCGCGAAGGTCGCAAAAAGCCAGGCGGTTCCCATAACCAGCGAGAGAGCTGCAAAGAACCCGAAATTGGAAATAGGACGCATCTTGCAAAAATAAAGCGAAACAAGGCCAAGAACGGTGGTCAGCATAGACAAAAAGCATGGCAACAAGGCTTTGCGAACGGCGATCCAAGTGGCGCGTTGCACAGGTTGTGTGCGGAGTGTTTCGCGGTAATAATTGGTCAGGTAAATCCCTGCGGAAATGGTGAGCACGTAAACCAATGAACTGGTCAACATGGAAATGGAGTCCATTTGACCGCCTGATAAATGAATCAGCGTCGGTCCGAGTTGACTATTGGTCGAGGCAATGAAAAAAACAAAAAACGCCGCTATGAAATTGCGCAGGAAAAGTAACAACATCGCCAGGCAGATCAGTAGAAAGAACGGCAACAGTTGCGATTGCGAGGCGGCTGAGATTTTGTCTATGGCAACGCTGTCGGTGCTTGTTCCGGCGATTTGGATATTTTCCGGGGGAAGTTTCGTGATTTCCTGAACAGCGTCATATACTGTTTCGATGGCCTCGGTTCGGTGTTCCGCTCCGTAAAAGGAAACGACGGCGACCAAACAGGCATCACGGTCGTTTTTGCCGAGCATCCAGCCGCGCATCCGCGACTTGGCATCATCTTCGGTCAGGTTCAGCGGTTCGTCCATCAAAAGGTCGAGAACGTGACGGCTGGTTTTGACGTCGGAAAAATATGCGTTTTGCTCTGCATCCACCGGGGCAAGCAATCGATCTGCGATTCTGTCAAACCGTTCGTCCTCCAATGTTGCACCGTCCCATGACAACATGAGAAAATCCACTTCGGGAAAATGCTCAAGAAAAGTGATAAAATCGGTGGTTTCCGGGGAATCAGCGGGAATCCAGTCGATGACCTGGTTCGAGGAGTTTTTTGTCGCTTCCGTTGCAAAATAAAAAAGAAACGGAAAAATGGCAATTGCCGCGATCAAAATCAGCACTTGCGCCCGGTGACGAGAGATATTACGCAAAAATCGTCGGCCCATAACCAAAACAATCGTGAAAAGAAAAAGAATAGGAAAAGAAAATATGGCAAGCGTTCACGCTTCTTTCGTTGTTGCGACGATAAAGACGCGGCGCATTTTTTCGATTTTCGGCAATTCGGTTTTCGAGACGTTGATCCACACGGCGGCAGCGCGTTTTCCCATTTCCCGGACGAGCGCATCTTTATTGGCGAGAATTTTTTCGAAAATGCCGCGTTGTCGCTCCAACCAGCCGTCGATTTCGCGGTATTCCTGCACGTCGAATCCGCACTCGTCCAGAATCGGACGGTAATCCTTGACGGCAAAGGGGATATCGAACTCCCACGTCAGGATCACGAAAGGCTTGCCCGGCTTCAACACCCGGGCAACTTCCCTTAACACCGCTTGTTTGTCTGGAATCATGTATAAAGAATCGACACACATCGCGGCATCAAATTCCCGATCTTTAAATGGCAACGCACGTATGTCACCGGCCTGAAACACGGCGCGGCCTTCCATTTCAAATTCGGAAATCCGTCGTGTCGCTATTTGGATTGCCGCTTCACTGAGGTCGAGACCGCGCAGTTCGGCGTTGAGCGTGCGTGCAACGTACAACCCATTGCCGCCGCGTCCACAGGCGAAGTCCGCCAGCCGTTCGTCGGGTGACAAACCGACCGCTTGAACGATGCTCGCAAGGTCGGTTTTTGTCGTAAAACCACAGTGGTCAATTTCCTCGGCATATTCGTCACCGAAAACATCGCGGTATATCCCGCGAAACGTCGGGCCGACATCGTTGATTCCGTAAACGTCTTCGAACGATTGCTTCATGCTGGTACGACCTTGAATCAGGAACCAATACAAACCCGAGAAGAATCGGGCAATATAACGTTTCGTGGACATGGTGGGATTTGGCTGGGGTAGGGTTTTTCTGATAACTGTCACGACGAGGGTTGCATGTTTACAACGACTTGAAGTCATTTGGATCAGACGATTTCGTTAATTCATGCTTCTGTACAATGTATATTTTCCCTATTTTACCAAACAAAACAAGAGGTATTTTCTGAATTTTCTCACTTTTTTAATTGACAATTTGTGTACGCAATACAAGTAGTTCACAGAATGATCCTCGCTACAGGGCGTTTCTAACACATTATTTGTAAATGAGTTGCACAGTATACCCGGTGGTTACATTGATAACTTTTTTAGAATAGAGGCAGATGATAAGCGGCTTATGAATACTGCAACAAATAAAAAATGTAGTTTGCATTTTTTTTATATTTTGCATTTTTTCAAAATCAACCAGTTTATTTTTTTTGTCAATATTTCTGAAATTACAGCGAAAGCCAATTGTCTCGTGGATTTCAAGCTGGGAAGTAATTTTTCGACCGGTTTTCTACTTGACAACGAAAATCTTCTTTGTATTATCTACTCTAATTACCTGCCTTGCCCATAACTCGCAAACAGACTGTTGTGCCTTGTAAATGTTTGCGCAACATGTAGGCGATCATTCCGAGACGAGACAAGTCTTTTTGAACAATACTGAACCATAGCCGTTGGCCTTTTCCCGGCACGCACTATGACGTTTTGTTGCTTTTGGATACATGAACAAGAATCACCCCCTTGCAATCGTTGGTATGAGTTGCTACCTTCCTCATGCCAAGGGTATTGACGAGTTTTGGAAACTCCTTTTGGAAAACAGGAACGCGGTCTCGTGTATACCTCCAAGTCGTTTCGACCGGGAACTCTATTTCGATGAAACCAAAGGTCTTCGAGGCAAGTCGTATATTGATCAGGCCGGATTGGTCGATTATCCTTCGTTTGATCAATCTCTTTGTAACTATCCGACCCACGTGATGAACTATATTGAGGTCGGGCATCTTATGATGACCCAGGTTGCGGCGAGGGCTTGTCGGGACGCCAACATGAATCCTTTCGATTTACCTCTGAAAAACACCGGCGTTTATGTTGGAAACAACCAAGCGGGACATCAGGCGGGCAACCTGACGTATTCGATGATTGTCGAAGAAGCGGCTCATTATCTCAACGGTCTTGATGTTTTCCGAAATGCAACGGGCAACATAGCCGGTCAGGTTATTGACGAAGTCGTTCGCGATATCCGAAAAGAGTTGCCGTGTTACGGTCACAACGGCTTTCCGACCGTCGGTTATCATGTGACGGCCAACGCTGTTTCCAACGCCTTGCATTTGACCGGGCCGTCATTCGTTCTTGATGCGGCTTGTTCCTCGTCACTCAAGGCACTGTCCCTTGCGGCGCAGGATATTCAGTTGGGTAAGATCGACATGGCGATCGTCGGCGGTGCGTCCTTTTTCACCACAGACAGTCTACTCCTTTTTTCGGCGGCACAATCGGGTTCCGCAAACGGTTGTTTTCCGTTCAGCGAAAAGGCTGACGGCCTGATTTCCGCCGAGGGATACGTTGCCGTCGTTGTTAAGTCGCTCGACCGTGCATTGGCCGACGGAGACCCAATTCGCGTCATCGTGACGAGCATTGGCGTGTCCTCCGACGGACGCGGCAAGAGTCTCTGGGCACCGCGCAAAGAAGGACAAGTCGAAGCGATTCGCCGTGCGTATCGAACTGCGGAAGAAATGAGACGGCTTGACTACATCGAAGCTCACGCCACGTCAACCGCGCTCGGTGATCAAACGGAACTGGAAGCGATGGAAGAAGCCTTCCGGGGATGTTTCAGCACAAAAATTCCCGTCGGCGGCGTGAAGGCCAACATCGGACACGCCCTGGAAGCGGCCGGACTGGCGGGATTGGTCAAGACGGCTCTCGTTTTACAACACAAGGTCGTTCCGAAGCAGATCAACAGTCTGCCGCTCAATTCGCGGATCGACTGGGAAGCGTTGCCGTTTTACGTTCCGCAGGAAAATATTCCGTTGCCGAAGCGAAGCGACGGTCAAATGCACCGTGCGGCAGTCAATTCGTTCGGAATCGGCGGTCTGAACGTCCATATCGTCATGGAGGATTTCAACAAAACCGCCGCGAAAACCACCGTTGCTGTCCGCCAGCCGCTACAAAGCGTCGGCGAGCCAATTGCCGTTGTCGGAGTCGGCACCGTTTTTCCCGGCGCAAGAACGGCGGAGGCGTTCCTTCAGCTCATGTTTTCCGATACCGATCCGAGCAGCGAGGTGACCAACCGTTGGAACGCGGCCATCGGCTATACACCGGAGCGGACAAATTGTTGGTCGAGTATCGGACAACGCGGCGGGTTTTTGACGGATTTTGAATACGATTGGAAACGGCATCGAATTGCTCCCAAGCACATTGCGATGGCCGATCCGCTTCAGTTTATGATTCTCGACAGCGTTGATACCGCACTGGTCGATGCCGGTTATGTTGCTGATCCGACATCGCAAGGTCCGGCCAAGCCGTTTCCCTACAAAACGACCGGGGTGATTGTCGGTTCGACATTCGACACCGATTTCGCCACTGATCTTTGCATGGGGTTTCGGCTTCCTCATTTTCAGCGGGAATTGCGACGAGTTCTTCGACAAAACGGATGCGTCGATGACATGCAAATTCAGGAAATCCTCGACGTTTTCAGTCGGGAATTGCTCGCCAAGATGCCGGCGATTCTCGACGAAACGGGGAGTTTCACGCCAAGTACGCTTTCGAGCCGCATCACCAAGACTTACGATTTGATGGGTGGTGCAGGAACAATCTGTTCCGGTGACACGGTCGGACTGGCGGCACTTGATCAGGCGGTCAATTCCTTGCGAACCGGTGCCTGCGATATGATGATTTGTTCGGTCGGTGCCAGAATGATGGGGCTACAAACCTTCGTCCGTATGAGGTTGGCCGATCAGCTTGCCGCCAAAGGAAAACGGAACCTGCTCGACAAAACGGCGGAAGGACAAATTCCCGGTGAAGGAGCGGGAACGCTGATTTTGAAACGGCTTTCCGATGCCGAACGTGACGGCGACCAAATCCATTTTCTCGTCCACGGAATCGGTTGCGGATACGATCCCGACCCGGAAACGGCGTTTAACCAGGCCATCGAACGGGCATGGGACGCAACGGATTGCTCGAAAAACGAGCTTTATCTCATTGAAGGTTCGACGGCTCCGGCGGATAAGGTTGCGGCTGAACTTTCGGCCTTTGAACACGCCTATGGCTCGGAAATTTCCCAACGCAAACTGTTGCTTGATCGCGCCGACGCGAGATTGGGGCATACGCAGGGTGCATCTGCAATGGCGTCGCTGCTCAAAGCGAATTGTGTTTTGGAAAAACTCGAAATCTCTCCGTCGTTTGAATATGAATCACCGACGGACGCTGTTTCCCGACGCGCCGACTTTCTTACCGTGCCGAAACAGACGGTGCGTTTGCCGATTGTTCCCTCAACGGACAACGCATCTCCGCGAGTTCTCGCCGCCGTTTCCAGTTGGGACCCCTGTGGTTCGGCCTACCATGCGATTATGGAACGCGGTACCAGAATCCCCTTGGAACAACCCGTTGCGAAAACGAACATAGTGCAGAATGTTGCCGTTCAGATGCCGATGAGAATCGTCCGCTTACAGGCCGATTCCCAAGCCGCTCTTATGGAACGGATCGAATATTCCCTTCGACATTACGATGAGTTGTTTGAAAAATCGGACTCGTTGTTTCGGACAGAAAGCTCTTATCGTTTGGCCGTTGTCACGTCGAATCCGGAAGGTTTGCGAACCAAACTTGAATTGGCGGGAAAATTCGCCTTCCAATCGCAAGATTTGTTGTTGTCCCAAAAAGGAATCTTCGTCGGCAGTCCTTTCAAAACATGTCAAGTCACGTTTCTTTTTCCCGGCCAGGGATCACAGTATCCGGGAATGCTGAAAAGCGTCGTTGAAACCTTTTCGCCGGCTCGGAAAGCGTTACAGGAAATCAATAACGATCTGATAAGCCTCGGCTTCCCGACCTTCGAGACGCTTGCCTGGGATGAAGCGGAACAACTCGGTGCCGATGTTTTCCGAACACAACTTTCGATACTCTGCGCGGATACGATTCTCTGCCGTTGCCTTACGGGCTTGGGTATCAAGCCGGATGTTGTGTCCGGGCACAGTTACGGAGAGTTTCCCGCATTGGTGGCATCTGGTGCGTGGTCGTTTCACGAGGGCATCCGTGCAACGAAAGCACGGTGTGACGCAATCATTTCCTGCAAAACCGCCCAGGGGATGATGCTTTCGACCAATTGGGATGCTGACCGCGCCGCCGAAGCATGTCGCCGGATCAAGTCACCCGCTTTCGTTGCCAACATCAACGCGCCGGATCAAACGGTCATCGGCGGTACTCACCAGGCAGCGGCTGAATTGGAAGAATACATCAAATCCCAAGGCGGTATGGCACTCGCGATTCCCGTTCCGCGTCCGTTCCATACGCCCTTGATGAACGAAGTCCGTCAACCGCTGTTCGACGCATTAGGTGCCATCGAAACAAACATTCCGATGGTTGCCATGTTCAGCAGTGTGGAAAACGATTACGTTTCCGACCCGCGTGCCATTCGCCGCAACCTCGCAGACCAGATGACCGAACCGGTCAGATACATTGATCTGATTCTCCGCTTGAAAGCCGAAGGTGTCAACTTCTTTGTTGAGTGCGGACCGAACCAAATTTTGACACGACTCCATCGCAAGATTCTCGGCGACACTCCGGTGGCGATCATCGCTTCGGATGCCAAGGACGACAAAGGGGCTTACCAATTGTACTGCGTCAAGGCGTGCATGGAAGTCTTCAGCAGTCGGGAAACAACGGTCGGTGATGCAAACGATTGCTCGAACTGGGCGGTAAAAAATCGTGACGTCATTGTTTGCCGTTCTCAACGTCTGGCCGACGCCGGTGGTTTGACGACACCAACCGTATCGTTGTCCGACGACGAAAAACAAGCCGCCGCTCAAATCTCCGATGTCACGGGGTTGTTGCCGATGACCGTCGAAGTCCTGTTGAAGTCGGAAGGCGGCTTGAAACGGTTCAGGGAAAACGTTGACGCTTCGTCTTCTTCTCTTGCATTTGACATTGTAACACAGCTTCAGCAGAACGCACGTGATAAAATGGGGTGGGGGGGCAACCTCGGTTGTTTTTCGTCGGGCAACGAAATGACAGCCGACAAAAACGCTACGAGTATCGGTGCGAGAACATTGAAACCGATTTCGGAAAAGCCAATCCAACCGATCAGTCGGCGCGATTTCGAACAAGCAAGACGAACCGTAAACGGCGGGTCCCCAGTCAAGGTTGTCGGTGACGAGTATTCACGGTTCACGCTCCAAGTGATGTCCCAACCGCTCACACCGGCGGAGCGCAAACCGATTCAATGGAACGGTCGCGTTCTGATTCTCGGTCAAAACACCGTTTCCCTTGCCCTTGCCGACTTGGTTCGGAAGTACGGCGGCGATCCGGTTCTCCTTTCGAACGAAAAAACGCGGGAAGAACTCCTCGCCGAAATTGATTCCCATTGGAAACAAGGTGCCTTGCCGCATCTTTATTTGACCACGGCGCACGATGCCGATGCCGTGACCGATCTTGCCGACGCGAATTGGAATCGACGCCGTGAACGGGGCGTTTACGTTCCGTTTTTCGTGACGCAACAGTGGTTCCGCCTGCTTGCGAACGACCGGCTCGTTGCCAAAGGAACGTTCTGCGGATCGTCGGTGTTGGGCGGCGACTTCGGATTTTGCGGCAACATTCGCGGCATTGAGGGCGGAGCGTTGGCCGGATTGGTCAAATCAATGGACCTCGAAGCCGGCTTTCCGACAAACTTTGCGTTTGTCGCCAAAACGGTCGATTTCTCCGGCCACGAAACGATGGAGTTCCGAGCCTTGGCGATGTTCAATGAGATGGCCGCGAAAATTCCTTACGAAACGGAAATCGGTTACGTCGGCGAACAACGCCTGTTGGTCCGCCCGATTGTTCAGCAGGCCGATGTTTCCGCACCGACGGGTGCCACACCAACCGGAAATTGGATCGTCACCGGCGGCGGTCGCGGGATCACGGCTCTGATTGCGGAACGGCTTGCAACGAAATTCGGACTCAAACTTTTCCTTCTCGGCAGCAGCCCTGAACCTGATGTTGATCCGGCGTGGTACGATCTGGATGCCGACGGAAAGGACGCCTTCAAACAACGACTTCAGACGCAGTCGAAAGCCGATGGCGGAAGTTTCCCCGATGTTTGGAAACGCTTTGAACGTGCCGCTGAATTGGGAAGCACCATTCACACCATGCGGCGGGCAGGAATTGATGTCCGGTATCGTCCCTGCGACGTTTCCGACCGTGAACAGGTTCGGCGGACGCTCGACCGTATTCGCCGGGAATCCGGCCCGATTTCCGGCATTTTGCACGGAGCGGGCATCGAAGTTTCGAGTCGCATGGAAACGAAAGACCCGAACATCGTCGAAAAAACCTTTGCCGTGAAATGCGACGGCGCGGCGGCACTCATGGAATGCACGAAAGACGATCCGGTGCGGCATTTTATCGGATTCGGCTCCATTGCCGGTCGCATGGGTTCCATCGGACAGGCCGATTACTCGATGGCCAACGATGCCCTGGCCAAACTCTGCGACTGGTATCAGGCATCGAGGCCGGAATGTCGCGTTACCTGTTTCCATTGGGGACCATGGGGTGAAATCGGCATGGCGGCACGCCCTGAAATGCAATCGAATCCGATTCTCGCCACGATGCGGCTTCTGAAACCCGAAGAAGGTCTTCGACACTTTATGAACGAGTTGGCGACCGGCCGGCGAACAACGGAAACGCTCCTCATTGATTGGGAGCACTACAAACTCTACTATCCCGACAAGTCTTCGAGCGAACCCGTTGAAGCAACGTCGGTTCACTCGGAAGAAAAACAGAAACCGGAAACAGCGGAACAGCAACACACACCGATTCGGCGAATGATCGTCCGATGGGTCGAAGAGCAGCCGGAATCGACTACGGAAGAATTGACGTTTGATTACACGGTTCTGGTTTACGGCAGAAATGCAGATGCCGATCAATTGACTGCAACGTTGACCGGTTGTGGAGTCAACGTCCTTCAAGCCGATGCAGAAGAAGACGAAAAGCGACTGCTCGACCGACTGGACGAAATATGGAACGAACACGGTCCTGTTTCGCATCTTTTCCTTATGTCGGGACGTGATGCCAAGCCGCAACAACTTTCCGATATATCGGCATGGAAACGGCGACGCAAAGTCGGCTTCTACACGCCGTTTTACCTTTTGCGGCACTGGCTCCGCAAATTGACCGAAGCGAATTTGCTCGACAGGGCGGCCGTTGTTGCGGCGACTTCCATGAACGGTGATGCCGGCATTGAGAGCGGAACCGCCGCGCTGGAATGTTCGGGAATCGCCGGACTGCTCAAAACGATTCACTTGGAATTAGGCGGCGAAAACCGAAGTGGCATCACGGTGCGAGTCGTCGATTTTCCCGCAGAAGAACCGTCGGAAACCGTTGTTTCCGGTTTGCTTTATGAATTGACGACGCAAGGCTTCGACATTGAAACGGCTTACGTGCGAGGAACACGCCGGGTTCCGAGATTGGTCGAACAACATGCCAAACCGGTCGGCGATCACGGAATCAAACGGGGAAGCACATGGGTAATCACCGGCGGTGCGAGAGGCATCACGGCCAGAGTTGCGTTGGCCTTGGGAAAACGTTTCGGTCTGAAACTCCAACTCTTGGGCAGCACGGCATCTGATGCGGTTGACCCCGCTGTGTACAATCTTTCCGAAGCCGAACTGAAAGCGAAAAAACGGGAAGTCGTCAAGCAAGCGATCGCCGACGGCAAGTCGCCGGAAAAAGAATGGGGCCGAATCCAAAACGCCTTGGAGATGAATCGAAATCTTCGGGAAATGCAAAACGCAGGGATTGATTTTGCCTATCGACAATGTGACGTGACCGATCCCGCCCAGGTCGAACGGGTTTTTGCGGAAATCGCCGGCTCCGAAGGTCCTATTGTCGGCATCGTTCACGGTGCGGGAATCGACGGCAATCCGGCGACGATTCGCGACATGCTCGACAAACAATTCGAAGTTTCAGACAAACTGGTGGCGATCAAGGTCGATGCCGTGCTGGAGATGTTGAGGCACACCGATCCCGATCAATTGCGTTATTTCGTCGGTTTCGGTTCGATCAGCGGACGTTTTGGGGCGGCGAGTGCGTCGTCGTATTGTTCAGGAAACGACATGCTCTGCAAAATCATGGGGCAACTGCGGAACGAACGTCCCCGTTGCCGGGCAGTCGGCATTCACTGGCATGCATGGGGTGAAGTCGGCATGATGACGCGACCGGTCAGTTACGGTTCGGTCAAGGTACTCAAAATGCAGCTTATGGCACCTGACGACGGAATCCGTCACTTGATTCGTGAACTGGAAGCCGGATTGCCTGAAAATGAAATCGTCGTAACCGACTCGCAGTATTATTCGTTGTTTCACTCGGACCGAATGCTGATCGACAATTCGGCGCGATGCCTTGCGGGGCTTCCGCCTGCATCGGATGCGACTTTGCTCCGTCCGATGAAGGCTGCTGTTCCTCTTCACAATTCGCCAATGATAGAACGGGTGGGCGATGGTGTCGGAGAGTGTACGTTCTATCCCGCGACCGATCCCTTCCTGTTTGACCATCGGTTCCGAGGGCGTCCGTTCCTGCCGGCGGTCATCGGCATGGAAACATTCATGGAAACTGTCGAACAACTTTATCCGAACCAAAAGATTGCCGCTCTTCACGACCTGGAATTTTGCGAAGGCTTGCGTTTCCCGACGGACGATCCGTTTTCGGCCAAGGTCTGCACCGAAAAGAACGGGCAACAAGTTTCCTGCCGACTCATCGCTCCGTTTTACAATGCGGCGGGAAAGCTCATGAGTTCCGAAAGGATGTATTCACGTTGCACCGTCGAACTTGGTGATCCCATGCCGCTCGGCGGAACGTTACCGGAACCGCCGTCGGGCAAATGGTATCGAATCAACTACATCGGCCCGGAAGCATTAATGTATCACGGCCCGGTGTTCCAACAGTCACGGGAAGCACTCTTTTCAGACGACAGTGGAGTTTGGAGTAAAATTACCGCGTTTCCGCTTGCGGAATTCGGCGGTCAACGTGGCGACCAGGGTTGGATTCTGCATCCGGGAACGGTGGATGCCTGTCTGTATGTCTGCGGGGTGTGCGTTTGGCTGGAAAGCAAAGGTGCCATCGGTCTGCCCAAAAGCCTCGGAACGTTGCGAATGGTACGATGCCCCCAATCAGGCGAACAGTGTATGGCTCATACCATGTATCGTGGAGGCGACGAAAGCGAAGCGTTCTTCGATGTCGTCTGTTACGGCGAAAACGGCCGACCTTTGTTTGCGCTCGAAAAATATTGTTGTCGGGTTGTACCGACTTCCGTGAAAAAATAAAAAATTTACATACAATCTGCCACCTGACGGATTACCAGCCGTTGCAAGGAGACACGATGATCAATATCGATTTTACGGGAAGAGTTGCCTTTGTTACCGGGAGTTCGCGAGGAATCGGGCGTGCCTGTGCGATTCGCTTTGCCGACGCCGGAGCCGATGTCATTATCAATTACGCCAGTTCCCGTAAAGCGGCGATGGATGTCGCAGGGGAAATCGAACGTCGGGGAAGAAAATGCTATGTACTCAAAGGAGACGTCAGCGAACAGGAAGATGTTCGCTGTATGCTTGATTTCATTCGGGACGAAATCGGTCGGCTTGATTTCCTTATCAGCAATGCCGCGTCAGGTGGGTTTCGGCCGCTTCTCGACGCGAAACCTGCCAATTTTGACGCCGCTTTTCACACGAATGTCCTGGCATTGATTTATCTTGTCCAAGCCGCGATGCCGCTTCTCCAAACAAACGGTCCTATTCGGAATAAAATTGTAACGATTTCCAGCCACGGTTCGGTCGGTGCCATTCCGATGTACGGTCTGATCGGAAGTACCAAGGCCGCACTCGAAAGTCTGGTTCGGCACCTCACTCTGGAAGTCGGTGACCGCGGCATCAACATCAACGTCGTTCGTGCCGGTTTGGTTGAGACAGATTCCACGCGTCGCCTGCCGGGTTCTGAAGCAATGTTCAATGCACAAATTGATTACACCCAGGTTGGTAACCGAATCTTGCAGCCGGAGGACGTGGCCGATACAATCATGTTCCTTTGCAGCCCATACAGCGATATGATTCAAGGCGAGACGATTACCATCGACGGCGGCGGCAGTGTCCGTGCCGGCTGACACGTTCACGACTCTGTTATCGTTCCGAAACAAAAAAGTCATCAGAATCCCATTGCAATGAAAAACGTATTTTTTACCGGGGCAACCGGACTACTTGGCGAATACCTACTCCGTGACGGACTGCGGAGCGGAGAGCGTTTTGTCGTCTTGGCACGTCCCGGTAAGTTAGAGTCGGCACGAGGGCGAATCGAGTCCATGTTGGCCCGAATCGAAGAGAACCTCGACCGTCCGTTGCCGCGTCCCGTTGTTCTGGAGGGTAACCTGTCGGCTCCGAATCTCGGCCTCGCGTCTCAAGACCTCACTTGGGTCTCGAAAAATTGTGATCGCATACTGCACAACGCGGCAAGTCTGGTTTTCTATACGGACGAAAAAACCGGCGAACCTGCCCGCTCGAACATCAATGGAACGCAAAATGTTCTCGGACTGGCCGAAGAAACCGGTATTCGGACATTCTTCCATGTCAGTACGTCCTATATTTGCGGTCTGCGCAACGATTTGTGCCTCGAATCCCAGCTCGACGTCGGACAGGATTTCGGAAACGATTACGAACGGAGCAAAGTCGCCGCAGAAAAAATGGTACGTTCGGCGGCCTTTCTTGATTCGTTGACGGTGTTTCGTCCGGCGATCATCATCGGTGATTCGAAAACGGGATATACATCGACGTATCACGGCTTTTTCACGCCTTTGAAGGTTGCCCATGTTCTGACGGCCAACGGTTCGGGAATGGTTCTTGACGGTTCGCCCTTGCTGAAAGCGATTGGTTTTGACGGTTCCGAACGAAAAAATTTCGTGCCCGTCGATTGGGTTTCCGAAGTCATGACCTTGGTGATGCGACAACGTGAAAGCTGGGGCGAGACCTATCAACTGGTTCCGCGCAATCGTGTTTCGGTTACGACAACAATGCGGGTGTTCGAGGAAGTCCTTCGGCGTTTTTACGCCGACAAAGCCGGTAAAAAAGCATCCGCCGTACAGACGACGTGGACGGACGTGCAGGAAATGTTCCGTTCCCAAATGAGCGTTTACCGCTCGTATTGGCGGGATGACCCCGAATTCGATTACACCAACGTAACACGCGTGGCACCGCAGCGTCCCTGCCCTGACGTCGATTTCGCCATGTTGCTTCGTATGGCCGCGTTTGCCCTTGAAAATGGTTTCGGTTGGCCGATCAAACCGCCTGTTTTGCCGGAAATCGATATTGATGAGAAACTCAACGCTTTACGAACGAATGCCTCCGCCGGAACATTTGAAGTCGGTTTGCAGGTGAATGGTCGCGGAGGTGGTCAGTGGACGCTTGCCGTTGTTCCGAACTCGCCGATGCCGATTGTCGGAATCGCAAGCGGCTTGCCCGTTGACTCCGAATCGCTGATTTATATGAACAGTGAAACCTTCGTTCGACTGGTTCGCCGTTTATTGACCGCAGTTGAAGCCTTGCAATCAGGCTGTGTTTCCGTCCGTTTCGACCACCGGTGTGATGCAACGCCTCCGCAATTCCCAGAACTATTATTGAATGTCTTGGCCCAATGAACCGTCAATCATTGAAATCAAAACAGATAGCCGTTGTCGGAATGGCGTGCCGTCTTCCGGGGGCGAACAATCTCCGTGAGTTCTGGGAACTGATCTCACAGGGAAAGAGTGCCATTGCACCGGTTCCTGAAAACCGTTTCAACCGGAAGCTTTATTTCGTTCCGAAAAAAGGCGTTGTCGGTCGGTCGTATTGCGACAAAGCAGCATTGATTGACTATTCCGATGTGACAAGACCGGGCGGTTGGATCACGGAACAAGACATCAAGAATCACGACCCGGTTCATATTTCGCTTTTCCGGGTGGCAGAAGAAGCGTTTCGATACGCCGGAATTGACGCCGCGTCCATGAAGAATCGGAACATTGGCGTCTTCTTGGGACATGCGGCAAGCAGCGGATTGGGCGGCGACCTCGCCTACGGTCTCCACATTGCGCAAGTCGCTCAATATCTTTATGAAACGCCCGCCGTGCAAGCGTTACCGGAAGCGTCACGTGAAGCGATTGTCATGGGCTTGATTGAGCATGTCCGCGCGAAGATGCCGCGTCGAACAGCGGAATACAATCCCCGGCTCACACCGGGCGACGCTGCGCAGTTTGTCGGTCAAAAGTTCGGCTTTACCGGGCCGGCCATGGTATTCAACTCGGCCTGTGCTTCCGCATTACAGGCTGTAGCCCACGGCATGAAGTCGCTCCAGCTCGGACGAATTGATGCAGCTCTTGTCGGCGGTGCCGCGTATTTTCACCAGGACACCTTGATTTTGTTCTCGGCGGCTCAATCGCTTTCGGCAATCGGTTCCTTTCCGTTCACGGAGCAGGCAGACGGCCTGATTCCGGGTGAAGGCTGCGTCATTTTTCTGCTTAAGACATTGGAAAGAGCTTTGGCCGACGGCGATGAGATACACGCCGTGTTACCCGGTGTCGGCATTTCGAGCGACGGCAAGGGTGCCAGCCTCTGGGCTCCTCGGAAAGAAGGCCAAATCGAAGCGATGTTGCGGGGATATGAATCGGGCACGGACATGGCCGGACTTGAGTACATCGAAGGGCACATCACGTCAACGCATCTGGGCGACAAAACGGAAATCAACTCCATAACCGAACTGTTTCGCGACCGTCCGCTCACCAAGCGGCGAATTCCGATCGGCAGTGTCAAACGCAATATCGGACACGCCTTGGAAGTTGCCGGAGCGGCCGGACTTTTAAAGGTCATTCTGTCGTTGAAACACGAGACGATCCCTTCCTCCGTCGAACCGGGACTCGAATTGAATAAAGACATTGATTGGGAAAACGTCCCTGTCTTTCCGCCGGATAGAAATCTTCCTTGGCCGGTTCACACAGACGGAACACCGCGACGTGCCGGCGTGAACGCTTTCGGAATCGGCGGATTGAACGTCCATTTGGTCGTTGAAGACTATCGGCCTTCACCGGCGGTACCTGTTGCCGGTGCTTTCCGAGATGACACGAAGAAAAGCCGTGCCATTGCGATTATCGGCATGGGCACCGTACTCCCCGATGCGCTGGACGAAGCGGCATTTCGCAGTGTCCTTACCGCCGGAAAAAGGACGATTCGACCGCTTCCGGTGCGCCCGTGGAACGTAGAGTTGTTTTCCGACCGTCAACGTTGGGATGATTGGGCCGTTGAAATGCCCGGTGCCGGTGTTGTCGAAGATTTCCAGTTTGATTGGAAGCGACATAAAATTCCGCCGAAGCAGGTCGCCTGTGCCAGCCCGCTCCAGTTTATGATTCTTGACGCGGTTGACCAGGCGTTTCGCCAGGCCGGCATGGATGTCGAAAAGCAAATTGATCATTCACGAACAGGTTGCGTCATCGGAACAATGTTCGGCGGTGATTTCGCAACGCAACTCGTTATGGGACTGCGTCTCCCGGAAACTTGCGATGACATTCAAGCCGTTTTCAACAACGAAGAGGTTTCAGAAGAATTGACCCGGTGCGTTCTCAAACACTTGCCGGCACTCGTTGACGAAACGGGAAGTTTTACGTCGAGTGCCTTGGCATCGCGTGTGACTAAAGCCTGTCATCTGCTGGGTGGCGGCGTCTCAATTGATGCCGGTAACAATTCCGGCATGGCGGCCTTACTTTCGTCGATTGACATGCTCCTGACCAACGCCTGTGACCTGATGGTCTGCGTTGCCGGTCAACATGATTTGACGCCCGGGATGTTCCAGCAGGAATCTCTATCCAAGCGGTTGGCCGAGCGTGTCGATTTTCCTGCACCCTTTGACCGAAACGCCAACGGAACATTGCCCGGCGAAGGCTGCGTCGCACTGCTGTTGAAGCGGCTCGAAAACGCGCAGCGAGATGGTGACCGCATACTTGGAATCATTGAGGGAATCGGAACCGCCGTCGGCCATGAAACATCCGAAGCCGTTTCTCAAGCCGCCCGACGTGCGTTGGCTGATGCCGAAGTCGATTCCGCACTCATCGGTTACGTCGAAGCGGTAGGCGGTGGCGTTTCCGCCGTTGATTGTGCCGAACTGGATGCCTTGGGAAGCATTTACGGAACGTCGCCGAAAGGCTATTCGTCGTTCGTCGTCGGTTCTCCCGTCGGAATCTTCGGACATTTGGGAGCCGCCGCCGGATTTGTTTCCCTCGTGACCGGCCTTGTCGCCTTGGAGCAGCAAACATTTCCCGGAACCGTTGCTTTAACCTCCTCCGCACGAAGTTCGCAAAAAATCATTCTGAGCAATCAACCCCAGCCCATGCAAACCGGCGATTCCCTGGGACGCCTGTTCGTCGCCATTGACGCTTGTTCGGATTATGAAAGTTGTTTTCACGTTATTCTAAAACGAGGTACTCCTGTGACCCCCGCCCCTTCTACATTCGTTTCCCGATCTTACGTTCACGAGTTTGAGCAGGTTTCCAAGTCTGTCATTCATTTCGACGCAACGGTGATGCGACGCAACCGATTGCGTTCCGGTTCGCTTCACCCGACGGAAAAGACACCGACCGTTGTACCACTTCCCGGTGCAATACAGCCGAATCCCACAGAGCCGGTCGTCGCCATATCGAAACCGGTGACCATTCGCGTTGCACCGCCGAAACCCATCGCTATCGGGAACACAGTTCCCGTTTCCCCGCCAACCGTTTCCGACTCCACGTCTGTACCATCGTTGGATGCCGAAGAGGTTAAGGCGTTCCTGATTAACTATGTCATCGAACAAACGGGTTACCCGCGCGAAATGGTCGATTTGGATGCCCAGCTCGATACCGACCTCGGTATCGACAGCATCAAAAAAGGACAGCTTCTCGGTGAACTGGCCGAATGTTTTGACATCCAACCGCGCGGCGATGTCACATTTGAAGAGATCACGACCTTGCGGAAGATTCTCGACATTCTGACGGACAGCAGCTCATCGGTTCAAGAGTATGAGCCTGCATCTGTTGAGACTCCGGTTGTTGCGGAATCGGTTGTGTCCCAAGCGGTACCAACGGCCTCGGCACTTGATCCCGTCGAACTCGAAGCCTTTTTGGTGAATTATGTCATCGAACAAACGGGTTACCCGCGCGAGATGGTCGATTTGGATGCCCAACTCGACACCGACCTCGGCATCGACAGCATCAAAAAGGGACAGCTTCTCGGTGAACTGGCCGAATGTTTCGATGTCCAGCCTCGCGGCGACATCACCTTCGAGGAGATTACGACACTGCGTACAATTCTCAACGTTTTGCTCGAGGGGTAATCAACGAATGTCCGTCGAAACTCCCATTCCCTTGACCGTGTTCGAAAAGTATTTCCTTCTGGACGCATCGGAAGAGTTTCCGATGATCTGTGACGGGAGTTTTCACTTCACGGGCATCGTGGATCGAGATGTCTTCCAGGAAGCCGTTCAAGATGCCCTCAAGCGACAGCCGCTTCTGACCCGGAAAATCAAAAAAAGACGCAGACGGTTTTATTGGGTTCCCGTTCAGGAAAGATTTGAAATCGTGCAACTGGAAACCCCACCGGATGTCAATTGCCAGGAATGGAATCGCCCCTTTGACCTTTTCACGACAAACGGGCTGGAACTGTACGCTTGCGTCAACGAAATGAAAACGGAAATTTATTATCGCTGTCATCATCTTTGCACGGACGGCACCGGGATTTTTCGGTTTTTCAGCGACGTGTTCACGGAATATGCGAAACGGTGCGGTCAACCGATTGCAGAACGCTTTCCGCTTCGACCGGAAAGGATTGCCGATCGAAACAATTTCCCGCCGTCGGAACTACCGGGCAAGATCAGTTTTTTCCGAATACTTTATGACACGGTCAGGGAAGTCGTAAAATGGTTGCAGGAAAAACCGATTCCTCTGGAAACGGAAGTTGAGACAGTTGACACAACGAAGGGACGGTTCGGTCGCAAAACGTACTTCATTTCAATGGAGCGGGTGGATGAATACCGACGTTATGCAAAATCGCAAAACAGCAATCTCAACGACTTTTTGATGACGGGATTGTTCACTGCGTTAAGCGAGCAGCATCTTGTAGGACGACAGGGCAATCGTCTGCGTATGATGATTCCGGTCAATATGCGTTGGCCCGGCAGCGAGGACATTCCGGCGGCGAACATTCTCAGCTACGTTTTTTTGACGAAAAAAAAAGCGGCCTGCCGCCGAAGCCGGGAGTTGCTGACCGAGATTCACAACGAAATGCAAATCATCAAGGATTGGCAGGTCGGATTCATGTTTCTGGATGCCCTCCGGTTTTTCAATGCCTTGCCGGGCGGACTGCGTTTCATGACGGGTGGAAAAAAATGCCTGGCCAGTTTGGTGTTTTCCAACATCGGAACAGTGGAAAAATTTTTCGATGACGATTTTGCACATACTGGCGACGAAGTCGGAAGAGGTATCCTGCAATGCGGGAATTTGCGTTTGGATCGTGCTGACGCTTATGCACCGTGCCGACGCCGAACCAATCTTTCCGTCGTGGCCTCGACCCAAGCCGGAAACCTGCTTATCGGTTGCCTGTTCGACCGGAAATTCATCAGCGACGAATGGGTTGACCATTGGTTCGACGATTTAAAAATGTTATTAGACAAACACGTTTCCGGCGACGGCAAATAAAACGGCTGATATTACAATGAAAACCTCGCTTTCCGAAAAGCTTCCCGATAATGTGATTCGGCAATATCCTTTCGTTTGTCATTGGCAAAATGAGGATGTTTCGTGGATTCGGCTCAATCGGCCCACTCGGGGAAATTCACTCAATTCGGCCACACTGTTCAATCTTCACAAGACTGTCGAACTGGCAATTGCCGACCCCAAAACCTGCGGAATTGTCATCACCGCCGCCGACCCCGGTTTCGTCATGGGGGCTGACATCGACTACCTCATTCGGAACATCGATCAGGATCGTTTCGACCGGATTCACGATTATACCGATGTGGGAAACGACTGTTTCGATCTGATTGCCGGGAGCCCGAAACCGATTGTCGCCCTTGTCAACGGCTCGGCGTTAGGCGGCGGTTTCGAATTGGCACTGGCCTGTCACGCGCGCTTTGCTCTGCGAGGCTCATCGTTTTCGTTACCGGAAACAGGAATCGGTTTGTGCCCGTTATGGGGCGGAATCCATCGCCTGGTCGAACTCCTGGGAACGGAAACGGCCAAATGGCTTGTCTATTCCGGTAAAATCGTCTCCGCTGCCGATGCCAAAAATTGGGGATTGGTCAATGAAATCGTTATTCCTGAAAATGCCGTTGTTTTCGCACAAACCGGAGCGAGAAAACGACACACAACATCCGGCAAAAAGCTTCCTTCACAAATCCCGGACGTTCGTCTCTTTAACGAAAAAAGGATTGCCGCTATTTTCCGGGAACCCTTGCCGGAAACTGCCGGAAAAACGCTCGTTTCCGCCATTCGGCGAATCAAACAAAATTGTTTGACGGCACTCCTGTATTCCGAGTTGATTTTCGATTCGGTTGACATGACTCCCTTGCAACGCATCGAACTCTATCGTAAAATTGTAGAAGTTTTGTATCGCTCCGAAGACACGAAGATCGGCCTTGCCTGGAAGCGTCAAGGCAAACTTGGTTCACCGCCTTTTCCGTCGCAAGACGTCACATCGAACATGGAAGTTTGTGTGGATAAGCAACTGTGATCTGCACCGAGTAACCCGTTGTTCCATCTTTTTTTCTGTTTCTTCCTACTTCCTGTTAAGGTCAATCCATGATCGTTCCCCTCAATGATCTGAAACATCATCCGTACTCGAAATCACCGCTGACGACGACAAATCGCAAGAAAACCGCTCCGGTTTCCCTCACCTTGGGCGACCGAGACCTGACACCCACGCAACTGTGGGAATTTGCCGCCAGAGCCAATATCATCGGTGAAACGTTTCCCATCGAACTCGGTCGCAAGGCCGTTCGAGCGGTCAATGAGGCAAATGCCTTCCTCGAAAAACTTGTTCGTTCGGGCGAACCGTTTTACGGAATCAACACGGGATTCGGCTATTTCGCCGACAGAACCGTCAACGGCGATCAGCTGATCGAATTGCAGACGAATATTATTCGCTCTCATTGTTGCAACGTCGGCAGTCCGTTGCCGCGTGACCTCACGATGGGAATGTGGCTCGTTACTCTCAACAAGCTGGTTCAAGGGCACAGCGGGGTCCGGCTCGAAACCCTGGAGATGATTATCAAGATGCTCCGCCGGGGAATTCTGGCGGTCATTCCGTCACGCGGCAGCGTCGGTGCTTCGGGCGACCTTTCGCCGTCGGCACACGCGGCGCGTGCCCTTCTCGGGGAAGGACTCTGTACGGTCGGCTCGGACGACGGGTTTATCGTGATTTCCGCCGATGAAGCTTTGGAAATGATCGGTGCCAAACCGATCACGCTGGGACCGAAAGAAGGTTTGTGCCTTATCAACGGAACGGCACTCAGCACGGTTCTTGCCATCCGCGTTTGGTACGAAGGAACATGCCTCCTGAAAGTCGCCAACGCAGCGGCGGCTTTGGCCATTGAAGTGCTCGGTGCCTCCGACAAAACGTTCCATCCGACGGTTCTTGCCGCGCATCGACATTGTGGAACCGCTGAAATCGGTAAAGATTTGTCCCAGTATTTCGACGAAAAAAAGTCCGAACTGCGAATCCAACACACCGATGACGAATGGATACAAGACCCTTATTCATTCCGGTGTGTGCCGCAAGTTCACGGTGCCGTTTGGGAAGAACTCCGCCAGGCGGAGCAAACGCTGACCGACGAACTCAACGCAACAACGGACAATCCGCTTCTGTTTCCCGACGAGATGGCTGTTTATAATTGCGGCCATTTCCACGCAATTTACCCGGCACGGGTTTGCGATAAACTCGCTTCCGCATTAACCAACTTGGCGAGTATTTCGGAACGCCGCATCAACCACGCCATGTGCCCCAAACGGGGACATCTTCCGACCTTCCTCGTCAAAAACGGCGGCGTCAACTCCGGTTTCATGATGGCGCATGTTACGGCGGCGGCACTGGTCAGTGAATCGCAATCGTTGTCGTTTCCCGCTTCCGTCAATTCCATTCCGACGAACATCCAACAGGAAGACCACGTTTCGATGGGACCGATTGCCGGATTCAAAGCCTGGCAAATCGTCAATCATCTTCGTGACGTGTTGGCCATTGAACTGCTCTGCATGGCGCAAGCTCTGGATTTACAGCGACCGCTGCGAACGACGACTAAGCTCGAACAGATTTGGCAGCGAATCCGTGACATTGTTCCGAAACTCGAAAAAGACCGCGCTCTTTCGGAAGACATTCAAGCAATTTCCGAGGCCGTTGCCAACGGGGAAATCGTCGATTTCGAAATGGAATGAACGCCATGACTCCTGCTTATTGTTTACCGGACGAAAACGCTCCCGATGTTTTTCTTCATGCGTTGGAAAACTATCGGGGACGGATTTTTCTTCTCGACGACGGAAAAACGATTGACAGTGGCGAACTGCGGGATGGTTGGACGAAACTCATTCGGCGATTCGGCGAATTCGGTTTGACGCCCGGTGACCGCATCGTCGTCGCCGTCGGCAATGGGCCGCTTTTCATCGCGGTCTGGGGCGCCATCCTCGCCTGCGGCGGTTCACCGATTCCGGTGCATTTCGAAACGCCGCCGCCGGAACTGAACCGAATCGCCTGCCGATTCCATGCGGCGTATCTCATCACGGACAATTTCAGCGAGGCCGACATGGAAGCGGCGGAATCCCATGCCTATACGCTGGAGTGTTCGTCTTGGGGTCGAATCGTCTGGACGGACGTGTATTGCGACGGACGCAATCCGGGACTCGATGCCGACTTGCTTCTGCCGGGTATTTCGCTGCATCCGACATCAGGAACGACGGGATTGCCCAAGTTGGCCGTTCGACCAATGCGAACGGCCGTTGCGGAAGTTGTCAATTACGCCAAGACCTTCGGCTTCGATGCCGACGACACGGTACTCGGAACGACACCGATGAGTCATGCTTTTGCACACGGTTTTTGCGTCATCGGACCGATCATCACGGGGGCCGACTTGGCCGTGATGAGAAAATTCCAACCGAACCTCGTTGCCACGGCTTGTCGTGATTTGAGCATCACGATCATTGCCGCCGTGGCCGGAGTGCTTGACACGCTTCTGTTCATGGGAGGAACCGCGTTGAAAACGAGCACACGAAAGGTTTTTTCCGGTGCGGGTCCCCTTTCGGAACGCACGGCACGGCAGTTTCAGCGGATCACCGGAATCACGCCGCGTCCGCTACTGGGTTCGACGGAAACCGGCGGAATCGCCGTCGCCGGGGAAAACGAAATTTGTACCGACGGACGTGTCGGTCGGCTCTTCAAAGGCGTTGCCGTCCGTCTGCAACCTTATGACGAAAACGACCGGAAGCTTTCCATGATCCAAGTTCGCTCGGAATCGTTGATGATGGGATATTTGATCGACGAAACGCTGGATACGAGTTCGCTGGATTCCGGCTGGTTCAGTACGGGCGATTTGGGACACGTCGATGCGGGCGGTACGCTTTTTGTCCATGCACGCGCTGCGGAAGTCGTCAATGTTTCCGGCATGAAAGTTTTGCCGCGCGAGGTCGAAGAGGTCATACTGTCGCTGAAAAGCGTCCGCGAAGTCAAAGTGTTCGGACACAAAAATCGTTCCGGTTCTTATCAGGTTCGGGCCGCCGTGGTCGGCGACGGTGTTTCGGCCGATGAGATACGCGAGCACTGCAAGGCGCAACTCGTGTATTTCAAAATCCCCGCGAAGATCATCATGCTTGACGCTCTTCCAAAAAACGCGAATGGCAAGGTCATACTTGCCGAACTGGAAAATCTCGTCCCGGGGGAAGAACTGTCATGAATGCGGGTGGTTGGCAACTCAATCCCGTTCACGGCGGATACTTTTCCATCGACGGCGGTGCGGCTTTTGGTGTTGTCCCGAAAACCGTTTGGACGAAGGTTTTTCCGGCAGACGAAAACAACCTCGTTCGCATGACCTGCAACTGCTTATTGGCGCGAAACGGCCAACATGTCGTTCTCATCGACACGGGCTACGGCGGCAAGTATCCCCCGTTGGACCGAAAAGCATATATCATGGAGTCCGGTAACCCCACGCTTGAATCGCTGGCCTGCCTCGGAGTTTCGCCGGAAAGCATTGACTGCGTCCTTTTCACCCATTTGCATTTCGACCACGCGGGCGGTGCAACGGTCAAAGACATCGATGGACATTTGGTACCGACCTTTCCGAATGCTCGTTATTTCGTTCATCGTTGGGAATGGGAAGATGCCGTTTCCCGTTCGCCGGAACTACTCGCAGCTTACCCGCAAAACAATCTCCTGCCTCTGGCCGAGGCTGGGAAGGTGGAAATGTTCGACAAAGACGGTCCGATTCTCCCCGGAGTGATTGCATTGAGAACAGGCGGTCACACACGAGGTCACACGGCGTTTTTGTTCGAATCCGACAATGGCATCGGCGATATGTTGTTCATCGGCGATCTTTGTCCGACTCGGGCCCACATAAAAACGCTTTGGAACATGTCTTATGAGATGTTCCTCTTGGAAACGCGACGAAAGAAGCGACGCATACTCGAAGAAGCGGCGGCAAAAGGTCAATGGCTGTTTCTTCCCCACGATCCCTTTGTCTGGGCGTGCCGAATTGAAAGCCAACCGGGACGCGAGTTCGTCGCCACCGAATTATGGAATCGCGAAACCACGTGACGCATGCCGTTTACCGAATGACGGCAACGGCAACAACGTGTCCGCTATGCAGGAAGGTAACGACGGGAACCTCGATGCCGTTTTCGAAGGATGCATCCCGACAGAAAAATGCGTCGGTTGCATTGCGCCGCGCAATCCGCCATGAGACCGGCGCAAACGCTTGACCGTAGTTGCCTGCTTTGTAGGCGGCTTCTTTGACTGCCCAGTAACGATCCGCCCAATGAGGGTCTGTCGGCAAGTCTTCGTCGTTGCGAAAAAAAAGTCGAGCCATCTTCGGCGTCACGCTCCCCAAAGGGACCAAGTCGCAGCCGATTCGACAATCCGGTCGATTTGCGAGCACAACAAACACTGCGTCGTCGGTGTGTGAAATCGAGAGATCACGGTCGATCTTTAGTCCCCGTTCATTGAGAACCGGTCGGATACCTTGCCCTTTGTCATTGCGACTGACGATATTCAGCTCAGACCAGGGAATATCCGCCGTTTCCAAGTCGCGATTGTCCGCCGGAGCGGCCCAAAGATATTTTGCACAAATTCTTGCCGCGGTCCAGCTTCGACGATAATTTTCCGCTTTGATTTTGTTCAGTTCCTGTTGTTCCGCCACATGGAGGAAAAACGACACATCCCGCTCTAGGGAAGCCAGAAGCGGTTCAATTTCGCAATAGACAGCCGAATAATCGTCACCGTGAAAGAAAAACATCCCACCAGAAATTGTACCATAAGCCCAGTCTGCCTGCAAGTTTCACGGAGTTTTTTCCAGGATAACTGCAAAGTCGTTTTTTTGACAGGATAAACAGGATTTTTAGGGTTGAATAGAATATTCTTTCCCTATTTTTAGCATACTGATGATCCTGCTGGCTGTAGAACGGAATGAATGTCTGTGAGATTGTACACTCACTTTCCGTCAAGCAAGCGGTCACCAAGAAAACGGTCAACGGGTATCTGGTGAATTTTCTCGACGGTGACTTTGACGGGATATTCGACCCGGCGGTAGGTGACGGTGTTTGCCTCGTCGTTCCAGATGACATAACATGCCCGTTGGTCGTGGTCACGAGGTTGGCCGACCGAGCCGACGTTAATCATGGCCTTGGCATCCGGCTCAATCGTGTAGGTCATTTCGAGGTCGGCAGGCGTGTAGAATTTGCGATCTTCCGTAAAAACGCCGGGAACATGTGTGTGACCCTGAAACGAACAGTGCGGCACAATGGCGAAAAGGCGGTCCATTTTACGTTCGTCGAAAATATCTTCCTGAAAAACGTACTCATTCAAAGGGTTTCGTGGACTGCCGTGAATGAAAAAGAAATCGTCATGCCGATGGGAACGGGGCAAAGCACCGAGAAAATCCCAGCGAGCGTTGGCCTTGGGGTCATGAAAATCCTCAAGTTGGTCGCGTGTCCAGAAAATTGCCTGTTCCGCTCCGACGTTGAAGCCTTCCGGGTCGAAAAGCGTTGCCTGGTCGTGGTTACCGAGTAGGCAGACCTTCGTTTTTTCCATCACTAAGTCGATACATTCCAACGGATTGGGACCATAGCCGACAGAATCACCGAGGCAAAAAATTTCGTCAACTCCTTGCGATTCAATGTCTTTCAACACCGCATCAAAGGCTTCGAGGTTACTATGTATGTCGCTGATGATGGCACGTTTCAAGGGGACACCTGCCGGATTTGCTTTCGATTTGATAACATGATAAAGATTCTATAAGTCTCTATTATGTGTCATTTCAACACTTCTGTCAAGAATTAATGTTTCCTGTATTGGCGATTCATTGATATTTGCGCCAGATTAATTAGCTATAATTGTTTCGTTTTTCATATTTCTAGCTTGAGACTTCACAAATGAACTGTCCGGAAATAAACTTTTACTTAGGAGAAGTCAAAGAATAACCTATCCAAAATCTCATGCTGAGAGCTTGTTCACTTGGAAATGTTATTTCCGTTGGAAATGTTATTTCCGTACAACGCCTTAGTCCATAATATTGCTCCTTGTTGCGGTTTTTCAACAACCATAGAAAAATGACGTTGCGTAAATAGCCATTTCCAAGATAGCCTCTCAACGCACGAATTTTTCTCCGCAATTTCATAAACCACCGGCGACGCCGACAACTGCGGCTCGCCGAACATTGCCTGCGTCCGATCCGTCCGAAATTTGACTTCGGCCTTGCGTTTGTCGAGCCATTCGCTTACACTTTTCTTCATCTGAAATTCCTTCCTTGCATTGCTGTTGATAACAACATTTTCAGCAATCGGTGCTGAAAAACAAGGGGATTTCAGATATTTTAACTTGATACCCTTTCTAGATTTGCTGGATTAAGGACTGGTACAAAGTCGCCTAATTGGCCTTCGGAAATTTTGAGTAATATGGTAGAATGGAGGAGAATTTGTAGGCCATTTATTTTTTCACGGAGGAGATCATCATGCCAAGCAGTGCCGCACCGGTCACATTGGATGCCCACGAAACCGAAATTTTACAGAAAA
>Ga0082212_10001429_pt1 | contig 35197 bp, 30 predicted proteins | sample TergutNt197P3_FD_71548 | JGI IMG/M metagenome (GOLD analysis project Ga0082212, IMG submission 71548) | Neocapritermes taracua P3 segment gut microbial communities from Petit-Saut dam, French Guiana - Nt197 P3 | ecosystem: Host-associated > Arthropoda: Insects > Digestive system > Gut ... | reverse complement strand
CAATAGTGAGGATTCCGACGATCCAGAAGATTTCGCCATTGAAGATTTCAAAGAATTCTGCTTACAGAAATACCAGATCAGCGCATAGCGATGGCACAACAACGAAGATATAAAGCAATCAATTTTGATTTAAGTTCGGATTGTCTCCGTGAAGAATTCGGAGGTGAGCAAGGACGCCGCAAGGGTTATACACAAATTAAGTCGTTTTTAACTAAAGAGGGATTTGCACATCGCCAGTGGTCAGGCTATGTATCATTGAAACCAAAGACGAACACAAATCAAACAGAACTTCGATTTTGTGCCAAAAAATAGCCGAGGCAAGGGCGTTTCCCGTTCCGCTCGAAACAATTGCTGCATAATGGTTGCATAATGCTGCATAATGATTGCATAATTGCCGCATAACGGCCGCATAAAGGTTGATAAAGGCAATAAGGCCGCAGTGTGCCTGGGAGTGCGTTCTTCCAGGTAGTTTCCACACAGCCTGCCGTCCCCCATTGTGTTCTGTCGCAGAGGAACACAAAAAGAACCGTCCCCGTTGTGTTCAAAAAGAACCTGAAATGGGAAAGCCGATATCACATTGTATGCTGTGCTCCCATTCGTTATAATGTTGGTGGAAGTCGCATCGCGGCGAAAATATCGCCACGACGCACATTGCAAAAACGTTGAAAACAGCGGTTTTGAAGGGATGGGGCGGTAGGTAGAGCGCGTCCTTGGCAAGAAGGAAGCCGGCGGTTCGAGTCCGATGGGCTGCTCCAAAAATATGGGGGTAAAACCGGAGCCATGATTTCAAATGATGATATAAGCCAGCTGAAAAACTTCCTTGACGATAAAGGAAGGCTGAAGCAATACCCGAAAAAGATGAAACCAAAGATGCTGGCGCTGGCATATATTGCGTCGAAATTTGAACCGGAAAAAGAGTATTCCGAAGAGGAGATAAACACGATCATCAAATCCTGGCATTCATTTGACGACCATGCCCTGCTGAGGCGCGATTTATACACCCATCGTTTTCTTGGCAGGCTGGACGATGGCAGTATGTATTGGCTGGAAGGGCCCTGGCCCCGCGAAACAGACTGAATCACACACTATTAACAGACTGAATCATCCACACACACTTTTTATCTTGCTGTTTGACCTTCGTGGTGATATGCTTCCGCTCAGGAGGGGGATGCTTGGGCTTGCCTGCCGGAAAGCATAGATCCTTCCATCCTGCGCAAAGGCAGTGACGCCTCAGCATGAACAGATCGATTGCTATCAAAATGCGGAAAGGAAAATCATTATGGCGGAAGAAATCATTAAGAAGAAGATGGAATTTGACGGTGAGACATTCGATATCGTTTACAGGAAGCTGAAGCCCCGGCCGCCGAAAAACAATATCGACAGGAACGTGATAGGCGAAAGCGGCAACCCCACTTATGTCATCAACGGGTGGGGCGACTGGCCGGAACTCAACCCGCGCTCGTATGAGGCGGCGCCGGAGATCATATGCGACCAGGACGTTGCGATACCGATGCGGGACGGGGTCGTCACCTATGCGGACATCTACAGGCCAAAGGATGAGAGCGTGAAAGTCCCCGCGATCATCTCATGGAGTTTTTACGGTAAGAGGACCAGCGCGGATTCTGATTATTCGTGGCAGACCAATGGCGTCCCATATGGTTCGCATTCGGATTTCACAAAGTTCGAAGGCCCCGATCCGATGTACTGGTGCTATAAAGGCTACGCGATCGTGAACTACGATATGCGGGGCATCGGGAATTCGGAAGGGGATTGCTATATGTGGGGGTCGCAGGAAGGCCGCGACGGCTACGACCTCATCGAATGGCTTGCGGTGCAGCCGTGGTGCAACGGCAAGGTCAGCATGGCCGGCAACTCCGCCCTGGCGATGGCGCAGTGGAGGGTCGCGGCCGAGCAGCCGCCGCACCTGACATGCATCGCGCCGTGGGAAGGCACGGCCGAGATCTACCGCGAATTCATCAACAAGGGCGGCTTTACCGAGTCCGGGTTCAATAAGTTCCTCGTGGCCGATTTTGTCGGTAACGGGTATATCGAGGATATTTATTTGAATTCGCAGGAATACCCACTGAACAACGCTTACTGGGAGGACAAAGTACCCCAGTGGGAGAAGATCGAAGTGCCTGCCTATGTGACGGGCGGCTGGTGCCATTTCCACCTGCGCGGCGCGACCCGGGGCTTTATGAAAATCAGCTCGAAACAGAAATGGTTCCGCGTACACAGGGATTTCGAATGGCCGGACCAGTATTCCAGGCTTGGGATCGAGGAGCTGACACGCTTCTTCGACCGTTACCTGAAAGATATCCATAACGGCTGGGAAGACACGCCGCGCGTACGGCTTGACATCATGGACGCGTACGATTTCGACTTCCAGCTGCTCCGGCCCGAAAAAGACTGGCCGATCCCCAGGACCGAATACAAGCGCCTGTACCTCGACGCCCGGAGCGGGGATATGTCTTATGAACCCCAGGCCATAGAGTCAAAATGCTTTTATGACGCAAATGTCGGCAAGGCGACGTTTGACATCACCTTCGACGAGGAGACCGAGATCACGGGCGGGATGCTTCTGCACGCCTGGGTAGAAGCGGACGGCAATGACGACATGGATATCTTCGTAGCCGTGCAGAAACTGGATGAAAAGGGCAAGTGGCTCCCGGTCTATGTCTTCGGGCAGCCGCATCCCGGCGCCCCGGGCCGTCTGCGCGTGTCGCTCAGGGAGACTGACCCGGAACGTACAGAGAACGAGTGGCAGCCATACTACCCGTACGACAAGCCGCAGAAACTCAGTCCCGGCGAGGTCGTGCCCGTCGATATCGAGATTTGGCCGCAGGGCAAGATCTTCCATCCAGGGGAGCAGCTTCGCGTAGTGATCATGGGTCATTACGAGAGGGAAGGCTGGTTTGAGCCGTTTGCCTGGGAAACGGACAACAAGGGGAACCATGTAATACATACGGGCGGTAAGTACGACTCATACCTGCTTGTGCCGTTTATCCCGCCGAAGTACAAGGCGGGCGGAGGGTATACCTTCCGGTAGCGGTTACTGAATAACGATCAAAAACCGGGGTTTGGGCCATTTTCAAAGGTTGTAAAAAACCCCGGTTTTTCTATGTTTAAAGTTGAGGATTTTGGGTATATATTAATTGGTCGCGTTTCTGGCGCGGCCGGCGTGGTTCCTGTAAGGTATCACGGCTTATAAGGGCAATGCGAGGGCATGTAAATGCGTCTCGCATTGTTTTTTACGGCGATGTATATTGTATAATGAAACCAACAGCCAGCAGCGGCGCGGGGGCGGCAGCAGCGGCGCGGGGGCAGCAGCGGCGCGGGGGTAAAAATAGCGGCACGGCAGCGTGAAAAATGGAAACCAAAGCAGAAAACACGAGGCGTATAAGGGAGCTTGAAGCTGAGTTCTCCGACGAGAGGATCGCGGAATTCTTTCCGGCGGACGACGATATGGCGGCGGGCAAAAGGCGCGGCAGAAGGGCAAGAACGGCCGCCCTGCGCGCGCTTCTCATTTTTGGAATAATAGCCGTGTGCGTGGCCATAGCGGCCCGGTCATATATGCCGAAGATAGTGCAGAACGACTCGATGGAAAGCACACTTAAGAAAATGGACTGTGTCATCGTTATAAAACATGCTTATGATTCAACCGAAGTCGGTTTCGGCGACGTAATATTGCATGGATCTGATATCCCCGACGGCTCCGGCGGGACGCTTGAGCTGATAAACCGCGTCATCGGGCTTCCCGGCGATGAGATCGAGATCCGGGCGTGGGGCGTTTACAGGAATGGCGGGCTTATAGACGAGCCGTATTTGGCGGACGGCGGGGCGGGCGAGGAATGGATGCGCGTCACAGTGCCCGAAGGGCGCTGCTTTGTGCTGGGGGACAACCGGATGAGCGCCATCGACAGCCGCGACGACATGGTAGGCTTTGTTTCAGAGGCCGATATCCGCGGGAAAGTGGCCTTCAGACTGCTGCCTGTGAGCCGGGCCGGCGGCATACAAGGATAAGGAAACAGGCAAAAAGGCTGCAAAAAGCCCAAAAAGGTTCTAAAAAGCTTGTAAAAGGTTGAAAAACGTGAAAAGATATATATCGTTAATGGCCGATATTGTTTGACATCGGCTGTGGAAAGTTATAAATTATATCCGTAACCTTGCAGCTTATCTGAACCGAATGGAGGCAATAAACACCGTGATCAATCTGAAAGATATACTTCGGACCGACAAGCCCGAAGACGAAGCGCAAGAAACCCCAGGCGTCGAGCAAGAAACCGCTGGCACAGCCGAAAACACCGGCGGCGCACGGACGGGCGGGGACGAACTGGTGCCGGATTTCGCATCTGCTACAGACTATATAGCGGATGTCGAGGAGGAAGCTGCGGAGCGGGCTTATGCTCCCAACGGGGCTTTTTCGGCCGAGCCCGAGGAAAGGGTCGGGATGGAGGTAGGGCAGCCTGTATTCCGTGACGACCCACAGGCCGGAGACACAAATGAGGCCCAGGCCATGGGCGTGTCATTGATATCCAAGGAAGCGACGGTGCTGGGCGATATTATCACGGAAGGCCATATCGATATCGTCGGCAAGGTCCGTGGCAATATAGACGCGGAAGGCAATGTTGCGGTCCGCGGCCTTGTAAGCGGCGATTTGACCGGCGAAAAGATAGGGCTGTACAAATGCCGCGTCAAAGGCAACCTTAAAGCGGGCACAGGCGTTGTCATAGACTCTGATTCGGTAATAGTCGGCGATGTTGACACTGAGAATGTGGTGCTCGGAGGCAAGCTGAAGGGCGACATCAAAGCGGTCAACATGGCTGTGCTGAGAAGCGACGCGTACTTTATCGGCGACGTCGAGACGGAATCAATCGCTGTCGAGTCCGGGGCGGTCGTTAACGGCAATATCAGGACGATCGTGCAGGGGGATATCGAAGCGCCTTTTGACGATTGACGAATACGCTGACACTGTCCCAAAGCTTTGATAACGGGGATTTTATCGCGTCGGACATCCAAAGGTCCGTTGACGCGAGTGTCCGTGCGCTGGCGGCTGGCATCCTTGGGCAGAGGGGGCTGGCGGACGGTTTTGACCAGATTATTAATATGCAGACAACCGCGCCGGTTTTTACGGACGCGGTTTTGCTTCCCGGCGTGCCGCCAATGGACCCGGGCGAATTCATGCCGTACGAGCCGCCGCTGGCGCTTGAGCTCGCCGGGTTTGATTATGGAAGCGGCCCCGCGCCTTCCGTAGCGCCTTTGCTCGATAGCGGCCCCCTCCCGGGTGAACAGTCCGAAGCTGTTTCTCCGGGTACAGATCTCGGCGCAAGTGAGCAGTCCGAAGCTGTTTCTCTGAATACGGATCTTGGCACGGGTGAGCCGGCTGCGGAAGCAGAAATAGACCATGCAGGGCTTCTTCCCGCAAGCACAGAATTTCCACCCGTTGAAGAAACGGCAGATTTGCAGAGTAACGGCGAAAGCATTGCAGGTGAAACTATAGACGCCGGGGCAGGTGAAACTGTAGAAGCCGTGGCCGAAGAAACTGCGTGCGCCGTGGCCGAAGAAGCTGTAGACGCCGTGGCCGGCGAAACTGTAGACGCAGAGACAGAGACCGAAGAGACTATAGACGCCGGGGCAGGTGAAACTGTAGACGCCGGGGCAGGTGAAACTGTAGAAGCCGTGGCCGAAGAAACTATAGACGCCGGTGCCGAAGAAACTATAGACGCCGGGGCAGGTGAAACTGCGTACGCCGTGACCGAGGAAACGATATACGCCGGGGTCGACATCACGATCCCGGACATAGGGCAAATGCAGGCAGGGCCGGACCTCGCCGCGGACAGCCTTGTTGTCGAGATGCCGAGTGTTGACCCCGTCAACGCGGATATACTGAAAGTGCAAAATGACACGCGGCAATTTGATAAAAACTTCCATGCAAACATAAAGGTCTTTGTTTTCCTGGGGGCGATCGCGGCCGCCGTGGTCGTTCTTATTCTTTATCTGTTTTCCATATTTTGAAAATTCAGGGTGGTTTGGGCCGTCAGAATTTCATAAGGACTTCACACTTCTGAAACAAATAGTGGTATATAATTAAATCGTTTCCAAATTGGGGACAGCTAAAGCCAGTGAGGTCAAGAAGCAATTGCAGCGGGGCGGTGTATGGACAAAAAACGGTTTATTCCTGTAATCATCATTATCGTATTGCTGATCGCATGCGTGATTCTGTCGATTGTCCTTTTCGGCTGCGCGCCGTGGCAGAATGCAGGCAACGCGGGCGCCGGGATCGGCTCGGGTACGGGCCTGACAGGTGGCTCAGATCAGGACGGGGAAGAGGAAGAACTGCCGCCGGCCGTGATCGACGAATGGGATCTGCCTATAGTAGTATCCATTACCGGTCCGGATTCGGACCTGGGGCTTGCGGCTGCCTGGGGTTTTGACTATGGCGTCAAGTCGGTCAACGAACAGGGCGGGATCCGCGGGGTGCAGGCAAAGACCTCGGTTCACGACGCCGCGTCCAGCGAATCCAAGGTCATCTCGGAAATCGGGACCATCGCAGGCAGCGCCATGATCGTAATGGGGCCGCCGGACGAGGCTCTTTTCAGGGCCGGCGAACAGGCTTTTTACACTGCGGAACTGCCGGCTGTAGGGGCTGCGACTGATGTGGCCAACAGGGTGGCATACCAGCCTTTCGCGATCTCGTGCATTGACGAGCCCGGCAGCGCTGTGGTTTCAGCGGTTACCAGCTGGGTGCAGAGCGAACAGTTCGAAAAGGTTTGGGTCATTTGTTCCCCGGCGACATCGGAACGCACGGATATTGCCGAGGCTGCTTTTATTGAAAAAGGAAAGGAGGTAGTACAAAAAACAGCACTTGGAAGTGAAGTATTTGACGCGGCAAGCGTTGCGGAAGAGGTATTGTCCTCGGATGCGGACGCTTATTACCTGGACCTGAGCGGCGAGGATACGCTTCGTATCGTTAAGCAGCTCAAATACCTGGCGAATGACACCACAGGGAAACTAACTATCCTATGCGGGCCATTGGCCGCCGACCAGGCCCTGATCGAAAACCTGGAGGAGGGCGAGATGCTTGGCGTCCAGGTATGGTCTGTGGTCGATCCGGTCAAAGACGCAGAGAAACGGAAGGCGTTTGATGTAGCGTTTGAAAACAACGTCGGCGATCCCGAGTATTACGGCATTGCCGTCGACTATTACCAGGCGGCGCTTACTATCAAACAGGCTATTGATGCGCTCGGGCTGACGGGGGAAGAAAGCAAACTGACCGCCGAGCGTGTGAAACTTGCCGAATACCTCTATGACATGAGCGTTGTCAGTACAGATCATGGCGACCTGGTCATAGTGTCGGGGGGCAAACAAACAGCAGCAAGATTATACAAAATTACTGAAAAAGGCTTTCAATCCTGAAATTTTCATAACTGCATGAGCTTTTCATGAAGCGGCCTTGGAATATTACGGAACTATTACAAAAAATGGTTGCAAAAATCTTGATATTAGTATAAAATCTGTTAAATAATTGCAATGTTGCTGTAATATAACGCGGCAGCGTTGCGTTTGCATCGAGGGGAGCGGTGCAAAATGCAGATGGAAAAGGGTGTACGATGACTAAAAGGGGATTTTTTAAAGAGTACTTCAGGCGCTACGGGGCCCTTGCGGCGGCCCTGTCAGTGGTCTGTCTCACGATGTTCTTCATGGCTATCATCCCGGCTGACGCTGTTCTCCCATCGGGGGCGATAGAATACTCACAGAACCACGTCGGCGGCGTGCATTTCGACAAATCGGAAACGAACGCCGCTGTCGACACAAGCGTGCCGCGCAATGCGGCCGGCGAAAAACTCAAGTATGTCGGGAACTTCAAAGTTACACATTACTGCGCGTGTACGATCTGCACATGGGGGTCTGGCGTCACGGCGTCGGGCAAGCAGGTCGCCGAAGGCATGATCGCGGCCGACTGGCGCGTGCTCCCCAAGGGCACGAAGGTCTATATCAGGAGCGGCGGGTCGATGGTCACGAAGGTCGTCGAGGACACAGGCGGCGCCATCAAGGGCAATATCATCGACGTCTATGTGTCGTCGCATGACCAGGCGCTCAGGATGGGCGTGTACTATGCGGATCTGTATGTCGATCCGTGACCCGGGACGTATTTATTATTGTGAAAACGGGGCGAGGCGCAGCGAGGAAATCCTGCGCCTTTTACTATTTCCTTAGGCATATGGCTGTAACCAGACCGTGTTTCTGTGATAAAATGAATCGAATCCGTTTAAGGGGAAAGGAGTAAGACATGTCACTCAGAGAAGCGCTTCCAAATGTTATTACTGAATTGCCGGGGCCAAAGGCCAAGGCGGTGCTTGCCCGGCGCGCGGAGGTGATGCCTGCCGCGATCCGCTCTATATACCCGATCGTGATCGACCGTGGCGAGGGCGCCATGATAGAGGACCTGGACGGGAATGTCTTCCTGGACTGGGTCGGGGGCGTAGGCGTCATGAATATCGGCTATACGCAGCCCGAGCTGGTTGAGGCGGTCCGTGAGCAATCGGGCCGGTTTTTCCATTCCATGATGAATATCACGACAAACCCGGTATACATCGAATACGCGGAGGCGCTTGCAAGCATTGCGCCCGTCCGCGGCAGAAAGCACCAGGTCATGTTTGCGAACAGCGGGGCCGAGGCTGTCGAGAACGCCGTCAAGATCGCCAGGGGCGCGACGGGGAGGCCGAACGTCATAGTCTTTTCGGGCGCTTTCCATGGGCGCACGACGCTGGCCATGACGATGACCGCAAAGAAGGCGTACTCGCACGGGATGGGGCCGTTCCCGGACGGCGTGTACCGAGCCGAGTTCCCGTATGTATACAGGCGCCCGGTGGGCATGTGCGAAGCCGATGCGATAAACTACTATATCGCAAAGCTCGAAGAGGTCTTTGAGAACGCTTCGCCTGCGACGCACATCGCGGCCATAGTCTTTGAGCCCGTGCAGGGGGAAGGCGGCTTTGTGCCTGCGCCCATCGAATGGGTGGAAGCAGTGCGCGCGATATGCGACCGGCATGGCATACTGATGGTTGCGGACGAGGTGCAGACCGGCTTCGCGCGCAGCGGGCGTATGTTTGCTTCTGATTATTATAAGGAAAAGGATTTTGCACCCGACATCATGGCCTTTGCGAAATCGGTCGCGGGCGGCCTGCCGCTGTCCGGCGTTGTGGCTTCAAAGGAGATAATGGACGATGTGACCCCGGGCACGATCGGCGGCACTTACAACGGCAACGCGATCGCATGCGCCGCCGCGCTGGCTGTGCTCAAGAAGATGCGCGACGAGGACTATCCGGCTAAAGCCCTCGCGATCTCGGAGAAATGCCGCGCCCGTTTCGATGAATGGCAGGGCAGGTTTAAAGAGGTCGGCGATGTGCGCGGGCTCGGCGCCATGATGGGCATTGAGTTTGTCAAGGACGGCACGAAAACGCCTTATCCGGAGCTTGTGAACAAGGTCGTCGCTTTGGCGTGGACAAAGGGGCTCATCCTGGAGAGCGCCGGCACTTACGGGAATGTGATCCGCTTCCTCTGCCCGCTGTGCGTGACAGACGAGCAGCTTGACACGGGCCTGGATATTTTCGAGGCCGCGCTCGAAGAAAGCCTTTGACAGGCGCCAGAGCGTCAGAGAGCCGGAGCGCCAGTCAAAGTGCCAGAGCGCCAGTTAAAGTAAGAGCGCCAGTTAAAGTGAGAGCGCCAGTCAGAGCGCCAGTGCCGGAGCGCCAGTGCCGGAGCGCCAGTCAGAGCGCCAGCTTGAAGTCCTCGTCTTTGAAACGCCCGAGGCGCTTTAAGATGATGTAGAAGATATAGGAAAGCGCGGCTGTCAGCACAATGTGCAGCAGTACGGCTTTCCAGAGGGTGTCGACCGTAAAGCCCATTGACGTGAACGTCCCGATCTGCCCGACAAGGCCTGATGTGCCCATGCCGGCGCCGGCCGGGATGTTTGTCATCCTGAACGTGATCGTCGCGATGGGGCCGAGGACAGCGGCCGCAAGCGTCGGCGGGGCGATGATCCAAGGGTTCTTGATAATGTTGGGCACCTGCAGCATAGAGGTGCCGATGCCCTGCGCGAAGAGACCGCCGATTCCGTTTGCCCGGAAGCTTATCACCGCGAAACCGACCATCTGCGCGCAGCAGCCGACGGTCGCGGCGCCTGCCGCTATGCCGGAAAGATCGAGCATGATACAAAGCGCTGCGCTGGAAATCGGCGCAGTCAGTACGAGACCGACGACGACCGATACTATTATTCCCATCCAGAACGGCTGAAGTTCGGTTGCGTTCATGATGACCTTGCCAAGGCCAGTCATCAAAGCGCCGATGACGGGCCCTATGAAGCGGGCCGCTATGCCGCCGACGAGTATCGTCACAAGGGGCGTGACTATTATATCAACCTTGGTCTCCTTGGAGACGAGCTTGCCTATCTCAGTACCGATCACGGCGGCCACGAAAGCCCCGGCCGGGCCCCCTGCCGCGCCGCCTTCGACCCACGCCATGTTGCCCATATAGCCCGTCGCGATGCAGGCGAACATCACCAGCGGCGGCGCTTTGAGCCCGTGCGCGACCGCTACGCCGATCGCGGGGCCGACCATGGCCATGGCCGCGCTGCCGATTTTGACAAGGAAGAGTGAGAAGTCGCTTTCGCCGGCGTGGATGCCGAGCTGCTCCCCGATCGTCTTTATGATCAGACCGATCAAAAGCGACGAGAAAAGGCCAAGCGCCATTGCCGAGAGGGCGTCAAGCGCGTATCTCTTCACTGATATCACAACGTCTTTGCGTGCGAGGAATTCTTTAGCCTTTCCCATGGAGCCCTCCTATTACCTTAAAATCAATGCCTATAGTATCAAAGCCCATACGTGAGTGAAAGCGGTGAAAATCGATATCAGGGCCGTGCCGAGGATCTTTCCGGTGGCGCCTGTTATGATGAGGACCAGCAGTATAATCGGGCCGTAGTTGTACAGCGCGTCGTACCATGACCTGCGGCGCAGGTCGAAGATCTCTGTCAGGATGCCGAAGCCGTCAAGCGGCGGGACCGGCAGGAGGTTGAAGATCATAAGCACGATATTGAACCAGACTATGTAGTAGAGTATGGCGCTGAGCACCCCGTTTGAGACGACGAAGAGCAGGGCCGTGCACAGGAAAGCGACTACCAGGTTTGTAAGCACTCCGGCCACGTCGACAAGCAGGTTTGCGAGCCTGCGGTTTTTTCTGAACGCGTAGGGGTTGACCTGGACAGGGCGGCCCCAGCCGAAGCCCACAAAAATCAGCGCTATGATGCCGAAGGGGTCGATATGTTTGGCCGGGTTGAGCGTAACGCGACCCTGGGCCTTTGGGGTCATGTCGCCCAGTTTCCAGGCTGTCCGTGCGTGGGCGTATTCGTGTATCGTGATGCCTATCACGATCGCGGGCAGCTTCAGCAGCGTATCAATGATCCATTCACCGATGCTGCTGTAATGGGGCGACCTGATCGCATTCAGGATCATGATGACCAAAAATATGAGCATAAAATAGTTTCCGTTAAAAGGCCTTCTCGTCATAATTAGGCACCTCCTTTTTCAATGTTCCTGATTCCGGCCATATAGTCTACGAATTGCCTCGCTGTACGGCCCGAGCGTCCGCCGTGCCTGATTTCCCATTTGAGCGCCTCGCCGGCAAGCTCACCCTCCGGCATGGCCAGCCCGGCTTTTTCCGCCATGCTTTTCACGATTGCGAGGTATTCGTGCTTGTCCGGCGCGGAATAGACAAGCGTGATGCCGAAGCGGTCTGCGAGGGACTGCTTTTCCTGCATATTGTCGCGGAGCCTTACATCACCGCCGCCTTCCCGGTCGCCCCATCCCTCCTGGACAATTTTCTTCCGGTTCGATGTCACGATGAATATAGTGTTATCCGGCCTTGGGGTGACGCGGCCCTCCATGATGGATTTGAAAGCCTTGTATTCGTGTTCGTTTTCGCCGAACGAAAGGTCGTCGATAAAGATCATGAACTTCATGCCGCGGCCCGCGATCTGCTCAAGGATGCCGGGCAGAAGGGGTAGCCTGTCCCTGGGGACGCTGATCATTTTCAAACCCTCCCCGGCGAACTTGTTTAGCAAAGCCTTGACAGACGAAGACTTGCCGGTCCCGCTGTCGCCATAGAGCAGCACATTGTTTGCCTGCATGCCTGACAGCAGGATCCTTGTATTGTCAATGAGCGTGCCCTTTTGCCTTTCATAGCCGATGAGGTCGTCCATCGTTATGGGATCGGGATTCTTTACGGGAACCAGGCCACTTTCTTCCGCGTTCAGGGCGGAGGACGGCTCAAAGATACCGGAGCCGTAGCTGTTGTGATAGCGGGCCAGCAGTATGGCGGCGTCTGTGGCGCTGCTCTGCGTCATGGCTTTGTGGACGAGCTCGTGGCGCGTTGGCCCTTTGGCGCCTGTCGCGGGGGCCGAAGCGATGTCGCATCTGTCTGCGGCGCTATGTTTGTCTGCGGCGTCATGTTCGTCAGCGGCGCTAGGTTCATCTGCGGCGTCCATAAGGCTGCCAAAACTGAAGCGGTAGAGGGGCGCGATAAGCCCGATCTCCTCCGCGGCGAGCATCAGGATCAGCCTGGCCTGGGCAGCCAGCGGGTTTACGGCTTGGGCAGGCAGCGGGTTCTTGATTCCGGCGGCCAGGGTTTTTTTAATATCGGCGGCTGTCATGCCCGGTTCAAGGCTTTTGAACACGCCGTCTTCGGCCATGCGCGTGAAGACATTTTCCTCGCCGGCTATAACGCGGCACAGATGGTTTTGCAGGTAGTTGCCCGAGATCCCTCCCCTGCCGACAAGTTTGAGCAGTGTGCGTTGCGTTGTGTAATATGCCTCACGGACAGCTTCGCCGTGGCCCTCCTCGTCCGTGTCATAGATAAGCCCGGCTATTCGGCCTGCGATTTCGTCGTTCCGGACCGCTTCAAAAAGGGTAAGCCGGTCGATGTATCTTTGCCTGGCCATTGTTACCCGGTTTTGTACAGAGGGAACTTTTCGACAAGCCCCTTGACGATCTTGCGCGCCTCCTCTGTTTTTGCAGAATTGCCCGGGTTGCCGAGCACGAGGAGAATGGCGGAGGCGACCTGTTCCGTTTCGGATTCCTTGAAACCCCGTGTCGTGATTGCGGGTGAACCGAGCCGGATGCCGCTTGTGACATTCGGGCCGTTGGGGTCGCCAGGGACCGGGTTTTTGTTTGTCGTGATATTGGCCTCCTCAAGCAGGACCTCGGCCTCTTTGCCTGTGATGCCCCGGCCGATAAGCGAAACGAGCACGAGGTGGTTATCAGTGCCGCCGGAAACCAGGGAAAACCCACCTTCCAAAAGCCTGTCGGCAAGGACGCGCGCGTTTTTCACGACCTGCGCCTGGTATTCCTTGAAGCCGGGCGCCATCGCTTCTTTAAAGCAGACAGCTTTGCCGGCTATGACATGTTCAAGCGGCCCGCCCTGGATCCCGGGGAAGATGGCCTTGTCGAGCTTCTGGCCGTATTCCTCGTCGGCGAGGATGAGGCCCCCGCGAGGGCCACGCATCGTTTTATGGGTAGTCGAAGTGACGATCTGCGCATGTCCGACAGGCGAGGGGTGTTCGCCGCCGGCGACCAGGCCTGCGATATGCGCTAAATCTACCATGAGTATCGCCCCGGCTTCGTCGGCAATTGCGCGAAACCGTGCGAAATCGATGGTGCGCGGGTATGCGCTTGCCCCGGCCACGATGATTTTCGGTCTGTGCTCTTTTGCTTTTGCGAGCACTTCGTCGTAGTCGATAAGCTCCGTACCTTCGGAGAGCCCGTACGGGATGAAGTTGAAGTATTTCCCGGAGATATTGGCCTTGCTGCCGTGTGTCAGGTGGCCGCCCTCGGCGAGGCTCATGCCCATTACCGTATCGCCCGGCGAAAGCAGGGCGAAGTAGGCAGCCGTGTTGGCGCTGGCGCCGCTGTGCGGCTGTACATTTACGTAACCGGCGCCGAACAGTGCCTTGGCGCGTTCGATCGCGAGCGCTTCGACCTCGTCGATATGCTCGCAGCCACCGTAATACCTGTGGCCCGGGTAGCCTTCTGCGTACTTGTTGGTAAGCGCGCTGCCCATGGCTTCAAGCACGGCGGCGGATGTGAAATTTTCGGACGCTATCAATTCTATCCTGTTTTCCTGCCGATTCATTTCACGGCGTATGATGTCAGCGACGTCCTTGTCTGTTTTGTCAAGATTGTTAAAATACATTTTCTTTCTGTCCTGTAACGTTAAAAAATACCTGGCTTGTGCGTATCATTTTATATCCAACAGCTCAAAGCCACGCGCGAATTTGGTTTTCAGTTCGGGTTCGAGCCCGTAACCGGCGGCGAGTTCCTTTCCGACTGCAAGCAAGTCGTCCCTGCTGCCCGAGTAGATCTCGATTTCGAGCTCGCGGAACTGATGGCTCCTGGCGCCCGCTACTATCACGCCTTCGTCCAGTGCGATTTCAAGAATGCTTTCCTTATAGTCGATGCGGATGCGGTTGCGCGTGAAAATGGTATCGAAGATATTGACGAGCGGTTGGTTGTCCAGCAAATCAAGCAGGTCTTTCCCCTCGGCGCTTTCTTTGAAGATAGCGGGATCCGGATGAAAAAAACAGGTTTGGTCGGTGACCGGGATGTTGATTTCAGATCTGATATAAAGGCCGCTGATACCATCGTCGTCCTCATTCCACTTGAGTGTCGCAAGTGTGCGGTCGCCCTCGCTGCGTATACGGAACGCGATGTTGTGCTTGACGAGCGTAAGGTCCTCCGTATCGAAATATGCGGCCTTCATGCGTACAACTTCGCGCCCACTGCTTTCCGCATGGCTGTTTATCCACGTATCCGAAAGGATCTTCTCGAATTGTTCGGCGTTCTCCACCTTATATTTCAGCTCGATTTCCATCGGGTATATTTTACCACAAAAGCGGGCGGCCCTGCATTTAATTGCCCCGTATTAAAATATTGTTTCGCGCTGTGATACACTATGTAAATGAAAAGGAAGCTGGAAATACTCATTACGGCGGGCGGGACGTCGGAGAAGATCGACGACGTGCGGCGTATCACAAATTCCGGGACGGGCCGGCTGGGGGCCATGGCCGCGGAGGCGTTTGCGGCAAGCGGGCGGGATGTCAACATTACATATATATGCTCGGAGGGCGCAGTACGGCCACAGATCGAAGGGGCACGGGTGTGCGAAGAGGGCGGCTTGCCGGCGAGCGATGGGGGCGGCACGCTGGCTTGCGACGAGGGCGGCCCGTTAGTGCGCTTGTATATAGCGGATGACGTGAGGGCTGTGAGGGACGCGGTGCTCAGGGCCTGTAACGAGACGGCGTTTGACATCATCGTGCACAGCATGGCTATCGGGGACTATCAGGTGCGGGCTGTCAGCGACGCCGGACTTATGACGGGCGTTGTGATCGAGCGGCTGTCTTTGCTGGCATGCGGGGATTCCTCTTCGCCCGAAGAGGCGGTAAGGGACGCCCTGCTTTCACCGCCCGGGTTCAAGGAAGCCAAGATCTCGTCTGACAAGGAAAACCTGATCGTCGTGCTTGAAAAAGCGCCGAAGATCATAGCGCTGTTCAGAGGGCTTTTGCCGGGCGCCGTCATCGTCGGCTTCAAGCTCCTTTCAGGCGCAAGCGAGGAAGAACTTGTGCGCGCCGGTCATGGGCTGCTTCAAAAAAACGACTGCGATTTTGTGCTTGCCAACGATATGCACACTGTAAGATCGGGCCGCCACGAAGGGCTGCTTATTGCGCGGGACGGATCATTTGAGCGCGCGGAAGGGAAGGGGGCTATCGCTTCGCTGATCGTGGAGCGGACGCTTGAGCGGGCGGGAAAATCGTCCCCGGCGCTTTTACAGGAGTGATTCTTTGATATAAGCGGCGATAACGTCTGTGCCGGCGAGGCGGCCAATGCCTTCGTCACCGCAGGCGAGTCGGCCTGATTCGGGCTCGATGATTCTCCATCCGAGGTCGCGCAGGGTCTGAAGGTTCCTTTGGACTATAGGGTTTTCCCACATGGCCGTGTTCATGGCCGGGCAGAGGGCGCGAGGTTTTTCGTGGACGGCCAGGAGCACTGTTGACAGGAGGTCGTCGGCGATTCCGGCGGCGGCTTTTCCTATAATGTTCGCGGTGGCCGGGCAAATGACGACTGCGTCGGCGCGCGCAGCAAGAGAGACGTGTTTAACGGAGTAGTCTTCGATCGGCGCAAAGCTGTCGATATAGACCGGGGACTTCACGATTGTTTGGAAGGTGAGCGGCGTTATGAACTCACAGGCGTTTTCCGTCATTACCACGTCGATATCATAGCCGTCCTTTGTAAGCCGGCTCGCAAGGTCAACGGCCTTATAAGCCGCTATCCCGCCTGTTACCCCCAGTAGTATCCTGCTCATTTCATTTCTCCCTTCGCCAACAAGTATAGCATATTTTGCGGGATCGCCGGCTGCCATCCGCTGTCACACGAAAGCGGCCGGGATACTGCCACCCGAAAGCGGCCGGGATACTGTCACCCGAAATCCGGCCGGGATGAATGGGAGGGGGGAAGAGAGCTTTGGGAGTGCGAAAAAATGCGAATATAGCATATTTGATAAAAATACGCATATTTAGCATTTACAATAAAGCGGGATTCGTGTAAGGTATTAGAAAACGAGGGAGGCGCTGCTTTTTGGTTGGCCGATAAGTAAGCGGGCGTTGCTATATAAGGTGTTGGAAAACGAGGGAGGCGTTGCTTTACTATGAAGAAACTTGGCGAGAGGCTGAGGGCGCTGCGCGAGGGAGCGCGGCTTTCACAGACGAAGGTGGCGGAATTCGCAGGGACAAACCAATCCAGCGTCAATCGTTATGAGAGCGGACAGACGTCGCCGCCGCTGGTGACGCTGCTTTGGTATGCGGAATTCTTTGACGTATCGATGGACTATATCTTCGGACGGGCGGACGAGCCGCAGAGCAGTGGAGATGTTTGGGGCGACACCTCGGGCATGAAGGCTTTGGGCACGAAGGGCGGGCGCGGCGTAAGGGCCGCCAAGCCGGTCATTGTGCGGGACATTATCATGGAGAGTGTCATCGCCCATCCTGAACTCTGTGCATACATGTACAAGGACGCGCGGACGGAGCCGTACAAGCAGGTCACGTACCGGGAGTTTGCCGACGATACTGTTTCGCTCGGCGCGCAGCTTGTCGAGATGGGTCTGTCCGGCAAACGCATTGCAGTCATTGGGGATAATTGCTACCAGTGGGCGGTTTCTTACTTTGCGGTATTGTTTGGCGCCGGCGTTGTGGTCCCGCTGGACAAGGAACTGCGCCCTGACGAGATAAAAAACCTGCTCACCATCGCCGAATGTGACGCCGTATTCTATACGGAGCGTTATGATGACGCCATGGCCGGCCTCGATTTTGTAAAGCACAGGATACGCATGAATTTCTACGCGGCCGCGGGACACCCTGTGAAGGGCGAGAACTGGCGCATGCTTGTGGATGCCGGGAAGAAACTGCCCGAGGAGAAACGCGCAGCGTTCCTGGCGGCGCCTATCGACGAGAACGCAATGGCGGCCCTGCTCTTTACTTCGGGGACGACGGGCAACGCAAAGGGTGTGATGCTGGCCAACCGCGGTATGGGCACGAATATAAGCGATATGATGGCGGCGCACAATGTAAAGCCTGGCGGCGTGACCCTGTCCATACTGCCGATGCACCACTGTTTCGAATCGGTCATGGGGCAGCAGTTCATGCTGGCAAACGGCGTTGCGATTGCTTTCAGCGACGGACTGAAATACCTTCAAAAGAATATGGAGGAGGTACGCCCGACCGTCATGCTCTTCGTGCCGCTTTTGCTTGAGAACCTATATGACAAGGTCATGGCTGGTGTGGCAGAGAGGGGCGAGGAAGCGGATCTGCGCCGGCGAATAAACGATTACATGAAACTCCGGACAGAGCTTGGCGTCAACGACGACACCAGGGCGCGGCTTATTGCACGCGAGATGTTCAAGGAGGAACAGGCTATTTTCGGGGGCAGGCTTGATTCGGTGTTTACGGGCGCTGCGGCAATCAACCCGAAGGCCATACAGGGGCTGCACGAGATCGGCCTTAAAATCACAAATGGCTACGGCATGACGGAATGCGGGCCGCTGATGACTACGACGCCTTATTTCAGCGATACCATGGGCAAGTCGGGCTCTGTCGGCCCGTCTACGCCAAGCGGTACAATGCGCATAGAAAACCCCGACGGCAAGGGTGTGGGGGAGATCTGCTACAAAGGGCCGTCCGTGATGCTCGGATACTATGGCAGGCCCGAAGAAAACGCCGAGGTCATGCGCGGCGGGTGGTTCCATTCGGGGGACTACGGCATCATTGACGAAGAGGGATGGCTCTACATCACGGGGCGCGAAGCCAACATCATCGTTACGAAAACGGGCAAGAATGTCTTCCCGGAGGAGATCGAGGCCGTTCTGTCCGCTGATCCGTTCATCGCGGAGATAATGGTCTTTGCGGCGGAGGACAAGAAACGCGGAGGTGCGCTCATCAGTGCGCAGGTCCGGCCGGACTACGCGATGATTGCGGAAAAGCACGGCGCGGAAGCAGCGGAGACGGGCGCCCAGGTGGCCGAGATAATACGCAGCGTAGTCACGGAGTACAATGCTGGGGTCGCAAACTACAAGCGTATCCGGCACATCTCTATCCGCAGGGATGAGTTCGTAAAGACCCCGACGAAGAAAATCATACGCAGCAGAAACGTTTAAGACAGTACCGTCCACCGTCCCGTTTGTCTTGGAATTTTTCTGTTGACAAAAGAAACTTAAGAGGCTATATTGTTAACTACTTAACAGTTAACGCAGTTTACTTTTGGGGACGGATATGGAGAGCAACGGGGCGGCGAAAATAAATACCGATCTGAAAAGCGAGCTTTTGCATGCGCTGTTTGTCCTGAGGAACCTTCGCTTCCACAAGCTGGGGCCGAAAAGGTTCGGCCTCGGCGGGCCATGTATGCGTGACGCGGCGGACAGCGGCCTTGACCTGAAGATACCGGGTTTTGCCATGCTCAAGCAGCTGCAGCAGCGCGAGGAAAGGGGCGAGAGCGGGGGCGCCTGGCTGTCGGAGATGAGCGACTACCTCTGTGTCAGCAAGGCTGCGGTCTCGCAGACGCTGGGGGCGCTTGAGGGCCGGGGGCTTGTTACACGCGAAACCGATCCGGAAAACAGGCGCACGATCATCGTGAAGCTGACCGGGGAAGGCAAGGAGATGATCGAGAAGTTCGAGCGCGGGTTCGACAGCTATATAGGCCTGCTCATCGAGCGTTTCGGGGAGGACGACACGCGCGAGATCACACGGCTCATCTATAAGTTTGCGGGCATAGTGGAGGATATCCAAAACGGGCCGGGCGAGGCTGCCCAATGAAGTTTTTTTCGATACTGTTCAGGGAGAAGAAGTATATCCCCTTTATCATTTGCATAGTCGCGCTGCTCATAGTGCAGGCATACTGTGAGCTTGAGCTGCCGCGCTATACGAGCGATATCGTTGACGTCGGCATCATGCGGGGCGGCATAGAGGACGCGATCCCGGGAGAGATACGGCAGGAGTCGATGAACGGCCTTAAGAAATTCATGACAGCGGCGGAACGCGAGGCTGTTGACGCGGCGTATGATGATAACGGGCCAGGCCGGCTCATTTTGAAAGAGACGTATAAAAAGGACGAGGAGCTGCGCGCCGGGCTGGCGGCGGTTTTCCAGACGCCTGAGGTCATTATGATAATGGTGACGGCGGCGCAGGACGCGGGCGGCGCACAGGGGGCGGCGCAGGAAGAGCAGGACCCAGCCGCGGACGAAGAGGAGGCGCCGAAAGCCGACCTGGTTGATATGCTGATCGCGTTTGCGGGAAAGATTACAGGGCGCGACGCCGGTTCAGACTCGCAGGCGGGCGGGCCAGAAGCAGGGGCTGCGGAAGCCTCGCAGGCGGGCGGGACCGGCAACGGGGCGCAGGAAAGCCTTATGGGCGGCGATGCACAGGAAAGCCTTATGGGCGGCGATGCGCAGACGCCGATAAAACCGGACGAGGAGCTGGTCTTATTGATCGGCAAGATGATGGCGGGGCAGGGCACGGATGCCGACGCAAGGGCAATCCGGGACAAGATGGAAGGCCAGATGGAGGAAATGGGCCTGGGCACGCAGATGCTGGGCACGGCCGCCGTTGAATACGTGAAAGAGGAATACGAGGCAATGGGCCTGGACATGAGGGCGATCCAGGCAGACTATATGAAACGGATGGCGCTGGTAATGATCATGTTCACGCTTATCGCGTGCGCGGGGGCCATTGTGACAGGCCTGCTGGCGAGCCTTACGTCGGCGGGAATCGGGAAAAAACTCAGGAGCGATTCGTTCTCGCAGATCATGGGCTACTCAAATGAGGAGATGGACCGCTTCAGCCCTGCTTCGCTGATCACGCGCAGCACGAACGACATTCAGCAGATACAGATGGCGACGGTGTTTTTCCTCAGGATGGTGCTCTTCGCGCCCGCTATGGCGGTCGGCGGGATCATAATGGTGACTCGTACAGACACCGGGCTTTCATGGATCATCGTTGCCGCCATCCTGATCCTTGGTGGTGTAATAGGGATATTGCTCGGCCTTACGATGCCGAAATTCCAAAAGATGCAGGGCCTGATCGACGGCGTCAACCTCGTGAGCCGCGAGGTGCTGACTGGGCTGCCCGTTATCCGCGCGTTCAACCGCGAGGGGTTTGAGAAAAAGCGCTTCGACGGCGCGAGCCGGGCCCTTTTCAAGAACCAGCTCTTCACGAACCGTGCCATGAGCATGTTCATGCCCATCATCTTTTTCATAATGAACATCATCATGGTCGCCATCGTATGGTATGGCGGGCAAGGGATCGACGCAGGCGATCTGCAGGTCGGGGGGCTGATGGCCTTTATGAGCTACACCATGTTCATCGTTATGTCGTTCATGATGTTTGCGATGGTCACGATCATGCTGCCGCGGGCGATCGTCGCTTCCGGGCGCGTACTTGAGGTCATCAATACAAAGCCCTCCATTACAGACAAACCGGCTTCGGAACTGAAGGACGAAGAGCGGGAATTCGACGGCCGTATAGAATTCACGGAGGTGGGTTTCCGTTATCACGACGCAGACGAGGATACGCTTTCCTATATCAATTTCACCTGCGAGCCGGGCAAGACGACGGCCATAATAGGCGGCACGGGCAGCGGCAAGTCGACGCTCATCAACCTCATCCCGAGGCTGTTTGACGTTACGCGCGGCCGCGTTACGATAGACGGCGTTGACGTCCGCGACCTGTCGCAGAAAAAGCTTCGCTCGCTCATCGGAGTCGTGCCGCAAAAGGGCGTGCTTTTTGCGGGCACGATCGCTTCCAATATCGGGTATTCGGGGGATGACATTACCGAAGAGGCCATGCATAAGGCTGCGCAGATCGCGCAGGCCGCGGGCTTCATCGAAGAGAAGGAAGGCGGGTTTGAAGCCGAGATCGCGCAGGGCGGGACTAATGTGTCGGGGGGGCAGCGTCAGCGGCTCGCTATCGCAAGGGCAGTTGCGAAAAACCCGAAGATATTTATATTTGACGACAGCTTTTCCGCTCTGGACTACAGGACGGACAGGGATCTGCGCAGGGCGCTGGCGAAAAACCTCGGAGGGGCGACCGTGCTGATCGTCGCCCAGCGCATCGCGACCATACTGAGGGCTGACAAGATCATCGTGCTTGACGACGGGCGCATCGTTGGGGAGGGGACGCACAAGGAGCTGCTTTCCGGCTGCCCTGTCTACCGCGAGATAGCGGAGAGCCAGCTAAGCGAGGAGGAGCTGTCGGCATGAGCAGGGAAGGTGTAACGAAGGGCCGGGGGAAGGGCGCCTGCCCTGTGGTGGCAAAGAAGATATGAGCGATACTGATAAAGACCGGAAATACAGTATGCCGCAGAGGCGGCGGCGCGGCCCGGGAGGCATGGGCGGCGGCCGCATGATGCCCGGCGAGAAGCCGAAGGACTTCAAAGGCACGATCATAAAGCTGCTGAACTATATGCGTAAGTACCGGGCGGCGCTCGTTTTCGTATGCCTGTTTTCCGCGTTCTCGTCCATATTCGGCATCTTTGGCCCAAAGGTGCTGTCGCGCGCGATTACGGAATTGTTTGACGGTCTGGTGTCCAAGTACACAGCAGGCGGCGCGATCGACTTCGACAAAATTATTACGATACTAATAGCGCTGCTGATACTCTACCTGGCCTCCCTGGCGTTCGGCGCGATTCAGGGCTGGGTCATGAGCACCATCACGCAGAAGACGGGTTATGACCTGAGGCGGCAGATAAGCGAGAAGATCCACCGCATGCCCATGAAGTACTTTGAGAGCAACAGCATAGGCGATGTGCTTTCGCGCATCACAAACGACGTCGACACGCTCACGCAGAGCCTTGGGCAGAGCATAACGCAGCTCATTATGAGCATTACAAACCTCACCGGCGCGCTTGTCATGATGCTGACGATCAGCCCGCTGATGACGCTTATCGCGCTCGTGATGCTGCCTGTCTCGATCGGCATCATCGGCGTCATAATGAAATTCTCGCAGAAGCATTTCTTCCGGCAGCAGGAGTATCTGGGCAAGGTCAACGGGCAGGTCGAGGAGGATGTGGCGGGGCACAGCATAGTCAAGCTCTTCAACCACGAGGAGGCTTCAAAGAAGGATTTCGACGGGACGAACGACATACTCTATCAGTCGGCGTGGAAGAGCCAGTTCCTGTCGGGCATGATGCACCCGATCATCAACTTCGTGAGCAACCTGGGCTACGTCGGCGTTGCGGTCTTCGGCGGGATGCTCGCCTTCCGCGGCACGATAACGGTCGGGGACATCCAGGCGTTCATCGTCTACGTGCGCAACTTCACGCAGCCGATCACGATGATGGCGCAGGTCGTCAATCAGCTGCAGAGCATGGCCGCGGCCGCGGAGCGCGTCTTTGCCTTCCTCGGGGAAGCAGAAGAGATCCCGGACGCGCCTGACGCTGTTGAGATCGGGGTGGATGTGGATGCGGACGCCGCACCCTTGTCGCCGCGTGACGGCGGCGCCGGGTATTATGCGAGAGTCCGTGAGCGCGAGATGGCCGCGGGCAGCGTCAATTTCGAGCATGTGCGTTTCGGCTATTCGCCGGAAAAGACAGTCATCAAGGATTTTACGGAAGAAATAGAGCCGGGCAGCCTGGTTGCCATAGTAGGGCCGACGGGCGCGGGCAAGACGACGCTCGTGAAGCTGCTCATGCGATTCTACGACGTGGACGAAGGCGCGATCATCGTCGACGGCCACGATATCCGCACGATCAGGCGCGCGAGCCTGCGCGGCAATTTCGGGATGGTGCTTCAGGATACATGGCTGTTCAAGGGCACTATCATGGAGAACATCAAGTACGGAAAGCCCGGCGCGACGGACGAGGAAGCGGTAGCGGCGGCGAAGGCGGCGCATATCCACAGGTTCATCAAGACGCTGCCGGACGGCTATGGCATGATGCTGACTGAGGAGGCCGACAACGTATCGGCGGGCCAGAAGCAGCTTTTGACGATCGCGCGCGCCATCCTCGCCGACAGCCCGATACTGATCCTGGACGAGGCGACGTCGTCCGTGGATACAAGGACGGAGGGCCAGATCCAGGAGGCGATGAACAACCTCAAGCACGGGCGCACCAGCTTTGTGATCGCGCACCGGCTTTCGACCATCAAGAACGCGGACATCATCCTCGTAATGAACGAAGGCGACGTGGTGGAGCAGGGAACGCACGATGAACTGCTCGCCGCGGACGGGTTCTACGCGGAGCTGTACAACGCGCAGTTTGATTCGCTGGCGGAACTGTAGGACGATCAAAGACTTTGCCGAAAAATTAGCACTCTACTTGTGAGAGTGCTAATTTTGTGATATATTGTTCGTATACTGCTTCGGCTTGGCTAAAAGGGCAAGGGCAGCTGCTTTGTCGGCAATGGCAGATTGCAATTTCGGCTTGGCTAAAAGGGCAGGGGCAGCTGCTTTGTCGGCAATGGCAGATTGCAATGACACGGAGGAAAAGACGATGAACGTTGACAAGTTTACACAGAACGCGCAGGGCGCGATTTCGGAAAGCCAGCATATAGCGATACAGATGGGCCACCAGCAGCTGGACTGTGAGCACATCCACCTTGCGTTGCTCCTCCAGGACGACGGGCTGATCCCGAAACTTTTGGGGCTGATGGGAGCGAAGCTTCCGAAGATCGTACGCGACCTTGAGGCGGAGCTCGACAAGCGGCCCAAGGTGATGGGTGGGGACGACAGCCTCTATCCGACGCGGCGCGCAGGCAAGCTGCTCGGCGACGCGGAGAAGGCGGCCAGGAAGTGGGGCGACGACTTTATCAGTGTAGAGCACCTGTATATCGCGCTCCTCGACGAGAGCGGGACGCCGTCGGCGAAGATATTCAAAGCGCACGGGATAACGAAAGAGGCTTTCCTTACGCAGCTTGAGGCGGTGCGCGGCAACCAGCGGGTCACGAACCAGAGCCCGGAGGACGGCTACGAGGCGCTGACAAAGTACGGGCGCGACCTCGTGCAGCTCGCGCGCGAAGGGAAGCTTGACCCCGTCATCGGGCGCGACGATGAGATCCGCCATACGATCCAGATCCTGTCGCGCCGCACGAAGAACAACCCTGTTCTCATAGGTGACCCGGGCGTGGGCAAGACGGCTGTCGTAGAGGGCCTGGCGCAGCGCATCCTGGCGGGGGACGTACCCGAGGGGATCAAGGGCAAGACGATCTTTGCGCTGGACATGGGCGCCCTGATCGCGGGCGCCAAATTCCGCGGGGAGTTTGAGGAGAGGCTCAAGGCCGTGCTTTCAGAAATCGAAAAATCCGACGGGGGGGTCATACTCTTCATCGACGAGATACACAATATCGTAGGCGCAGGCAAAGCGGAAGGCGCCATGGACGCGGGCAACCTGCTCAAGCCTAAGCTTGCGCGCGGGGAGCTTCACTGTATCGGGGCGACGACGCTGGACGAATACAGGAAGCATATCGAAAAGGACGCGGCCCTTGAGCGCCGCTTCCAAAAGATCCTCGTGGACCAGCCGACGGTAGAGGACACGGTCTCGATCCTGCGCGGGCTGAAGGAACGTTTTGAGATACACCACGGCGTACGCATCATGGACGCGGCGCTTATCGCCTGCGCAGTGCTTTCAGACCGCTATATCAGCGACCGTTTCCTGCCTGACAAAGCGATAGACCTTATGGATGAGGCCGCGAGCAAGATACGTATAGAAATCGACAGCAGGCCTGCGGAGATAGACAGGATCAGCAGGGAAGTGCTCAGGCTCGAAATAGAAAAACAGGCGCTGCTCAAAGAGGAGGACGAGGGGTCGCGCGAGCGCGCGGGGGCCATCGAGAGGGAGCTTGCGGAGCTGAAAGCAGAAAACGACGCCATGAGCGCGCAGTGGGAAGCGGAGAAACAGATAATAGAGGGCGTGAAGGGGACAAAGCAGCGTATCGAGGACGTCAAGCTCCAGATCGAGGAAGCCGAGCGCGCCTATGATCTTGAAAAGCTCGCGGAACTGAAATATGGATCGTTGCCGGCCCTTGAAAAGGAACTGGAAGAGGCCAAGGGGAAGGCCGACGCCGCCGAGGAAAAACGGCTTTTAAAAGAAGAAGTGACGGAGGAGGAGATTGCCGAAGTCGTCTCCGGCTGGACGGGGATCCCGGTCAACCGCCTGGTGGAGTCGGAAAAGGACAAGCTTTTAAGGCTGCCTGAGATCCTGCACCGCCGCGTCATAGGGCAGGACGAGGCTGTCGTCAGCGTCTCGGAGGCTGTGCTGCGCGCAAGGGCAGGCCTTAAGGATGAGAGGCGGCCGATAGGCTCGTTCATATTCCTGGGCCCCACGGGCGTGGGAAAGACTGAGCTGGCGAAAGCGCTCGCCGAAGCCCTGTTTGACAGCGAGAAGAACCTGGTGCGCATTGATATGAGCGAATACATGGAGAAGCATTCCGTATCGAGGCTGATCGGGGCGCCTCCCGGCTATGTAGGCTATGACGAGGGCGGTCAACTTACAGAAGCTGTGCGCCGCAGGCCGTACAGCGTCATACTCTTTGACGAGATCGAAAAGGCGCACTCGGAAGTGTTCAATACGCTGCTTCAATTGCTCGATGACGGGAGGCTCACGGACAACCAGGGGCGCACGGTCGATTTCAAGAATACGATCATCATCATGACAAGCAATATAGGCAGCCCGTTTTTGATTGAGAACATCAAGGGCGACGGGTCTATTGGCGAGGACGTGAAGGACAAGGTGCGCGATGAGATGAAGCTTCACTTCCGCCCGGAATTCCTCAACAGGATCGACGATATCGTTGTGTTTTCGCCTTTAACAGAGGACGATGTCGTGAAAATTATCGATATCCAGCTCGCCGGGATCGCGGCCAGGCTCGCCGAGCGCGATATCAATGTCGTGTTCACCAAAGGGACCAGGCGCTTCATCGCCAGGGAGACCTATTCGCCGCAGTTCGGCGCACGCCCGATCGCGCGTTACCTGAAAAAGAACATAGAAACAGAAATCGCCGCGAAGCTGATCCGCGGCGAAGTCAAGGATGGTGATACGTTCACCATAGATATAACGTCTTAAGAGGTCATGGCATTGTTTACATATCCGCAAGCTCTGCCATGGATATCGCTCCCCCCATCAATGCCACGCCAAGGATAGCGGCAAAGACTATTAAGATCAGGAGAAGGACGATGCTGAGGATCAGGCCGATAATGCTGAGCACAAAGCCGACCGTCGTCTTATGCGTCGCTTTTGCTTTCTTTGCGAGGACGAGGCCGACGATCGCGCAAGGCAGGCCGACGATCCCCCATGTTACCGCACCGCCTATGAGGGCTACCAGGCCAAGGATAAGCGAAGGTATGTGCAGCGGCTTTTCCTCGGCGTAAACGGGCTGGCCGTACGGCGGTGGCGGCGGGGGCTGATATTGCGGCGGCGGGGCCTGGTACTGCGGCGGGGCCTGGTCGTAAGACGGTGGCGGCGGCGGTGGGGCCTGGTACTGCGGCGGCGGCGGGGCCTGGTCGAAAACAGGCGGCGTCTGCCCGAAGCCTTCCGGTCCCGGCACAGGGCCTGGCGCGGCCTCGGTGGCTTCTACAGGCTCGGTCGCTGCTACGGGTTCCTGCGGGGTCTGATCAAATTCGTTCATAATTCCCTCCTTTATTTACAATAAATGATTTCAAAAAACAGGTATACAGAAAGTATAACATAGGGTCATACTAAAACCAAATATAGGTAAGGCGAATCGTATATCGTGCCGGGCGAATGGCGAATGGCGAACCGTATATCGTGCCGGGCGGGGCCGCGGGGCCGCGGGGCTCATACATACGCGCGCTTGAAGGCGTTGCCGATATGCTTTTTCATGGCCAAAGCGCCGGCCTCCGGGTCGCCTGTCCTGAACGCGGAGAAAACCGCCTTGTGCTCCTTCAGTATGGCGCCAAGGTCTGCTTCCCGCCACGGGAGCACGTGCGAACTATACCTGATATAGTCCTGGATACGTGAGAGGCATTCATTAAGTATACGGTTGTGCGAAGCGGCGGCGATGCGCTTGTGGAATTCCGCGTCGATCGACCGCATACGTTTGATGTCGCCGCGTTCGTTGTAAAAGTTTTCCGTATAGAAGTCCATGAAATCGAGGCTTTCTTCTATTGCTTCCATCTCATCCTTTGTGCGCCGTTCGATCGCCCAGCGGACAGCCTGCATTTCGTTGTTTGCCCTCAGGGTATAAAGGTCGCGGATGTCTGCCTCGGACAGGCCTATTACGAAAGCGCCCCGGTTTGGGATCATTTCGACAAGGCCTTCGGCCTCAAGGTTCCTCAGGGCTTCGCGGACGGGCGTCCGGGAGACGCTGTATTGTTCGCAAATAGCCTGCTCTGTAAGTTTCTCGCCGGGGCGGATACGTTCCGTCAGTATCTCGATGCGAAGTTTGAATGCAAGGTCTGTGCTGAGTAAGCGTACGTTGTCTGCCATTGTTTACCTGCCTATCTTTGTTTTTGCCGTATTGCGTTGATTTTGCCTCCGGCCAGGACCATTTCTTTTTCCGGGGGTGACAGCGTATTGAGGAATGCGAAGGACGCGCCGGTTTCGTCTGTAATATGGACCGTGTCCATGCCGATCTGCTCCCTGGCGCCTTCGATCGTCATTGCGGCGCCGAGCCTAAGCTTCCCATAGTCGGACGGATCTTTGAATACAAGAGGCAATATGCCGCTGTTGATAAGGTTGGCGCGATGGATGCGGGCGAATGATTTTGCGAGTACGGCGCGGATGCCCAGATAGAGGGGCGCCAGGGCGGCGTGCTCCCTGGACGATCCCTGGCCGTAGTTTTCGCCGCCTACGATGACGCCGCCGCCGCAGGGGCCGGCCTTTGCCGCAGCCGCGCGGGCCGCAAAGCCTGCATCGGTCTTTTCGAAGCAGAAGTTTGCCAGATGCGGGATGTTGCTGCGGTAGGGCAGCAGGCGGCTGTCCGAGGGCATTATATCGTCTGTCGTGATATTGTCGCCGGCTATGAGCACTATCTCCGCTGTGACCGTGTCGCCAAGGGCTTCGCCTCGCGGGAAGGGCTTGATATTCGGCCCCATCTCCACCTCGGGGATATCCCCTTTTGGCGGCAGGATCGTGAAGTTCATATTCTTTTCGAAGCGGCCTGGGACCTTTATAACGGGCAGGGATATGCCGAGCCCTCCTGCTTCACTCATGCCGTCCGTCAGTACCCCTGTGATGGCGCTGAGAGCAGCAGTCTCCGGGCTGACCAGATACACGCCTGCGTCAAGCGTGCCGCTGCGGCCTTTGAAGTTGCGGTTGAAGGTCCTTAGCGATACCGCGCCCGACTTTGGGGACTGGCCCATGCCGATGCAGGGGCCGCAGGCGTTTTCGATGACACGGGCGCCGGCGTCGATCATGGCTTTCAGCGCGCCGTTTTCCGCAAGCTTTGAAAGGATCGCGGCAGAGCCCGGCGATATCACAAGGCTGACGGAAGGATCCACGCCCCTGCCGCCCAGGATTGCGGCCACCTTCATTAGATCCGTATATGAGCTGTTCGTGCAGCTGCCGATCGCTACCTGGTCGATCCTGACAGGCCCTATATCCGAAACGGCCTTCACATTGTCCGGGCTGTGCGGCATAGCGGCCATCGGGACGATTTCTGAGAGGTCGATTTTGAGGTTCTCGTCATAGACCGCGCCTTCATCGGCTGTAAGCGGGCGCCATGTTTCCTCCCTGCCTTGCCGCGCCAGCCAGACGCGCGTGTTTTCGTCCGAGGGGAAGACCGTTGTCGTCGCGCCGAGCTCTGCGCCCATGTTGGCGATCGTCGCGCGGTCAGTCACTGACAGTGAGCCTGTGCCGGGGCCGTAGTATTCGACGATCTTGCCGACGCCCCCCTTCACCGTGAGTATTTTCAGGACATGGAGTATCACATCTTTTGCCGAGGCCCAGGGGCGAAGTTCGCCGGTAAGCTCTACGCCGAGCACATACGGCGCAGTCATGTCGTAAGTGCCCTGCGCCATCGCGACAGCGACGTCGAGCCCGCCCGCGCCTATTGCGATCATGCCGAGCCCGCCGCAGGTAGGCGTGTGGCTGTCGGAGCCCAGGAGCGTTTTGCCCGGGGCGCCGTAGTTTTCGAGATGGAGCTGGTGGCAGATGCCGCCGCCGGGCTTGCCGAACAGGATGCCGTGGCGCGCGGCGACGCTCCTGATATACGCGTGGTCGTCGGCGTTTTCAAATCCGGTCTGCAATGTGTTGTGGTCGACATAAGCAACGGATAGCTCGGTTTTTACCATGCCGGGGTCCATCGCTTCAAGCTGAAGGTATGCCATGGTCCCCGTACTGTCCTGCGTCAGCGTCTGGTCGATCCTGATCCTTATTGCCTCCCCGGGTGTTAGCTCTCCGTCAAGAAGGTGCTCTTTCAGGATCTTGGTTGCAAGTGTGTCTGACATTATGCCCTCCGCTGGTTTTTGTGCGCTTTCTTGTATTCATACATCTTCTCATCAGCCTCCGCGAGGATATCGCTGACCTCAACGTTGGCGCCTTCGCCTACCTCTACAATGCCGAAGCTGATGCTGCGGTTGTACCTTGTATTGCCGGCCTCATCTGTTTCCGAGGAGTCTGCCAGCCTGCCCCTGATGCTTTCCAGGGCCGCCCCTATATCGCTTTCGCCGCTTCCATGCCCGTCGCGGATAAGCACCATGAACTCGTCGCCGCCCAGCCTGCATACGATCGCCGTGCCGGGGATCTCCTGCAAGAGCCCTGCGACGCTTTTGATATACACGTCGCCCTCGGCGTGCCCGAACGCGTCGTTTACATACTTGAGCATATCCATATCGACAAAGACGAGCCGGAAAGCAAAGCGCTCCTGTACCCACTGGTTGAGGGTTCTCATGCCGTAATACCTGTTGTACACGCCGGTCATGATGTCCCTGTACGCTATATCCTCCAAAAGGTGGTATTTCTCTTTGTTGGCTGTAACGTCTGTAAGGACGCAGGCTACAGCCTGGTGTTCAAACCACCTGATGGGGTAGAGCATTAATTCAAAGTATTGCCTTGCTGTATTGCCGGCCAGCATGAACTCTTCCTTCTTTGGCTCGTCGTCGTTTTCCATAAGGCCGATGTGCCTGTAAAGGATATCGTAGAGCTGCTGTTCGCTGATCCCGCTTGCGAGCATGCTCTCGGCCCGGCGGTTCGCAAAAAGCCGTTCAAGCGAGTCCTTGTCGACCATTACGATCAATTCCGTCATACTGCTCGTTATCGCCTGAAAGATGCTGTTTGCTTTGTCCAGCTCTTCGACATGCCTTTTATGCTCCTTTTGGTGTTCCCTGAGCTGCTCGATCATGGCGTTGAACGCCGCCGAATACTCGCCCATGAACACGATCTCGTGTTCGTAATTTCCCTGTGCCACCTGCTTGGTCTGCCAGCTAAGGTGTTTGAGCGTTGAGTGCAGCGCTTTGAGCGGCGCCGCCAGTTCGTTGTCTGTGCCCGGGATCGGGACGTCAAGATTGCCGCGTGAGACGTTTCGCGCGAATTCGCGCATCTCGATGACCATGTCGCCGAAAGACAACAGGGCTTTCGCAAACTCACGGTGCTCGTCGTCAGAAAGCGTGTCCATATCTATGCCGGCCTTGTCAGGGTAGTATAGGACGTCTTTCAGGTATTTGTAATAATTTTCAAGGTCTTTGTTGTTGATCGCCCGGCCCTCCTATTCGACGTTTGCCGAGAACCGGCATACCCTGTCGCCTGTCGCCCAGCAGTCGATTTCACGCACGTCATAGTCCCGGCCTGTGTATGTGTTCAGTATCCCGGAAATAAAGCCCTCGTCATAATTGCACACGGTTTCGTTCATGATCGGAAGGCCGCTGCAATCCAGGTCCTGGCCGACTGTCAGCACCAGGTTGCCCGTGTCGGGGTCGATTGCCTCCATGCGCAGGATGCCGATCTTGTTGTCGGAAAGCGATTTCGACAGGGCCGCCAGGAAGCCGCTGAAGTCCAAGGAAAGGTCGAGCGTGTTTCTCGCAAACTCAGTGCCTGCAAGAAAGCCGGCGCGGCGGAAAAAATCATTTGCCCTTTCCGACCCGAAATCCTTTGTCAGGACGTCAAGCAACGTGAATTGCATGAGTCTGTATACGATTACCGGCATTTCCTCGCCCAGATCTTCCCGGCCTTCTTTGATGTCGCCCAGATTCCCCCATGTAAATTCATTAATAGATAAACTATTTTTAAACAAATTTGCCATTAGATTCCCCCTCCTTGTCTAATAACATGTCTCAGTATAAATAATATATACAAAAAATGCCTGCTGCACAAGTAAGTATTAACGGAAGATGTTGAATGTTTTGTGAGTAATGTTTGAAAAAGTTTGTGTAATTTGTCTGCGGCTGCGGCCTTTTTTGTAAGTTTATGGGTTTTTAAGGGAGTCGATCCCTTTAGGTATGCCGGGCGTTATTACTGTGCAGCCTTTTTCTGTAATGACAACGGTGTCTTCTATCCTTACGCCGCCAAGTCCTTCGATATAGATGCCCGGCTCGATCGTCACGACCATGCCGGCCTCAAGGACCGCTTCGGAGGCGGCGGCGAGGCGCGGATCTTCATGTACCTCGGCGCCGACGCCGTGCCCCGTCGTGTGGATGAAATACTCGCCAAAACCATCGTCTGTGATCAGGTTCCGGCATACGGCGTCCACCTCCGCGCATGACACGCCGGCCTTTGCGGCCGCGACGCCGGCGGCCTGGGCGCGCCTGACCGACTCATAGATGTTTTTTTGTGTTTCGGCCGGGGCGCCGATCATGAATGTGCGGGTCATGTCGCTCGCGTAGCCCCTGAACATTACACCAAAATCTATGGTGACAAGGTCTCCGTCTTCGAGGACGCGATCCGTCAGCTCGGCATGCGGCTGCGCGCCGTTCGGCCCGGAGGCGACGATGGCGGGGAAGGCCAGCCCTTCGACCCCGGGGAGCCAAAGGGAATATTCTTCCATGGCGTCGGCGATCTGCCTCTCTGTGACGCCGGCGCGGATAAGCGGAAGCGCGTGGACAAAGGCCTTTCCTGTGGCCTTTGCCGCGCGCTTCAGCGCCGCGATTTCTTCCTGGGTCTTGACTATCGCCATCCCGTCCCCGTTTACAGGTTGTGCAGGTCGGGCGTAGTCAGCTTGATCGGTTTGCATGGGACAAATTGCCCGGCGCCTTTTTCGCCGAGGAATTTGCCATCCTTGAATACGAGCCTGCCGCGGCTCCAGGTCTGGACGGGGTAGCCTTTGAGGCTGACGCCTTCCCAGATCGTATGGTCTGTCGCGCCATGCATTTGTTTGTTTGAGACAGTGACCCTTGCCTTCGGGTCGTAAATGACGATGTCCGCGTCCCTGCCGACTTCGACGGCGCCTTTCTTGTGCGAGAGACCGAATATCTTTGCGACGTCCGTTGCGCATACGCTGACGGCCTTGCTGAATGAAATGCGGCCTTTGTTCGCCTCGCTCAGCATGTATGGGTACATGTTTTCGATGCCGGCGCAGCCATTGGGGATCTTGCGGAAGTCGTCCGCGCCCCATTTTTTCTCACTCTTGAGGAACGGGCAGTGGTCGGTGGCGACTGTCTGGATGTCGCCCCTTATGATGGCGTCCCAGAGCGCTGCCTGTGATTCTTTGCCTTTGACAGGCGGGGAGCAGACGAAGTTGATGCCGTCGGCGCGCTTGTAGACGTCGCGCGTGAAGTTGAGGTATTGCGGGCAGGTCTCTGCGAAGATCGGGTAGCCTTCGTCACGCGCCGCGGTCACGGCCTCCACGCCCTGTTTGTTGGCGAGGTGAACGATGTACAGCGCCGCGCCGGCGTTCTTTGCCCACTGGATCGCGCGCACGTCCGCTTCGCCTTCTACGAATTCGGGGCGTGACATATAGTGGTACCAGGCCGATGTCTTCTTTTCATTTATATACTTGTTTGTCAGGTAGCCTACGAGCTCGTTGTTTTCAGCGTGGACCGCGATAAGGGCGCCGATGGATTTGCTGTGTTCGAGCACCTCGTAAAAAACGCCGTCTGTGACGCCGAAGTCATAGACCATGAATACCTTGAAACTGGGTACGCCCATCTTCACGGCGTCTTCCATCGTGTAAAGCAGCCCGTTTGAGACGTCTTTGACTGCGAGGTGGAAGCTGTAGTCTACTACGGCCTGGGGGGCGGCGATCACGTCGCGCCTTTTGATGGCGTCGGGGAAGGCCTCGCCGAAGTCCTGCAGGATGAAGTCGAAGACGGTCGTTGTGCCGCCTGCGGCCGCTGCCCGCGTGCCGGTTTCGTAGTCGTCTGTTGATATGGTGCCGCCGAAGGGCATCGCCAGGTGGGTGTGCGCGTCGATGGCGCCGGGCAGGATGAGCTTGCCTTTACAGTCCACGACCTGGGTGGCGGGTTCCGGTTTGAGGTTTGCCCCGATCAGCGAGATCTTCTCGCCTGCTACGGCGACATCGGCTTTGAACATGCCTGCGTCTGTAACGACTGTGCCGCCCTTGAAAAGAATATCGATTGCCATTATTTATTGTCCTCCTTGTGTGGGGATAGTATAGCACAATAAGGGGGTGGAGGGGGCGTTATTCCATGTTGAAGCGCGACCGCCTTCTTGCCGCTTTGGTGGGTTTGGCCGCATTGGCCCCGGCGGGTTTGCACGAAGGCTGTCAGGCAACTGGGATCATTTCTGGAATATCAGGGCGGCGGTTTCGAGAAGGCAGTCCAGCAATTCCTCGCTTACGGTTTCGACATATTTGGCGCCTCTGGCTCTGTAGTCAATCGTTACGAGCTGGTCAAGCATGACGACGCCTGCGGTTTCAAGCCCCGGGCCAAGCGGAATATACAAGGGATACCTTCGTTCTGTTGTGCTGATCGGGGCGAAAATGGCGATATTTGCATAACGGCTTACCAACTCGTTGCTCAGGCAGATGAACGGGCGGCGCCCCATCGGTTCATGGCCTTTTCCCTGCCCGATAGAGACCGTGACAATCTCGCCCTGCAGCGGGACATAGTCCGCGTCGCTCACCATTTTTCTTCGCCGACAGGCTCACCGAAATCAATCAACTCGGTTTCAAACCGTTCGCCTGCATAGTCTTTGAAAAGGTAAGCCAGCGTCCCTTTTTTCGGCCCGGGCTTCCTGTTTATTACTATCCTGCCGTTTCCATCGGCTTCAATATACACGAGATCGCCCGTTTCCATCTTCGCCTCTTTCAGGGCAGCCGCCGGGATGCGAACCCCTTGGCTGTTGCCCCATTTCGCGATTTTCACAGCGTTGTTCATCAAGCTTGCCCTCCTTCCCGGAGTATATACCTGATGTATATCCGTGGTCAAGCAGTTTCTTCCAGCAATTTTCTTGGCTCTTCCAGCAGTCTTCTTGGCTCTTTGGCGTTAACGGGGACGGACACACTATGAAATTATTTGGCTATTTGACGGAAAAAACTGCCGTTTATGAAACCACTGAAAAAGTCTCTTCCCTGGATCCATTGCATTCGAGCGAAGCAACAAACTTTTTTCCCTTCCCTCGTCCCCTCCTTTCCTTCTTTCCCTCCTTCCCTTCCTCCCTTCTTTCCTTCATTCAACCTTCATTCCTTTGACGCGTTGCAAATATACAGAAAATTATGAAAAAATGTCCCAAAAACGAAGTTGCGGGTAGTTATTTTGCGGTTT
>Ga0082212_10001428_pt1 | contig 35207 bp, 25 predicted proteins | sample TergutNt197P3_FD_71548 | JGI IMG/M metagenome (GOLD analysis project Ga0082212, IMG submission 71548) | Neocapritermes taracua P3 segment gut microbial communities from Petit-Saut dam, French Guiana - Nt197 P3 | ecosystem: Host-associated > Arthropoda: Insects > Digestive system > Gut ... | reverse complement strand
GTTCCGTACCTGTTAAGATGGAAGATTGCGTAGTAGAACCTTCCTCAACACTCACGATGTCAGGCGAAAATGTAGGATTGACAACTTTTTCCTCATCTTCCTTGCAACCTGTGAAAACTGCTGTCGCGACGGCAAACAGCAAGACTGCGTTTTTAATCATACTTTTCATGTTTAACGAATTTAAAAATATGCTGCAAAATTAGGGTCTGAATGTTGCATGATTGTTACGATTCGTTTATATTTCCGTTATAATACTGTTACGAATTTGTTACATCGTTTACGTTGCGAGACAACTCGTTGGCGAAGCAATCCGGAAGATGGGAAAATACGTCTCATTTTATTTTTCCATTTCAAAAAAAATGGCTTACTTTGCAACAAAAAATGAATCGTTATGTCAACACAGGAACAGCAACAGACAAGGGAAAAGTATTTTAATGAAGCCATGCGATACATGGACAATGCAAAGGAATACCTTAAAAGCGCACAGAAAGAGGGTAATTTCTATCAGGACTCAAAATATGTCAGAACCGCGTGCGGTACGGCATATAGCGGCCTTCTCATTGCGCTCGACGGTTTTCTGATCCTGAAAGGTATCCATAAACCCACCAAAAAGGAGAGGAAGTCCATCGAACACTATCAAAAAATTCTCGGTAATTTGGACAGGAAAATGCTGAATAATCTTGACAATGCCTACAAAATTCTGCACATATACGGGTATTATGATGGAATAAATGATGTCCGGGTTATCAGCGCCGGTTTTGATAATGCCAAAACCATCATTAACAAAATAAAACCGTCCGGGCTGAACGGCGTCTGACTTATCCAATTTCACAAATTCAATTTCAGCGATACGGAAAAGTTCTGTCCGTTCCGGTACTCTTTGGTTGTCTGTTCTCGCTGCTGAACTTTACCGGTATCGTCGGTGAATTTAGGGAACTGTTTATAAACTAACGGCGCTGCCAGGATATCGCGAATGCTGGCGCTCACTTCATACATACTGCCAAACTTATAGCTGAACGAAAGGTCGACGGCATGACGGGGCATTTCAAACATGTCGGGCACGTCGTTATCAATGGTTCCGCCGATGCTGTTGTCGCTCCGCCCGATACCTGTGATACGCTTACCTACAATGTTATACATCAATCCCGCACTCAGTTTTTCGCGCTGATAAAACAGTCCGGAATTAATCAGGTAGGGCGACTGTCCCTGCATGGGGCGGTCATGTTCCTGGCTTTTTTCGTCAAAGAAGACCTTACTGCGAATCAAAGAACCGTTAAACGATAGCGAAAAATCGGGTAATCCAATGAAATCCAGACTCTTTTTCAAATCCAGCTCTACGCCGTAACTGTCTGCCTGTTTTGCATTCTCGAATGTATAGGTATAGGTGCCGCCCGCATCGATGAAAGTCCATTCGATCGGGTTTTTAAACCGTTTGTAAAACAAGGCGAAAGAAACCATCTCGCCGGACGAAGGATATATTTCGTAACGCAAATCGAAGTTTTGGATATATGCTTGACGCAAGTCCTGATTACCTTTTACATAGCTGAACAGGTCGAAATCATAGTAAAGCGAAGGCGATACCTCGCGAAACTCCTGACGGTTGATTGATTTACCGTAAGCTACACGCACCAGGTTTGTTTTGTTGATGTTGTAGGTGGCGTTCACCGAAGGAAAGAAATCCGACTGACTGTAATCGAACTTCTCGGTTTGGTCTAAGGTCAGATGCACATAATTGGTAAGCGACATCCTGTTGTTTTCGTACCTGACGCCGGCGTACACGTTGAATTTTTTTATGGGAAGGTTGAAGCCCAAATATCCGCCTGTCAGCAAGTTTTCTCCCGAATAATCGTTTGTACGGTCGGTGGCGTCGGAAACAAAGAATTTATCGGCTGCAAAAAACTCAGGCAGCATCATTTCTGTGGATACCTTTCTGAAAATAAAACCGGAAGGCAGATTCATGATATTCGTTTTATAAAGGAACTCACGCGTACGGTAGTCGCGCGACCGGTATTCGGCATAAGCGCCTGCTTTCAGCGCCGGAGCAAATGTGCCGAAAGCGAAAATACGGTTATAGTTCAAACCGGCCGAATAAATATTTTCATCTAAGCGGATGAAATCGCGGATGATGCTGTTCATGCTTGTTTCTTCGACGGTTCCGTCCATATCGATCCGCCGACGGTCGGGCTGATTTTTGTTTGCATTGGAATACCCGATTGTCCAGTCTATCTTATCGGTTTCCGAAAAGGAATGGTATCCGCTCAACTGACCGGTATAAGAGCCTCGACTATAATAATTATACTCCTCCTTTATCTGTTCGTAATAGGAACTGATATTCTGCCAGCCGTCGCGCCAGGTATAGCGGTCTTTCCCCTGCTGGTTGAGGATGTTGCGAAATTCCAGCCGGTGCTTGTCCGATAGCGCCCAAATCAGGTTCAACATGCCGCCGGTCTTGGCGGTGACGGTATACTGGTCGTCTGCATATTTATACTGATAGACAGGGCTATCGCTAATCCTGTCGTAGATGCCGAAACGCGCGTTGGTAATATCCTGAAAGGCAAGATAGCTGTAGCTGTAATTGAGCGCCGCCATCACGCCCAGTTTGCCGCCATTGCTGAATTTGGCAAAACGGTTGAGCATCAACGAAAACCGGTGGTCGGCAACAGGTTTGCGCGAACGGATGATCCAGTCGTTGTTGAAGCCGTTGGCGGTCACATCGGTTACTAACGCCGCATTATTACCATCCATACGCTGCGCCGGAACGACGCGCCTCATCCCGCGAAACCCGTTATCGAATCCCAGCAAATCAGTCGAACTTCCCTTGGCATATTCAAAATCGCGGAAATGGGTCATCGTATTGACATTGACACCGTAACTCGCCTGCAGGGAGTTCTCTTCCGGTATGCTCTTCGTTGCTATTTTGACGAATCCACCCGAAAAATCGGCAGGCAACTCCGGCGCTGGCGACTTGACAATCATGATATTGTCAATCTGGGCGCTCGGGATCATATCGAATGAGAAAGCCCTCGAATCAGCTTCCGAACTCGGCACGGCATTATTGTTGATCCATACATTATTATATCGTTGCGCCAGTCCGCGCGAAATGACAAACCGGTTTTCAATTATCGAAATACCCGGAATACGCTTGATCACTTCCGAAGCGTCGCGGTCCTGCGTCCGGGTGATTTGCTGTGAAGACACGCCGCTCATCACCATGTTTGCCGCCTTGAGACTTGCTACCAGCGCCGCTTCCGAATTCATCCGGCGAACGGCATACACCACAACCTCTCCAAATTCATTGGCTGCCTCTTCCATCACGGCGTTTGCTTCGGTCACTTTGTTGGCTTCGACTTTCACATCGGTAATTTCGAGCGTGTTATACGAAATATAAGAAAATCGCAAGGTATAGACGCCGGGCGGCGCTTTCAAACTGTAATTTCCGTCCATATCTATTGCAGCCCCAATTTGTAGGGGCGAAACGCTTTCGCCCAAATTACTGTAATTTCCGTCCATATCTATTGCAGCCCCAATATTCAGGGAGGAAATCACTACATTGGCGCCCGCCATCGGCTCGCCTGTCGATTTGTCGATAACGGTTCCACGTATTTCGCCGGTTTGTGCAAAAACGCATGCTGGAAGAATTGACAACATAAAATAAAATAAATACTTCATTGACTTTCTATGATTACTATTAAAATACCACCTGATATTGACGGCAAAAGTATGGGAAGAATATTACATCTGCGTTATATCTGCGTTACATCTGTGTTACGAATGAAAATGTATGGATAATTTGCATTATCTTTGTTGGCAAATAATTTCAAATGAATGGGTATGGAAAAAACGAGAATCCTGGTGGTTGACGATGAGGAAAACCTTTGTGAAATACTAAAGTTCAACCTTGAAAATGCAGGTTTTGAAGTAGATACAGCGCTCTCGGCCGAAGAGGCGCTGGCGATGAATCTGTCGATCTATCATTTGTTTGTTTTTGACGTCATGATGGGCGATATTTCAGGGTTTCAGTTAGCGGATATTATCAAGAAAAACAGGAAGATGGCTGAAATTCCGATAATCTTCTGCACGGCAAGGGACGCCGAAGACGATACGATACGCGGTTTTAATATTGGCGCTGACGATTATATCTCGAAACCGTTTTCGATCAAGGAGGTTATTGCGCGGGTGAACGCCGTACTGCGCAGAAGTCAAAAAACAGAACATGCGGCAAATGATGACATGACGATTTCATACAACAGCCTGCTACTTGACAGGGTCTCCAAAAAAGCATATATCAACGGTAAGGATTTGGCGCTTACAAAGAAAGAATTTGAAATTTTAGCGTTGCTGTCGCAAAAGCGGGGCAGGGTATTTTCGAGAGAAGAGCTGCTGAAAGTGGTTTGGCCGGACGATGTATATGTAACCGACCGGTCGGTGGACGTTCATATCACGCGACTGCGTAAAAAAATCGTCCCCTACGATAAGAACGTGGTTACCCGCTTAGGTTATGGATACTGTTTTGAAATGTAAAAATATGTCAAAACCGCAACGCACCTATACAAAATTCCATTTGCAGCTATTCTGGTCGGTAGCTTCCATGTTCTTACTCATTTGCCTTTTTTTCGCAGGATTCCAGTATGTGAGGGAAAAGCAATACAGGATAGACTTGCTACGTATGAAGCTGAACATTCATGCCGACGCCATTCATGAAGATTTGAAGCGTGGCACCCCGATAGAGAGCCGGATGAAAACAAATAACTTCCGACTATCCATCATCGATTTTTCCGGAAAGATTCTGTATGATTCAGAAGTGGACGATGTGAAAAATGTTGAAAACCATTCCTCGCGCAAGGAAGTAGCGCAGGCGCTGGAAAAGGGGACGGGTTACGAAGTTCGACGACGTTCGGCCACAACTGGCGAGGTTTATTTCTATGCTGCAAAGCAGTATGAATCCTATATCATTCGCATAGGCGTTCCCTACAACTCCGATCTTGTTTCAAACCTTGAAATCACGTCGGTGTACTTTTTTGTAACAATGGTAATACTGCTCGTTTTTATCCTTATTTACTACAAACAGATGCACCATTTGGGCAAAAACATGAACCGCCTGAATGATTTTGTCACAAAGGCGGAGCACGAGGAGACCGACGACGTTACGAGTGAAGACCTTGATCATTTCCCATGGCATTTTTCGAATGATGAAGTAGGTGATATCTCCCGTCATGTGGTGCAGATATATTATCGACTGCAAAAAACAAAACAGGCCTTAGTGGCCGAACAACAACGCGTACTCAGGCAGCAGGAAGAACAGGATCGTATCAAAAGACAATTGACGCATAACGTCGCGCACGAACTGAAAACGCCAGTTAGCAGCATTCAGGGCTATCTCGAAACGATTATCAACAACAAAAACATTTCACCCGACATGCTGGAAAAATTCATCGAAAGGTGTTACCAGCAAAGCGCCCGACTTGCTGCCCTGTTGCGCGACATCTCCACGCTTACCCGCATCGAGGAGGCGCCCGAACTGGTATCAAAAGAGCAGATCGACCTTTCAAAACTTATCGTCGACATATTGGACGATGCCGCCGTCGCCCTGAAAGAAAAAAATATCCAAGTGCATAACGAAACCCAAACAATGTCGCTATCATGCGAAGGCAGCTACTCTTTGCTTTATTCCGTATTCCGAAATTTAGTTGATAATACGGTTACTTACGCCGGTGAAAACGTGAATATTTATATTGGATGCAATACAAAAGACGAAAATCTTTACTGTTTCTCCTACAGCGATAACGGTGTAGGAATCCCTGTCGAGCATATTGAACGCATTTTCGAACGATTTTACCGGATCGATAAAGGGCGTTCCCGCAAAGCCGGCGGTACTGGTCTGGGATTATCCATTGTAAAAAACGCCATTCTCCTTCATGGAGGGACCGTAACTGCTGCTCAGCGACCGGGTGGCGGACTGGAGTTCTTTTTTTCCATCAGAAGGTGACAGTCAGTATGTTGCTTAATTCATCTAAAATGCCTACCTTTGCGCTTATATTAGAGTTTAGAGTTTAGAGTTTAGATGTACAGGAATTTTTGCTATTTGGTGCTGTTAGGTCTATTTTTTAGTTGTAATATAAGGCATAACACTTCTTCTGAAAACGGGTATGAATCACTGGATATCAGTGGTATATCAGTCGATACAATTCGTTATGCGTCAGGCTATACGGTAACTCCTTATGATGGATATGCAAGCGTAGAGGTACGCGACCCCTGGCACGACGGGAAGCTATTACAGCGTTACCTGCTTGTTCCCCGAAATAAACCGTTGCCTGCCGGAATGCCTGCCGGTACGGTTGTCCGCGTGCCAATCCGCAACATCGTTGTATATGCCGCAGTACATGCCAATGTGCTTGACGAACTGGGCGAACTCGACCATGTCGCAGGGGTGTGCGAATCGCGTCATATCAAAATTCAAGCGGTGACCGACCGCATAAAGGCAGGACATTTGCACGATTTAGGAAAGTCAACATCACCAAATATCGAAAAAGTGATTGAAATAGGCACCGAAGCCATTATTGCCTCTCCTTTTGACAACGGAAGTTATGGCGCGGCGGGGAAAATCGGCATTCCAATTATTGAATGTGCCGATTACATGGAAGCCGACCCGCTGGGACGCGCTGAATGGATAAAATTTTTGGGTCTGCTAACCGACAAAAGCGAGCGCGCCGATTCCCTGTTCCGCGAAGCGGAAGCCAATTACCTTAAATATAAAAAGCTGGCAGAAAATGCCGTCTGCCGCCCCAAACTGATGACCGAGCTTAAATACGGCGCAACCTGGTATGTTTCGGGCGGTGAGAGTTACATGGCACGTATCTTCAAGGATGCTGGCGCCGACTATCTGTTCGGCTACCTGTCGGGCGCCGGCGGCGTCCCTTTGAGCTTCGAAACCGTCTTGGAGAAAGCCATTCATGCCGACATCTGGTTGCTTACGTATAATCGCGACGATGAAATGACCTACCACGCCTTGCGCGCCGATTTTGCCTTATACGAGCAATTTGATGCTTTTCGCCACCAGCGTGTTTACGGCTGCAATGTAAACCGTAAACTGTACTATGAAGAAGTTCCCATGCACCCCGACTACCTGCTGGCCGAACTCATCGCCCTCTTCCATCCGGATTTATTACCCGAACACAACTTCCGCTATTTTGCGCCACTAAAGGAATAAGAATAAATTGAATAGCTTACCGCACGAAGCACGTTAGACGATGCTGAAGCAAATTTCTTTTTTAAACCAAAGTTCATAGACAGGATCGATAAAAAAGACTTCTTTGGAACGGATATCAATTATTTCTGCATTAAGCAAATACTTTTTAATTTTTATCACATTTGCCGATGTTCCAAGCCGATACTTTTTCAAGGTATCGGCTGAAGTCAGGCTTTTTCGTTCTCCCGACGCAACTGCTTTGAGGAAATTCAATTGCGTAACCGACATGTTTTCCGTATCGCGCTGATATAACATTGCATTTTGCGCCAGCATGTCATCCAATGCTTCATCGTAAATTTCATGGTTGACTACCTCCCCGGTCTTTTCCCAAATCAGGTACGAAAGTTGTTGTACATAGTAGGAATGTTTGTCCGTATCCCTGATAATCTGTGAGATATTTGAATCGTCAATAATTTTCCCGGTGTTTTCAAATCGTTCTCTGATGAAAAGTCGCCATGCCTGTTCATGAATTTTCCCCAAATGGATTAAGTCGCCGAACCGGTAAAAAGGCATGGACTGTCGCTCGAATAATTCCTGCATCATGTGGAATTTGCTTCCATAGATGCAATAACAGGCGGCTTCGTGCTTTTGCCACGCGCTTCGTAGCAATTTTTGGAAAGCAAGCGAATTGTTATACGTAGCGATGTTCTGAAATTCATCGATGCAAACTACCACCCTGAAGCCTTTGGCCTTTGCGATTTTTTCGGGCAAATCCAGTATTTCGGTTGCATTCTGCTGCACTTCTTCCCAGTCGAAACCGATTGAAAATTCGTGTTCAGGATCAATACCGATACTGATTTTGGGCGTAATTTGCCTGAGAAAGTCTTTCAGGTTTGTTAATCGTTCTTCCCAATTCGATGAAGTTGCCAATAATACGGATTTAGCGTATGCTGTAAAAAAATCAGGTTCGCTCCGCAGCGAAAAGGCGTCCAAATACACAATTCGGATGTTCCTGCTTTTAACCGTTTCGCCAGCTTTCTTTACCAGCGACGATTTACCCCAACGACGCGGTGAAATCAGTATGGTATTAATTCCGTTTTTGAAATTGGAAACCATCCGTTGGGTCTCTTTTTCTCTATTGGCAAATGCGTTTCCTGAAACCATCCGACCGAAATAAAAAGGATTTTCCATCTTTTTCTTCATTTTTTTGGACACAAAGATAAGCAAATTTTTAAAAACTTACCAACCGGTAACTTACCAATCGGTAATATTTTAAACATCTTCATTCGTCATAATTGCATAACGTAATGAATATAAACACATTCATTTTCCCCGTATTGAATTATGCTTTCAGATTAGGTTATTTCTTTCGGTTGGGAAGAGTTTACGAACAGGATGTCGCCTGCATGATAAAAGCCGGAAAAGAATTTGACCGGATCGTGTCGGAGCAGGTCCTCGCGAAAGCTGATGATGGTAAGCGCAGCTTGCGCAGAGTGTTCCGTGACCACATCACTGAATGACTTGTTCTCGTCGATCATAATAAATTCGATGTTGGCAAGCGTAATCGGCAACCTTCCGGCAGCTATGCGCGCTCCCAAGTCTTTTTTCATGCTGGCAAAGTCTTCTTTGACGCTCGCAAGGAATATTTTGATATGACTTTTTTTCCAGCCGGGATGCGAAAGGATAATATATCCGAGCAGAATCATAAAATTGGTGTTGATCGCGTCGTGCTCGCGAATCCATACATGGATGCCATTCGCCGGACGGATAAAATGTTCGGAAATGGCAAAGATGCCGATGTCGAAATCCCCTGCACGAACTAAGCTTACATTGCTGAGGATGCTGTGCAACTCATCCGGATGGCGTTTGTCGTATTCGAAGACGACGAGGTTGTTTTCCATTCCGGATATGGATGGCGTCTGGATAACCTGCGCAATGGCCGATGTGTAGGAAGGCGAAATCATCGTGTCGATGTAGAGCGTACTCGCACTGTCTTTCACGTTGTTGATGAGTTGTTGAAGCAGTATCTTCGACTCCTGGTAGGTCTGCTTGCTGTAATAACCCTCGATGAGGTGAAAGAAAGTGCCAAAACCATGTTGATGGCTTATCCATTTCATCAGTTCCAGAATCTTTTCGCGTTCAAAAGAATGGGAGGAGACGCAGATGGCGGCAGGACGCCATTCTTCTGTTTCCATGCTTGTACGGCTTTTCTGCATGTATACCTGCAGCCGCCTGTTCAACTGGAACAATGCACCCTTAAAAATATTGACAAGCCCCTTGCTGTCCTTGTTGAAATGTTCGATCAAGAGATACAAAAGGACAATGACAACAGTCGAAACGAGCGATTGTAGCGGGCTAATCATGAACATCACCCAAACAGCCAGCAGGAATCCTGCCAGCGAAAAAAACCATTTTGACCTGAAACGCGGGCGGTAGGAAGGCGGAGAACCGAAGTGATTCAGGAATGAGCTGAGGCATAACGAGCCATAGGTAATCAGGAAAAACATGGATATGATGCCTGCAACCGAATTGACATCGCCCAGCACTACAAACACAATAGCGATGATGTATACGATGATGGATGCGTTTCGCGGCTCGTTTCGTTCGCCTTCACCCTTTGCAAGGAAGTCTCTCAGACCCTTGAACGGCAGCATTTTGTCGCCTGCAATGGCTTGCAGCGTACGGGGCGCTATCATCATGGCGCCTAGTGCCGACGACGAAGTGCAGGCCGCCAGTCCGACGGGAATGACGATTTGACCGAACAGGGCGATTCGCGACATGATCAGCTGGTCGTCAATCAAATCGCTTTGTGACGCAGAAACAGCCAATTTCCAGATGATAAAAACATAGACGACGAGGCCGGTCAACGTTCCGAGCATGGTTCCCAAGGGGATGGACTTACCCGGATTGCGCAGATCGCCGCTCAGTCCGACGCCTGCCGTCATGCCGGTAAAGGCAGGGAAACAGATGGCGAAAATGAAAAAAAACTGTTCTTTTCGAAAAAAACCAAAGTTATTGCCAACCACGTAATCGGGCGTGTCGGGCATTTCAATCGGTTTGCCCAACACGAACAGTAGCAGCGAAACGAGCAGGACAAAATTGACGATATACAGTAGCTTCATGCCCGAGCCGCTCCCTTTTTTCAGGATGAAATAGGCAAGAAGAAGCAGTGTGGGGAGGCTGATCACTTGTCGGGGAAGCGTAAATTCGAGAACGTTCTGACACCACTTGAAGAGAAAATGAAACGATTCGGCAAAGGCGATGACATAGAACGCAATGCTGATGGTTTGGGAAAGGAAAAGGGCAATACCGATGGTTGAGCCGATTTTCAATCCGAAAGATCGGGAAATGATAAAATATTCGCCCCCACCCTCCACGCGTGTATTCGTCGACAACTCCGAAAGTGCCAGCGCGGTGGGTATCGTGATGGCATGTCCTAAAATAACAATGCCGACAGCGCCCCAGATACCCAACATCCCGGTAGCGTATCCGAAGCGTAAAAACAAGATAGCACCTAATATGGAAGAAATAGACGTCAGGTATACTGCCGCCGTTCCAAATCCCTTTTTATTGTCCTGTTTCATGATATTAATGATCGATACTAATTTTTGCACCAAATTGAAACGGTCTACCCCGTTGCATGAAAGGTTTGTCGAATGATTCGAAGTAAAAGGCCGAGTAGTCCGTATTTGTCAGGTTACGCGTCCAGAGGCTGAACGCATACATTCCTTTTCGGGCTCCGGCTTGCGCGTTGACAACAGTATAATAGGGCTGCGACAGTCGATTGGTTTCATTCCAGCAGATTTTTCCTGTCCCGTTGCATTGAGTCGAGATGAAAAACCGGTCGAAAATCCGGCAGTCACGAAGTTGTTTATTGTAATTTAATCCGATACTCATCGTTTGTTGCGGGATGTAGGGGATACGGTTTCCCTTGAAGTCATCCCTTGCATTGTCATAAACGCGGAATGTTGCATGGGTAAATCCATAATTCAAGTCGGCGGTAAATTCGTCGGAAAACAGTGCGCGAAGCGACAGCTCGGCGCCAAAACTTTCAGCTTTCCCCGCATTGCTCAGATAACGTCCGCTTCCGCTTTCAACAAACTTTGTGATTTGCAAGTTCTGTATATCCAAGTAATAAAAGGTGAGTTCGGCATGAAGCCGGTTTCTGACGAGTTCGCTCCGGGCACCTAACTCATAATTCCAACTTGTTTCGGGCTGGAAGGAGATGACCTCCTTGACGGGCGTCGGTTCGTCGATGGTGGTGTTCGGCGGCATCCTGTTTTTAAAGGCATCCATCACGTCATATTGCATACGGGCCTGCATGATGTCGGCCGACATTTGGACGTTGTAACCGCCTGCCTTGTAGCCTTTCGCAATGGAAAGATAGGTAAAAGTGCGCGGCGAACATGCATGTTTCAAGGAAATTTTAGGCAGGAACTGCCAAAATTGCTGCAACAGATTTTCGTTGATGACCGAAGGGTCGTACAAGTTGCTTACATCAACAGGCGGCGCCATGGGCGACATTTGCATGGCTATATTCATTTTAGCTTCGGAGGTGTAGGCGAGTTCCTGCTTTTCGTAATCCAATCGGATACCTGCCGTGACGGAAAGGCCGTCGATAAAATGAGGGGTATAGGTAGATTGGTGAAATAGCGCTACGCCAAACGACGGCGTTTTAAAATTTCCGGGAATGGTTAGCGATTCGTTTGTAATTACTAATTTTCCGGGCATCCCCACCTCGTTCAATTTTTGACTGAGGTTATCGAAGACGGGTTGCAGGATCGCATCGACGCCATCTTTTTTAAATGCTACCGGACCTTTTGTGGTGAGTTTATCATAGAAGCCATAAACGCCGAAAGACCATTGATATGGATCATTTGTGATGCTTATCATGGATACCTCTTCGGTGAAAGCGTGCTGATTCTGAATTTGATTCAATACAAATATCGATTTTTCCGAGAAATCCTGGTCCATTTTCATGTCGTCGTCCAGGTACTGATATCCGGTCACGGAAGTGATCGCGATGTTTTCGTTCCGGTATTTCAACGAAAGGTTATTTGCCAGCATGGAGCGAGTATAGGTTGATTCGTCGTTGATGTTCACTGGCGCTATCTTTTTCGTTGTTTCATTAAAAAGTCCGTAAGGGAATCCGCCCTGGTCGGTATATTCGTAAGATGCCGTGTAAGAAGCGGTCAGTCTGGGAGATAACATCCAATGGATTTTAAGGTTGCCGCCAACGGATTCTTCGTTGTCAATCTTATGGTCATCGTATGCGTTGGTGAAGAAACCGTCGCATCGTTCATAATAAGCACCGGCAGCAAATCCTATTTTTTCGTGAAGTTTGGCATAGATGGATGCCTTAGCGTTCAGTTGCCCGTAGTTTCCATACGAAAGCGAAGCTTTTACGCCCTGATAATTAAGGGGTGACAGTGTGTGCACATGGATGATTCCGCCCATGGCATTTCGTCCGTAGAGTGTGCCTTGCGGACCTCTCAACACTTCGATCCGTTGGATGTCGGTTAGTTCAAAATCGAAAGTGCTTTTATTCATGTAGGGCGCGTTATCAACATAAAGCCCGACGGATTGTCCGCTGCTTCGTGCGCCCACGCCCCGGATATAAACGGCGGAAGTCAGTTTCGCACCGTAATCAGGCATGTACAAGTTTGGAACAAGCGAGCTGATGTCCTTGATGGAAGTCACCTGTCGTTCTGCAATTTGTCTTGGTGTAACGATTGTAACCGAGCCTGGTAATGTTCTTAGACTGTTTGTTTCTTTGGATGATGTGGTGACGACGATTTCATCCATGTTGAATGTTTTAATCGTGTCTTGCAACGACAGACGGTCGGTAGCCGAAAGGGATAGCGAGGATAAAAGAAAGGTAACCAATGTTAAACGCATAGATAAATGTTTCATACATAATTTTTCATAAAATCTTCAAGTTCGGGTATCGTACGGGTGACGGGAAATTCGGGGTAGTCGATGACCACATTGTCAGGCGGGCAGAACAAGACGCCGACGTCGGCCGTTTGCAGCATGGCAATGTCGTTGTACGAATCGCCAAAGGCAAGCGTCCGGTAGTTAAGGTTGCGGAACGCTTCAATGGTCTTTCGTTTGGCATCCGGTTGACGCAGGTTGTAACGGGTGATTCTTCCCGTTTCGTCGACTTCCAGCGAATGGCAAAGGAGCAGCGGGTTTTCAAGTTGATCCATCAACGGTTGTGCAAATTCGATAAAGGTATCCGAAACAATAACGAAACGAGTTCGTCGACGTAACCACCGAACGAAATCCAATGCGCCGTCGAGCGGTTTCAGCGTGGCAATTACTTGCTGGATATCGCTCAGTTTGAGATTGTATTCATCGAGGATTTGCAGACGGTAACGCATCAATTCATCGTAATCCTTGATGTCACGCGTTGTAAGTTTAAGTTTTTCTATACCGGTTTTTTTTGCCACATTGACCCATATTTCAGGTACAAATACTCCTTCCAAGTCAGCACAGACTACCCACATGATTTCTTTATTGCTTAATAAACTTAAAAAATTGGCAACAAACGTACGAGATAAATTTGGAATTTCCAAGCGCGTCGAATGAAAAAACGCTTTTGACGTTCAATTTTCATTTCCAGCATATCAATTATTCATTTGCAGAAGCTCGGCTATTAAATGGCGGGTATTGGACAGGTTGGGGATTTTATGCTGTCCGCCTAATTTATCGTGCGCCTTCATCCAGTCGAAAAACAGATTTTCGCGTGCAGGAATGACTTCCGGCATTTGGAGTGAGATTTCCTTGTATCGCTTTGCCTCGTAATCTGAGTTTAGAGCCTGTAGCGCCTTATCCAAGCAGGTCGCGAACGTTTCCATCGATTCGGGCGGTTTTTCAAATTCGATCAGCCATTGATGTCGTCCTTTCCCTTTATCCAACAGGAACAGCGGCGCGGCGGTGTAGGCTTTTACGCTTGCGTTGGTTGCATTACAGGCTTCGTGGAGGCCTTTCTCGGCATTATCGACCATCAGTTCTTCACCGAAAGCGTTGATGAAAAATTTTGTTCTTCCAGTAATGACGAATTTATGCGGGAACAGGGAGGTAAAGCGAACCGTGTCGCCGATCTTGTAGCGCCACAAGCCGCCGGCTGTCGAAATGACCATCGCATAATTTTCGCCTGTCTTCACCTCTTCAAGCGGGATGGCTTGCGTCTGTCCATTCAGTTCCGGTTTGTCCAAAGGAATAAATTCATAAAAAATATCGTAATCGATCATCAGCAGCAGACTGGGGTCAGCAGGCTCGTCCTGAATACCGAAAAAACCTTCGGAGGCGTTATAGGTCTCCATATAGCGCATTTTGGCGGAAGGGATCAGTTTTTCATATTGTGTACGGTAGGGTTCAAATCCCACGCCGCCATGGAAAAACACTTCGAGGTTTGGCCATACTTCCGTAAGCGTTTCCTTACCCGCCTTTTGCATGACGGCTTTGATCAGGACAAGCATCCACGATGGAATACCTGAAAGACTTACCACATCCTTTTGGCATGTCGTTTCAACGATGGCTTTTATTTTTGCTTCCCACTCGTTCATCAGGATAATCTTCTTTTCGGGTATGCGCACACAGTTAACCAACGGATTCAGATTTTGCAGCAGTACGGCTGAAAGATCGCCGCAACGAGCCTTGGCATTGAGGGCTGAGGGGCTGTGACTTCCCCCCAGTACAAGTCCTTTTTTTGAAAAGAAACGTGTCGCGGGATTGTTTTTCAGATAGAGCGCGATGACGTCGAATCCGCCTCTGTAATGGCAGTGATGCAAAATATCGTTCGTCACGGGGATGTATTTGCTTCGGTCGTTGGTTGTTCCGCTGCTTTTGGCGAACCAGCGCACGACGGAAGGCCATAAAATATCTTTTTCGCCATTCACCATGCGTTCGATAAATGGATGTAAATCTTCGTAGGTTGTAACGGGCACGCGCTCGGTGAAGGTTCGGTAATGAAATATTTCACCGTATCCGTATTTTTTCCCCCATTCGGTTTGGCGTGCCGTCTTTGTTAATTTAAAAAGCTGTTTATGCTGAATATCGGCCAATTGTTCGCCAAACGATGCTATTTTGCGTCGTCTGGCTGAAAACAGCGGGGACAGTGTTTTAGTCAAAATATCCATGTATATTTGCCCTATTTTATGGTTCGTTGTCCTGCAATCTCGATTTCTGGATTTCGATGAATCGGCGAATATCCTTGTCTTTGTTTATTTTCTTGAAGGCTGTCTTGGCGGCCATCTGTTGCGATTCTTTTTTAGTGTTTCCCACGCCTGTACCGAGGTGTGTGCCTTCAAGTGATACACTCGTATGAAAAACAGGTTTACCCGCATCGTCGATAAATGATTCGATCAGGTTGAATTCGATTTGCAACTTTGACTTTTGACTCCATTCAAGCAGCCGGGATTTAAAGTTTACTTCCTGTCCGGCTATTTTGTTCAGGGAAAAGTACTTGTCAACAATCTGTACTTTCACAAACTTACGGCAGCCTTCGTATCCCTGGTCTAAGTAGACGGCGCCAATCAACGCTTCGAGCGCATTCCCTAACAGATATTTGTTGTGAACAGCGACATAAGGCAGGGACGTTACTTTCTTATCCAGACCCAATGCGAGTGCGATCTGGTTCAGTGTTTCGCGTTTAACAATTTTAGAGCGTGTATTTGTCAGGAATCCTTCCCGTTTATTTGGGAAATGCGCAAATACGATGTCGGCAATAATGGCATCCAAAATGGCGTCTCCCAGAAATTCGAGTCGTTCGTTGTTGCTGTTTTTCCCGAATGATAGCGGGGAGACGGAGCGGTGGAGGAAAGCCTGTTCATACAGCGTAACGTCGTTGGGATAAAACCCGAGGATTTGAAATAAAGAAAGATAGGGTTCTTTGTTTTTGAGGAAAAAGAGCCTTATTTTTTTTCGTATTTTTTCTAGAAACACTTCGTTGTAAATTTTTTCAAAATAACGCTTGCATTATGGCCTCCAAATCCAAATGTGTTTGAAAGCGCCGCACGAACGGTTCGTTTCTGTGCCTTGTTAAAGGTGAAGTTTAGCTGGTAATCGATTTCCGGATCGTCATCGCCCTCAGCATGATTAATCGTTGGAGGGACGATGTCGTTGCTGATCGACAAGACGCTAGCCAGCGCTTCCATTGCCCCTGCCGCACCGAGCATGTGTCCTGTCATCGATTTGGTGGAGCTGATATTCAATTTGTAGGAATGGGTGCCAAAGACTTTCATGATTGCTTTTACTTCCGAGACGTCGCCTACTGGCGTCGATGTGCCGTGCACGTTGATATAGTCAATCTCTTCGGGCTGCATTTCCGCATCTTCCAACGCATTTTTCATTACTAAGATGGCGCCTAGCCCGTCCGGATGCGAAGCGGTCAGGTGATAGGCATCGGCCGACATGCCGGAGCCTGCCACTTCGGCATAAATGACAGCATTACGCCGTAGGGCATGTTCCATCTCTTCAAGGATAAGGCAGATACCCCCTTCGCCAATGACAAATCCGTCGCGACTGGCGCTGAACGGACGTGAGGCCGTTTGAGGAGATTCGTTGCGCGTGGACAGTGCGTTCATGGCATTGAAGCCGCCTATGCCCATGATCGAAATTGGCGCTTCGGCACCGCCTGTGACGATGACGTTGGCCTTTCCAAGACGGATGTAATTGAAAGCATCCCCAATGGCGTTGGTCGACGAAGCACACGCCGAAACAGTTGCGAAGTTAGGCCCGCGAAAGCCATACCGCATGGAGATATGTCCGGCTGCAATATCTGCAATCAACTTTGGAATAAAAAAGGGACTGAATCGCGGCCCGCGTTCCTTGTCGTATCCCATTATTTCATCCTGAAAAGTAGAGATACCGCCAATGCCGGATGTGAAAATAACTCCTATCCGGTCTTTATCCTCTTTTTCCAGGTCTAACTTCGAATCGCGAAGCGCTTCATCGGCGCTCACAATTGCATATTGCGCATAAATATCGCATTTTCTGACATCTTTCCTGTCGGTGAAGCAAACCATCGGATCAAAACCTTTGACCTCGCAGGCAAACTGTGTTTTGAACTTTGATACGTCAAAGCGAGTAACAGGTCCTGCTCCGCTTACGCCGTCAACCAATGCACGCCACGTGTCCGAAACGTTATTGCCCAATGGAGTAACAGCCCCAAGACCCGTTACTACTACTCGTTTTAATTCCATAAAATAGAAGGATTAACTCACTTCACGCCTGCGCTATATAAGCAATGGCGTCTGCTACGGTTGAAATTTTTTCAGCTTGATCATCCGGAATGGAAAGGTTGAATTCCTTTTCAAACTCCATGATTAACTCGACGGTGTCTAAGGAATCGGCCCCCAAATCATTGGTAAAGCTGGCTTCGTTTGTCACTTCCGATTCTTCAACACTTAATTTGTCAACAATAATCGCTTTCACGCGAGCTGCTACATCAGACATAATATTTAAAATTTAAAATTAATAATAAGTTCGTAAAATTATCTATATTTGCGGCTGCAAAGGAACGTATTTTTTTAGATATAGTCCTATTTAATTGCACGAAAAAATGTTTTTTTGCGCAATTATTTCAATGATGTGCACAAATAAAAACAGATTAACAAGGGAAAAAAAATTATTTGACATGAGAAATATTGCCATATTTGGTTCAGGTTCAGGTACAAATGCAGAAAACATCATCCATTTTTTTGCAAAAAGCAGTGCGGTTCGCATAGCCGTTGTTTTATCAAACAAAAAAGAAGCGGGGATACATGATCGCGCCCGAAACCTGGGCGTCCCGTCGTTTTCATTCACGCTGGCCGAGTTTCGGGAGGGTACGTCAATTATTGACAAATTGGCCGAATTTAATGTCGATTTCATCGTACTGGCCGGATTTTTACCGCTTGTTTCGCCGGTTATCATCGAGGCCTATCCGAATAGCATCGTCAACATCCATCCGGCCCTGCTACCAAAATTCGGCGGGAAAGGGATGTATGGTCATTATGTTCATGAAGCGGTTGTTGCCGCCAAAGAAACGCAAACAGGCATCACCGTTCACTTTGTCAATGAGCGCTACGACGAAGGGACGGTTATTTTTCAGGCCGTTTGCGAAGTTTTGCCCGAAGATACGGTTGAAGAGGTGGAAAAGCGGGTTCATGCGTTGGAATACGAATATTTCCCGCGTGTTATTGAGCAGTTGCTGGATGACATCGGCAACGGAAGCAAGGACATGAAGGTTTATCAGCCTGCAGGCGGGAGGCCTTCGCGACATGTATGAATTTGGCAAGGGAGACGTTCGGGTCGGGTACATATTTATTAACTGAATGACGTTCGGCAAGGTAGCTGTCAAACGAAATCATTTTCTGTTGAAGTCGGCAGGTATTTCGCCCCATTCCGCAGTTTCCCATTTTCGAATCGTCGTGGAATAGTCATTTTCGCGCAACCATTTTTCGGCGCGTTCTATCAGTTTGAAAATAGGCTCATTGACGGCTGTACGTTCAAGTTTTGTCTTGCATTTTTTTTGATGTACCCAAAGCATGGCGTTGTGGCTGTCGGTATAGACGGGCATGGTGCATCCTGTTTTTTTCAGATAGGCCAGCCCGTGCACCAGGGCCAAAAACTCCCCAATGTTGTTCGTGCCCTGCTTCATCGGGCCCACATGAAAAATCTGTTGTCCTGTCGCAACGAATACGCCCCTGTATTCCATTTCACCCGGATTCCCGCTACAGGCGGCATCGACCGCGAGGCTTTCCGTGATGTAAGGCGGGTTTTCAGGCCTTACAACTTTTGCTTTGTTACCGATATATTTCCAGGGTGTCTTTTCAATTGCCAATTCCGCTTCTTTACGCGTACCGAATGATTTATAGATAGCGCCCTCATATCCCTGTACCTGAAGCCTGCAGTCCGTCCAGTTGTCGTAGATACCGGGTTGAACGCCGTTCCATACTACGTAATATTTTTGTTTTTTCATTTTTTCCATTTAACACAAAAGAATGCCGCAAAGGTAAAAAAAATATGCATGATGTATTTGGAATTTTCTGAAATTTCAATTTATTTTGCCGTCGAATTAGCAACAATCCGAATGAAACGAATTTACATCATCGGTTATATGGGCGCCGGGAAATCAACATTTGGCAAATCGCTGGCGTTGCGCATGAATCTGAAATCCATCGATACCGACCATTTCATCGAAAACCGGTACCGGAAGAAGATCGGAGAAATTTTTGCCGTCGAGGGAGAAGAGCGCTTTCGCGAAATAGAACACCGGGTTTTACTTGAAATATCGGAGTATGAAGATGTTGTAATCTCAACAGGCGGCGGGCTACCCTGCTTTAACGACAACATGACGATCATGAACAATACGGGAATTACGGTATATTTAGAAGCGCCAGTCGATGAATTGGCCATTCGGCTGGGAGCAAGTAAAAATGTGCGTCCTGTCCTGAAAAAACGTACCGGTAGTGAGTTGAGCGATTTCATCAGGGAGAACCTGAGCGGGCGCAAACCGTTTTATGAACGGGCACAAATCAGGTTTCCGGTGGAGTCGATGAACAAAAATAACGACGTGGACCGTCTTGTTGCAGAATTAAACATGCTGATTGACAGATAATTGTGCCTCCGCAATAAAATGTCAGGATACGTCACGTTTGGATTTTAAGAAAAATTCAACTACTTTTGCGCTCTTATTACACCAACTAATAATGATAAGTAACATGTCAGAACAAGCAAAAGTAAAAACAACCGACCAGATCGTGATTCGTTTTTCAGGCGACAGCGGCGACGGGATGCAGCTGACCGGAACTATCTTTTCCAACCTGTCGGCCATCTTCGGGAATGATATCTCCACGTTTCCCGACTATCCTGCCGAGGTAAGGGCGCCACAGGGGTCGTTGAGCGGCATTTCCGGTTTTCAGGTACACCTGGGTTCCAAAAAGATACTGACGCCGGGCGACAAGGCCGACGTCTTAGTCGTCATGAATCCCGCGGCATTGAAAGTAAATGTCAAAAATTTGAAACCCAATACAATTATTATCGCCGATACGGATTCGTTCCAGAAAGGCGACCTCGTAAAAGCGGAGTTGAAGAGCGATGACCCGTTTGAGGAGCTGGGTTTGAAGACGCAACAGGTGATTGCAGCGCCCATCACGTCGATGGTACGCGACGGGCTAAAGGAGTTTGGCCTCGACAACAAGTCGGCTATTCGCTGCAAGAACATGTTCACCCTGGGACTTGTATGCTGGCTGTTCGACCGTCCGGTCGATGCAGCCATCAACATGCTTCAAAACAAGTTTGCCAAAAAACCGGAGATAGCCCGGGCGAATATCAAGGCGCTGGTCGACGGCTATGATTATGGCCATAACATACAGGCATCGGTGTCGACCTACCGGATAGAGGGTAAAAAGGTAGCGCCCGGCTTTTACAAGGACGTCAACGGCAATGACGCTGTTTCGTACGGACTGATTGCTGCTGCCGAGAAGGCCGGTTTGCAGTTGTTCTTAGGCAGCTATCCCATCACGCCCGCTTCCGAGATATTGCAGGAACTGTCAAAACACAAGAACTTGGGTGTCATCGCCATGCAGGCCGAAGACGAGATTGCCGGTATCTGTACGGCCATCGGTGCCAGTTTTGCCGGTTGTCTGGGCGTCACTTCAACCTCCGGGCCTGGTCTGGCTTTGAAGAGTGAGGCTATCGGACTGGCGGTCATTGCCGAATTGCCGCTTGTCGTGGTGGACGTGCAGCGTGGCGGACCCTCGACCGGTCTGCCAACGAAAAGCGAGCAGGGCGACCTGATGCAGGCGTTGTACGGACGGAACGGCGAAAGCCCTGTCGTCGTGCTGGCGGCAGCTACGCCCACCGACTGTTTCGAGATGGCTTTCTGGGCAGGGAGGCTGGCTGTCGAACACATGACGCCGGTTGTGCTGTTGACGGATGGATTCATTGCAAACGGCTCGTCGGCATGGAAAATTCCCGATTTGGGCGCCTATCCCGACATAAAGCCCAACTATGTAAGTAATTATACAGACGAAACGCCATGGAAAGCGTATCGCAGGGACCCTGAAAGCTTGGTTCGCTACTGGGCAGTTCCCGGAACGGAAGGCTTTGCACACCGCATCGGCGGGCTGGAAAAGGATTACAACACGAGTGCCATCTCGACAGAGCCGATGAACCATCAGAAGATGGTCTTGACGCGGCAGGCAAAAATCGACAATATCTCGCATGTCATACCGGAATTGGAAGTAATTGGCGACCGCGATGCCGACCTTTTGATCGTCGGATGGGGTGGCACGTACGGTCACCTGTACGAAGCCATGGAGATCATGCAGTCGAACGGAAAAAAAGTCGCGCTGGCACACTTCCGCTTCATCAACCCGTTGCCGGCCAACACGGCCGAGGTGTTGAAGCAATTCAACAAAGTAGTCGTTGCAGAGCAGAACAACGGACAGTTTGCAAGCTACCTGCGCAGCAAGGTTGACAATTTCAACCCCTACCGGTTCAACCGCATCAAGGGACAACCGTTCATTGTCGGACGACTCGTCGAGGAATTTACCTCCATTTACCTCCATAATGATAAAAATTATTAAATATGAACACAACATACGAAGCAAAAGATTACAAGAGCGACCAATATGTACGCTGGTGTCCGGGATGCGGCGACCACGCGGCATTGAACTGTTTACACAAAGCCATGGCGCGGCTTGGCGTCGCGCCCCATCAACTGGCGGTACTGTCGGGGATAGGCTGTTCGTCGCGACTGCCCTATTACATGAACTCATACGGGTTTCATACGATTCACGGACGCGGCGCGGCCATCGCTACGGGTGTAAAGGTGGCTCGACCCGACCTGAGCGTGTGGCTTGTAACGGGCGACGGCGATTGCTTAGCCATTGGCGGGAATCATTTCATCCATGCGGTACGTCGCAACGTCGACCTGAACATCGTCCTGATGAACAATAAGATATACGGCTTGACGAAAGGACAGTATTCGCCGACCTCCGACCGTGGATTCGTCTCCAAGAGTTCGCCCTACGGAACGGTGGAAGACCCGTTTAGCCCTGCCGAGCTAACCTTAGGCGCCAGGGGTACGTTTTTTGCCCGCGGCATCGACGTCGATCTGCAAAACCTGACGGATATACTGGAGGCTTCGGCGCTCCACAAGGGTGCATCGGTCGTCGAAGTGCTGGTGAATTGCGTTATCTTCAATCATGGTACCCATTCAACTATTGCCGACAGGGAGCATCGCGCCGAGCGTACCATCCTGCTCCGCCAAGGCGAAAAAATGCTGTTCGGCAAGGACAGCGAAAAAGGCCTTGTGCTCGACGGATTGAAGCTGAAGGCTGTCACCATCGGCCAGGATGGTTATTCGATGGACGACGTGCTGGTACACGATGCCCGAGAAGCAGATTCCACCCTTCACACGATGCTGGCCATGATGGCCGGCGACCTCCCCGTTGCCATCGGCGTCATCCGCGATGTGGCAGCTCCGGTCTATGACGAAGCTATCCAACAACAACTCGAAGAGGTGAAATCAATAAAGCCCGCACGCACCCTCAACGCGATGCTCATGGCTGGAGAAACTTGGGAAATCAAGTAGCGGCACGTATGACATACGCCCGAAATTAGTGTCATGTAAACGCCAAACAGTTTACCTGTTAGCCATGGATGAACTCAACACAATATGGAGGGAGGTGAAAAATGGATGCGAAAAAGCATTTTGCACGTTGTATACAATGCTTTTTCCCAACTTGGTGAAGTATGTCCGACAAATGGTTCACGACGTTTTTCTGGCAGAAGATATCGTACAGGACCTGTTCCTGAAAATTTGGCATGAAAGGAATGTGATTCATATCTACGGGTCGGTGCGCACTTACATTTACAAAATGGCGCATCATGCCGCCGTCAACATGCTGCAGCATCTGGCGACGACCAAAAACAGGGTGAACAGGACGGCGAGCGACGCCGAGTGGCAATTCATTCAGGACAACTACCAGGTGAACGACGACATCTTGGAGCAGCTTGAAATGGAAGAGACCGACAGGCGTATCCGCCAAGTGGTCGATACATTGCCTGTCAAGTGCAGGGAGGTGTTCTGGATGAGCCGTTACGAAGAACTGACAAACGAAGAGATCGCGCAAAAACTGGGAATATCCGTACACACCGTCCGCACGCATCTTTATCATGCCTTGGATGTGATCCGGCAAAAAATCATGCAAAAATGAAAAAAAAATGAAAAAAACAGGAAAAAGTGGAAAAAAATAACTGAATGTCTCATCAAAAAGAAAAAGAATCTTGTCTTTACTGATGATAAGAACACGTGTATGAGTAAGTCAATCGAAATACCGGAACAGATCAAACAATTGATTTCCGGACAATTATCCGGCTCGTTGAGTGCGGACGAATTGCGTTTGTTGCAAGCATGGATAGACGAATCACCCGACCATAGAAAGCATTTCAATGACATGCGCCATGTCTGGGCATTTTCCGACAACACCCTGTCGAACCGCGAACAGGGGGAATCCGTATGGAACCTGTCAAAGAAAATTCAGCGTGACCGCGCACGACATCCTGCATTTTGGACATGGCAAAAAATGGTCGCTTCCTGGATAGTTGTTTTTGCCGGAACATGGATGTTGAACATGCTGATGGATAGGGGAGAAGTTAAGGAAACTATTGTAAAAACAGCGCCCCCCGTGACGTCTACAACTACGATACAGGCTAAAATGGGGTCGCAGACATCCGTCAAGATGCCCGACGGATCGCGGGTGTGGCTGAATGGCGGCAGCAAACTTGTTTACTGCAGTTCATACGGCGAAGACGACAGGGAAGTACAACTCACGGGCGAAGGCTGTTTCGAGGTGGCAACCCATCCCGAAAAACCTTTTGTCGTGAAAGCGGGCGATCTTTCGATCATCGCGCTCGGCACGACTTTCAACGTCAAGGCCTACCCCGAAGATAAGGTCATCACAACCACGCTGGTGGAGGGTAAAGTCACCATCGAGGGCAAAGATGCGAACGACGAGACGTTTACATACGAAATGCATCCCAACGAAAACTTCACGTACATCACCGGCGGACGCGCGACCGAAAAAGAATCGCTGCAACCCGTACGCAAGCAGGCGACCGCAATTAAAAACAATGTTCAGGAACCTGTGCTGATTGAAAACAACGTTAAAGTCAGGCTGTACACCTCCTGGAAAGACGACCAGTGGGAGATAGAAAACCAGGAGTTGGGCAACCTGTCGAAAGACTTCGAACGAAGGTACAACGTACGCATCGTGTTTGCCTCCAAAAATATTGCCGATTATCATTTTACGGGCATCATACAGCGCGAAACCATCGAGCAGGTGATGGTGATCCTGCGGCGAACGGTTCCACTGAAATATTCGTTTGATAAAAACGTGATCACGATTGCCGAAGACCCGGTCTTGATGAAAGAATTTCATTTAAAAAACAAATAGTATGAACCTTTAAATTATTTATCAATGAAGTTATCATTCATTTTTATGTTAGTCGCTTTCCTGAGTGTGTGTACAGGCGCTTTTTCGCAGAATATCCAGTTGGCCGAAATGCGCGACGTACCCGTCAAGGAGGTTTTAAAAACAATTGAGTCCAAGAGCAGTTTTCGTTTCTTTTACAGTGACGATTTCAGCGCGTTGGACAAGAAAGTAACGCTGAAAGGGCAGACCGCCGAAATCAAATCGGTACTGACGCAGATATTCAGCGACATCCCTGCTTCCCTCGAATACATGGCTGACGGTGTAGTCATCATCACGCCCTTCGGACGGCAGGGGAACGTCATCACCGGTATCGTTACCGACTTTACCGGCGAACCCGTGCCGGGCGTCAATGTTGTCATCAAGGGCGTCAATACCGGTACGGTAACCGACCAGGACGGAAAATATACGATTACCGTCGACGATGCACAGGCTACGCTGGTTTTTTCGTACATCGGGTATGAACAGCAGGAGGTTGCCGTTCAAGAAAGGAGCGTCATCAACGTAACCATGAAGGAGGCCACGCTCATGATGGACGAGGTCGTGGTTACCGCATTGAGCATCAAGCGCGAAGCGAAGTCGTTGAGCTATTCGACGTCGAATGTGAAAGGCGAAGACTTGGCCGGCGCGCACGAGGCCAACGTCGCCAATGCGCTTTCGGGGAAAGTGGCCGGCGTGTTCGTAAGCCGACCGGCATCCACCGCCGGCGGTTCGTCGAAAATCCTGATCAGGGGAAACAACTCGCTGCGTACCAACAGTATGCCTTTGTTTGTCATCGACGGAATACCCATCATCAACGATGGCGGCGGCGGCTCTTCGAGCGGCGGCACCGACTTTGGCGACGGTATATCGAACATCAATCCCGACGACATCGAAACGATGACGGTACTGAAAGGCCCTAACGCCACGGCATTGTACGGCCAGCGGGGAAACAACGGCGTCATCCTGATTACTACCAAGTCGGGAAGCCAAAAGAAACGGATCGGCATCAATTTCTCAAGCGACCTGTCGTTCGGGAACGGTTTGGTATTGCCTGACTTTCAAAATGAATACGGCGTAGGCTTCAACGGCGAATTTACCCATTTCCGCGGCAACGACGGAAGGGTCTATTCCATGGCGGAAGCGATGGCAAACGGCATTGCGGGAATACCCAAGGAATATCCGGGACGCGACATGTATAACCGTGGCAGCTGGGGACCAAGAATGGATGGACGGGTCTATGAGGATTTGTGGGGCGACACGCGGAATTTCACGCCGCAAGCCAATACCTACGATTTCTTCAACACGGAAAAAACGTTTACCAACAACCTGAGTATTGACGGCGGAAACGAAAAGATGAACTACAGGCTGTCGGCATCCAACCTGCACAACGATGGTTACGTACCCAGCAATACCATGGACCGCAACACTTTCAACCTGAAGTTGGGCGCCGACCTGACTTCCAAGATGAAACTCGAAGTGATGGCCAACTATACCAACCAGAACCGGAAAAACGTACCGTTGCTTTCCGATGGCGACGTCAATCCCGCTTACCTGTTCATCAGTATGCCCCGCAGCATATCGCTGGAATCGATGGCAGGAGCAGATGGAAAGGGTTCGTGGACGACAGAGCAGATCGCCCGGCAGGTCGGTTTTTCCACCACGATGGTGGCGCCGGGGTATGAGCGACCGTATGCGACCAACTCCTCTACGGGTAATCCTTACTGGACCATCGACAACCGGCACAACCACGACGAGCGCGACCGTCTGATCGCTTATATCAGGCTGTCGTACGAGATTTTCCCGTGGTTGAAAGTGATCGGGAAGACTGGTACGGACTATATCGCCGGCAGACGGCTGTCGTGGCTCGGGAAAGGGACGTGGAGCTCTGCTTCGCCCAACAGAAACGGCGCTTTTGACGAGTATATGTACCATATCAGGGAGACAAACAGCGATATCCTGTTCTCGTCGGACTTCAAAATCACGGACGACATACGCGTTGCACTGAATGTGGGCGGTAACCGCCAGAAATATTCGTCGCGAAATGTGGGAAACAGAGGTAGCGAATTCATTGTCGACAACCTCAATGTCATCAACAACATCCTGACGCTGGGCTATACCTTCGGCCTGTCGGAATCGGCCATCAACTCGCTCTATGGTTCGGGACAGGTCAGTTTCAAGAATTATCTGTATGTCGATTTTTCCGGTCGCAACGACTGGTCGTCGACCCTGCCCATTCAAAACTGCTCGTTCTTCTATCCTTCGGTGGGCGTCAGCTTCGTTGTCACCGACGCACTGAACATACGCAACAGCTGGCTGAGCTTCATGAAGGTGAGGGGATCGGTAGCACAGGCCGGCAGTTCGGGAAGCCCGTACGCACTGGTAGGCACCTATTCGCTCAATTCCGAAAAACACAACGGGATCGCGCTGGGCGGATATACCTCGACGGTCGTCGACCCCAACCTGAAAAATGAATTGACGACCTCATACGAGGGCGGTCTCGACGTCAACCTGTTCCAAAACAGGCTGACGTTCAATTTCACGTATTACCATGCTTCTACCAAAAATCAGATTCTGAACGTAAAAATCCCGAACTCGACGACCTTTTCCAACCAGACCATCAACGCCGGCGAGATTCAAAACAAAGGAATAGAAATGATGATTTCGGGCGTGCCTATCAAATCGCCCGGCGGATTCACTTGGGAGAGTTCGTTCAACTTCGCGCGTAACCGCAATATGGTGGTCTCATTGGTTGAGGGTATCGACACCTATACGCTGGGAACGGACCGTGGCGTGGCAGTTGTTGCCGAACCGGGAAAGCCTTTCGGGCAGATATGGGGCAACAAATATGCGTGGCTGAAAGACGACGCCGGCAACAAGCTGATTGACCCCGATACCGGTTTGCCGCTGCGTTCGCCTGATTTTGCCACTACCTTCCTGGGCAATGCCTTGCCCGACTGGCTGGGCGGCTTTGCCAACACCTTCAGTTTTAAGGGTATCCGGCTGCATACATTAGTGGACATCAGTCAGGGCGGTAACGTCTTCTCGGCCAGCGTACGCGAAGAACTGCTTTACGGCACGATCAAAAAAACGGTGCCGGGCAGGGATGGCACATACGTTGCCGACGGCATGGTGGCTACGAAAGATGCCAGCGGCAACTGGGTCAGCACCGGACAGAAAAACACCAAGCAGGTGACGGCACAGGCCTATTGGAACACGGCGGCTTTCGATAAGGAAAGCTTCGTTTCCGAAGAGGTCATGAACGACCTGAGTTACATCGCCATGCGGGAAATAACGTTATCCTATTCGCTCCCGCAAAAGCTGTTCGAGCGAACCTTTATCGGCAGCCTGACACTGGGCGCTTATGGCCGTAATCTTTTCTATTTCCAGCGGAAAACGGAGGGATTTTCGCCCGAAGCCTGCTCGTTCAACGTCCATAACAGCGGGGTAGGCATCGAATCGACCTCTCTGCCCATGATGCGGACGTACGGTTTTAATCTGGCCATTGGCTTTTAACATCACATTAACATCAAATAATAAACAAAATGAAATCGATTAAAACATACTTGATTATTTTGATAGCGCTGGTTCTGGTCGGCTGCACCAAAGGATTTGAGGAGCTTAACACACCTCCGACAACTTCGTCGACCATTGATCCGGGCGTGTTGCTTACCGCCGCGCAACGGGATTCCAAATTCACCCAGGGGCATGAATATCAAAGCCTGACAGCTGGCGCATGGATACAGCAATGGGTATCGAGCAACAACCTGCCTTCTTCGCGGTACTACTTTCAGCGCCACAGGGGCGAGGACTGGAGCACCCTTTACAACTGCCTCAAAAACCTGGGCCAGATCAGGCATCATCTGTTAAAGGGAGAGGAAGATACGCCCGACGGTCGCACCCGATTAGCCATTGCCCGTATAGTCGAAGTGGACTTGTGGCAAACCCTCACCGATTTGTATGGCGACGTCCCCTATTCGGAAAGCGCGCTGGGCGAAAGCGATTTGAACACCCACCCGAAGTACGACCGCCAGGAGGACATCTACACAAGTCTGCTTAGCACGCTCGACGAAGCCAAAGGCAATCTGAACGCATCCGACAAATCGTACGGTTCGAACGACCTGTATTACGGCGGAAACGTCAACCAGTGGGTCAAGTACGCAAACGCCGTAAAGCTACAGATAGGCATGCGGATGAAATATGCGAATCCCAGCTTGGCACGAACAACTGTCGAACAGGCGCTGAACGGCCCGATTATCGCAAGCAACGCCGACAATGCCAAAATCAATACAAGCACGCAGTATGATTCGTCGCGTCATCCGGTTCTCAACCTGTTCAGGCGGGGTAGCCCCGACAACAAGTATCTTGGCAAGGCGTTCGTCGACCATTTGCTCGCAACCAACGACCCGCGACTGCGCATGATTGCCGCGCCAACCATCAACTCGGTAGCTGCCGGAACGCCCGAATACAAGGGCAAACTGGCCGCGCCAACCGATGACGAGTTGCTGGGCATCGTCAATAATGACTATTCGATGGCTTCCGACCTGACCTATTTCAATGACAGTTACAACACCAGCAACCCCATCCCCTGTTATATCTATACCTACGCCGAAATTTGTTTCTACAAAGCCGAAGCAGCATTGGAAGGATGGGGCGGCATGAACGCCGACCAGGCCGAAGCGCTCTATCAGGAAGGCATCCGGGCGGCCATGGAACTTGAACCGTACAAGATAACGGAAATCCCGCAGGACTATATCGATGCGCAATTTTCATTCGCAGGTCTCAGCCCCGAACAAAAACTGGAAAAAATCATGAACCAGAAATGGATCCTGATGTTCGGCAGGTCGTACGACATCTATGCCGAGTGGCGCCGGACAGGCTATCCTACCCTGCAACCCGGACATAACCTGGGCGACAGCAACGGCACCATACCTCGCCGTCGCGGTTATCCGCAGGAAGAGCTCGACCTGAATCCCGATAATCACAGAGAGGCCGCAAGCCGCATGAGCCACGGCGATTCGTACCTCTCAAGGGTTTGGTGGGATTGTAAATAAGATTTTTGCTAAAAAAGTTCCGAACAAGTTTTGCTCGGAACTTTTTTTTATTTACCTTTGTCGCCGATTTTGAATTGTAATAATTTTTTAATGGCGGGTCCCATAGCTCAGTTGGTCAGAGCATCTGACTCATAATCAGGGGGTCCTTGGTTCAAGCCCAAGTGGGACCACAAGCTGATAATAAAGCGTTTGCAGATATATTTGCAAACGCTTTATGGATTTTTATTTGCACACAATTTGCACACAACTTTTGGTGGTATGTAAACTTTTTGCGGGCATAGACCTGAGAATTAATCAAATACACGGGAGATGTTCATCGTCATTTTCCGCGGGAAGTTCTGCGGGAAGTACCGCGGGAAGTTCTGCGGGAAGTACCGTGACTAATCCATTTTTTTGCACATAGAGGTATAGCGCTCGAAAAAACGGGTCGCCACATAACGTGGCAGAATCCCCTATGAGAAATAACTTCTTTTTTGCGCGAGTCATGGCGACGTTTATTCTCCTGTAATCGGCAAGGAACCCGATACCGGATCGTTTGTTTGATCTGACTAAGCTAATAATAATTACGTCGCGTTCCTGACCTTGAAATCCGTCTATCGTTTTGATGGCAATCAATTTATGCGATAAAAACTGTTCGAAATGCTTGTTTGGATATATCTCTTTTCTGAAAAGATCAACCTGAGCGGCATAAGGAGAAATGATGCCGAAAGTGACTTTTTCGTCCAAAATACGGGATGCATCCAATTTTTCAATGTACCCGGAAAGTGTTTGTACGACAAGATCAACTTCTTCCATGTTATAGATACTTGTTCCTGCCGTCTGCCTGTTTTCGTAATATTTACATAGCGAAGTATCTATCCATTCAACAGGTATATCATTGTCGATCAGTTTTTTATCTCGAACTCTTTCTGATGCAGTCAAACGATTACCGTAAAACCATTGTGACGAAAAATTCATGATCGCTTCATGCATTCTGTATTGTGTTAGCAATAAGGTGCTGCATTCAGGTTTACGTTCTATAATTTTCTCGAACAATGTATGCATCAATCCTTCTCGTGCTGCTTCATACGACTTGACTGTGGGGGGGAGCTGCCTGTGATCGCCGGCGAAAACAACACGTCGGGCTTTCGTGATGGGAACCCAGCATGCGGGTTCTAATGCTTGCGCCGCCTCGTCAATAAACACAGTTGAAAAGGTCATATCCCGAAGTATTTTATTTGCCGAGCCTATCATGGTGGCTGCAACTACCCGATTGTCCATGAAAATAGATGATTTTATGCGTATCGCCAGGAGTTCGGCAGCGTATCTGTAATTATTTAGTTCTGTGTTAAGCGCATTTCTTTTTTTATAATCGCGGGAGGCGACATACATTAAGTTCGTCTGCAAATCTTTTATATTCTTTTTGCATGACAAAATATCCGAATAAAAAGGATGTTCATAATATTTCGCGTCGTAGGTGACATTCAATAATTCATCGGTTACTTTTGCAGGGTTGCCTATTCTTACTACGCTTATATTTTTTTCCATTAGTTTTTCCGCAATTATATCAACAGCAATGTTGTTATAGGCGCATACCATTACCTGGCGCTCTGTTTTCAAAGTTTCGATTATGGCTTCCACAAGGGTCGTTGTCTTTCCGGTTCCGGGAGGCCCGTGTATGATTGCAACATCCTGCGATGACAGTATCCGGTTGACGGCTAATTGTTGCGACGGGTTGAGCCACCCTTCAATAAAAGGTAAATCGTTAAAAATGACTGCATTTTCGTTGCCCATCAAAATGTCTCTTAATTGCGCCAGCCGGCTTTCCGATGCTTTTTGAAGATCGTCCAAAGCCTTTTCCATAACGGAATAAGTATATTGACTGAAGGTAAGATGAATACCGATTCCATGCTCCTGTTCTATCCATTGGTGCGGTTTTTTTGCCGTATATGATACTTCCGCCTTGTTTTCGTGAATTAATTCGATCATCCCTTCCGACATTCTTACGATTGCTCCTGTTTCCTTATTGGTCTGAAATATTTTGATGGCGCTGCCCGGTTGAAATGCGTGCTCTTCTGCAATATCATCGGGTAATCGAAACGAAACAATCATTTTCTCTTCGCCGACAATTCTTGTATCCTGAAATAATACCGGATACAGGCAAATTCCATCTTTTGAGGCTTTCGTTATTTTTGCAGGGGAAAAGTCCTGGAATTGTTTTTTAAAAAAAGTATCGTCTTCATTTTTTTCGAGATTTAACAAATACCTTAGCTTCTCTATTTTTTTCTTTATCTTCGTATCCATTATTGCGCTGTTGGGATTGACAAAAGTAGTTATTTTTTATGCATTGTTCAAACTTGTTACACGTTTTTTTCCTGCTGATGAATATTTTCATCAGAAAACACGGAGAATTATTGAATGTGCGGCATGAATCTGCATTTTTTACAGAAAAAATTGGTTTTGAAATGATTTGGATAAAAAATTAGGAATTGCAGGGAACTTTTATTTCACGCGCTTGGATTTTTTGAAATTTCATGTACCTTTGCGAAAAAAAATTATGATGACCCCGATTTTAATATATCCGAAAGATGAGGCGCAGTCAAAGTTTTTCCATGATGCTGCCGAATACAGCGGCGCCAAGGCTATTCGTATTTCAGAAGAAGAACTGGAACAGATTGACGATTTTTTGTTTGCCCAAAAATTGGTTGAGCGAAGCAAAAAATATAAGGTAGTTCCCAGAGAAGAATTCAAGAAAATGGTTGAACGCAAATTGGCAGGCGAATGATAGTTTTGCACAGTGATTTGTTTTGCGACTTTTAATTGATTAGGCGGCGCTCTCATTCCTGAGGAACGAGCAATAAATACTGATCTGTTCGGCTGTGGTCGGGCATATTGCCGTTATGCTCATGGCGGGCAGCAACCGGAATCCCGTCATGGTGGTGGTGAGGAATAACAGCATGTGCCAGTATGATTGTACCGGCAAACAATATGAAAAACGTCGCTATTGCTTTCTTAATGCTATCATCCATGCTACTGTTTGTAATGTAAAAATGCAAAGACAGGAAAGTTTTTGATATAAAACCCCAAAAGGCACAAAGTATCATACTTTGTGCCTTTTGATACAGACTTTATGTCTTTGTGGCGTTAATAAAACTTGCGGTTTAGTTCATGACTTTGACAGACTGGTTTTCTGAAACCACGACGTAGAGGCCGCGTGCGGGCAGTACGAATGAAGCCTTGTCGCCGTCGTCGACTTTGCCCCGATAGACTAATACGCCGGACAGGTCGTACACGCTCCAGCTTTGGCCTGCTGCCAGTCCGCTGACGTGTAATGTGCCGTCGAGCGTCCATGCTTTCAGTGGCGATGACGCTATGGCGTCGTTGGCGACGGGTGTGGCGACGATGACGCCGTTGTTGTAGGCCGCGCCGGTCGTGCCCGAAGGCGAGACGAGGAAGGCGAAAGCGCCATTTGCGCCTGTAGGCATGTCGGCGTCGCCTGCCATGGCAGGTTGGAAACTGAAAATAGTGACGTCGGAATCCGTGATGCTGAAACCTTTACCTTGCAAAAGCTGGTTGATAAGATGAACCAGCCGGTTGCGGAGCGCATCTTCATTGCCGGATTCTGTCTGCGTGACGGCGAAGGAGGCGTTTTCGATGATCGACATTACTTGTTCCCACAGCGACTGCATGGCGGTCTTCGTGAAGGTGGCGTCGACTGCAACATCGTCGGCGGGCATGACGAACGTGTGCGTAGCGCCCGATCCGTTCAGCGTGACGGTTGTGCCGGCGCTGTTGGTTTCATATACGCTTATCGTTTCCAGCTCATAACCCGGGTCGGGCGTCACGGCGAGGGTGACAGTCTGCCCTGCGGTGGCGTAAGATACGTCCGACGTAACGCTGCCGCCGACAAATGTACCGATAGCAATCTGATAATTGGTCGCGGGTGGTACGACGACAGCGGGTGCGGTCACCGTCAAGGTAAATGTGAGCGTAGCTTCGGGCAATACGCCGTTGGAAGCGGTGAGGGTCAGGGTGTAAACGCCTGAAGGAAGTCCTGCGGCAATGTCAAGGCGGTTGGCCGTGCCGTTCCATGCAATGTGGCCGCCATGCGTGTTGTCGATCGTCACGACGATGGGCGCATCGCCCGTCAGGACGTAGACGGCGGTGGATGTTGCAGCATACCCTTCGACGAGGGTCATGGATACGGGGCCTGTTATATCGGGCGCAACAGGCGGCGTAACTACTGTCGGTTCGCTTACGGTAATCGTGACGTCCTGCGTGTAATCCGTGCCTGGGGCAATGCCGTCCTTAACCGTTGCGGTCAGGATAAGCGTACCCGCGTTGGTTGCGGTAATATCGAAATTGTAATGCAATCTGTATTTTCCGTCAATAGCCATATAGTACTCCGTTTTGTTTATTGCGACATTTACGGTTCCGGGGTCGGAGGCGCTCACAGCCAGGTCGATCTCGTTCATGGTGGCCTGCACCGGATTAACCCTTACGCCCGACAGCACAAGCGGCGTTCCAACCGTAACAGATTCTGTCGCGGGCAGTTTCGTGATGCCTGTAACGGCGGCAAACGGTGATGCGTCTTTCACCTTGACGGTGTTCTTGCCTTCCGTATATTCAAGATAGCCCGATCTTGGCAGGCCCTGATTTTGTGTCTTGTTCACGCCGTCGGCCGTGATATAGATAGCACCGCTAATTGTGCCATCGACGGTCACGGTACATTCGTCGCCTGCGTTGCCACACCATACGCCATAGTCGCCACCCATGACATTGCCACCTATCGCGACGGTCGAGCCTGCGCCATAAGCGCTGACGCCGACGCCGCTGCTCGTGACGTTGCCGGTAACGTTCACACCGGCGCCGTTGCCGGCAGACACACCGGTATAATTACCGTTTACGACGTTACCTTTCACCTCAATCATTGCACCTGCGCCGGATGCGCTCGCCGCAGCTATATCATATAACGAGTAAGTACGTGTCACATTGCTCACAACGGCTTTGCTTCCTGCTTCCGCAGACACGCACACGAACATCGAATTGCTGAGGTTAAATTCAGCCGTACCGGGGATGTCGCCTGTCAGTTTGACTTCGCCGCCGTTTTTAACTTGCAGGCTTGGGTATATGGACGTCGTGGCTACTTCGAGCGTATATTGGTTGGCCAAGTCGATGGTGATGCTTTTGCCGTCGATGGTGATGTAGTTGTTATAAGTGATATTATCCAGCAGCACAATGGTTTCGCCGTCCTTAACGTCGCTAATCGCATCGGCAAAAACGGCAAAGAACCGTTCGACGCCGCCTGCACCGACGATTTTACATACGTTTGTGGCCGTACTTACCGTTATGCCCGGAATCGTTTCAAAGCCTGAAATCGTCCCGTTATTGTATGCAATACCGCTATTGGAACCTGAAATTGCCCAGACCGCGACGCCGACAGGATCGCTGATGATACCCGTGCCCGTACCTTCAGCATAAGTTCCTGCTGCAGGGTCATAGGTAATGATCATGCTTCCG